>Ga0187815_10000129_pt1 | contig 37524 bp, 32 predicted proteins | sample NC_S_5_FD_132962 | JGI IMG/M metagenome (GOLD analysis project Ga0187815, IMG submission 132962) | Wetland sediment microbial communities from Neuse River Estuary, North Carolina, USA - ASW-S_5 | ecosystem: Environmental > Aquatic > Freshwater > Wetlands > Sediment | place: USA: North Carolina... | reverse complement strand
GCAGATATTTTGCGCGCCTTTCGCTCGACGCTGCGCGCAACTGGAAATTCGCCCCGCCGCAAGTGAATGGCGCCGGCGTCGCGAGCACGTGGATTTTGCATTTCAGCTACACGAACCGTGGATCGACCGTCCAGCCCTCACAAGTCGAGCCGTAGCTACCTGCCTAACAAATACCTCGCTGGTCCAGAAGCTTTACGAGCGCGACCGCCGTCAGGGGTGGGTCATTTCTTCGGGGCGAACGATTTCGTCAAATTCGGCTTCGGTCAAATAGCCTAGCTTCAGGGCGGCTTCGCGCAGAGTTGACTTCTCGTGATGCGCCTTGTGCGCGATTTCCGCGGCTTTGTCGTAGCCGATTTTCGGGCTGAGCGCCGTGACCAGCATCAACGAATTCTTCAGATTCTCGTCGATCCGTTCGCGATTGAGCTGCATGCCCTTCACGCAATGCTCGGTAAACGAGCGGCACACGTCCGCCAGCAAGCGCACCGAATTCAGGAAATTGAAAATCATGACGGGCTTAAAGACGTTGAGCTCGAAATTCCCTTGCGAACCGGCAAAACCGATGGCGGCATCGTTGCCGAAGACTTGCACGGCGACCATGGTCACCGCCTCCGATTGAGTGGGATTCACTTTGCCGGGCATGATCGACGAGCCCGGCTCGTTTTCCGGCAGAATCAATTCGCCGAGGCCGGCTCGCGGGCCGGAACCGAGCAAACGAATGTCGTTTGCGATTTTCATGAGTGATGCCGCGAGGGTTTTCAGTGCGCCGCTGGCAAAAACGATTTCGTCGTGCGACGAAAGCGCCGCGAACTTGTTGGGATGCGACGCGAATGGCAGCCCGGTCAACTCCGCTATTTTCTGCGCTGCACGCTCGCCGAAATCCTTCGGCGCATTCAGGCCCGTGCCGACAGCCGTTCCGCCAATGGCGAGGTCGTACAAGCCGGTCAATACTTGCTTCAGGCGCGCGACGTCCCGGTCCAGCATGCTCGACCACCCCGACATTTCCTGCCCGACCGTGAGCGGCGTCGCGTCCATCAAATGCGTGCGGCCGATTTTCACCACCTCCGCGAATTCCCGGCTCTTCGCGTCGAGTGCGTCGCGCAGCACTTCAACCGCGGGAATCAGCACCTCCGCCACTTGCGTCGCGGCGGCGATGTGCATGGCGGCCGGAAATGTGTCGTTCGACGACTGCGATTTGTTTACGTCGTCATTAGGGTGAATCGGCTTCTTGCTTCCCATCTCTCCGCCAGCGATTTCGATGGCGCGATTCGAGATCACTTCGTTGGCGTTCATGTTCGTTTGCGTGCCGCTCCCCGTTTGCCAGATGCGCAGCGGGAAATGATCGTCGAGCTTCCCTGCGATCACTTCATCGGCAGCCTGCACGATTGCGCGCGCCTTCTCCGGCGAAAGCTTCCCCAAATCCTGGTTGACGATCGCCGCCGCCTTCTTCAGCACCCCAAACGCGCGAATCAGTTCCGCCGCCATTATGTCTTTCCCAATATCGAAGTGAATCAGCGAACGCGCGGTTTGCGCCCCATAATAACGGTCGGCAGGCACTTCGATTTTACCCATGCTGTCGGACTCGACGCGAATCTGCCGCCGAGCGGGCTCTGACGGCTTCGCTACAACTTCAGAGACGGACTGTGTTCTTGCAGCCTTGGGTCGGCTCCCATCTTTTGATCCGCTAGTCGCTCGGGATTTCGTTCGCCCTCTCGGTGGCTTCGATGAATGTTTCATGCCAGCCTCCATTAATGCACCGTATAAGACGCGGAGCGCGTTTTGGCAACTGCTTTCGCGCCTTGCCGGAGAAACGCACCTTTTCGCAGATGACGAAGACCACTTAAGCACAGCGACGACAGGTTTTCAACGGCAGGTTCGCCACAAGAAGTTGCACGCGAGCAGGACGAGGCGTTGCCATGCCTATCATAAAACTGGCCGGAAGCCGCATTCAGGCTGACTCCCGGCCATGTGAATGCTCGATTGAGTTTAGGTTAGCCGAGCCGCTTAGGCACGGCCCTGCGCTGCCGCCTTGGTGAAAAATTCTTTCATGCGGCGTTCCATGTCCTGCGGCGCCACGTCTTCGACGTGAGTAGCGATAGCCCAGGAATGGCCGTACGGATCAACGACCTTCCCGTAGCGGTCGCCCCAAAACATGTTTTGCAACGGCATTTCCACACGAGCCCCTGCGGCAACGGCTCGGTCGAAAACCTGGTCGGCGTTCTCGACATAGAGATGGAGCTGAAGCGGATGGATCTTCGGCTCGGAACCAAGCGCGCTCGCTGGCCCCATGGTGTCATTCAAGAAGATGATAGAGTCGCCGATCCGCAGCTCGGCGTGAGCGACTTTCCCGTCGGGAGACAGTGCGCGACCTCCCTTTTCTGTCGCCCCGAAGGCTTTCTTGTAGAAGTCGATGGCTGCGCCAGCATTGGCGCAGACCAGGTTTGGCGTAATCGTGTGATACCCCTCCGGAATTGGCTTCACAGCAGCGGTCATGAAGGACCTCCTGTGTCCTGAAGGTGTGAATTCCACTTTCGCCCCAAAGAAGAGTGGAAGGACTGGAGAAAAGATTTTGCTGCTCGCCCTTGTGGAAGTCAACAGGAAGAATCTGCTGCTCGGCGTGAACCCGGATGAAATATTTTGCAGAAATTATACCGCGAGTCCATACGGCAGAAATGACAAAATATTAAGCGGAGCGCAATGGCTGCTGATCCTCCGGCAATCCTGCGGCGACCAGCGAATGAACGCGCGCAAGCAGTTCGCTGCGCCGCTCGGGCGTGTACTCCGAAGCGTCAACCGCGGGACCGAAGCGAATGGTGACGTCCCCGCCATGAATTCTCCATCCGCCTTTTGGCATTAGCTTCTGTGCCCCCACAATCGACACGGGCACGACGGGTACGCCCGCCGCAATCGCCATCAAGAAAGTTCCTTTCTTGAATGGCCGCAATCTTCCGTCAGGACTGCGCGTCCCCTCCGGATACACAGCGAATGACAACCCCTGTTTCAGGCGTTCGATTGCGATATCAACACTGGCCGCGGCCGATTCTCTGTCCGAGCGGTCAACAGGGACAAATTGCGCCACGCGCATTCCGCGAGAAAGAAAAGGAATGCGGAAGAGTTCCTTTTTAACCATAAGAGCGACGCGGCACGGAATTACGGGGATGAAGGTCATAGGATCAATTGCGGAAATGTGGTTCGCAGCGAAGATGCAGACTCCTGGGGGAATCTTCTCGACGCCCTCCGTGCGCACACGAATCCCCACGATGCGCAGCAGAACACCGATCGCCTTCATCGAGGTCCAATACAGCGCATCCGGTCTCTTGGTGATAAACGTCCAGAGAATCAACCAGGGGAGAACGAGAATCAGTGCCAGCAGGATGTAAAGGAAAACGAAAAGAGAGCGAATCATGGAACAGAGTTGAAGGTCGGGAGTTGAGTGTTGAGAGCAGTAAGTTGCGGGCGGTCCCGCACAACCATTGCCAGATGGGCCAGCAGCGGAATCAGCCCCGCAATCTTGAGAAAGTCGCTAGCGATGTGCATGTCAGTCTGTCGTGCCACGCAAGAGGCCTTCGCGAATGCGGCGTTGCCGATCGGTTGGATGCGGCACTTCCGTAATCGAGTATGCTCCTCCGGCTTTAGCGCCCTCGATTTTGAGCTGTAATCCCGCCAAATCCAGAAACTTGTCGAACGGAATCTCAGCGACGCCTGCGACATAGAGGCGAAAGAATTCCTTGAAGCTCGTGCCCGCCACTTCTTCGACCACCGCGCGAATGCCCTCGCTGTCGTCGTAAAACTTATGCTGCCTCGCATACTCTTCGTTCATGCGGCGCATGACGTCGTCGAGCGACTTCCGGTTATCCGTCGCGTCGCGGATGGCGAGGTCCAGCATCACGCCCAGGATCTGGCCCTTGCCGTAGTACGAAATGCTGCGATCGGGAAGCAGGTAATCGTCATACTTTTCGAGCCACGCGTCCAGACTCGAATCCTCGACGCTCTGCCATGTGTGCGCCGGCCGCGATTCTAGCTCCGTGATTTGGCTCGCGAGGTCGCGGTAGAACTCATCTTTCGACCATAAATGCGTGCGTTCGAGCGTGTACGAGCCGTACGTGCTGGTCACGCCTTCGGCGAACCACAGCGCACGCGTGTACTGCTCTTTCGTGTAATCAACCGGCTCGAGCGTTCGCGGGCGAATCCGCTTCACGTTCCAAGCATGAAAAAATTCGTGCGCAGGAAGCTCCAGCAGTTCTCCGGGCGAGTTCACCGAGATTGCCGCGGAATTCGCATGCTCCATCCCGCCGCCGGCTACTTCGCCCCGCCCACCGATATGAAAAATGAACGTGTACTCCTTGAATGGCGGGCCGCCCATAAGTTGGAGTTCGTAGTTCGTGATGCGCTGAAGATAATCCTCGAGGCGGCTCTTGTTGTAACTCTTGGAATCGACCGCGACTCGGAAGCGTGCGTCGTCGCTATCAAATTCGAATTCGTCAAAGCTCCCAATCTCGACGGGCGCATCCACAAGCTCGTCGTAACTTGCTGCGACGAACGAGTTCGGATCCGGGCCGGGCGTGAGTTCCGCGATCGTTTTCCAATCTGCCGGCACATTCTCGAACCGAATCTCAATATCTTCACTGCGGCGATCCGGCACGTACATCAGAACTTCCGCTAGATTCAGAAACGCGTGATGCTCATTGAGTTGCGAATCGAACGGGCTTGGCTCGTTCCATTCGATCTCATAAGAAAATGTAATCTCGTGAAGTCGTTCGCCACCCAAAGTGCAGGGACACAATTGCCAGGTCTGCTTATCCAATTCCGCGGGGGCGCGCGCCGACCTCATGGCTCCGAGAACGCTAGAGACGAGGTTTGCACGCACTCGATACGAAAAATCGCGAATCTGGTACAGCGCGTTCCACGCCGGCATGGCGACAGTGACATCGTCGTTTTTGACTGGGATGCTCATGCTGACGTAAAACAAATGCTTCTCGGGATGTTCGAGCGAGACTTGATACTTGATCGTCGCGCGCGCGGAACTCGCGACCAAAAGCAAAAAAACAGCAGCGAGAAGCCTGCGAATGCGCCACACGAGCCGCCAAGAATTCACGCGCGAACGCCCGAACCCTTCAGCTTTTCGAGGAGTTTGCCGCAGAGGCCATCGAAGCTTCCATTCGACATCACGAGAACGAGATCACCCGGCCTGACATGCTCCGCAAGGTAATCGGCAATTTCCGTGGACGAGTTGAACGCTTCCACTGTGCGACCAAGCTTGCGAAGCGATTCGGTCAGCGCCTCCGGCGAGAAACGATCATCCTCCGAAAGCAACTGCGGGCGATTCACGGGTCCGATCATAATTCCGTCAGCAAGAGAAAGCGCGTCCGGCATCACATCCTGAAACACTCTGCGACGCATCGTGTTCGATCGCGGCTCGATTGCTGCCCAGATTTTTCGTCCCGGCCAGCGCGTCCGTGCTGCCTCGAGTGTGAGGCGAATCGCCGTCGGATGGTGCGCAAAATCTTCTACGATCAGCACGCCGTTTTCTTCGCCTTTCACTTCCATGCGCCGGCGAACGCTTTGGAAGCTTGCCAGCGCGTTCTCGATCGCATCGCGCGGGATGCCGCGCCCGTGACTCAGCGCCACCGCAGCAAGTGCGTCGAGCACGTTGTGCTTTCCGGCCATCGGCATGCGCACGTGCGCCACTTCGGTTCCGCGGCGCGCGACCCGAAAATCGGTGGCGGAATCGTGCCATAGAATATCGCCCGCGCACCAATCGCAATCTGGAGTGAGGCCGAACGTCTCCACAGCGCAGAATGCCTTCGCGGCCACCTCCTTAACCTCCTGCGATTCGCCCCAAATCAGGATGCGTCCGCGGCGGGGCACAAGTCCAACCAACCGCCGAAATTGCAGCGCGATAGAGCCGAGATCGGGATAAATGTCGGCATGATCGTACTCGAGCGACGTGATGATCAGCTCGTCCGGATGATAGTGAAGGAATTTCGGCGCCTTATCGAAAAACGCGGTGTCGTATTCGTCGCCTTCAATAATGAACTCCTCGCCGCCGCCCAGACCGTAGCTGCGATCGCCGAAGTTGCGAGCCACGCCGCCGACTAGAAAATCAGGCCGGCGGCCCGCCACGTGAAAAATCCAGGCCAGCATCGCGGTGGTGGTCGTCTTGCCGTGCGTTCCCGAAACGACAATCGACGTGTGCCCCGGGATGAAATACTTTTCGAGAATCTGTGGCATCGAGCAATAAGGAATTTTTTCGTCGAGTATGTATTCGAGTTCAGGATTGCCTCGCGAAATAGCGTTCCCGATCACCGCGAGATCGGGCGCAGGCTTCAGATTCTCTTCGCGATAGCCCTCGTTCCACGGTATGCCGAGCGACGAAAGAAGCGTCGACGCGGGTGGATACACGCCTGTGTCGGAGCCAGTCACGTGAAAGCCGCGTTCCTTCAGCATGCCCGCGACTGGCGACATGGCAACGCCGGCGATCCCCAAGAGATGAATGTGTTCTATAGCTGACATCGCGTTCGTCTCAGACAATCCAGCACAAAGAAAATCATTTAACTTACTGCCGCCTCGAAAATCTCGAGTTTTCCAGCCTCGTTGGCGGCGAGACGCGCGCGCACGCCGAGCGGCAATGTCAACATGGGCCGATCCGTGTGCCCAATCGGCGCGCCCCACAAAACAGGAAGTTTCAGCCCGCCCAGGATCCGTCGCGCAACATCTTTTACCGTCTCCGTTCCCGCCGGCGCGTCGCAGCCCGGAAACTCGCCGAGAATGACGCCCGTCGCGCCATCGAACTTGCCCGCTTGCTTCAAATGCATCAAAGCGCGATCGACTTGGTACGGCTTCATGTCGCGATCTTCGAGGATCAGGATCGCACCGTTCGTATCCAGCTCCCACGGAGTGCCCAAGCTCGTTTGCACGAGAGTCAGACACCCGCCAAGAAGAATTCCTTCGGCTACGCCTGGCGCAAGCGATTCTCCGCGTAGATCAATCGCCCAGCCCTTGTTCGTTTCCGTGATGGCGCGCGTGAAGCTTCCGTGGTCATAGCCGCCGCGCGAGTCTGCCCCGCAGTCCAGCCCTGACCCAACCATCGGCCCGTAAAACGTTGCCCACTTGAATTTCTGCCACGCCCAAATCTGAACCGACGTGATGTCGCTAAACCCACACAGGATTTTGGGTCGCGCTTGAAGATCTTGCAGCGCATCTAGCAAGTAATTCGAGCCATATCCGCCGCGCGCGCAGAAGATGGCTCTTGACTCCGCTTCGCAAAGGGCTTGCGTCAGCGCCTGCACACGATCGCTTTTCGAACCCGCAAAAAAGCCTTCGCGTGCCAGAATCCGCAACCGGTCCGCCTTCACAACATACCCGAGCCGCGCCAACTCCGCGCATCCTCGTTCCAGCCGCTCCTCATCGACAGGGCTGGCTAGCGAAACGACCCGCACAGAATCGCCGCAACGTAGCGCAGGAGGCTTAAGAGGCGGAAACATGTGGCATGTCGAGAATAAGGAAGTATCGAACGCGAAAACAAGCGAACACTTCCCCGTTAGCGTCAAAAGCTAAACGCCAATATCGAAAGCTCGCGGAAGCGCCGGGGATCGCCAGGGATGGCGGTTCAATGCGATCGCGGCTGAAATGGAGTCGTGGTGAGCAGCACATCGCCGAGCCCGCTCAGGGCGTTTGCGGGCGTAGTTTGGTTCGTGAAGAACGCGGCGAACCGGCCGTCGCTGCTAACTGGCACGCGCATGTGAATCTCGCTGGTGAGCGGCACCGCGCTCGCTGCCCTGTCGAGGGCCGTCAATTGAGTCACGCGCAGAGAGCAAGTGCCCACAGCGCCGAAGCACGTATCGTAAACGACGATATAGCCCATTCCTTGTGCATCGACCCACGGATCATCCGCTTCGGTCTGCACCATGTAGCTTACATAACGCCCCGACGGGCTAATCGCCGGCGAATAACTCCCCATAATATCGGCTGGCAAAACCCCATCCGCGGAAATACGCGCAGTCGAAGGCGCACAGTTGATCGAGGCTGTTGCACCCGCGCAAGTGTCTCGAAGATAGATTTCCTGCCGTCCCGTAGGCGCGCCCCCTAAGTTCGAAGCTCCCGACTGAAACACAATAAATCGGCCATCGCCACTAATCGACCCTGACCCGCTGTTGGCATTCCCCAATTCGTCGTCGGTCGAAACCGATACGCGCGAGGTCGACGCCACACACGCCTGACTTGAACTTACTCCCAGGCAAGTATCCCGCACGAAAATCTGCGAGATGGTTCTTGCGCCCTTAGGCGACGCGCCAACTGGGGACCCAGCGAATGCAACATAGCGCCCGTCGGACGAAATGACGGGCTGCGCCCCGGCGGCAACAGCGATTTTATTCTTGGCATCCACCGAAACGGGCATGGTTCGCGGCGTGCATGCGACACCCGCTGCGGCACCCAGGCACATGTCACGGACGAATGCGAGCTGTCCACCCTCGAGTCCTTGCCCCGGCGAGGTGAACGCCAGAAATCGGCCGTTCGCGCTTAGGGAACCCGCGTTGCCTTCGACGCGCTGGCCATCTGCATTCACGGACACCATCTCCGTCCTCGGCACGCAATCTGCCTGCACTCTGTTCCCCAAACACATATCGCGGATGAAGGCGCCTCTCACTCGACGCTCAGTAGACGCAGTTCCGGAAACAGGATTCGTTGCCCACGATGTGAACCCGACGTACCGCCCGTCGGCGCTGATTCCGAGCCCGTCCGTCGAACTTGCTGGTGCGTCCGGAGCCGAGCCATCCGCCGCGACGTCGACGGCGATTGTGTGCGGCGTGCAATTCGCGGCGCCAAGGCACGTGTCGCGCAGAAAAATGTTGCCTGACGCGCCCGCAACCAGATTTTTCGCCTCCGAATAAAAGACGACATACCGGCCGTCCGCACTCATGGCGGGAGACGAGCTGCCTCCATCCGCGGGCCCTCCGGAAACGTTCGCGGAGATAACTTGCGGGAATTTAGCGGCGCTGCTGGTCGAGGATCCAACCTGAAAACTCACAGACGGCGACGCGATGCCAAGCTGCGAAGTGTGCACGGCCACGCTGGCAACTATTGGCTGCGTTAGGTCAGTCGCCAATACTTCGGCTGTGAGCTGCGTCGCACTGCACGTACTTGGAGGAACGCACGTGTCGCGCAGGCCCCCGTTCCATGTCACGTAATCCCCTGAAACGAAGTTCGTCCCCGTCACCTCCAGCGTAAACGCGGGACCGTTGAGCGGCGCGCTGCTTGGCGAGATTGAAGTGATCGTTGGGCCGCCGTTGTGAGCGGGATTAATTGTGAACGAGAGGGCCAGCGAACGTCCTCCGCCGGGCGCCGGGTTCGTTACAGTAACTTGCGCGAGACCGGCGTTTTGAACATCTGCGGCTGTGATCGATACGGCAAGCTGCGTGCTCGCCGCATTGAAGGTGGTTGGCCGGTCCGACCCGTTCCATTGCGCGGTGGATGCGCTCATGAATTGAGCTCCGCTGACAAACATCGTGAACGCCTGGCTGCCCGCTGTGATCTCCGAAGGAAACAGGCCGGTTATCGCGGGAGTCGGATTCGGAGCCGGCGTGCCGCTGCCGCACGCCGCGAGCAACAACAGGTTCAGCGCCAGGGCCGCAGGCGCGCTCCACCGCAAACGAATCAAACATTCCTCCTGCTACTGGCAGTTGGATTCCGCAGCTGCCCGTCGCGCAAGCAGCCGGCAAACGTCATACGGCAGGCACACAGAAGAATCCTGCCTCGAGCGGGTCAGAACTCTCGTGTTCCTGCGGCGCCACAGAACAAAACGGCGCAGCAATTCCCGCGAATCCCCCAAATAAACGGGACAAAATTGATAGCACTGCGGCGCGCAGCACGTCAACTCGGATTCCCGGATAAGACGAAAGGTTGGCCGCTGCAGACCACGCCAGTTAAACCGTCAGGCAAGCGAAACACAGCACCCTCACTCGTCTGATTCGCCGGTCCTTGCTTGCGCTTGTGACTTACACGCGGGAAAAATCGTCTTATAGAAGGAAGCTCTCCATGCATGATGAGCGATCAGCGAAGAGATGGAATTCCAATAGGAACGCCACTCCATCGCGCCGCGCAAATGCCAGATTCTTGGACCCCGCACTTCGCTACATTGAAGCTATAATTTTCGTTGCATTCGCCGCATTCGTGATCGCCCAGCGCGATTACGGCGTGCGCTTCCGCATCGGGATGAGCATCGCGGCGGTCGGCATCGCCCTTTGGGCCATTGCGCGCGTGCAGCGTGGCTCTTCCTTCATTGTGAGTGCGCAAGGACGAAAGGCTGGTGACCACCGGCCTTTACTCCAGGATCCGCAATCCACTCTACATCTTCGCGGGACTTGGCTACCTTGGCCTGTTCATTGCCCTTGGCAATTGGGTCGCGCTCGCCTTGTTTCTCGTGCTGTACTCCTACCACGTTCCGCGCGTGAAGAAGGAAGAACGCGCCCTCGAGCAAGCGTTCGGCGACGTCTACCGCCGCTACAAAGCGCGCACCTGGTTCTGACCCAAGTCGAATTTCTGGATCCTCGAAAGCTCCCAAGCGAGGATTTCTCTGCGATCTCTGCGCCTGCCCGCCGGCAGGCGGGTCTGAAGTCACTCAGGCTTGATCGGACTTTACAGTTTAAACGCCGTAAGCTTCGAAAACAGGTGCGCTCGCTTCGTGATCTCGCTTCGTTTGAGATTCGTCAATCTCTCGACGCCGAATCGCTCGACCGCGAAGCTGCCCAGAACCGAGCCGTAAACCATCGCTCGCCTCAATGTCTCCGCGTTAATGCGCCCGGCGCTGGCCAGATAACCCATAAACCCGCCCGCAAAGCTGTCGCCTGCCCCGGTCGGGTCGTGCACCTCTTCGAGAGGAAACGCGGGCACCGAAAACAGAAATTTATCGTGCACCATCAGCGCTCCGTGCTCGCCTCGCTTGATCACCAGCGTGCGCGGTCCCATTTCGAAAACGTGCTTTGCCGCCCGAAATAAATTGTGCTCGCCCGTTAGCTGCCGCGTCTCGTCGTCGTTCACCATCAGAATTTGCGTCAGCTTCAGAATCTCCCGCAACTCGGCCGGCGTGCGCGAAATCCAGTAATTCATCGTGTCGAGCGCAATCACCTTCGGCTTGCAACGAATTTGCGTCAGCACGGATCGCTGCAGCGTGGGATCGATATTGCCAAGAAAAATGAAATCTGAATCGCAATAAACAGCCGGCAGCGTCGGACGAAAATCGGCGAACACGTTCAGCTCGGTCGCGAGCGTGGTACGCTCATTCATGTTCTGGCTGTACCGCCCGGCCCAGAAGAAGGATTTGCCCGGCACTTGTTCCACGCCGGTCAGGTCGATCTTTCGTCCGCGAAAAATCGCCCGCTCCTTCTCCGTGAAATCCTCGCCCACGATAGCGACCACGCGCACTGGCGTGAAATAGCTGGCGGCCAGCGCGAAATACGCCGCGGCGCCGCCCAGCGTGCGGTCAACTTTGCCAAACGGCGTCTCGATTGCGTCGAACGCCACAGAACCTACGGCCAGAATCGACATGAACTCTCCGCTTTAGAACGCAGCAGTGTACAGAAGCAGCCTCAACGGCCGCAACGCTGGACCCGAATGCAATTTCCAGAAACGCGGGAAGGTACAAACGCCGGAAGAAACGCATGCGGACTACGGCGTGTCCGGCATGATTTTCATGTGCAGCTCGCGCGAACGCGGTCCATCGAATTCCGCGAAAAAGATTTGTTGCCAGCGCCCCAGCGCCAGCCGGCCGTTTTCGATCCACACCATCTCCGACGAGCCGATCAGCGCGGTCTTGATATGCGAATCGGAATTTCCTTCGGAGTGTTTGAAATGAGCGCTGTCGGGAACCAGCCGGTCCAGCGCGCCCTCCATGTCGCTGGCCACGTCCGGATCGTAGCCCTCATTGATCATCACGCCAGCCGTCGTGTGCGGGACGTACAAGTAGCACACGCCGCTCTTGCAGCCCGACTCGCGAACTGCCTTCGCGACTTCTTCCGTGACATTCTTGATTTCCGTGCGCCGCGATGTGCGCACCTTGATCGTCTGAATTCCCATGAGATCGGCTTAAGAGTCTGCGTGACAACCACGGTTTTCGTCAGGGCACGGCTTCCGCGTTTTGTGCGTCCCGGACGCTTCTGCGGGAAGCCGTACCGCAAACACTGCAAAATCAACGCGGCTTTAGCGGTGATCTTTCAACACGTTGTTCCCTAAGAGGGTGTGGCCCATTCGGGCCAAACCGGAGAACGCTTTGCCTTATCTGTCTTTATCTGTGTTCATCTGTGTTCATCTGTGGTTAAGCGTCGTTCTTCAGCTAGCCACCAGCGCCGCCGGCGATTCCACACCGTAAAACTTGAACCACGGCCGCGCCGCCTTTAGATGATGGTTGACGTTCTCGATGTTCTCCACCCCTTGCCCGCTCAACCAATCCTCCAGCGCCTGCACCCCCTTTTTCGCGTACACCGGGATGCCTTCCTTCCACGTGGCTCGCCCGCACAACACGCCCGAGAAGTTCACATCCGACTCCGCGGCCAGCTCCAGCGCTTCCGCAAAAACGTCGTTATCGACTCCCGCCGATAGATAAATGAAAGGCTTCTTCGCAGCGGCAGCGGCCCGCCGGAAATATTCCTTCGCTTCCTCACGCGTGTAAGCGGACTCGCCTTTACACGCCCGCGTCCCCTTCACGAATTTCAGGTTCACCGGCACTTCGACCTTCAGAACATCCACTCCATATTGCGGCTTCGAAAATTCCTCCATGCTGCGCGCCACAACTTCAGGCTTCTTGCGCGCGAACGCGATCCCCTTCTCGTCACCGCCTTCCTCGTAGCCCACAAATTCGAGGAAGAACGGAACGTCCGCCGCCCTGCACTCGCCGCCAATGCGCTCGACCCACGCGTGCTTGATTTCGTTGACCTGAGGCGGATCGAACGGTGTGTAGTACAACAGAATCTTCACACAGTCGGCCCCCGCCGCAACCAGCCGGTGAACCGACCACACGTCCAGCAGGTCCGGCAGGCGGCCCGGCCGCGTGTTGTCGTATCCGCTGTTTTCGTAAGCGAGCAGCAGCCCCGCGTTCTTCGAGCGCACGCGCGCCGCTGGAAGCCCATACTCAGGATCGAGAAGAATCGCGCTCGCGTGCGGCGTCAGCACCTTCGCCACCGCCGACTTGAATTCTTCCAGCATCTTCGATGTGACTTCCTTCTTGTCGATCCCCTTCTCTTTCGCGATGGCGCTCTTCAACGAGCCGCGCTGATCCATTGCAGCCGCCGCGATAACCCCGCGAGAATCCGCAACCGCTTGCATCCCTTTTTGCTTTCCCGGTGTGATCTTCATGCTGTTGCCTCCAAAGGCGCGAGAATGGCGTGAGAAAAACAAGCAATTCTAACACGCCGCGCGGTGGACGAAGGAGAGGTTGGCGTCACGCGCCTACGTGACCCGCTTCACCACGTGCAAATGGCGTTTGGAGCTGAGCTTTAACGCCCGATAGTCGTTATTAGAGGCGTGTAGGGGCGGGGTTTCAGCGCCGGTAATCGAACCACTGCCGCATCGTCATAGTCGTTATTAAAGCCGTGTAGACGCGGGGTTTCAGCGCCGATAATCGAACCACTGCCGCATCGTCATAGTCGTTATTAAAGCCGTGTAGGGGCGGGTTTCAAACCCGCCCCAGACCCTTCGACAACGAGGCTCACAAGAACAGCACGTGATGATGATGCGCGCACGACCGGCCGTCGGTCGAATCGGGAATCGCGGAGAGGCGTGCCAGTTCATCGAGAAGTTCCGGCCCGTACGCGGCGAGGAACGGCAACCCACAAAGAGCGCGCTCCTGCAGATCGTGGTTGGGAAGGAGCGAATCGAAAAGCAGCCGTTCGTGGGCGTCAACCACTCCAGTTCGGAAATTTTCGGCGCGGCCGATTTTTTCTTTGAACTTGCTGAACTGGTACAGCATTTTTCCCTGCACGGATTCCAGTGTGCCAAGAAGCGTGCGGTCGAGCTTCTCGACAGGCTCCGCATAGGATCGCAGCAGGTTGCGCAACTTTTCTTCGTCCGCCTCGAATTGCCGGCCCAGCGCGCTGGGGATCGATTTCTGCTCCATCCGCGCGCGAACGTGCTGCGCACCGAGCAGGAGATCGCGGAAATCAAGATCATACTTTGCCAGCGTGCGCGCTGCAGCCGGTTCGACCAGCGTGAAACTGGATCGCGGCAGGATCGCCGGCATGCGTCCCAGAACCCGTTCGTACGCAACTTGCGCCTGCGCCATGTAAGCCACTTCCGACGGCCCCCCAATATAGGCGGCCGTGGGCAGCAGTGCGTCTTGCATCACCGGACGCAAGAGCACGCTTGGGCTGATCGCTTCGGGTGTCGATTCGATAGCCGCGGCAAGTTCGTCGAGACTGAGTTCATTGTCGCCCGCGAAAAACTTTTCATCTCGCCGCCGCACAGGAAGACGGCGCCCATGGACACTGTAGAAAAGCAAGGTTCCATCCGCCGGAACCTTCACCTGCGCGTGGAATCCGCTCTTCTCGAGTTCCTTCGAACGTGCCGCCAATCCCTCGTTGAGCGGCCCGGCATTATTCAGCGCGCGGCGAAAAACGTTTGAGGCCAGCCGGTGCAGACGCGCGTCCAGCGGATCAATGAAAATCAGGCCCCGCCCACGCAGCAAACGCGCCATCAGCTTCCCGTAAGCGGATCCGTAATTGTCAGCAGGCGTGTACGCTTCACTCAGCGCCCGCGCCACTTCACCGCCGAACGGCCCCTCCAGGCTCTCGGAAGCTCGCGTCACGATCGCTTCGATCGCCTCGCCGAAAGTGATCTCGCCGACTCGTCGCCCTTCCGATTCCGGGGCCACAGGCAATTCGTATTTCGTCAACCCCGCGCGTGTGCCCCAAAACGACTCATTCACTTCGGCAAGATCGTGATCCTCGCTCGCCAGCCAGAAGACAGGCACCGCGTCGATTCCGCGCTTCGTAATCTCTTGCGCAAAACGCACAGCAGACACAGCTTTGAACAAGCTGTACTCCGGGCCGGAAAAGAGGCCCACTTGCTGGCCCGTCACGATCGCTACCGCGCCATCCGCCAGACGATCAAGATTTCGCTTCGTTTCTTCGCTGGCGCCAAGCCGCTCGTTCTGCTCGCGAAGCACTCCGACTACTTCTCGTCGCGTCTCCTTATCGAGACGAACTTCGCACGCCGCATCAAGAATGCCTTGCTCAGTTGGCGGGTGCCCATAAAACGCAGACACGCGCTGAAAATCATCGAGGAATGTCGCCAACAGCTTCGTCGTGTGGGGAATTTCGCGGAATGGCAGGCAGTGCGACTTCATCGTGGAAGTCATCGTACGTGCGGCTCCCAACAACAATAACACGTCGCATCGTCAAGCTGCGTCGATGCTCGCCGCGTCGCCGATTCTGGCTGCGCGCTCATGAACTCAGATACGGACGCACCAGCCGGCGACACGTTAGCAGCCAGCACCCGCAGGTCTTTCGGGCAGCCATAGGTCCACTTGAACGATGACGGCGGCACACGCATTTTCAGCGCCCGAACAGGGCTTCGTCGTTTGGATGATGCGGAAACCCGCCCGATTCACTTTTTCTTGTCAGCAAGGTGGCGTCGGGCAGAGCCTTCTTAGTGAGGTGAACGCGTGTAGGGGCGGGTCTCAGACCCGCCCGTCTCCGCAGAGTCTCTGCGGAGAGTTTCGCCTGGCGTTTCTATCGGCGGCGCGAAAGTGTCTGTGCTGCGATCTTCGGCGCAGCACTGGCGCGTTCCCCTGCCCTCGGAATTTCAGAACCACAGCGCAATATCCTCAACCTCGTTGCACCGTCTCCGCAACCATTCCCGCGAGCATCGCCTCAATTTCGCGCCGCCCCGCTTCGGTCACGCGCAGAAGCGGCGGACGCGGCGGCCCACCATAATATCCGAGCCGGTCCATCGCATACTTCAGTCCGGCGATTCCGTATTGCGGACCCAATATTTTCGATGGCGCGATGAGCTTTTCCTGAAGCGCGCGCGCGCGTTCCGCATCACCCTCGCAGGCCGCCTGCCAGATCTCGACGCACAGTTCCGGAAACGCGTCCGCTACCGCGAGAATTGCGCCCGTCGCGCCCCGCCGCAGCGACTCGTACAATGTCGCCGCCGATCCTACCAGCGTCTGAAAACTTTTCGGCGCGGCCGCCATGATCTTGACGACTCCCTCCACGTTTCCCGAGCTGTCCTTGATTCCAACGATATTCGGGTGCGTCCCCACGCGAGCGATCAGCGATGCTTCCACGGTCACGTGCGTAAACAGAGGCACGGAATAGATCAGGATCGGAGTGGGCGACGCATCCGCGACGCGCGTGTAATGCTCGGCAAGAAGATCGTCGTTGATGGCCGGTTTATAAAAACTCGGCGTGCGGACCAGTGCGGCGTCGAACCCAAGCTCTGCCGCGCGCTTCGTGTGCTCGATCGTCCCCGATGTCGACTCGGCTCCCGTCCCCGCAATCAGAATCTTGCCCGCCGCGGCCGCCTCTTTCGCCGTTTCCCACAGCTTGTAGATCTCGCTCCACAGCAGGAGCACGGATTCGCTGGTCGAGCCGTTGATCACATAACCCGCTAGCGCCGTTTTGTTGTAACGCTGGATATTCTCGCGGTAGCGAGCCGGCGCGACACCACCATCCTCGCCAAATGGAGTTGTAAGCGGTGCGAAAATGCCTTGAAGTTTCATACCGCGATTCTACAACAACTCTCCGTGGCCGCACCCGAACCGCCAGTTTTCTCTGCGATCTCTGCGCGCGCCCGTCGGAGGCAGGTCTTTGCGGTAAATGTTTTTCGGTTGGTTCGTCCAAAACTGGGGCGAGGGCCGCCCTACGAAATGTATTTCCCGATGATCGGCGCGAGGCGCTTCCTCGTCGCCGCTGGAATCAGTTTGCGATCCGAGATGAAAGCATGCGCGAGCGCCGAGCCGCACTTGCACTTCCGCTCGCCATCGAGCGCGCGTACCGCTTCTCGAATCGCACGCTGCACATGCTCCGCGTTCTGCGTCAGATACGAGATCACTTGCTCGATCGTCACCGAATCGTGTTCCGGGTGCCAGCAATCGTAGTCCGTGATCATCGCAAAGGTCGCATAGCAAAGTTCCGCTTCCCGCGCCAGCTTTGCCTCCGTCAGATTCGTCATCCCGATCACGTCGAACCGCACTTGCCGGTACACGTGCGACTCCGCCAGCGTCGAGAATTGCGGGCCTTCCATGCAAACGTACGTGCCGCCCAGATGCGCCTTGACCTCGGCCCGCACGCACGCATCGGCAAGATGCGACGAAAGCTGCGGGCACGTGGGCTTGTCGAACGCGACGTGCGCGACGATGCCGTCCCCGAAAAACGTCGAGACGCGTGTGCGCGTCCGGTCGAAAAATTGATCGGGGATAAGAAAATCCAGCGGCGGCAGGTCCTCGCGCAACGAGCCCACCGCGCTCACCGAAATAATCCGCTCGACGCCCAGCATTTTCATCGCGCAGATGTTCGCGCGATAGTTGATCTCGCTTGGCGAGAAACGATGACCGCGCCCATGCCGCGCCAAAAATGCAACTCGCCGCCCTTCCAGCGTTCCCAGTACAAGCGCGTCGGACGGATCGCCGAACGGTGTTTTCACGCGCACCTCGCGCGTGTCCGTCAATCCCGACATCGTGTACAGTCCGCTCCCGCCAATGATTCCGACCTTCACCTCTTCGCGCTGTTTCTTGCCTTTTGAGCTTTTCCTTCGTGGCATTCTCTCTGATTCCTCGGCTTCAGAAGTCGATAAAAACAGCCTTTCAGGGGGTCGGAGCTTTAGCTCCGACATACATGAACCTCTATTGAACGAAAGGGGCTTTAGCCCCTGAAGTAAGATCTGCCCTTTTGCACAGACTTCAATCCACGTGCACCGGCTCCGTTTCCCACTTGCCATCGCGTTCGCGCAAATACGCCGCCGGCGTTGTGGGATCGTGCACAAACAAGGCGATCCACCCCTCGCGAACAACTTCTGGAATCCACTTCTTCTTGTTTTCGAGCGTGGTCATCGGAAAAAGGTCGTATCCCATGATCCACGGCAGCGGCAGATGCGCCGTCATAGGAACCAGATCGGCGAAGGCGAACGCGGTCTTGCCACCACCCGATAGCTTCACGCACTGCATGTCGGCCGTATGCCCCGGAACGCGAATCAGTTCGACCCCCGGCGCAATCGCGCGGTCACCCTCCAGCAGCGAAAGCTTGTTCGCCTCCTGGAGCGGCACAAAATTGTCCGCAAAATAGCTGGCGCGGTCGCGTTCGTTCGGGTGCGTGGCGTGTTCGAACTCGCCGCGCTGCACGATATATCGCGCATTCGGAAATGTAGGCACCAGGCGATCTTTTTCCACTCGCGTGTTCCCGCCGCAATGGTCGAAGTGCAAGTGCGTGTTGATCACCACATCGATGTCATGCGCGTGCAGCCCGTAGTGCTGTAGGCCGTCGAGCAACCGGGGATGACCCAGGTTGTACACGTCGCGCAGCTTCGGCGTCCATTTGTCGCCGGCTCCCGTTTCCACAAGAATGCGTTTACCTCCCGCAAAAACCAGCAGGCAATTCATGGCCAAGTGGATGCGATTCCGGGCGTCCGGCCGCGCTTTCTTTTCCCACAGCGGCTTCGGAATCACCCCGAACATCGCCCCGCCGTCCAGGTAGCAATGCCCGTCGGAAATGATCTGAAATTCCAGATTGCCGAGTTTCATAGGCGACGAAAGATTATACGGGCACCGCGCCGCAGATGCACATCCTCTGAGAAAACTGCCTTCGCGAAGGGAATGGTACTGTTACACGGTGCGTGCCGTCATTCCCATCCTGGCAGCCTTATTTCTTTCACACATAGCGATCGCGCAAAAAACTGTCTCCTTCCCAGATGATGATGGTGGAATGGTTTTCGCCGATGTCTGCGGAAAAGGTGACCGAGCCGTCGTGCTTGCCCACGGAGGCCAATTTAACAAAGAGAGTTGGGCGAAGCAGGCCCGAACTCTGCAGGCGGCGGGATTTCAGGTCCTGGCGCTCGATTTTCGCGGATACGGTAAGTCGCGCGGCCCTGGCGATTCCGACCCCCTAACCGCGCCGCTGCACCTGGACGTACTCGCAGCAGTTCGTTACCTGCGAAGGAACCGCGCGAAGAGTGTTTCGGTCGTTGGGGGCAGTATGGGAGGAAGCGCTGCGGGTGATGCATCCATCGCTTCGCAGCCAGGCGAGATCGACCGCCTGGTACTGCTCGGCGCCGCCCCGAACGGCCCAGCCGACAAACTCAAGTCGCCGATTTTGTACATCGTCGCACGCGACGACGCTAGCGCAGACGGGCCGCGCCTTCCCGGCATTCGCGAAGCCTATGACAAGTCGCCACAGCCGAAGAAACTGATCGTTCTGGACGGCTCCGCGCATGCTCGGTATCTCTTCCAAACGGATCAAGGTGAGCGCGTGATGCGCGAGATCCTGCGCTTCCTCTCGGCGAAGCCGACCCCCCGGCAGCCCCCGAATGAGTGACCGGATAATGAGTCCGTAGGAGCGGGTCTCAGACCCGCCCGCCTGCAGCCAGTCGCGTCGCAAAGATGGCGCGCCGCCGTTGAGGAAGCTGCTGAGCGCCGTAGCACCGGGATGTTTCGGTCGCGAACCCATAGGCGGCGAGTTGATCGCACAGTGTCGAAACGTCAAAGAGCTGAACGCTGTGGACTTCGTGGCTGCGCCTGTACGCCTCACCAACACGCCGAAACACTTCTATGTTCCTGACCAAGCGCCTCTCAGCCTGGTTCTCTGACGTCTCGACCAGCACGGCCCAATCCTCGCCTGAATGCCAAGTTCTGCCGGCCAGAGAAGGTTCACCCAGTACAATCACGTCGAAGATGAGCAAGCCTCCAGCAGGTAAAGCCTCAGCCACGCGTTGAAAGAAATCGCTGATAAGTTTGTCGGCGTCGGTACCCTCGGGATGGTAGGTCAAACCTTCGCCCACGGCGACAACCGCGTCGCAATCTCGAAGTGGCAGGTCGTAGACGGAAGCATGAACGAAACGCGCGGCCGGAACATTCGCGCGGGCAAGTTCCAGCATCTCGGCAGAAGTATCTACACCGGTTACGCCAAACCCGGCGCCCACGAGTAGCTTTGTCAACGGCCCCGCGCCACAGCCCACGTCCAGAACTTTGCGAATTCGGGCGCTGGAACTTTTCAGGCGTTGCACAATCTCGCTCGCTGCCCCACGCGCGAGAGTTTCGAATGCCACTGCGTGAACATAGGCCAGATCGCATTGGTACAGCGTTTTCATCAGCAGATCCTGGCTGCTCGGCCTATGATTTGCAACCGCGTCGTTGAGCGGCCCGTTCCGAACAAATGCCCAGGCAATTCGTCAACGACCTAGAGCTTGGGGCTCGTGTTTAGCCCCGCCTGTGCGAGGATTTCGTCCACGCCCGCATACGGATCTTTCTCCCGCGCAGCAACTGCGGCTGCAAGCTCCGCGAATTGAGATTCGGAAAAGTGGTCGCCCACTGCGCGCTCCAGAAGACGCGTCTGAAGCAACCGCAGCAGCCATTCCTTCCAATATTCGACTTCGCGCTTCCTGCGGTCTCGCGCCTTCTCGAAGTGTTCCCGGAATTTCGCAATCTCCTGCGCAAGAACATCGACGCCCTCATTCTCCGTCGCCACCGTGCGCACTACCGCCGGTTTCCACCCATCGCGCTCGGGAACCAACTGCAGAATCGCGCGAAGTTGCTGCTCGAAACGGTCTGCGCCTTCGCGGTCCGATTTGTTGAGCACGAAAATATCCCCAATCTCCATCAGCCCCGCCTTCAGGCTCTGCACGTCGTCGCCCATGCCCGGCATCAACACGACAATCGTGCAATCAGCAAGCCGCACGATTTCGATTTCGCCCTGCCCGACGCCGACCGTCTCGATGAGTATCATTTCCTTCCCCGCCGCATCCAGCAGCAGCGAAACATCGCCCGTCGTTTGCGCCAGTCCGCCGAGATAGCCGCGCGTCGCCATCGAGCGAATGAAAATCCCGGAATCCGTCGCGTGGCCCTGCATGCGAATCCGGTCGCCAAGAATGGCTCCCCCGGTAAACGGGCTCGATGGATCGACAGCGATAATGCCGACCGTTTTTTTCTCACTGCGGTAGCAGGCGGCGAGGCGGTCGACCAGCGTGCTCTTACCCGTTCCCGGCGCGCCCGTAATGCCGATGCGATACGCCTGTCCCGTGTGCGGAAAAAGCTCGCGCAGAATCTCTTCTGCTTCGGGCGCGCGATTCTCAATGGCCGAAACGGCCCGCGAGATCGCGCGAACATCCCCCGCCCGAATTTGCGCAGCCCACGTGCTGATGGAAACAGGCATTGTCCGTCAGATTAAATCACAGCGCGGCGATGTCGCAACTGTGCAGCCGTCTGCAGCCTGCCTTAGAGGGTCTGAACGTAGCGCCGCGCTCCAGCACAGCATCTTGGAATTGAGAAGGTCCAATTCTCCCTACGAGAGTGGAAGAGATGCTTTTTTCTTGCGGCCTCCCGCACCGTGCTAATCCACGCTTTTCTGTGGCACCCCTCGATTGCCTCCGAAGTCCGCACGGAACGGCTTGCCGAAAAACGAACGCTCTCGGGAGGGGCGGGGTGGAACCTGCTTGCCCTGAGCTTGCCGAATGGGTCCCCGTGAAACCGGGAACCCCGCCGTAATCGCCGCGTTCTGTTCAGGGGTTTCCTTAACGTGCCACAACGTGCCACGAAGGAAATCGATCGGTGCCAAGGCAGAGTCTCAATTAGCAAGATACGGGAGGCTGCAAAATAAAAGTATTTGCTTCAGAGCCGTTACTTTCTCATTCTGAGTCGTTGTCTACTAACTATCCTTTGCCCAGCAATTGGCGGGCGATGACTAGCCGCTGTATTTCGCTCGTGCCTTCTCCGATCGTGCACAGCTTCACGTCGCGATAATATTTTTCGGCCGGGTAATCCTTGATAAAACCGTAGCCGCCGTGAATTTGCACCGCCTCGTTCGCCACCCGCACCGCGACTTCTCCGGCGTACAGCTTGGCCATGCTCGACTCGCGCGTGTATCGCGGAGTGCCGTCGCTCGACGCGATCGCGCGGTCCGCCAGCCACGCAGCCTGGTAGGTCAGCAAACGCGCGGCCTCGATTTGCGTCGCCATATCCGCAAGCTTGAACTGAGTGGCCTGAAAATCCGCGATCGCTTTCCCAAATTGTTTTCGCTGTTTCGCGTAACGCACCGCGCATTCGTACGCGCCCTGCGCCATTCCCAGCCCCAGCGCGGCGATCGACACGCGCCCGCCATCCAGAATCTGCAAACTGTTGACGAAACCTTCCCCCTCCCCTCCCAGCAAATTCTCCGCCCCCACCCGGCAATCCGTGAACACCACTTCGCTCGTGTCGCTCGCCCGCAGCCCCAGCTTGTTTTCTTTTTTCCCCGGTCGAAATCCCGGAGTTCCCTTCTCGATGACGAACGCGGAGATTCCGTGGCTTTTCTTGCTCCGGTCCGTCACCGCCATGGCCACGCACACGTCCGCGTAATGCCCGTTCGTGGTGAACGTCTTTGAGCCGTTGATCACCCAGCCGCCGTTCTTTTTTGTCGCATTTGTGCGCGTGCCGGCCGCATCCGAACCTGCTTCCGGCTCGGTCAGTGACCAGCAGCCCAGCTTTTTCCCCTGCGCGAGCGGCGCCACATACTTTTGTTTTTGCGAGTCGCTCCCAAATTTGTAAATGTGATTCGTGCACAGCGAATTGTGCGCAGCGACAATGATTCCCACCGAGCCGTCCACACGCGACAGTTCTTCGATGATGATCGCGTATTCGACGTAACCCATTCCCGCCCCGCCATGGTTCTCCGGGAAAATCACGCCCAGAAAACCCATTTCCGCAAGCTTGGGAATGATCTCCGACGGAAAATGAGACGCTTCGTCCCATTCCATCACGTGCGGTGCAATTTCGCCTTCCGCAAATTCACGCACCGTCTTGCGCAGATGCTGCTGCTCGTCAGTGAGGGAAAACTCCACGAATCCCGCCTATAAAATTCAGTTGGTCCCACGCGCTGTCCTATTTATACCACACGCCCCGCAGTAGAACGGTGGAAGGGCGGGGTTTTAACCCCGCCGTGATCGGCCGCTTTTCTTCAGGGGTTTTAACCCCTGAAGCCATCTGCCCGGCGCTGATTTCTGGAAGTTCGGCACGGAGCGCCGCGCAGTGCCGGGAATGCCGGAAAAAAAAGCGTCCCGCAGGGACCGCTGAACTCCTCCTCACTCGCGCCGCCCCTCGGTAACGCATAGCTTCGCGCGCAAGCAGCATTCGCTTTACAATCATTTGACGATGCCTGCGAATTCCAAATCTGCGCAAATAACCCTCCCCGTCGCTATGACAGTCTGGGCGCTCATCATCGCCGCAGCCGCAATCCTCGGCGTGCGCTTCGGGTTCGGAGGACGCCGGTTCGCATTCGCCCTTGGCGTCGCTGCCCTCCTTTTCGCTTTCGAGTTTTGGCTCGCCGCGCCCAGCGTTCTCGAACGGGCGCGCTCATGGCTTGGCGGTCACGGACGCGCGCTCGCGCCCATCGTCCTGCTCGCTGCCGTCATCATTTATTCGCTCGGAGTCACTGGGAGCGGGAAATGGCTTCTCGTTGGCGCGATCTATGTTGTGGTTCCCGCGCTTCTGCTGGCCACGAGCGCCGGCAAATCGCCCGGCACTTTCGCGGACTACGCTGCCGCAGTCCTGATCTGGCTCGGAATCTGGCTCCTCCCGCCTTATCGCCTGCTGTACCACATTTTCCCGTACCCGCCGCCGCTTCAGCACACGCTCTCCATTCTGCTCGCGCTTTCGACCGCAGTCTCCGCCTACCTTCTTCTCCGGCGCCTCGACGGAACCGGCTACGCGGTCGAGTGGCGTCGCGGTTTCGGCTTTGCGTTCGCCTTCAACTTCGTCGTGTTCGCGGCCATCGCTATTCCGCTCGGAATCAAAATCGGTTTCCTTACGTTTGACCCAACCGTGTTGCGCCTTCGCTCGTTGCCCGTCGCCGCAGTTGGCATTTTGTTTTTTACGGCCTGGCCTGAGGAATTTCTGTTTCGCGGGATCCTGCAGAACTGCCTATCGCGCACCTTCAAAAATCAGTGGGCGGGACTAATCGCCGCATCCATCATCTTCGGCTTCTCGCACATCCTTCATGCGCCGGTGCCAAACTGGAAATACGTCCTGCTCGCCACCATCGCCGGAATTTTCTATGGCCGCGCCTGGATGAAAACCGGCTCGCTGCTTCCCGGCACCCTCGTCCATGCCCTCATCGACCTCTCCTGGCACATCCTCTTCCGTTGACGAATCGCGTTAGCGCGCGGCGTCAGCGGACGACGCCTTGCAGCGGACTCGATGCCGTCGCGTACAACTTCTTCTCGATGCGTCCGGCCAGGAACGCTTTGCGCCCGGCCTCAACTGCCGCGCCCATCGCTTCCGCCATCAGCACCGCGTCTTGTGCGCCCGCAATCGCCGTGTTCATGAGAACGCCGTCTGCGCCCAATTCCATCGCGATCGTCGCATCCGACGCTGTTCCCACGCCGGCATCCACAATTAACGGCACCTCCGTGATTCGCTCGCGCAAAATCCGCAGGTTCGCCAGATTCTGAATTCCCATCCCCGACCCGATCGGCGCGCCCAGCGGCATCACCGCCGACGCGCCCGCGTCGATCAGTTTGCGCGCCGCGATCAGATCATCGTTCGTGTACGGCAGCACGACGAACCCTTCCTTTACCAGCGCTTTCGTCGCCGCAATCAATTGCTCGGTGTCCGGAAACAACGTTTGCTGGTCGCCAATCACTTCCAGCTTCACCCATTCGGATAATCCTACTTCGCGCCCCAGCCGCGCGGTACGAATCGCCTCGTCCGCCGTGTAGCAGCCCGCCGTGTTCGGCAAGATGAAAAAATTCTTGCGGTCGATGTAATCGAGCATCGACTCTTTCGTGCGATCGGTCAGGTTCACGCGCCGCACCGCGACAGTCACGATCTCCGCGCCCGACGCCTCGTGCGCCCGCGCCATTTCCTGAAAGCTGCGATATTTCCCGGTTCCCACAATCAATCTCGAACTGAAACTGCGCCCCGCAATTGTCAGTTGGTCGCTCATTGCCTCTCTCCGCGTGTATTCTACTCCGACTCGCTCCGCGCGCCGCAATTCCGATGCCTCATCCGCGCTTTGCAGCCGTTGCCGTTCTCTTCGATCCCCGTCTTTCTCTGTGCTCTCGTCTTTCTCTGCGGTCTCTGCCTTTCTCTGTGTCCTCCGTGTTTCGCTTTTCAATCCTGCAGCGTGTGCTGCATCGCCACCGTTCTTAATTCTCAGCGCAGCACCTGCCTCGCCGTACTCCTTTACCTCCATTGCCTCCTCTGCCTCCTAGCTTCTCTGCGGCCTCGGCTCCTCGACGTCCGCGTACAATCGCGCGATGAGATCCGCATAATACTGTTCGATGACCCGGCGCTTCAGCTTCAGCGTGTAGGTGATTTGCCCGCTGGCGAACGTAAAATCCTCCGCAAGCATCGCGAACCGCTTCGGCCTTTCGTACTGCGCCAGCGCTGAGGTCATTCGCTGCAATTCCTGTTCGACGAGGTCGCGCACCCACGCATCCGAAACCATTTGCGCGGAACTTGCAAACTCGTGCCCGGTCTTGCGCCCCTCCGCTTCGAGCGCCGCAAAGTTCGGCACGATCAGCACCGAAATGAATTTCCGTTTATCGCCCACAACAATTGCGTTCGAAATGAACGGCGAAGTTTTCAGCAGGTTCTCGATCATGGCTGGCGCGACAAATTTTCCCGCCGAGGTCTTGATCAACTCTTTCTTTCGGTCGGTAATGCTCAGGTAGCCGTCGGCGTCGAGCTGGCCGATATCTCCGGTTCGCAGCCAACCCTCCTGCGTCATCGCTTCTCGCGTGGCTTCCGGTCTCTTGTAATACCCACACATCACGCAAGGGCCCTTCACCAAAACCTCGCCATCCTCCGCAATTTTCACCTGCACGTTCGGAATCGGCAGCCCCACTGTCCCGACTTTGTTCCTCCCCGGATTATTGGCCGACACGATCGGCGACGTTTCCGTTAGTCCATACCCTTGGTACACTTCAACGCCGATCGACCAGAAAAATTCCGCCAGTTCCGCCGCGAGCGGCCCTCCGCCTGACGCGAACCGCTGCTTCTGTCCGCCCATTCCTTCGCGAATTTTCTTGTACACCAGCGCATTCGCAATTTCCCACTGCATCTTCACGCTTAGCGGTACGTTCCTGTCATAAGCCCGCCACGGAATTGCACGCTGCGCAACACCCAGCGCCCAGTCGAAAACCTTTTGTTTCCACGGCGCTTCCCGATGCCCGCGATCCAGAATATTCGCGTAAATCTTTTCGAAGAATCTCGGCACAGCCGCCGTAAATGTGGGACGGACCTCGAGCAGCGCCTGCGGCACGTCTTCCATTCGTTCGACGTAGGCGATCGGCACGCCCCGGAAAAGACACGCATAGCCGATAATCCGTTCGTAGACGTGCGCCAGCGGCAGGAATTCGAGCGCAAGCTCCGATTTGTCGAACTCGTACCCGCTCAACCCGTCGATCGCGTTCGAGCTGAGATTCGCGTGGCTCAGCATCACCCCTTTCGGCTCGCCCGTGGTTCCCGATGTGTAGATGATGGTGGCAAGCTGATCAGCGGTGATTTCCGCGGCGCGCCGCCGGTATTCGGCGACCTCCGGGTCAGCTTCCGTTGAAATTGCGGTGACCAGCGCTTCATAGCGCAGCACGTCGCCACCCAAATCCGGAGGTGGTGCGGCCGAAATCACGTGCTCGACGCAAGGAACTTTCGAGCGCCCGTCCGCAAGTTTCCGCGCCTGCGATTCGCCCTTGGTGATGACGATTCGCGTGCTCGCATCATTCAGGATGAACGCCATGCGTTCGGGCGACTCGTTGAAGTAAATCGGCACATTGATCGCCCCAAGCCCTTGAATCGCAAAATCCGCCGTGTGCCATTCCGGACAATTCGGTGCGAACAACGCCACGCGGTCTCCCGCCTTCACGCCCAATTCGCGCAGCGCCTTCGACAACATGGCCACGTGCCGCAACAGGTCCGCCGCCGAAATCGATTCCCAGCCCCGCGCGGTCCGGTAGATTTGGGCGCGCGGATTCGCGTGCTGGTCCACAGCATCGAGAAAGCACTTCGTCAGCGCTGGATATTCATTTGCCATCGGATGATCGTGCTTCGGCTGACTCTAGCGCATCAGTTCGTCCCGCGCAAATAAGCCCGCCTGATGGCCGTTCGACTTAATCGTGGCGTTTTGCAGCGCCGGCATTCTGCCGGCGTAGTTTTCGATGTCGTGTGGCACAGGCGCCCAGGCGCCCTCGCCTGTGCGGGTCATCTTTACATCCCGCTGGCGCATTTCGACCCCGCTGCTTCGTACCGGCGGCCTGCCCCGTAATGCTGCAATCGGGGCTTCCCGCCGGCTCTTTTCGATTTCGCTTCCGCAGCCGTACGAACCCATCGTGCTCGCGTAATTGAGTTTGTGTAGGGGCGGGTTTCAGACCCGCCCGCGAGGTTTTTGCTGCTGCACCGTGGGATTTCCACTGGGCAAGACGCCCAGCCTTTCGGTCAACTCATTTGGATGACCGTGAATCCAGCCGACGCCGCGGCGCTGGACAACCGACGATCGCCGCAAATGAACGTCCGCCGCGAAGGTCGCTGATTGCACCACACGAGCGAGGCTGCAAGCTGCAGGCTATCGGAGGTCTTTAGAGGCTTTTCGAGCAACGAGCATGCCAGATTCCGGATGGCTTCGTCGGGAAGAATTTCTCTCCAACCATCTCGCAGAGATCGCAAGCGCGAGACCGCGCGATCTTTATCGAGGTCTGCCATCTTGCCCTCCCTGTACAATCGGCAGATCGCGCTGTAGATTTCGACCGCGCTCGCCCACCAGACTACCTGGCCGAATTTCCTGAAATACGACTGCGCCTGACCGCTCGCTGATTCCTTGAAACATAGCGGTACCAGCGCGCTTGCGTCCCAGAAGGCGGTGGCTTCGCGGAGTCGGCGCCCGGCCAAGCGGGCCATCATAAGCTCTCTTCGCGGTCAGCCAGTAGCGCCTTGGTTGCTTTGTTTCCGGAAACGCGCGCGATCGGCATCTTCTCGAATTCGTCGGGATCGAGCTGAACTTCAGGAAGCCGCATCTTGCCTGCGGCGACCAACTTCGGCTCTTCCTCGCTGGCATCCGCAGCCGCGAACGGAACAAGCTTGGCGGTCGGAAGGTTTCTCTCCCGGATCACTACTTCCTCGCCGCTTTTGGCGAATCGAAGGTATTGGCTCAGGCTGTTCTTCAGCTCCGCTACGTTTACGCTGCGCATCGCCTATCTCTCATCATGGCTATTATAGCCATAATGCCGGCTCACGCCAATAATCCAACTCACCCGGCATGCCGCGTCTTGCATCAACTATCGCTTTTTCTAATTGGGACACTTTGCATCTTCTCCCAATCTCTCGTCTGCTGCTCGCCTCGCCGTCTCTGTGCCTCTGTGGCTCTGTGGCAAAGCACCCTCGCTTGCCCGGTTTCGCGCTAAGATGGCGGCCGGAGGACAGGGCAATGTCGAAGCTACTGACGGAAGAACACGCCACCTACCAGCCGGTGCACGCGCCGCGAGGAACACGAATTTCCTGCAAATCCTGGCAGCAGGAAGCCGCCATGCGCATGCTCATGAATAATCTCGACCCGGATGTAGGCGAAAAGCCGGAAGAGCTGATCGTCTACGGTGGACGCGGCAAGGCCGCGCGCAACTGGGAATGCTATCGCGCGATCGTCGCCTCCCTGAAATCGCTCGAAAACGATGAAACGCTGCTCGTCCAATCGGGCAAGCCCGTGGGAATTTTCCGAACGCACAACTACGCGCCGCGCGTCCTGATCGCCAATTCGAATTTGGTTGGCCATTGGAGCAACTGGAAGCATTTCGACGAACTCGATCGCGCCGGCTTGATGATGTACGGCCAGATGACCGCCGGAAGCTGGATTTACATTGGCACGCAGGGAATTCTGCAGGGCACGTACGAGACGTTCGCTGCGGCCGGCCGAAAGCATTTTCAGGGTGAGCTGGCCGGCAAACTGATTGCCAGCGGCGGTATGGGCGGAATGGGCGGCGCGCAGCCTCTCGCCGCAACCCTGAACTGCGCTGCCTTTCTCGGCATCGACGTCGATCCCGAACGCATCAAGCGCCGCGTTAAAACGGGCTACTGCGATGTCATGGTCAACGATCTCGATGAGGCCTTGCGCATCCTGAAAAACGCTGTGCGCAAGCGCGAAGCGGCTTCGGTCGGCTTAGTGGGAAATTGCGCGGATGTGATTCCGGAACTGGCGCGGCGCGGCATCGTTCCCGATCTTCTGACGGATCAAACCAGCGCGCACGATCCCGTAGGCGGCTATATCCCGCAAGGGCTCGACGTCGCACAAGCAGCGGAATTGCGCAAACGCGACCCGGACGATTATCGCAAGCGCGCCCTCGAATCCATTGGCAAGCACGTCGAGGGCATGCTCGCCCTGCAAAAGATGGGCTCGGTCACATTCGATTACGGAAACAACATTCGCACCTTCGCGTATGAGCAGGGCGTGAAGAATGCCTACGATTTTCCCGGATTCGTGCCTGCGTACATCCGGCCGCTGTTTTGTGAAGGGCGCGGGCCGTTCCGCTGGGCGGCCCTATCGGGCGAACCGTCGGACATTCATCGCACCGACCAGCTCGTCCTGGAAATGTTTCCGCACGACGAGATATTGTGCAGGTGGATCCGGCTGGCGCAGAAACGCGTGCGATTCCAGGGCTTGCCCTCTCGCATTTGCTGGCTGGGCTATGGCGAGCGCGACAAATTCGGGCTCGCCATCAATGATTTGGTCGCGCGAGGCGAATTGAAGGCGCCGATTGTGATCGGGCGCGATCATCTCGATTGCGGATCAGTGGCGTCGCCATTCCGCGAGACTGAAAAGATGCGCGATGGCACGGACGCGGTTGCGGACTGGCCGCTGCTCAATGCCCTGCTGAATACCGCGAGCGGTGCGAGTTGGGTCTCGATTCACAATGGCGGCGGCGTCGGCATCGGCTACGCGCAGCACGCCGGGCAGGTCACCGTCGCGGACGGCACCAAAGTAATGGCTGACCGTATCGAGCGCGTGCTTACAAACGATCCTGGCATCGGCGTCGCACGCCATGTCGACGCTGGTTATCCCGAGGCCATCGAGTTCGCCCGTAAGTCCGGCGTGAAGATTCCCATGATGTAAGATGGCATGAACCGCCTTGATAACACGAGCGGGCCTTCGTCAGAGTCGCCAATAGACCTGTCTGTAGGGCGGGTCTCAGACCCGCCCGGATAGAGCTCGCCGTGCGGCACGAATGATGCGCGAAGACTAACTCGAGGAAGAAAAATGGATGATTTTCCGCAATTCATGAGGAGTGCGACAAACAAGATCGCAACGACCAGCCACGCGACACCAGGCGTCGAGGGCTACGCGTTCGACGGCGCCGATGGCAGCCAGATGACGTTCTGGACGTGCACTCAAACGGCGGTCGCCACACCGCACGTTCATGCTTTCGACGAGTACATGATCGTCGTGCAAGGGTCCTACGCGCTGATTCTTGACGACAAGCGCGTAACTCTAACGGCCGGCGATGAGTATTTCATCCCCAGGGGAACGCGGCATGCCGGAGAAGTCGTCGGCGCAACGCGCACGATTCATGCATTCGGCGGGCGGCGCGTCGAGCGGGCCAGCGCAAAATCACAGACCGAAGACAGTAGGCGATAGCTCAAGCGGAGGCGAAGATGATCGTCATCACCGGAGCGACAGGCAATACGGGCAGGCCGGCGACGGAAGCGTTGCTGGCAAAGGGCGAAAAGGTGCGCGTGATTGGCCGCGACGCGAAGAAGCTCGAGCCCTTCGTGGAGCGCGGGGCGGAAGCCTTCGTCGCTGACGTGGAAGACCTGGCCGCGATGACGAAAGCGTTCGAGGGCGCGACTGCAGTCTACTTGGTGATCCCGCAGGCGCTGCACCGCGAAGATTTTCGCGAATACCAGGAGCGCATCTCTGACGCATTCGCCACGGCGGTCGCTGCGGTGCGCGTGCCGTACATTGTCACGCTCAGTAGCATTGGCGCACAGCACCCAGAGAAAACCGGGCCCATCGTTGGCCTGCATAACATGGAGCAAAAGTTGAACAAAATCTCAGGGTTGAACATCCTGCACGCGCGCGGCGCCTATTTCATGGAGAACCTGCTAATGAACCTCGGCCCGCTGCGCTCGATGGGTTTCCTACCGGGCGCATTTTCTGGCGACGATCCATTGCCGATGATCGCGGCGAAGGACATCGGCCAATTCGCCGCGGAACGTCTGCAGGCGCGGGATTTTTCGGGCAGTTCGACGCAGGAGCTGCTCGGGCCGCGTGACGTCACGATGAAGGAGGTCGCCAGCATCATAGGAAACGCGATCGGGAAACCCAATCTGCATTACATGCACGTTCCCTTTCTGATGCTGGAGCCGGCGTTGGTACAAATGGGGATGCCGAAGAAGTCGGCGGCCCTGGTGATCGAGATGTGGAAAGCCGGAAATGCGGGGCTGGTCAAGGCGGAAGAGCCGCGCAACGCGAAGAACGCGACGCCAACGACAATGGAAACGTGGGTTCAGGAAGTGTTCGTGGCTAGGTACAATGCGAAAGCAACGGCAGCGTAATGCGGGGCTCCGCTGGAATTTGCAGGAATCGCTGATTCGGCTCGTAAGGTCTCGAACAAATCTCGCACGAGGATGGAGGAAAGATGCCGAAAAAACCCAGCACTGGTGATGCACGATTGATACTTCAGTTGTACGACTTGCGGCGCGAACCCGAAATGCGCAAGGCGCGCCACTGGTGGATGCTGGAATTCTGGCCAAAGACAGCAGACGATTTCATCAAGGTGGCCTATGCGTCGGGCACGCAAGAAAATAACTGGCTGCGCCAAGTCGGCGGCTATTGGGGAATTGCGGCTTCATTCGTCTTGCAAGGTGCGTTGAACCAGGAGCTGTTTCTGCGGCCGGCGTTCAGCGGCGAGATGTTTCTGATGTACGGCAAAGTGCAGCCCTTCGTCAAAGAACTGCGCGAGAAGCTCGGCGATCCTGAAGTGTTCGCCGATATCGAGACAGTCATCATGCGCACGAAATGGGGTCGCGACCGAATGAAGTTCATAGTGAAGCGGCTGGAGACTTGGCACGAACGGTTGGAGAAGAAGGCTTGAACCTACGCCGTTCCTGGGGATGAAAGCGGGCCCGTTTCGGAGAATTTTTCGGCGGGCCCGAGCCCGCTCGCGCTTCCGGCCCGATCTACTGTATATAACCTGGGCCGCGAAGAACGCGACCGGGAAGCGCGCCGGTCATTTTGCCCTCCGCGATTATGGGCACGCCGTTCACGAGCACGTACTGCATTCCTACGGAAAGCTGCTTCGGATTTTCGTATGTCGCCACATCGTGGATCGTGGCGGGATCGAACACCACGATGTCGGCCCACATGCCTTGCTTCAAAACGCCGCGATCCGTGAGCCTGACGCGCCCCGCGGGCAACGCCGACATTTTGCGAATGGCTTCCGGCAAACTCAGCAGATGTTGTTCGCGAACAAATTTGCCGAGGACGCGCGGAAAGGTTCCGTAGGCGCGAGGGTGTGGATGCTCCTGGCCAAGAATCCCTTCGGGGGAAGTGCCCGACGAGTCGTTGTCGATGGAAACCCATGGTTGCCTCAGCGCCAGTTCCACATCGGATTCCTGCATGCCGAACACGGAAACGTCCGTGGCGGCATGGTCCTGAACCAGCAGATCACAAATCGTGTCGATCGGATCTTTGTTCCATGACTTCGCGATTTCGGAGATTCGTTTCCCCTGCATCGGGCGCAGATCTGGATTCAGCACCGAGGCAACGAGGATCGCCTCAGGACCGGGAATCTCCTGCCATTCGTTATCCCACGATGTCGACGGCGTCATCATGTCCTTGCGAATCCGAGCGCGGGTGGTCGGATCCTTCAGCCGCTCCATCAGTTTCTGGTCGCCACCATCGTGGGCCCAGGGCGGAATGAACGCCGAAAGCGAGTTATTCCAGGCGGTGTAAGCGTAGGTGTCAGCTTCGATATCAAGGCCCGAAGCGCGAGCGTCGTCGACGAATTTGACGACTTCCGGCATGTGGCCCCAGTTGCGCACCCCGGCTACCTTGATGTGCCAAATCTCGACAGGTGTGTGAGCTTCGCGAGCGATGCGGGTGGTTTCTTCCAGCGCCGTCATGATGCCATCGCCTTCATTGCGCATGTGGGTGGAGTAGATACCGCCCAGTTTGGCGCTTTCGGCAGCGAGCGCGATCAGTTCTTCGGTCGAGGCGTAGGGCGCAGGCGCATATTCAAGCGAAGTCGACACGCCGCGCGCGCCCTCTTGCATCGCTTGACGCACCAGCGATTTCATCTGTTCGAGTTCAGCCGAAGTGGCTGCGCGGTCCGCGTTGCCGATTGCGACTCGGCGAACCTGCGTAGCGCCAACATAACTCGCGAGATTGATGCCCATGCCCTGCTTTTCGAGACGGGCAAAGTATTCCGCAAACGTTTTCCAGTCGGGCTTGATGTTGTAGTGCTCATATTCGAGGCGATCTTCGGCAATGGTCGCATCGGTTTGAGGAGCGACGGAAGTGCCTTCGCCGGTAATCTCGGTAGTGATGCCCTGAAAGATTTTGGAGGGGAGGCGCGGATCAACGAGGATGGTCAACTCGGATTGGCCGAGCATATCGATGAATCCGGGAGCGACCGTGAGACCGTTAGCGTCGATGGTTCGTTTGGCCGAGGCGGCGGAAAGGTTTCCGATGGCGGCAATGTGACCGCTGCGAATGCCGATGTCGCCGGAATACCAGGGTGAGCCGGTTCCGTCGATGATGTGGCCATTGCGGATAACCACGTCGAAACCTTGCGGCGAATTTGCCTGGTCGGCGCGTGCAGCCAACATCGCCAGGCTTGCCACCAATGCGAGCAGGACGACAATGGCGGCTGACATACGGCGGCGGCTCCACGGGAGACGCAGTCGTCCAGTAACGAGCCGCGTTCCGTCCCGGCTGACAACGTGCAGTCCGCTTCTACGCAGCCTGCCAAGTTCATTCCCTGATTTCGAATTCATGTTTGACCACCATCACTCAAAACAGATTCGGCTTCAGCACTCACGCCCGCGATGCCGCGCCGCCCGAAGGGAGAAAGAATATAAAGCAAATCCGGTTGTAGTGCTAAGAATGAAAGGCCCATCTGAGAGCCAGTGGCATTTGCAATTAGGCGGCGGTAGTATCCTGTTCGAGGCGCGTTCGAAACGCAGCGCTATGGCGTGACCGAAAGCGCGACGGCTTGTGCCTGACCTGCTGATTGCTGGCTGCTCGGAATTGTTGACGCTGCGCGGCTCAGTTCCCCGGCGCGGGCGGGCCCTTCGTGATCTTCGAATCATTCGTGACGGCGCGGTGTTGGTTCGTGGCGACCGGATCGAGGCGGTTGGACCGCGCCAGCGGATCGAACGATTGCAGGCGGCGCGCCGAGCCGAAAAACTGAACCTTGGCGGTCGCGTTGTTCTGCCGGGATTCGTCGATTCGCACACGCATCTCATTTTCCCGGCAACCCGGGCGGCGGAGTACGAGCAGCGTATTTGTGGCGCGACCTACGAAGAGATCGCGCGACGCGGCGGCGGAATTCGCTCGACGGTAAAACATCTGCGGGGTGCGTCGTCGCGCGCACTGCAAGATCGAGCGCTGGCGCATCTGCGCGAATTTGCCGCGCATGGTACGACAACACTGGAAGCGAAAAGCGGATACGGGCTCGATTGGAAAAGTGAGCTGAAGATTCTGGCTATACTCGGCGAATTGCATCAAGGCCAGCCGCTCGATATCTGCGCGACATTTCTCGGTGCACACGTTGTTCCTAACGAGTACCGACACCGGCCTGACGCCTATGTCGATCTTCTGGTGCGAAGTTGGATTCCCACGGTGGCGACTGCGGGCTTGGCCGAATTCTGCGACGTGTTTTGCGACCGGGGCGCATTTACGGTGGCACAAGCGCGCAGAATTCTTTCGGCGGGACGTGCATGCGGCCTCGTCCCGCGAATTCATGCGGAGCAACTTGCGCACACGGGAGCGGCGCGGCTGGCCATCGAACTCGAAGCAGCCAGCGCCGATCACCTCGAGAAAATCGATCCTGGTGATATCCGCGCGCTGGCGCTTTCGAATGTGGTTTGCACGATGCTGCCCGGCTGCTGTTTTCATCTCGGGCTGCCACACTACGCGCCGGCGCGCGAACTGATCGACGCAGGAGCCATCCTCGCGGTCGCAACGGACTTCAATCCCGGAACGAGCCCCACGCTTAGCATGTCGATGATTTTGTCCCTCGCGTGCACGCAAATGCGCATGACCCCCGCCGAGGCCATCAGCGCCGCGACGATTAATCCCGCCTATTCCCTGCGCCAGCACGACCGCATCGGCTCGATTGAGGTTGGCAAATACGCGGACATTGCGGCCTTTGACGTGGCTGACCACCGCGAAATCCCGTATCATTTCGGAGTGAACCTCTGCAGTCTGACGATGAAACGCGGCGCCATCATTCACCGCAAGAACATCTGAACCCGCATGAAGAGACTAGTTGAGTGCGTTCCGAACTTTTCCGAAGGCCGGGACGCGTCGAAGGTGGACGCGATTATCGCCGCCATGCGCGAAGTGCCGGGCGTGTTCTTGCTCGACCGCGAAAGCGACGCGGACCACAACCGGAGTGTCGTCACGATAGCGGGCGAGCCGGAAGCGGTTGCGGAGGCGGCGCTGCGCGGAGTCGGCAAAGCGGCGGAACTGATCGATCTCACGCGACATACTGGAGCACATCCGCGGATGGGGGCAACGGACGTTGTCCCATTCATTCCCGTCGAGGGAGTCGCCATCGAAGATTGCGTTGCTCTCGCAAAGAAAGTGGGGCGGGAAATCTGGGAACGCTACCGCATACCGATTTATTTCTATGAGGCTGCCGCGCAGCGCCCGGACCGGACGAATCTCGAAAACATCCGCAAAGGCCAATTCGAGGGATTGCGCGAAGAGGTACAGCGGAACCCGGATCGCGCGCCGGATATCGGCGAACCGCGTTTGCATCCGACCGCAGGCGCAACCGTGGTTGGGGCGCGGAAATTTCTCATCGCGTACAACATCAACCTGAACACGCCCGATCTCGAAATCGCCAAGCGGATCGCCAAAAACATTCGTTTCTCGAACGGCGGCTTGCGTTACGTCAAAGCGATGGGGGTCGATCTGCGGGCGCGGAATTTAGCGCAAGTTTCGATCAACTTGACGGATTTCGAGCAGACGCCGATTCACCGCGTCTTCGAGATGGTCGAGCGAGAGGCGGAACGATACGGTGTTTCGATTGTAGGCAGCGAAATCGTTGGATTGATTCCCAAGCGCGCCATCGAGATGACCTCCGATTTTTACCTGCGACTCGAAAACTTTTCGGCCGCTCAGGTGTTAGAAAACCGTATCGAGGCATCTTTGGCGGGAATTGCGGCCGAGGGACCCGGGAAGCTTGCCGGACTTGCACAACCGTTCCTCGACGCGGTTGCGCAGCCGGCGGCCACTCCCGGTGGCGGGTCGGTGGCTGCGCTTGCGGGCGCATTGGCCGCCAGCCTGGGGCAAATGGTCGCGGGTCTGTCACGCAAGAAAAAATCGCAAGCAGCCTACCTGGAGCTACTCAGCGAGGCAGTCGCGCAATTCCATGCCGCTGCTCGCGGCCTTTCGGAAGCGATCGACCGCGACACGGCTTCGTTCGATTCCGTGATGGCGGCCTACAAGCTGCCGCAGACAACACCCGAAGAAGAGCAGCGGCGGGATGCCGCTATTCAGCAGGCGCTGCACTCCGCAGCAAGCGTTCCGCTCGAGGTTGCGCGAAAAGCTGCGGATATATTTAACCTGCTTGGGCAACTGCAGCCGATGGCTAGCCCCTCTATGAAATCAGACATCCAAGTCGGGCGGTTGATGGCTACGGCGGCAGTGCGGGGCGCACTAGAAAATGTAGCGATCAATCTGGAGTCAATCACGGATGCTGCAACGGTTAGTGGAATGCGCGCCGAAGCAGCGAGGCTGGCTGCGCGAGTCGGTGAATCCGCTGTGGGCGCCGAACGCTAGGAATCAGTTGCAGAGAGAGCAACGACAGTATCTGCCAGAACCGGCGGATCGTTGGACGCGCTGAGCGCGTCTGGCACCGCAGTTCAAGCAAGGGGATTGACTATGAGACAGCCATTGCAACGAATGATGACGATCATTTTGGGCGCGGCGGCGCTGTTAGCAGCGATATTGTCGCTGCTTCCGCCGCGCAGCGCCGCAGGCTCGCTGAGCACGGCGATTCTCGGGATGTTCCCGAAGGAAGTGGGTGAGTTCGCGTACGCGGACATGAAATCGGCACGCAAATACCCATGGTTCTCCCAACTTCGAGATCAGTTGCTACCCAGCCGATTCCGCCAATTCGAGCAATTCCTATCTTCGG
>Ga0187815_10000128_pt1 | contig 37632 bp, 30 predicted proteins | sample NC_S_5_FD_132962 | JGI IMG/M metagenome (GOLD analysis project Ga0187815, IMG submission 132962) | Wetland sediment microbial communities from Neuse River Estuary, North Carolina, USA - ASW-S_5 | ecosystem: Environmental > Aquatic > Freshwater > Wetlands > Sediment | place: USA: North Carolina... | reverse complement strand
TTCGATTTCGCCCGGTTATGCCTATGAGCGGGCGCCGGATCAGGAGCACTTCCTCGGCCGCCGCAAGACCAAGGAGTTGTTCCGAAGAGTGTTCGCGCTCGGCAAGGGCAAGAAGTGGAATTTCATGCATTCCGGCTTGTTCCTCGACTTCCTCGCGGGCAACCAGGAATACGAGTGCACGCCGTGGGGCATGCCCGCGCGCAACATCTTCGGCTGGCAGAAGCCGTGCTATCTGCTCGGCGAAGGCTATGCGAAGACCTTCAAGGAGCTGATGGAGACCACCGACTGGGATTCCTACGGCACCGGCAAGTACGAAAAGTGCGCCAACTGCATGGCGCATTGCGGCTACGAGCCGACCGCGGCCACCGCGGCGCTGAACAATCCGCTCAAGGCGGCCTGGGTCGCGCTGCGCGGCGTCAAGACCACCGGCCCGCTGGCGCCGGAGATCGATCTGTCAAAGCAGCGACCGGCGCAATACGTGTTCGCCGAGCAGGTGGAGAAGAAACTGTCGGACATCCGCCGCGACGAGGCGCTCGCCGCCCAGCACAAGGCCGACAAGCTTGCCCAGCCAAAGGCATCGACGGCTGCCTGATCCGCCGGCCGGTTTCAGAAACAAAAAGGCCCGAGCGCTGCTCGGGCCTTTTTCATTGGCTTCGAAGAACCGTCAGATGTTGGCGGGCGCGAAGCTCTGGTGCCCCATCAGGAAGCCGCGGCAATTGCGCAGCGAGCGCAGCGCGCGGTTGAAATCGATGCCGGTGGAGACCAGCGCCCGCAAGCTGGCGGGGTTGCGCACCACGCCGCGCACGATGGTGCGGACGTCGATATCGCCATTGGGCTTGATAGCGCTCTGCGCCAGTTCCGGCAGCGCGCGGTGGGCGGGATCGCTGATCACCCGCAGCGCGGCAAAGGGAATGCCGGCACTTGCGGCATAGGCCGCGGCGATATGGCTTTCCATGTCCACCGCAGCGGCACCCGTCTCGGAATGCAGCGCGGCCTTGCAGGAACTTGCGGCAACTACCCGCTCCACGCCGGCCAGGCCCCCGCGCACCACGCGGCGGCGGCGGCGCGTCACGCGGCCGCGCTTCAGCGCGGCGCTCGCGATCATCTCCTCGTTCAGCGCCATGTCGGCCAGGAACCTGGTGTCGCCCGCCATCACCTCGGTCGCCACCACCACGTCGCCGGTCTTCAGCGATGGATCAAGGCCGCCGGCCACGCCAAAGCTGACCACGCCGCGGAAGGTGGACGAATCAAGCGTTGCCAGCAGCGCACGCAGCTGCTGCGGATCGCTGGAACTACAGATGACGATCATGCCGGGCCCGGCCGCAATGCGGGCCTCCTGCACCAACCCCGTAACAATCAGAACCGGCCGTGGATCAATCGAATTTTCCCCCATCGACTGACGCACGGCGGCCCCCGCCGCCCCCAAAGTCACATCCCGACCCCTACCGTCCTGCTGTTCGTGCTGCTCAAGTTCCGGTACCGCGCCAATGCCCAGAGCGGGAAGAACTTCGAGTAGCCGTGATATCGCAAATAAAACACGCGCGGAAAACCCGTAGCGGTGTAGCGCTGCTCATCCCACAGGCCTTTTTCCGTCTGTGTGCTTTTTAGGTACTCCACCCCCCTTGCAACGGCCGGATGCCCGACTTCGCCGGCCGCCATCAATCCAAGCAAGGCCCATGCCGTTTGCGACGAGGTCGACGGCGCCTGCTCGTATCCCCTGTAGTCGAGCCGGTAGCTGACGGCGTCCTCGCCCCAGCCCCCGTCCCGGTTCTGGACCGAGACAAGCCAATCCACGGCCTTTCGGACCATGGGATCGTGGTGGTTTACCCCTGCGACATTTAGCGCACACAGCACCGACCAGGTGCCGTAGACGTAGTTCAGCCCCCAACGGCCGTACCACGACCCCTCAGGCAGCTGGGTACGGCGCAAATAGGCAATCCCGTCGGCCAGCGCCTTATTGCTTTCGGCGGTCTCGCCGAGCTGCGCCAGCATCGAGACACAGCGGGCGGTGACGTCCTCGGTCGGGGGATCGAGCAGCGCGCCGTGGTCGGAGAACGGGATATTGTTCAGATAATATTCGAGGTTGTTCACGTCGAAGGCCGCCCAGCCGCCGTCGCGGCTCTGCAAGCCCTCGATCCATTCGCGGCCTCGGGCGATCGCGACGTCGTATTCCTTGCTGCCGGCATTGCGCTGGGCGCGGTCCATCGCCATGACCACCACGGCGGTGTCGTCGAGATCAGGATAGTGCGCGTTGTTGTATTGGAACGCCCAGCCGCCGGGCCGGACGTTCGGAGCCTTCACTGCCCAGTCGCCCTTGAGGTCGAGAACCTGGCGCGGCTTCAGCCAGTCAAGGCCCTGCTTGGCCTTGGCCAGCGCTTCCGTGCCGCCGGCCTCCTGCAGCGCGTGGCAGGTCAGCGCAGTGTCCCATATCGGCGACACGCAGGGCTGGCAGTAGGCCTCGTGCTCACCGACCACCAGGAGCTTATCGATGCCGCGGCGCGTGATGGCGCGCGGCGGATAGTTCTCGTCCTTGCCGAGCGCGTCGTACATCATGACGATATTGGCCATCGGCGGATAGATCGCGCCCATGCCGTCTTCGCCGTTCAGCCGCTCCTCGGTGAAAGCGAGCGCGCTTTCGATGGCTTTCGCCCGCAGCTTCTTCGGGAACAGCGGCTCGATCGCGCGCAGGATCTTGTCGAGACTTCGGAACAGCAGGAACCAGCCCCAGCTCTGGTGCGGCGCCTTCGATGTCATGCCGACGCTCTTGGGATCCTGCAGGAACAACTCGTCGACGCCGATACCTTTCGGATTCCTCGCGCGCGGCTTCAGCGCGGCCAGCACCATCAGCGGCACGATGGTGGTGCGTGCCCAGTAGGAGATCTTGTTGAGGTGGAACGGCGACCACATCGGCAGCAGCATGATCTCGATCGGCAGCACCGGCACCGCGCGCCAGGTCACCACGCCGTAGAGCGCGAGGAGGAAACGCGTGAACACGTTGACGTAGGCCGCCCCGCCCCGCGCGCGAATCGCCTCGCGCGCCTTCACCATGTGCGGCGCGTCGACGGAATCGCCGATCATCTTCAGCGCGAAGTAGGCTTTCACGCTGGCGCTCATATCGAACGGGCCGTCATGCACCAGCGGCCAGCCGCCATGGGCACCCTGAACGCGGCGCAAATAGCTGGCGATCTTGGCTTCCAACACCGTATCGACGGGCTCAGCGAGATAGTGGCGCAGCAGGACGTATTCGGACGGGATGGTGGAATCCGCTTCGAGCTCGAACACCCAGTGGCCGTCCGCCTGGCGATAGCCAAGCAGCGCCTCGCTGGCCGAGGCGATGCTCTTTTCCAGCGCGGCAGGATCGACGGTGGGATTTGTGGAATGCATATTCACTGACTTACCCTGTGTTCGCGCTGGGCACGGAAAACCCGCACCTGGCGCGGCATTAAGGATTTCAGGCGTTTGCCCTTCCCAGCACCAGATCGGCGGCGCGATCACCCGACCGCACCGATCCCTCGATGGTTGCTGGTAATCCCGTAGCAGTCCAATCGCCGGCAAGGAACAGGTTTCTGAAACTCGTCACCGGTCCCGGCCGCAGCGCATTCTGCTCCGGGGTCGCCTCGAATGTGGCGCGGCGCTCGCGCACGATCTGCCAGGGCGGCAGGTCGCCGGAAACGCCGCCGGCCTTGCAGACATCGCGCCAGATCGCCTGCGCCAGCTCCTCGCGCGGCAGATCGACCAGGCGGTCGCTATTGCTGATCGTAACCGAGAGCCGCTGCGGGAAGGCGAACAGCCATTCCACGAGCCCGCCGACCACACCGAGCATGGGCTCGGCCCCCTTCGGCGGATCGAAGCGGAAATGTGCGTTCACGATCGCGCGGAATTTTGTCGGCGTCTTCAGCCCCGGCAGCAGGCTGGCGGCCGGCCGCGGCGGCACCGCGAGGATGACTGCATCGTCAGGACCGACAGCGATCTTGTCGTCGCCAAAATTCAGCTCACTGACGCGATCGCCCGAAGTGGCAAGCGCGCGCAGCTCATGGCTGAGGCGCACGCTCGCGCCACGGCCCTCGAGCAGCTTCACTGCCGGCTCGACCAGCACGGCGCTGAGCCCATCGCGCGCGACCAGCGGCCGGCAGGCCTGACCGCCCGCGAGCAACGTTTCCCGCACGATGGCGCCGGCAAGCCCGGCCGAGCCTTCCGGCGGATCGCAATTCAGCGCCGCGAGCAGCAGCGGCTGCACCAGGCGCTCATACAGCGTGCCGTCGCAGGGAATGGTGTTGCCGACGAGATTGTCCGCGCCCGCCCAGATGATCGGCGCAAGCTTGAGATAGTCGAACAGGCTGGTATCCGGGACGCGGCGCGACTCGTCGAATACCCACGTCGGCAACCGCCCGTCGCCAAGATCGAGCTGCCAACGCTGGCCGGTCGAGACATCGACGAAGGGAAACTGCGCGCGCGCCGGTCCCACGAGGCCTGCTTCGGTGCCGATCGCCCGGGCGTAATCGCGCACGTGATGATTGCCCGACAGCACCAGATGATTGCCGTTGTCGATGGTGAGGTTGGTCGCGGCGTCGAAATACGAACGGCAGCGGCCGCCGGCCTGCTGCGTCGCTTCGTGGACGTGTACCTTCAAGCCGGCATTGCTCAGTCGCACGGCTGCGGAAAGGCCGGAAATCCCGGCGCCGATGATGTGAACGGTTTTGGGCATCAGATGAAAGCGTAGCGGAAGAGAATGGCGAGCTTCGTGAGTTTGGTCACACGCACCGGTTCGCGCGGGGCGGCAAAGCCCCGCGCAAGCAGCAAATCAAGAATCGCGCGGTAGTATTTCGACATGATGCGGGGGGCGCGTACCACACGGCGAGGGTTGCGGTCCATGATCTCGTCGGCCTTGGCGAAATGCATCGCCGCACGCTGGGCCAGCGGCGCGCACACTTTCGGCAGCGCCTTGTCGGCTGTGACCTTTTTCGGATCGTCGCTGGTGATCCCTGCGAGGTAAAGACCTTCGCGCGGCAGATAGAGCCGGCCGAGGCCGGCGTCCTCGTCGAGGTCGCGCAGGATGTTGGTGAGCTGCAGCGCGCGGCCGAGGTGATGCGCAAGGGCAATACCGTCCTCCTCGCCCATGCCGAACACGCGCACCGACAGCCGCCCGACGGCGCTGGCGACGCGGTCGCAATAGAGGTCGAGGGTCGCCATATCGGGCGCGCGGATGTCGGCCGGCACGTCCATTTCCATGCCATCGACGATGGCAAGAAAATCCTCGCGCTTCAGGGCGAACGTCTTCACCGAGGCGACATAGTCCTTCAACCGCGCCGGCGGGGCGCCGCGATAGAGCGCGTCGATGTCGTCGCGCCATTCCTGGAGCGCGGCCAGGCGCTCCTCGCGCGGGCCGTGGGAGTCGGCGATGTCGTCGACCTGACGGCAGAAACTGTAGATCTGGAACATCGCCTCGCGCTGCGCCGTCGGCAGGATGCGCATCGCCGCATAGAACGAGCTGCCGGAGGCCATAGAGCCGTAATTGGCGCTTGTCGCCGCTTCGCCGCTCATGCGCCGGCCGCCGTCTTGGACGGTGCACCCCGGCCGACCGCGCGGCGCGTGATCTCGCCGGCCATGCCACTGAGGCTGTAGGCAAGCAGTCCCAGCGGCGACAGGTGCACACGTTCGCTCAAGGGGTCCCGCACCCTGAGCATCGCGACAATCCTGTCAGCAAAGGCCTGGATCACGGAGACCTCGAGGCCGAGCCGGAAATCCCGCACCTGTGGCGCCAGCGCCCTGCCCTCATTGAGCAGCACCTCCGTCTTCACGGCAAGCGCATGCAGGCACTGCAGCAGTTGCGGCGAGGATTTTGCGGCGCCGAGCTCTTCGACGGCAGCGCCGGCTGCCGCAAGCGCATCGCGCGGCAGATAGACGCGGTTGAGATTGCGATAATCCTTGCCACAATCCTGCAGATGATTGTTGACCTGCAGCCCTGCGCACAGCGCATCAGATGCGGGCCAGGTCGCGGTGCTCTCGCCATGGACATCGAGCACGAAGCGGCCGACCGGCATCGCCGAATAGCGGCAATAATGCACCACTTCGTCCCAATTCTCGTAGCGCAGCTTGGTCACGTCCATGCGGAAGGCGGTGAGCAGATCGAGCGCATGACGCGGCGGCAGCCCGCGCTCGGCGAGCGCGGCGCGCAGCCGCACGGCTTCCGCCTGTGTGTCGCCGTTGCCGAGCAGTTCGGCTTCCAGCAGGTCGAGATAGCGCAGCTTCTCGTCCGCCGGCAGATCCGCATGATCGGCGATGTCGTCGGCGGTGCGGACGAAATTGTAGAAGGCAAGAATCAGCGCCCGGTGCCGCGGATGGATGATCCACGAGGCAACCGGAAAATTCTCGTCACGGTGCGTTTTGCCCGACCTGAGGTCGCTGGCGCTGCTCATCGAACTACATCGTCACTGGTTATGCGCACAAAAGCGCGGAACTTGCGCCCCCATATAGGGGAATATGCAGGCAAAACCAATGCCTTCGCTGACCGCATTCCGATGCGGCCGGCTCCCTTACAGTGGCCCGCGGCGAGGATTCCAGCGGCCGTTTTGACGTGAAACGGCGCTTACTGGCCGTGAGTCTTCAGCACCTGGTCGCAGGCCGCCGAGATTTTCGTGCGGTTCTCCTTCAGGCAGGCAAGGATCGTGAAATCGCCCTGATCGATGACGCTGCGGCAGTGGCGCTGAACGTCGCGGCGGCACGCCGCCTGCTCTTGTTCCGTGCCCTGGCGCTGCGGCTGTGCCGCCTGCTGGGCGAAAGCCGCTGCTGTGGACGAGACGAGGGCGAGGGCCAAAACAAACTTGCGCATGTGATCCTTCATTTCGACGGCAGAAAATCCGCACGCCCCGAAATGAGCTTCGGTGGCCGGCACGGACTCGCGAGTGGCAGGCGCCGCGTATCGCAGCAGCGAAACGTGCACAAGCATGGCAAATGCGGCTAAATTAACGATACCTGTTTATTCATTGCAACCAATTGAAATACTGTGAATATTTTTAAATTGGACGTGCCGGAAAAAGTCGGTTGCAGGGCAGCAGGCGCAACCGCTAGATGATGAAGGCGGAAAACGTCCGAAGCGGAGCTCACCCCGATTTGAACCTCGCCGTTTACGGAGACACTAAGTGTTCGATGCGGCGAGACGCCTCTAATTCAGAGGGGTCTATGGAGATGGGAAAACTCACCATGAATTTGTTTGCTTCCAGCCTGTTCGGTCGGGCTTTCACGGTGGCTGGTGTCGGCGCCGCGCTGTTGCTGTCGGTTTCGGCGGGCAACACGCAGGCAAGCGGGCCCTTTGCGGGCTTTGACGGTTCGTGGTCGGGGACCGGCACGGTCACGCTGTCCAACGGCACCAGCGAGCGCATCCGCTGCAAGGCTGATTACAAGGTCAACACCACCGGGATGGGCCTGAAGCAGGCGCTGCACTGTGCGAGCGACAGCTACAAGTTCGATCTCACCTCCGATGTCACCAGCCAGGGCGACCGCATCTCCGGCAGTTGGAGCGAGAAGAGCCGCAACATCTTCGGCAATTTGCAGGGTACCGCCGGCAACGGCCAGCTCGACGTCTTCGTCGAGGCTTCGGGCTTTGCCGCTACGCTGAACCTGCGCACCAACGGCACCAGGCAGGTCGTGCAGATCGAGTCGAAGGGCGAGATCCGCGGCGTCAACATCACGATGACGAAGGGCTGAAGCCCTATCCTTCCACCGCCGCCGCGGGGAAGCCGATGGCTTCCCCTAGAGCTCGGGAGAGGCGAGTCGTTGCGCCTCAACCGATGCGCGCCTCGATGACGCTGAAAAGACCCGCCGGATGGATCGTCACTTGGCGAAATCCGGCCTCGTCAAGCAGGCGACGGTATTGCTTTTCCGTTCGTTCAAGACCACCCGGACCACGGAGCATATTCAAGTCGCTCATCGCCTGCTCCCGATGTTCATCGCTGATCTCGGGACTGTCCGGCATGATGCGTTCGACCACCAATAGCGTTCCGTCCGCCGGGAGCGCATGGTGGCAATTCCTGAGGATCACCGAGCTGCGCTCATCATTCCAATCGTGAAGAATACTCTTCATGATGATGGCATCCGCGCCCGGGGAGATGGTCTGGAAGAAATCACCGGCCAGGAATCTGATACGATCACCGACCCCCATGCGACCGAGATGCCTGGTCGCCGCTTCAGCGCACCGCGCGAGGTCAAACACCGATCCCCGAATGTGCGGATACTGCCTGGCTATCGCCGCGATGAGTTCACCGGAGCCGCCTCCTGCGTCCATCAAATGAGCAATCTTGCCAAAGTCGTATGAATCCAGAATGCCCGGCGTCACAAAACGCGTCAGCTCTGCCATGGCTGCATTGAAGATGCTGACAATCTCCGGGCTCCGAGCCATCAGGTCAAAGCTGTTGCCGACGCCCTGCAGCTCCGCAGCGGTCTTGCCGGTCCTGATCGAGTCCAGCATGCCTCCCCAGCTATTGGACAATAGCTGGCTTTCGAGGATGGCCCACGCCTTGAACGATCGCTCGGAATCGCCATCCAGACCGGCGCCCATTTCGGTGATTGAAAATCGATCCTCTCCCGCAACCTCGCAAATGCCGATCGTCGACAGTGCAATAAGCAGGCGACTCAGCGCTTGCTCGTTGGTCGCGGTTGCTTGCGCCAGTTCGCTGACATGTAGCGGCCTATCACGCAGGAGCTCGGCGATTCCCAGCTTTGCTGCGACATAGATCACTGCCGTCACGCGATGCGACTGTATGAGCCGCCAGAGTTCCGGTATCTTCTGGGTCGAGGACATGCGTCATCTCCCTGCGCCTGCTGCGCGAAGTTTGTAAGGCCGCAACGGCGCGCAGTGTTCCTCTCGGGCTTGCCGGCCGATGCTCAATTCATCGGGGTAAATCCGGTTGCTTGCACCACCGCCCTCCACTTCCCGGATTCGGATGCGATCAGCCGGTCAAAATCGCCCAAGGCGATTGCTTCAACCTCAACTGCCAAATTCGCCGCGCCGGTCCTTACCGCGTCGGTGCGCAAGGCCGCCTGAAGAGCGCTGTTCAGCCTTTCGACGATATTCGATGGCGTCTTTGCCGGTACGAAATATCCATACCAGGTAAGGTCCTCAAGCGCCGGATAGCCGGCTTGTGCCACCGTCGGCACGTCAGGAAGAAACGGGCTGCGCCGCGGTCCCGTGGTCGTCAGCGCGCGCAGATTGCCGGATTTGACCAGGCCCAGGGAACTGCCGATGGGCATGATGGCTGATGCGATTTCGCCCTTCAGCAGATCCTGAATCGAGCCATTGCCCTGATAGGGCACGTGAAGAAAGTCGAATCCCGCCGTACGGCCGAGCATCGCACCCAGGAAGTGCAGCGTGGTTCCGGCGCCCGTGGTCCCGTAGGTGGCGTCCTTTGGGTTGGCGCGACACCATGCGACGAAATCGGCGAGGGTTCGCACATCAGCCGGCACCCTCGGCCCCACCGTCAGCAACGTTTGGGTCGAGGCGACGGTCGACACTGGGGTAAAATCCGAAGGCTCGTATTTGAGCGCCCTGTAGACGTGCGGATAGAGCATCATGAATCCAAGCGGCGCGATCAGCATGACCGATCCATCGGCATCGGCAGACTTCAGCGCCTCGACCGCGACGCGACCGCCCGCGCCCGGTCGGGTCTCGACGACGATCGTCTCCGCATAATCTTTCATCTGGCCGGCGACGAGCCGCGCCAGGGCGTCCAGCATGCCGGGCGTGAATCCCGTCAGTACGTGCACGGTCTTTGTGAGCGATTGTGCGGCGCCCTGCCGCATCAGACCGGTGGCGGATAAGGCGACGCCGGCTGCCGACACCGTCAGCAAATTACGACGCGTGATCATCTCAGATCTCCGTGTTGCCGATTCCGCCGGTCTGCGAGCCGGGCCGCTTCCCGACGGTACCAAAACATGAGCCAGCCTCCTTGACACTCGGCTTACATTTTCCTCACCGGCGGCTTACATTTTTGCCCGCAGCGCTGCTATCAATGCTTGGTGTGAAGCGGCAGGAGTATCGCAGCTTGCGCTACCTCTTCGAGGATTACACACTTGATACGGAACGGAGGGAGCTGCGTCGCTCGGCGAACGTGGTCCCGGTCACGCCCCAGGTATTCGACCTGCTTGAGTACCTGATCCGCAACAGGGACCGTGTTGTCAGCAAGGGCGACCTCATCAGGGCAATCTGGAATGGACGACTTGTCTCGGATGCGGCGCTGACGACCCGCCTGAATGCTGCCCGGAGCGCGGTCCGCGATTCCGGAGAAGAACAGCGTCTGATCAAGACGATGTCGCGCAGGGGCTTACGCTTCGTGGGCTCGGTGCAGGAAGCCCGGAAGGCCGACGCAGCGCCGGGCATCTCGGATTCCAGACAGGATGGCGCCGAGGGGCTCCCGCGTTCGCATCGCTCGGCCGCAGTGCTTCAGCAAGCACTGGTCCCCGCCACTCACAACGGACACACCGTTTCTTCAGCCCCGCGCCTATCCATCGTGGTTCTGCCTTTCTCGAATATCGGCCGTGATCCCGCGCAGGACTATTTCGCCGATGGCGTGACCGAGAGCCTGACGACGGATCTGTCCCGCATTGCGGGCTCGTTCGTGATCGCCCGTAACACCGCATTCTCCTTCAAGGGCACGGCCGTTGACGTAAAGCAGGTCGGACGCGAATTGAATGTCCGCTACGTGCTGGAAGGATCGGTCCAATGCGAACGCAACCGCTTTCGATTGAATGTGCAGTTGATCGATGCAGAAACGGGAAACCATTTATGGGCCGAACGTTTCGACAAGCCGGCCGGCGACCTCTTCGAGATGCAGGATGAAATCGTATCCCGGCTCGCCAATACGTTGAATGCCGAGCTGATCGAGGTCGAAGCGCGACGCGCGAAGTCCACACCGCACCCCGACGCCATGGACTTGTACTTCCAGGGAAGAGCCTGCGTTAACAAGGCGCTGACGCCTGCTTCCATTGCGCAAGCAAGGACCTTGCTCGCGCGGGCACTCGCGCTCGATCCCGAAAATATCGAGGCGGCCGTCACCGCGGCGCACGTCGATCTGGCGACCGCTTCGGCGCATGTGACCGACGACGGGATCGTGCACCTGGGTGCTGCGGAAGCAGCGCTGGTCAGGGTGCTGTCGCTTGCCCCAAACCATGCCAGGGCCCACATGTTACTAGGCGCGGTGCAGATGCAGACGCTTCGCGTCGCCAACGGCATTGCCGCCTGTGATCGGGCCCTGGCGCTGGACCGGAATTTGGCCGATGCCCACGGATTTATTGGATTTGGCAAGTATGCCATGGGCCGCGGCGAGGAGGTTGAAGCTCATATCCAGGACGCTTTCCGCCTGTCTCCGCGCGACACCCGCGCGTTCATCTGGCTCATGTTCGTCGGCATGGGCAAGCTGGCCATCGGCGCGGACCAGGAAGCCGTCGTTTGGTTTCGCCGCAGCCTCGAGGCCAATCAAAACCATGCCCTCACTCATTTTCAGTCGGCAGCCGCACTTGGGCTGACTGGCGAGGTAAGAGAGGCTCGATCGGCGGCCCGGGCGGGACTCGCGCTTGATCCCGGCTTTACCATTCGTCGATATCGCATCAACACGAAGAGCAACGACCCGGCATATCTCGCAGGACGCGAGCGCTTCTATGAAGGGATGCGCATCGCCGGCGTGCCGGAGGGATAAGATCCGCTCCGGTCAACAAACGAGATCAGGACGCGCCAGGACCGCGGACCGCGGCCCCCTAGTCCGCAGGCTTGGGCTGGCCGCCCTTGCCACGGATTTTTTCGCGCAGGTTGATCAGGAACATCGACGTCGGCCGCAGGATGAAGAGGTCGGCGATCAGCGCCGCCACCATCGAGAATGCGCTGAGCCAGCCGAACAGGCGCAGCGACGGCAGGTCGGAGAACACGGTCACGACGAGACCGCAGGCCAGCACCACCGTGGTCAGGATCAGCGCCGGGCCCACCAGCACGGTGGCGCGCTCCACCGCGAGCTCCGAAGACACGCCGGGCTTGCTCTCCAGCCGCAGGCGGTTGAGGAAGTGGATGGTGGCCGACAGGCCCAGGCCAAACGACACCGTCAGCGCAACGACGCTGGCGCATTGCAGCCCCTCCCCGAGCAGCCATAGCACCGTACCCGACAGCACCACCGGGAAGATGCCCGGCAAGATGCAGGAGAACATCACGACGACCGAGCGGAAGGCCAGCCCAATGAAGACCGCAACCAGGATGAACTCCACGGTGAGACCGTGGTTGAGCTTCTCGATCATGTTGGCGCTGTTGCGCGCGGCGATGACGGAAAGGCCGGTCACCGCGATCTCGTAGCCCGGATTCGCCTTGCGCACCTTGTCGAGCTCATGATCGAGCTTGTTGACGACAGGCAATATCTGGCTCGAGTCGAGGTCCGGTACGCGGCCTGACACCACGACGGCGTCCTGCTCCTTCGAGATGAAGCGGCGCACCAGGTGCTCGGGGATGACACTGACATATTGCTTCAGCGTCGCAACGTCGGTGGTGCCGGCCTTTTCCGCAAGCCACCGGCGCAGCGTTTCCAGCGACCAGACGTTGCCGACGCCGGCTGCGCGCTCCACCGTGGAATGCACTTCGGCGATCACGTTGAGCGTCTCCGGCGAATAGAGATCGGCTCCCTTCGGGAATTCGATCAGTACATCGATCGGATTGGCGCCGGTGAGCTTGGCATCGAGCCGCCCGCTCGCCTCCACGGCCTGCCGCTTGTCCGGCACCTGGTCGGCCAGGCGGTAGCGCGGCTCCAGGCTCCCATAGATGATGCCGAGGCCGCTGACCACGATCAGCGCGACCAGGCTGTACAGCCCGGGACGGTTCACCATGCGCACCGCGATCCAGTAGCAGAAATTGCGCAGCATCTGCACGCCGGCATCCGCGCTCTTGAACTTGACGGCGAAGATCCGCTCGTTGCGCACCAGCAGCACGCCGAACACCGGCACCAGGCTGAGCACCGCGACCAGCGCGATGATGGTCGCCGCCAGCCCCGCCTCGCCGAATTTGCGAATCAGGTCGGAATCGGAGAACTGCAGAGCGATGAAGGAAATGCCGGCGGTGCCATGGGTGAGCACGCAGGCCGGTCCCACCACCAGCACCGCATTCTTGAAGGCCGTGTACTTGTCCTGCCCCGCGATCAGCCGGTCGCGCGCCGCAAAGGTCAGCTGCATCGAGTCGGAGAAGCTGATCACCATGATGAGCGGCGTCATCACGTTGAGAAACATGTTGAGATTGAAATTGGCCCAGCCGAGGCCGCCGAGCGCGAGCAGGATCGCGATCATTGGCGGGAACGCCGCCGCCACCATGAACGATATCTTGCGGAAGAAGATGATGGCGATGATGCAGCCGGCGAGCAGGCCGAGGACGTTGTAGGTGACGCCGTCGCGCTCGACCGCGTTGCGGATCTCGAGCTGCATCACCGGCACGCCCGAGAGCTGCGCACTGAGCCCGGTGCCGCCGAGGTCGTCGGCCATGATCTTCCTGATCTCGCCGATCACGGTCTTGAGCTTGTTGCTGGAGACGACTGACGGCTCCAGCGACATCACCACCAGCGCCAGCGTGCCGTCTTCCGACAGCAATTTGCCGCGGATGATCTCGTTGCTCTTCACCGTCTCGATGAACTTGTCGTAGGCCGGCCCCTGCGGCAATTCCGGCGGGAACAGCGCCGCGGGCAGCTTGCCCGACTCCGGCGCCTGGCGCGCCGAGAACAGCGACACCAGCCCGCGCACGCCCTCGACGAGCTGCATGTCCGTAACCATGTCGCGGAGCTTTTCGAGATTTTCGCGCTGCAGCAGCGTCTTGCCCTCGACCACGACCAGCACGTCGAATTCGGTCGCCGGGAAGCGCTTGGTCACCGCCTCGTACTGCTTGTAGTCCTTGGAATCCGAGCGGAACAGCTGGCTCAGGGAGTCGTCGATCTTGATTCGGTAGACGCCGAACGCGGCGGCGATCATCAGCGCGACCAGCACGATGCAGGACAGGATCGGCGCCTTGACCGCGATCAGCCCCATCCGCTCCAGTCCGAAGGCGATGCTCGAAGTCGGCCGCTCCTCGACGACGTCGACGTGGACTTCGCTTTCGCTGTACTTATCGAGCATGACCTGTTCAGTCCTCACATCGCCAGACGATGTCGCTTGAGCTTTTGGATAACGCGCAAATCGCGGCTCCGTCGGCCTCTTGAGAGCGGCGTTAACCCTTGAAAAAATACGGCAAATTCGGCGGGCCTGATGTAGCAGGTTCGCGCGATATTTCGCAAGGTTCGGCCATCAGGCAAAACTGCGCAAAAGGATCAAATATACGCGTTAAGTGTCTGATTTGTCACACCGGTTTTGCCAGGCGGGCGGCCATCGCCTCGCCGCTTTCGTCCTTCAGTGCAACGCCGCTGATCGCCCGCGTCAATGCCTCGCGGATCAGCCACCCAATCTTGAATGCGGCCTCCGCGGAACCGAGCCCGGAACCATGAATGTTCGAGACACAATTGCGTTCCGCATCGTTACGGCCAACTCTGGGATCATAAGTCAGATAGGCGCCAAGACTGTCCGGCGCCGACAGACCCGGGCGCTCGCCGATCAGGACAGCGGCCATGCGCGCTTGCAGCATTTCGCCGATCTCGTCGCCGAGGGCAACGCGCGCACCCGATGCAACGACGACATGACCCACCGCAATGCCGGCCTGCGCAAGCAGCGGCAGCAGTTCGCCGGTGAGCGCGGCCGCATGGTGGTTCACCGCGGCTGGCGACAATCCGTCGGCGATGACGAGAACGAGGTCGCTCCGCCCGCGCGCCCTGCCCGCCAGCGATTGCCGCGACTGCGCATCAAGCATGCGGCCGAGGTCAGGCCGGCGCAGGTAATCGCGCCGGTCCGCCGCGCGGCTTGATACCGGTACGGGCGCAAGGCCGAGCGCGCCGAGCGAGGCGATGAGACCCGCCACATCGAAGGCGGCATGCACGGCATCGCGGGCGCGGGCATGATCGAGCGTGAAGTCGAGCAGCGCCTCGGTCGGCAGGCCCGAGCCGACGCGGCCGAGCCCGACCCGCGCCGGTGTCAGCGCGCGCAGATCGCCGACCCGGCGCGGCGATGACGGGGGTTTCGGCTCACTCGGCAGGGACGGCAGCCTCGCGCAACCGGATCGAGTAGTTCGATGCGTTCTGCTGGCCGCTGGTCGCCGCGCGCGCAAACTCGATCAAATGATGGGCGATCGTCGCCGAGCCGATCAGGCCCTCGATGTCGCCCTTGCGCAGGCGGCCGAGCGCGAACTTCCAGAACACGCGCTTGTAGTCGCCGAGCACGCCGACCTTCCAGAAAATGTTACGCAGCATGATCAGCGCGCGGCGGACATTGGCCCAGGTCTTCATCTCGTCCGACACCGGCACCTTGATGCGCCGGGCATGGGTGTAGTCGCACTGATACTGGTAGCGCGCATAGAGCGCCTTCGGTTCATACGCCACCGCCATCGCGTGTTTCCAGGCGCTGATCACCTCGTCATAGGGCATCAGGAAGTCGACGTTGGAATCGCGGCCCTCGTCATCATTGATCAGCCGGCCTTCCTTCTCGAGGCGGTCCCAGAGCGGCGTCTTCGGCAGCGCCTGCAGCAGGTTGATGGTCAAGAGCGGAATGCGCGACTTCTCGACGAAGTCGATGATCGCATCCTGTGTACCGGGCTTGTCGGTGTCGAGGCCCATGATGATACCGGAGACGACTTCCATGCCGTAGGAATTGATGGTCTGCACGCCCTCGAGGATCGGAACCATCATGTTGTGGTCCTTGTGCATGGCATGCAGCGCGTCAGGATCCGGCGTCTCGATGCCGCAGAAGATGGTGACGAACATTGCCTCCTTCATCTTCTCCAGGATTTCGGGACGTTTGGCGATGTTGAGCGTCGCCTCGCAGGCCAGGCGCGTGATGTAGCCGGTGCGCTTCTGCCACTCGACCAGATGCGGCAGAAGGTCCATCGCCGCCTTGCGGTTGCCGATGAAATTGTCGTCGACGAAATAGATGGTGTCTTTCATGCCGCATTCGAGCAGCTTGTCGAGTTCGGCGATGATCTGCTGCGGCGTCTTCAGACGCGGGTTGCGGCCGTAGAGGCCGGGGATGTCGCAGAACTCGCACTGGTAGGGACAGCCGCTGGAATACTGGATGCTGCCGAGCAGGTATCTGCGCGTCTCGGCGAGCTCATAGGCGGGGATCGGAAAATCGCTCATCGCGACGCGATCTTTCGTCGTCAGCACGACCTGCTGCTCCGGGCGCGAGCAATCTTCCGCCAGCCTGCGGAACAGCTCGTTGGTAGCGTCACCAAGCTCGCCGACATGGAGGTAGTCGAAGGACGGATAATAATCCGGACAGGCGCTGACCGACGGGCCGCCGAGCGCGACCGGCAGGTCATGGGCATGGGCGCGGCGGCAGATGTCGTTCATCTGGTTGCGCTGGATGTGCATGCCGCTGACCATCACCGCTTCCGCCCACTCGAAATCCTCCTTGGTGGCGGGGCTGATGTTCTCGTCGACGAAGCGTACCGGCCAGTTGGCCGGAAGGTAGGCTGCGATCAGGAGCAGTCCCTGCGGCGGCATGAAAGCCTTGACGCCGTCAGTCAGGGCATAGGCGTGCTCGAATGTGCCAAAGGACGACGTGTAGCGGGGAAACACGCATAGGATTCGCCGCACCGTCTCAAAACTTTCTGCTCGCATCAAACTTCCTCAAGCATTCTCGTTACTTGCCGGGCGCTACGGAATTTAATCACGAGCTTGAAGGCTCGGCTACAAATTCCTCGCGGGATTGTGGCCGGCCCGTAACGCGCTTACTCGCCAATTGGTTTCATGGCCGGCTTGGAATGTGTCTTCCGCGATCAATTTTGCGGCAAAATCAGGGGGGTACCTCCGCATTTCCGGCGAGGCGAAAATCGGTACCGGCCGAGCCAAGCCGAATCGGAGGAATCATCGAATTGCGGGGGCCTCCGCCAGGCAGAACTGGATGGAAAATTTGGCCCCTCCCGACGGCCGGTTCTCGACGGCGACGGTCGCCCCGTGCAGTTCGACGATGCGCTGCACGATGGAGAGACCAAGTCCGGTATTGCCCGGCTCATTGCGGTTTCGCCGCCAGAAGCGGCGAAAGATCAGCCCGCGATCGTCGTCGGCAATGCCGGGGCCGCTATCGCGTACCGAAACGAGTCCCTGGTCGGTCACCACGAACTCGACGGTCGTTTTTGCCGGCGTGTGCTTGATGGCATTTTCGCCAAGATTGCGGATAGCGCGCTTGATCATCTCGGCATTGCCCCTCACCCAGACCGGCCCGCTGCTGCCCAGCATGGCGATCTCCTTGCCCTCTTTCAGGGCAAGCGGAACGAGGAAGGCTGCGATCTCCGCGCATGCATCCTGAAGGTCCGCCCTCTCCTGCGGTCCGACCTCGAATGCATCAAGCTCTGCGATGTCGAGCAACTGGCCTACGATCCTGGCCATGGACTCGATGTCGCGATCGAAGCTCTTGGCGATTTTCCGGTCGTCCAGCGTATCGAGCCGCGTGCGCAGAATGCTCAGCGGCGTGCGCAGTTCGTGCGCCGCGTCGGCGGTGAACTCGCGCTGCGCGCGAAAGCCGCCCTCAAGGCGGTCAAGCGCCTGATTGACTGCGAGGACGAGCGGACGAACCTCGTTGGGGATTTGACCGACCGGCAGGCGGATGTCCGTGCGCGCCGGTCCGATCTGCCGGGCGATTTCGGATGCCTGCCGCAGCGGCATCAAGGCCCGCCGGAAGATCACGATGTCGGCGAGCAGCATGAGGAGCAGGATCGGCAGCGTGATCCAGCCGACCTTGCCGAAAAAATCAGCGACGATGTCGTCCGTCAGCACGTCGCGATTGGCCAGATCCTCGCCGGCCTGGATCCAGACCGTCTTCGACCCGACGGTCCGGCGGATGCTGGCTCCGGAGATGGTCGCATCGCCGTTGTGCCGCTGGAGGAACTGGACCTCGGGCTCCGATTTGTCGACGGGAAAGATCGGCCCTTGGTTTGCCAACGACGAAAACAACGCGGTGCCGTGCCCATCGACCACCGCATAGGAATAGCGGCCGTAGGGCTGCGAGTACAAGCCCCGAAGCTCCTGGGTCAGTTCGAGCGAAAGCGAGCCGTCCGCCTGCGGAACGAGGTGATCGGCGATCACGGTCGCCTGCGTCTCCATCGCATCGTTGTGGATGTTGTCGGCGGCAAGCTTCAGGAGCCAGGACAGCGCAAGCGACATCAGAATCGAGGTGATGGCCACCGCAATCACATGCAGAACCACGACCCGGGAGAGAATCGACTTGAATCGGATCATGCCTTGTCCTCGGCAATGAGGTAACCGATACCCCGGATGGTGTGAATCACCACCCTTGCTCCCTTGTCTGACAACTGCTTGCGGAGGCGATGGACATACACCTCGACGGCATTGGATGCGACATCGCCCGACAGTCCGAACAGATGATCCTCGACCTGCTTTTTCGAGACCACGCGTCCGGAGCTGCGCATCAATAACTCCAGCACAGCGATCTCCCGGGCGGAGAATATCTGCGGCGCCTCGTCTATCGTGGCCTGCCGGCTCCGCAGATCGAATTCGAGATTGGCAACGTGCAGCACGCTTCCGAGCTGCTGGCCCGGCCTGCGCAGTTGCGCTTCGAGGCGGGCGATCAGCTCCTCCAGGGCAAACGGCTTGACGATATAGTCGTCGGCTCCGCTGCGCAGGCCGTTGACACGATCCTGAAGCCCATCGCGCGAGGTAAGCACGAGCACGGGAATAGCGTTCCTGCGGTGCCGCAACTCTCGCAGTATCGACAGCCCATCCCCGTCCGGCAGCCCCAGATCAAGGATCAGCGCCGCGTAGGAAGTCGTCATCAGGACGGCCCTGGCCTCCGCCGCGGAGCTCAAGACGTCGACGTCGTATCCGGCTGTTTTCAGCCCCTTGGCCAGCAGCTCTGAAAGCTGCGCGTTATCCTCAACAACCAGCAATCGCATACGCATCAACCGTTAGGAATTGTCGACACTATGGGTTCGAATTCCTCCCCCGAACAAGCACATAAGTGTTAACGCGGCGCGTTTGTAAGGCTGGTGTAAGCCAGCCGCGGTACATCTCTCCCCAAGGGCCGGATCGGAGACGCCGGCACGCGCGCGCCAGCTTTGGGCCGTGTCCGCGGCGCGTGCAAATCACGCTGGAGTTCTCGCGACCGCACAATTTCCGGTCACGACGCGCGGAGTGAATCATGGTCCCGGCCGTGCGGGTTTGTTCGGTGCCGCAGACCGGCGCTTGCCATCTGCGGGACACCCTCACCCACAAGTTGACACCGGGGATTTTGGATTACGAGCGGCAGACCAGGGAGTTCGACTGGTGACGCGGGACCGCAAATTGTCGCGAACGGCACAAGCCGCCGCCATCGGCGGCTGCCTTGCGGCTTTCCTGGCCGGCGCGATCCTCTTGGAGAATGCAGGACGTCGCTCGGCCGCGCGCGAAGCGACCGACTTTTCCAGCCAATCCAGGACCGCAGGTCATGCATTTCATCCCACGGAACAGCAATGGGCGTCCCTGACGTCCGAGCCGGTGCGAGCGTACCCCTTCCGGGTCGAATTTGCGACCGAGGGCAAGATCGCCGTCAACGAGGACAGCGCTACGCCGATCTTCTCGCCCTATGCCGGCCGGGTCACCGCGCTCCGTGCCAAGCCCGGCGACTTCGTGCAGCGAGGCCAGTTGCTCTTCGTCGTTGAGGCGACGGACACCGTCCAGGGACTGAACGATTTCATCACCGCGCTCAGTACCATGAAGAGCGCGCGCTCCAAGCTCAACCTTGCCCAGATCATCGAGAAGCGCGCCAACGACCTGTATGCGGGCAAGGCGGTGCCGCTCAAGGATTGGCAGCAGGCCCAGGCCGACCTCGCAACTGCCGAAAATGACATGCGCGCGTCCGTGACGGCCGTTGAAGCCGTGCACAATCGCCTGAGGATTCTCGGCAGGAGCGAGGAGGAGATAAAGCGTTTCGAGCAAACCCGCCAGGTCGATGCCGACACGCCAATCCCCTCGCCCATCGCAGGCACCGTCGTGCAGCGCAAGGTCGGCCCCGGCCAATACGTCAACAGCGGCGCCAGCGACCCCGTCTTTGTCATCGGCGACCTCTCCACGGTCTGGTTGACCGCATTCGTTCGCGAGACGGACGCTGCAAAGGTCCGGCGGGGTCAGCAGCTGAGCTTTCGCGTCCCTGCCGTGCCGCAACGGGAATACCGCGCCAGGGTCGACTATGTCGCCGCCACGTTCGACCCCGTCAGCCGCAGACTGCTGGTTCGCGCGACCGTCGACAACAAGGATGGCCTGCTTAAGCCGGAGATGTTCGCCGGCGTCACCCTCTATTCCGACGATGGACTCGAGGCGCTGGGCGTCCCGCGCAAGGCCGTGATCTACGAAGGCGAGGCGACAAGGGTCTGGATCGCCCGCGATGACCACACCATCGAGCAGCGGCAGGTCAAGCTCGGCCTGACCAACGGTGACATGATCCAGGTGCTCGACGGCCTCACAGCCGGCGAAAGGGTCATCGTGGCAGGCAGTCTCTTCATCGATCGCGCTGCAAACAGCAGTTGATACCGAACGCTGGCCAAGGCGCGAGGGCACGACCATGAACGCGATTATTGGCTACGCCTTGAAACTCCGGGCACTCGTCGTGGTGCTGTTCGGACTGCTCATGCTTGGCGGCGTCATCGCCTTCTCGCGGCTCAACATCGAGTCCTATCCCGACCCGGTGCCGCCCCTTGTTGACGTGATCACGCAGTCCCCCGGGCAGTCGGCGGAAGAGATCGAGCGCTACATCACGATCCCGATCGAAACGGCAGTATCATCGGTCCCCAATCTCAAGGTGATGCGGACGATCTCGCTGTTCGGACTTTCCGACGTCAAGCTGCAATTCACGTACGACTTCACCTATGAGGAAGCCGAACAGAGGGTCCTGAACCGCCTCAGTCAACTGCCGCAGCTTCCCAACCAGGCCCAGCCGACTATTTCGCCAACGAGCCCCATCGGAGAGATCTATCGCTACCAGCTCGTCGGTCCCCCCAATTACAGCGTCGCCGACCTCAAGACCTTGCAGGAATGGGTGCTTGCGCGACGATTCCGCGCGGTCCCCGGCGTCATCGACGTGACCGGTTGGGGCGGCAAGAGCAAGATCTATGAAGTCAATATCGACCTGAACAAGCTCAATGCGAACGGCCTGACCCTCTCGCAGGTTTTGCAGGTATTGAACAACAGCAACATCAATGTCGGCGGCAATACCGTCAATGTTGGCACGCAGTCCGCGGTCGTTCGCGGCGTCGGCCTGATCCGCTCGATGGACGATATCCGCAATACCATGCTGACGTCGACCAACGGCAGCGCAATCCGCGTCAGCGACATCGCCGAAGTCAGCGTGGGCAACAAGCCGCGGCTTGGCATCGCCGGCAAGGACGATGAGGACGATATCGTCCAGGGCATCGTGCTGATGCGCCGCGGCCAGCAGAGCCTGCCCACGATCCGGCGCGTCGAGGCCGAGGTCGAGAACATCAGGCGTCTGGACATCCTGCCGCCGGGCGTTCGCATCGAGCGCATCTACGACCGCAGCGACCTCATCAACGCCACGACCAGAACGGTGCTGCACAATCTGGCGTTCGGGATCATCCTGGTCTTCCTGGTGCAGTGGATCTTTCTGGGAGACCTGCGCAGCGCCCTCATCGTTTCGGCCACCATTCCGTTTGCGCTGTTCTTTGCGATCGGCATTCTCGTGGTTCGCGGAGAATCGGCAAACCTGCTCTCAGTCGGCGCCATCGATTTCGGCCTGATCGTCGACGCGACGGTCATCATGGTGGAGAACATCTTTCGCCATCTTGCCCAGCGAGGCCGCGCCAGGTTACCGGACCATCCGGAGGCTGCGCGCTTCGGGCTCACCGGCAAGCACGTGACGATTTTCGGCGCGGCGGTCGAGGTGAGCCACGCGATCTTCTTCTCCGCTGCCATCATCATCGTCGGGTTCGTGCCGTTGTTCACCCTGAGCGGCGTGGAAGGGCACATTTTCGGCCCGATGGCGAAGACCTATGCCTATGCGCTGGCGGGCGGCCTGTTGGCGACGTTCACCGTCTCCCCTGCTCTCAGCGCCATTCTGCTGCCGGCGCAGGTCGAAGAGACGGAAACCATACTGGTGCGATGGCTGCGGCGTCTTTACACGCCGGTACTGGAATTCGCGCTCAGCAACCGGGCGGTGACGCTGAGTGCGGCGGCGCTGCTGTTCGCACTTTCGCTGTTTGCCGCGCGCATGCTCGGCCTCGAATTCCTTCCGCATCTGGAGGAAGGCAATCTCTGGATCAGGGCCACCATGCCGCCGGCGATCTCTCTCGAGGAAGGAAACGCTTACGTCAACCGGATCCGAGCCACGATCGGACAGGTGCCGGAGATTGAGACGGTCATTTCGCAACAGGGGCGCCCCGACGACGGTACGGATGCGACTGGATTTTTCAACGCGGAGTTCTTCGCGCCGCTGCGGCCCGAGAATTACTGGCGCAAGGGCGTCGACAAGGACGCCCTCACCCGCGAGCTCTCGGCCAAGCTGACCGAGAGCTTTCCCGGCATCGAGTTCAACTTCTCGCAATATATCCAGGACAATGTCCAGGAAGCGGTCTCCGGCGTGAAGGGCGAGAACTCGATCAAGCTATTTGGCAACGATCTGCACGAGCTCACCAAGATCGCCAACGAAATCACGGCGGAGCTCAAGAGCGTGCCGGGCATCACCGACGTGGCCGCCTTCAGTTCCGTGGGCCAACCCACCATCCGCATCGACGTCGACCGGATTGCTGCCGGGCGTTACGGCCTGGCGCCGGGTGACGTCAATGCCGCCGTGCAAACCGCGATCGGCGGCCAGGCCGCGGGCGACCTGTATGAGGATGGCAGCGACCGTCACTTCCCGATCATGGTGCGGCTGTCGCAGCAATATCGGCAGAACCTCGAGGCGATCGACCGCCTGACGGTCGGAGCTCAAAACAGTGCGACCAATACCGTCACCCAGATTCCGCTCAGGGAGATCGCCAAAGTCAGCCTGGTTTCCGGCGCCTCGTTCATCTACCGCGAACAGCAGCAGCGCTACCTGCCCATCAAGTTCAGCGTGCGCGGCCGCGACCTCGGCGGCGCGGTACTCGAAGCACAGAAAAAGATCGCCGAGCAGGTCAAGCTGCCGCCCGGCTACCGGCTGGAATGGGTCGGCGAGTTCAGCAATTTGACGGATGCGGTCGACCGCCTCAAGGTCATCGTGCCGATCACCATTCTCCTGATCAGCATCTTGCTCTATTTCCACTTCTCGTCCTTCGCGGATACCGTTCTCGGACTGAGTGTGATTCCGATGGCGATGGTCGGCGGCATCTTCGCGCTGATCCTGACCGATACGCCGTTCAGCGTTTCCGCCGCGATCGGTTTCATCGCCCTATTCGGCATCTCGGTCATGGAAGGCATCATCCTGCTGTCCTACTACAACCAGCGCATCGAGACCGGCTCGAGCCGGCGCGATGCGCTCTTGCAAGCGTGCCAGACGCGTTTCCGGCCCGTCATGATGACCTGCAACGCCGCCTGCGTCGGCCTTTTGCCGGCTGCATTCTCCACCGCCATCGGATCGCAGGTCCAGCGGCCCCTCGCGCTGGTCGTGGTCGGCGGAATATTGCTCGCACCCGCGCTGGTTCTGCTCGTCTTTCCGGTCCTGATCGGCCTGTTCTCGCGCCGACAGGAGGTTGCCACTGCGGCGAGTCCCGCGGCCCAGACAGCCGGCTGAAAGCAAGCCAGATCCGAGCGCCGCGGAGCCGCTTCAGGCGATCAATTTTGCGGCGAAATCAGCGAGCTGCCCCGCATTTCCGGCGAGACGAAAATCGGTGCCGGCAAGTCCCATCCGCACCAGCCAGTCGTCGAACTCCGGCGCCCGCTTCAGGCCAAAGAGGTCGCGCAGATAAAGCGCGTCATGGAAGGAGGTCGACTGGTAGTTCAGCATGACGTCGTCGGCGCCGGGCACCCCCATGATGAAGGTGACTCCGGCCGCTGCCAGCAGCGTCAGCAGATTGTCCATGTCGTCCTGGTCGGCCTCGGCATGGTTGGTGTAGCAGACGTCGACCCCGAGCGGGGCGCCGAGCAGCTTGCCGCAAAAGTGATCCTCCAGGCCCGCGCGAATGATTTCCTTGCCGTCATAGAGATATTCCGGGCCGATGAAGCCGACCACGCTGTTGACCAGCAACGGATCGAAGGCGCGGGCGACCGCATAGGCGCGCGCCTCCAGGGTCTGCTGGTCGACGCCGTGATGCGCATTGGCCGAGAGTGCCGAGCCCTGCCCGGTCTCGAAGTACATCACGTTGCTGCCGGCGGTGCCGCGCCTCAGCAAAAGGGCGGCCTCGCGCGCCTCGCGCAGCAACGCAAGCGTGACGCCAAAGCTGCGGTTGGCCGCTTGCGTTCCCGCGATCGACTGGAATATCAGGTCGACCGGCACCCCCTGCCCGATCAGTCCGAGCGTGGTGGTGACATGCGCGTCAGCACGCAGCCCTGTGTGGGGATGTCGAAGCGCGCGATGATGTCGTCGAGCAGCCGAAGCAGCCTCCCGATCACGGCCGGATCGTCGCTGGCCGGATTGATGCCGATGCAGGCATCGCCTGAACCAAGCAACAACCCGTCAAGAATGGAGGCCGTGATGCCGCGCGCATCGTCGAAGGGATGGTTGGGCTGCAGGCGCGTGCTCATCCTGCCCTTCAGCCCGATCGTGTTGCGAAAGCGGCTGGTTACCTCGCACTTCTTCGCAACCTGAATCAGGTCCTGGTTGCGCATCAGCTTGGATACGGCGGCCACCATTTCCGGCGTCAGGCCGCGGGCCAGCTGCGCCAGCACGCCGCCGGTGGCGGCGTCCGACAGCAGCCAGTCGCGGAAGGCGCCGACGGTCAGCGAGGCGACCGGCGCAAACGCTCCTGCGTCGTGGGTGTCGACGATCAGCCGGGTGACCTCGTCGTCCTCGTAGGGGATCACCGCCTCGTTGAGGAATTGCCGGAGCGGCACATCGGCCAGTGCCATCCGTGCGGCGATCATTTCCTCGGCGCTGCCGGCGCAAAGGCCCGCAAGGCGGTCCCCGGAGCGCGGCGGGGTCGCCTTCGCGAGCAGTTCGCGCAGATCCTCGAAGACATAAGACGTGGCGTCGATCGCCTTCCGGTAGGCCATGAGGACTCCCCGCGGGTTGGCTCTGGATGGCGCCGGGCAGCCTAGCATTTGGGGGCGATGGAAGCGCGATCCGGTGCCCTCCTGGCGCGCGGGTACGGCGGGCGCGATACACGTTCTGGCAATGGCTGGCTTGCCAGATGCGCGCGATGGTCGCGCCGTTCATGCACGAACGGCCGCCACAAATTCATTCAACCCATTGATATAACTACAAAAAGATCACGATAGTTGCAATCACACGGAGCTCGCGCGTTAAGGAAATATCCACGAAAGTTCCGCACAATTTTTAGACACCCGACTGCCTGTCCGAGCGCAAATGCCGGGCGTCGCGTTGAAATTTTCGAGTCCATTCCAACGAGTCTGTACCCGGTCATGACCTCAAAGCTCTCGCTCGCGGCCAAGCTCTATTCGATCTTCGGACTGTTCGCCTTCCTGACCGCGGCCATTACCGCGCTGTCGGATTACAACACCCGCCGCAACACCGCGCTGACTGAGGCGGTGTCTACCGCGAGCCGCGCCGCGCTGAACGTCGAGCGCATCAATTCGCTGGTCTATGCCGTGGTGATGGAATCCCGCGGCGTCTACATGTCGACCGATCCCGCGGTGGTGAAGAAATACGGCGACGGCCTGCTCACCTTCAATGCGCGCATCCTCGAGGTGGTGAAGAACTGGGAAGCGCTGGTGCAGGCCGATGACGCCGAGCAGTTCGCCGCCTTCAAGAAGCGCGTCCAGCAGTTCGTCGAATTCCGCGCCGAGCTGGTGCGTCGCGCCAACGAGATCAGCCCGGCCGCGGGCCGCGAATGGGGCGACAACGACGCCAACCGCACGGTCCGCACCGCCCTGAACAAGGATCTCGAAGCGCTCTCCAAGGTCTATGCCGAGCGCAGCAAGCGTCTCGCCCAGATGACCGACGAAACCAACACGCTCGCCTTCATCCTCACCGCGCTCGGCGGCTTTGCGCTGCTCGTGGTGGTGGCCGGCGTGCTGATCATCGCCCGCTCGATCGCGCGTCCCCTGTCTGTCATCACCGACACCATCAAGCGCGTCGCCGACGGCGAGAACAATGTCGAGGTGCCCCACACCGCCCGCGCCGACGAGATCGGCTCGCTGGCCCGCGCCATCCAGATCTTCAAGGAGGCGATGGAGCGCAACCGCAAGCTCAATTCACAGGTAGTGGAGGATTCCAAAGAGCGCGACGAGCGTACGCGGCACATCGAGGCGTCCGTGGAGGCGTTCCGCGAGGCGATCGGCAGCGTTGTGCGCACCGTCAATGACAGCGCGGCCACCATGCGCGGCACCGCGCGGAGCATTGCCAGCGTCGCTTCCGACGCCAGCGGCCGCGCGGTGGCCGCCGCCGACGCCACCGAGCAGGCCTCCACCAACGTCTCGGCCGTCGCGGGCGCGGCGGAAGAACTCTCGGCCTCCGTCGAGGAGATCGGCCGCCAGGTGCGCCAGTCGGCAGCCGCCGTCGAGCAGGCAGGCCTGCGCACCGACAGGTCGGTGGCGGAGATCGAGGGCCTTGCCGCCGCCACCCAGCGCATCGACGGCGTGGTGACCCTGATCCAGACCATCGCCGCCCAGACCAACCTTCTCGCCCTGAACGCGACCATCGAGGCCGCGCGCGCCGGCGAGGCAGGCCGCGGCTTTGCCGTGGTGGCGCATGAAGTGAAGGCGCTCGCCGGCCAGACCGCGAAGGCGACGGCCGAGATCAGCGAGAACGTCGGCACGATCCAGGCATCGACCCGCAACTCGGTCGAGGCCGTGCGCGAGATCGGCAATGCCGTCCGCGAAATCAACGACGTCACCTCGAACATCGCCTCGGCCATCGCCCAGCAGGACCAGGCGACCCGTGAAATCTCCCAGAACGCGCAACTTGCCGCCCAAGGCAATGAGACGCTCGTCGACAATATCGGCTCGCTCAGCGACGCCATGGGCCAAACCTCGAGCGCGGCCGAATCCGTGCTCAAGGCGTCCAGCGAATTGGCGGCCACCGCCGAGACGCTGTCGCGCGAGTTGGAAACGTTCTTCCAGAACCTGCGCGCCGACCCGCATGCCGGCATGCGGAAGGCGGGATAGGCGACCCGCGCTATTTGTCGACCTCACGAGCCGTTCCGGCATCGCCGCCGGCCGCTTCCGGGCCATGTGCCGCCACATCGCGCCACCACTGGTCCAGGGCCGCGCGATCGCAAGCCAGCCGCGCGCTCGTGCTGCCGGCGAAGCTGATCCAGTCGGCGTAGCGCTCGCTTGCGACGGCGATCACCACGGGGATATCGGCATCGAGCGCCCGCTCGATCAGATAGGACAAGCCTTTGCCGTCGCGCTCCCGCTTGCCGAAGCGGTTGATGATGACGAGGTCGGCGCCCCGGTCCATCGCCTCGGCGATCCGCTCGCCGGCGCCCTGCAATCGGGCGAGATCGAGCCTGCACCCCTTCGCGGCAGGATCGAAATCCTGCGCCAGCAGCAGCTTCTCGCCGCCGGGAAGCAGCACGGCTGACAGGCTGGAATCGGCGCATTGGCCGGCCTGCACCATGCCGACGGCGCGCAAGCCGCGGGCATTCAGATCGGCCGCAAAGCCGCGCAGAACCGCATCGGGATCCTGATCCGGTCCGTAGACCAGGGCGGCAAGATCGCATTGGGTATCGAACATCATTCGCTCCGCTTTTCACCGGCAACAGGAACGGGGCCGCGGGGGTTCCGCCGCGCGCCCGGCCGCAATTGCACCGGCGCTACAGCCCCGCCAATGATCCGCAACCGCGTGAGTTCGGCAAGGCCCCTTTCGCGAATTCCGTGCCCATGCCGGGACTTGGCGAGGCTGGCTTCCGAAACTGTCTCTCGGGCTCTGTCCGTTCTGCGCCACCAAGGGAACATGTTGCCGGACAGGATTGAACCTACTGGGCCCGGGGCGGACTCATTTACGACCTTCGATTTTGCTGCACCTGCGAGATTTACGTGGAAAAACAGCAGCTTGCGACGACGTGACCTTTGTTGGAATTGCTGGATTTGAGAGCGGACATGTTAAGGCGCAATCCATTCGATACCGGCGCTCATCACGATCAAGCCGGCGATTTTGTCGAGGCATTCTCGCAGCAATCAATTGCGAAGTGCGTGTCGTTCCAGACCGGCGATCTGTTGCGCCAAAAGGGCGTGCACTACCGGGACATGTTTCTGACCATCGACGGCGACTTTGAGGTCGACTTTGAAACAGAAAGCACGAAACCAAAGAAGGTCTCGGAACCCGGTACGCCGATTGGCGAGATCGGATTCCTGCGAGGCACCGCGGCAAGCGCCACGGTGAAGGCGGCTTCCAACGGCTCGGCGGTTCTTATCGATGATGATGTTCTCGAAAGGATAGAGCGCGATCGACCTGCGATCGCAACACAGTTCCTGCATCGTCTGGCGCAAGTCGCCGAAGAGCGGACAAGCTTCAATGTCCTGACGACAGGCAAGACGCCTGCATTGGCGAAAAACTCTACGCTCGAGATACTGGTCTGCCGAACGGACGAACTGCTCAAGCGCGCCCAACGATTGCGCTACGAGGTCTATTGTGAAGAACTGGGCCGACAGTCCCCGTTTGCCGACCATACCGAGAAACTCATCGCCGACAACCTCGACCGCTTCGGTAATACCTTTATCGCCATCGAGAATGGCGAGCTTGTGGGGACGCTGCGGGTCAACGAGCCGTCGCTTGGTCCGCTCGGAGTTCTGGAAAGCCTGTATGGCATGAACAACTCCAAGCATCATCCCGGTAACACGGCGGTGTGTACCAAGTTCGTTGTACGCAAGTCCCGTCGCGGCGGCCCGGCGGCATTCAAGCTGATTGCTGCCGTGGTGAGATACGGTCTGCAGAGAAACATCAAGGAGTGCTACATCGACTGCATCCCAAGCCTGTTGCCCTACTACAAGGCGATGGGCTTCGTGCCGTGCGGCCAGCGATTTCTTCATCGCGAAAACGGCCCATCCGATCCGTTGATGCTGGACATCGAAAAGTATGGAAAGCGGCTCACCGTCGAAATGGGCCCGTTGTCCTTCATGGCATTTCTGATCCGCAGCCAATCCCACAAACTCAGGGACAGGCTGTCCAGTTCAGGCGACTCTTGATGTCACGAAAGATGGGGCTGCCATGTATAGTGCTTCAACGATCGCTGCACTCGTTTTGATCGCCGTGCTGGGGCACATCATGGCGCTGGTCTGGTACCTTGCCGCCACGGGCAAATGGAAACTTTGCGATAGGCAGATCTACGATTTGCCAGTCGACCCCGCGCAAATCAGCCGCGAAATGCGAAACTCGGTTCATGCGCCGATTCATGCGGTGCTGCTCGCAATATTCGTGTACGCCGGCTTTTTCACGAACGACACCGTAACGTCGTTCCTCTCAACTCTCGTCCTCACGACTGTTTGGGCCGAAATCTGGCACTATGCCTCGCATCGCGCATTCCACACCCGGGCGCTGCACTGGATCCATCTCGAACACCATCGAAGCCACATCAACACCTGGATGACGGCGATATCCTTTTCGTTTCCGGAAAAGGTGATCTTCGACCTTGGACTGCTGCTTCCGCTCGCTCTGCTCGACAGGTTTGTCAGCCTCAATTTCTTCGGTGTTGCCGGCTGGTATGTCGGCTACCTCATCATCAACTCGTTCAGCCATGCAAATTTCGAATTGAAGCCGGCGAACTTCAACCGGTTTCTCGGAAAGGTCATCACCAGCACGACGTATCACTCGCTCCATCATTCACGATACACCGGCAACTATGGCCTGGGCACGAGAGTGCTGGACCGGCTGTTCAGGACCGAATGGCGGGATTACGAGATCGTCTACGACAAGGTGTCGTCGGAGCGAACGCCGCTCAAGAAGCTAAAGGAGAAATTCGATCCGGTGACGATCACTTGAACAACGCCGGTAGACCACCGGCACTCGTGGAGCCCTCCAGTGTCCATGTCGTCGATGAAAACAACGCTGGCCGTTCGCAATCTGTTGCGATCGGGAGGCCGATTCTGGGTCTCCCTTTTCGGCATCGCCTTCGCGACATTCCTGATGTGTGTTCAGGGCGGCCTTCTGTACAGTTTCACGCTGACCGCGTCGCGGGTCGTCGACTCCGTGCATGCGGACCTCTGGATCATCGGCAAGGGAACGCCGACTTTCGACTATGTGACGAGCATCCCGGAGCGCTACGCCCAGTATGCCCTGGGTGTTGAAGGCGTCCTTGACGCAGGTCGGGGCGCCTCCGGATGGGCGCCGATCGAGAGGCCGAATGGCGATCGCACTCTCGTCATGATCATCGGAGTTGAGGAAAATTATCGGGGCACCCTGCCGCCCGTGAAGGAGCTGGCGGCAGCCAGCGGACTGAGCGATTCAGCAATCGTCATCGACGAGACTGACGCGGCCACGATTGGATTTGACGGCCGCGTCCAGGCAACCCAGATCGGCTTCCAACGATCGCACCTGTTTGCCAAAACCCATGGGTTTGCCTCGTTCATAGGCACTCCCCTTGTCTTCTCCGACTACACCGATGTCCGGCGGCTTCTGCGGCTTGAGCGCACGCATGCCAGCTTCATCATGCTGCACGTCAAACCCGGCGCCGACGTAACGGCCGTGCGAGATGCCCTCCGCGCGCGCTTTACGGACGTTGACGTCTGGACACAGAAGGAGCTTGCGACCAGGTCGAGGCTGTTCTGGTTGATCCAGACCGGCGCCGGCGCCGCACTTCTGCTGGCGGGCATCCTGGGGTTTGGCATCGGCCTCGTGCTCGTCGCGCAGACGATCTACAGCATCACCGCGGAGAACGTCGAAGAGTTTGCCACCATGAAGGCGATGGGCGCATCCAGGTTCGACGTGCAGTTTGTCGTGATGCTGCAATCGATCATTTGCGGCGTCGTCGGTGGCGCCTTGGGTCTCCTGCTCGTCGAACCCTATGTCAAGGCTTCGCGCTCGATCGTGACCTGGCTGGCAGTTCCCTACTGGATGTATCTCTTTGTCAGCGCTGCGCTGCTGATGCTGTGCATTCTCGCTTCATTGATTGCCGTCCGGCCGGCTGTTGCCGTCGACCCCGGGAGGGTATTCCGTGCATAGCGTCGAGGTGCGCAACGTAACGCTGGGCTACGGGACGGGCGCCGAAACCTCGCTCGTGCTCAAGCAGGTTTCGCTGGGTCTGCGGCCCGGCCAGCTCACGGTCATATCGGGTCCATCCGGCAGCGGGAAAACGAGCCTTATCTCCATTATCGGCGCGATGATTGCCCCTGACAGTGGCGAGGTCATCGTTGACGGCACCGATATTGCCGGCATGAGCGAGGAGAAGCGAGCCAGCTTCCGGCGGGAAAAGATCGGCTACGTATTTCAATCGTTCCGGCTGATGGCCGCGCTGACTGCGGAAGAGAACGTCTCTCTTTCGCTGGAGCTTCGCAGGGTCGATCGGCGGCGCGAACGGTGCCTGTCCGCCCTTGAAGTCGTCGGCCTCGCCGCAAAGGGCAGGTTGAAGCCTCACCAGATGTCGCACGGTGAAAAGCAGCGCGTCGCGATCGCGCGTGCAATTGCTCATACCCCGCTAGTTGTACTAGCTGACGAGCCAACGGCGAGCCTTGACGCCGACAACGGCGCGCAGGTTACCAACCTGCTTTCCGACATTGCGAGCGACCCAAACCGTACCGTTGCGATCGTCACGCACGATCCGCGCGTCGTTCCCTTCGCGCACCGGGTCGTCAGATTGGAGGATGGACGCATCGTGGGAGATCAACAATGAACGGCCGCGCAGTTGCGACGCTTTTCCTAGCCATATCGATTTGCGCGCCCACGCCGATGCTTGGACAAACAGAGGGCCCGCGCAAGGTCGGGGCAGCAGCTCCGGGCCGCATAGAAGGCTCCGCGGACATGATCTCCATTGGAGCTGCGATCAACGGAACCGTCGAGCGGGTTGAAGCCCAGCAGGGCGACCGCGTGACCTCGGGTCAGATCCTGATCCGGATCGCCTGTGATGACCTGAAGGCGCGGCTGGCGCTCCGGATCGCGGAACGCCAGGCAACCGAAGCCGTCTATCGCAAGCTCGTCAATGGGGCGCGCAAGGAAGAGCGCGAGATCGCCCAGCACGAGCTCTTCCTCGCTGAAGCGCGCCTGGTGGAGGCTCAGGCGCGGCTCAATCGCAGTACGGCGCTCACCCTGACCAACAGTGTCAGCGTCTCGGTGCGAGATGTCGATGACCGGGATGCCCATATGGCGACTGCGCAGCGGGAGGTTGCCCGCAGCAAGGTCGCGCTGCTTCTGGCAGGCACGCGAGAGGAAGAACTGGCTGAGGCAAAGGCGAAAGATGCGGCGGCTGGCCGCGCCATAGAGGATGCAAAGGCCGAGCTGGCAAAATGCGACGTGAAATCGCCCGTAAGCGGCATCCTGCTGCGCAAGAATGTCTCCGAAGGCGAGCTGGTCAGCATCTATTACCCGAAGCCGCTGATGGTGGTCACCGAAGTACAGGGCTATCGCGTAAGAGCGGAGGTCGATGAGTACGATGTTGCGCATGTCAGGGTCGGCCAGTCCGCCGAGGTCGTCGTCTTTCCCAAGAGCCAGGTCCGGTTGCGCGGGACAGTGACGAAGATCGCCCCTGTGATGGGAAGGCGGCAGATACTGACGGCCGATCCCGCCGACAAAAGCGATCGCGACGTGGTCGAAGTCCTGATTGCGCTGGAGAACAAGCCGGAAAGCGTCCCGATCGGATTACGGGTCTCGGTACTGTTTTTCGATTAGCCACCTGTTTCAGAAGAGATGAATGCAGCCTTCAACCCCCAGGTTTGCCAATGTCAACATCATTAACAGCCGAGCCGTTTTATCCAATCCATGTGGAGCCGGCCGCGGAGCCGCTTCGATTTCCTTTCAACCTTTCCAGGCTTCTGACCAACAATCTTTCCATCATTCCCGAGCAGGCGTATCGCGAGCCGCTCGTCATAGCGCCCGGGCCGCCGCGAATGGCGTTCATTACCGGCAGCGACCTCATCAAGACCCTGCTCTTCGAGCGCCCGACGGAATTTCCAAAGGGCAAGTTGCAGGTCGACGTGCTGAAGCCGATTTTCGGCAACGCAATGATCTCGCAAGAAGGCCATGAGTGGCGTTGGCAGCGAGGCGTGGCTGCGCCGCTGTTTCGTCACGACGAGCTTGCCCACTTCGGTGACACCATGAGCGCTGCGGCGGAGGCAACCGTGCAGCGGTGGCGCAATGCGCCGGCCGGCACGGTGCATGCGATCCACAAGGACATGATGCGTGCCGCGTTCAGCGTCATCACCGGCACCATGCTCGCCGGAGGCCCCGGCGACATGTTCGATGCCATCGAGAAGGGGCACGAGGATTACTTCCGCGGCATCAACTGGTGGATCATCTACACTATGCTGGGATTGCCCCACTGGCTGCCGCGGCCGGGTGGACAAGCGATGCGGGCGCACGAGGCGCGGCTGCGTAGCGCCGTCACCGAACTGGTCCGCGCAAGGCGCGCGACGGCGGCGGGCGACCACGACCTGTTGGCAAGGATGCTGCGCGCCACCGATCCCGAGACGGGACGACATCTCTCCGATGAACTCGTCGTGGACAACATCGTCTCCTTCCTGATGGCCGGCTACGATACGACCGCGCTCGCACTGACCTGGAGCCTCTATCTGATCTCCCAGAGCCCCGATTGGGAAGCGCGAATGCTCGAAGAGATCACCGCGGTCGCCGGATCCGGTCCCGTCACCTCGGCCCATGTCGAGAAGCTGAAGATCGTGCAGCAGGTGCTCAACGAGTCGCTTCGGCTGTTTCCGACCGCGCCGATCATCGTTCGCGATTTTGTCGAGGATTTCGAGTTCGGCAGCATGAAGGTACCGAAGGGGACCATCGGGATCATACCCATCTATGCCATCCACCGTCACAACAGCTACTGGAAGGATCCGCATCGATTTGATCCGGCCCGATTTGCCCAGGAGGATCGCGCGCGGCTCCTGCGCTTCCAGTTCCTGCCCTTCGGGGTCGGACCACGAATCTGCATTGGCGCCGCCTTTGCCATGCTCGAACTGACGATCATGCTCGCGACGTTCGTCCGCACCGCGCGCTTCGAGATTGCCGGTGACTTTGACCCTCGCCCATCGGGCCAGATGTTCTTGCTGCCGAAACGCGGGATGCCGATGAAGGTAACGTTGCGCTAGTTTGGCGGAAGCCGCCGGATAGCCGGGTGCGGTGACGCTTCTGCAAAACGTCATCACCTCCTCTCCGCGCAACGGCCGGGCGATCCCCCAATCGCCCGTCGTCGCTACTTCGCCGCGGCGACATTGCCCAGCAGCTGCGTGCTGACCGCGAGCTCGGCGATCTTCTTGCCCATGTCCTTGGCGGCTTCCGTTGAGAAGCGGTAGTGGAAGCCGGCATAGACCCGCGCGTTGGAAACCTCGTCGCTGTAATCCTGCAGGCGGGTCCATTTGCGGGTGACGCCCGGCGCCGTCGGGCTGGTGAGCGTGATCTCGCCGACCTCGTTGCCCACGACGATCTGCAGCACGTTGGAGACGGCCGAGGCGACGATGCAATGCGCGCAAGGGTATTCCGGGTGCATCGGCGTCGTGCCGAGCGGAACCCAGGACGCCTCGCGCGGCGTGGCGGGATTGGAGGTCTGATCGGCATTGCGGATCGCCGTGATCGGCCGCCAGAGATTGTAGGCATATTTGCCCTCGAACACGGCGATGAAGGCGTCGCTCGCCGCCATGGCGGTCAGCGCATACAGCCGGGCGCAGTCGACGAGATCCATCTTCTTGGCCGTGGCGACCTGGCGGACGATCCCGTTGAAAGTCCGCGGTCCCGTGAAGAACCAGAAGCGCCCGATCGTGGTCTGCTCAGCGCTGCGCTTGCTGCTGTTGAGGGCGCCGAACTCGCGAATCTCGTTGAGGTCCCTGGTCCAGACTTCCGAGGTGAGTGCAGGCGGCGGCGTCGGCCGGAACTGCGAGGCGGCCTTCATCACCCACGGCGTTATCCTTGCTGCCGTTGACTCCGCGGGTACGGTGGTCGGGACGTAGGCGCCCGGTGAGGTCTGCGGACGATAGCTCTCGGGCGTGTTGCTGCCGTCATTGGCCCGCAGCGCAATGATCTCGGCCGCGGCCTTCTTGCCAAGCTCGATGCCTTTCGATTTGGCTTCGCCGTCGGCGATCGCGGATAGCGACGTTGCAAGGGTCGAGTCGAGGTCCGCTTTCTGATCCGGATAAAGCGCCACGAGCACGTCATGCGCCGCGGAAACCGCCGCTGCTTCGCGCGACGTGCCGTGGTCCGCCGTCAGATTGAGCTTGTACGGCGTATAACGCCTGTCGATGGCATTGACCGCCTCGAACATGGCGACGTGGATCATCGCCTGGCCGCGGGCGTTCGCGGAGTTCACGAGCTGTTTCTCAATCCCGATTGCGTCCGCCTTCGCGTTCCAGTCCATGATGACGTCGGCTTTGGCGGGAACGGTCAGGAGAGCGAGGGCGAGGATTGGGGCGATCATCGATGGCTTCATGGCAGTCTCCTCCCGGCCACATGAACGGGCCGGCTCCCGGGAAGCGTCATGCCAAACCGGCCGTTGTGTCGTGAAGACGCAATGAAATTCTTCTGAAAGCGTCGTAATATCGCAGCCGTCAGAGATAGTTGGGGGCGCCTCGGCAATGGCTGAGTTCCCAAGTTCCAATCTGCTTGAGATCGACTATCCCGCCGCATGCCTGCGGCGCGCCGGCCTGCCGCTGCAGCTGCGGCCCAAATCGTTCGACGTGCTGGCCTATCTCTCCCGCAATCGCGGCCGGCTGGTCAGCAAGGCGGAGCTGATCGACCACATCTGGGGACATATCGCGGTCACCGAGAATTCGCTGGTGCAATGCATCAAGGACATCCGGCACGCTCTCAACGGAGACAGTCAGTTTGCAATCAAGACGGTGCCCAAGCGCGGCTATCTGTTCGAAGGCGTGCTTGCCGAAGCAACGTCTCGCGCGAGCGAGGTAAGCGCTGGGCCATTTCCCGCCCTGCCCGACCGGCCTTCGATTGCCGTGTTGCCGTTCGAGAATTTGAGCGAGGCGGATCAGGAGCATTTCGCCGACGGCGTGACGGAAGACCTGATCACGGGGCTGTCGCGCATCAAATGGCTGTTCGTCATCGCGCGCAACTCCACCTTCATCTACAAGGATCGTCCGACCGACGTGAGCGCCATCGGCCGGGAGCTTGGCGTACGCTACCTGTTGCGAGGCAGCATTCGCCGTGCCGGGAAGCGATTGCGCATCAGCGCGCAATTGATCGAAGCGCAGAACGGGCTGCATCACTGGGCCGAGCAATACGACCGCGAGCTCGGCGACATCTTTGCCATCCAGGACGAGATCGCGCGCAACGTGATCGGCGCGATCGAGCCCTTCATGCTGTCTGCGGAAGGCATCCGCGCCTTTGCTCGCTCGGCGCAGGACCTCGGCGCCTGGGAGCTGGTGGCGCGGGCGCAAACCCACGTCTGGCGGCTCAACTGCGAGGACAACCGCGCGGCGATTGAAGCCCTGCAGCGCGCCGTGGATTGCTATCCGAACTACGAGCCGGCGCGCAGCCTGCTCGGCTTCTGCCTGGTGTTTGCCGCCCACAATGGCTGGATCGACCGCGACGACGGCATGAAGGCAGGCCGCGAGCACACGTTGCGTGCGGTCGAGCTTGATCACCGCACCGCCTGGGGACAGATCGCGCTCGGCTATCTCCGGATGATGGAGCGGCGCACCATTGAGGCGATCACGGCGTTCGAAACCGCTGTCAGGCTCAACCCGAGCTCCGCAGCCGCGCACTGCTATCTCAGCCATGGCCTGGCATTCGCAGGCAAGGACCGCGAAGCGATCGAACACGCCGAGACCGCCATTCGCCTCAGTCCCATGGACCCGGAGATAGCGATGTTCTTCGGCGGCATTGCCGTGGCTCACTACACCGCCGCCCGCTACGGGGAGGCGCTGCATTACGCCGACGAGCTGCTGCGGCTGCGCCCCGGATTCCAGGGCGCCCAGCGCCTGCGCTGCGCCGCGCTTGCCCAGCTCGGCAGGATCGATGAAGCTCGGCAATTCCTCGAGCACGTCATGATCGGCCAGCCGCAGCTCACCCTGCAATGGATCAGGGAGAGCGTGCCCTATCAGACGGTGGAGACGATGGAGCGCTTCCTCGACGGGATGAGGAAGGCGGGGGTGCGGGAGGGGTGAGCCGCAAGGGCCCAAATTCCCGAGCCATTTCAAGCGGATTCCGCACTGTCCACCCCCCCCTTATTCGAAAAAGCAGAATATCTATTGACCATTCCGCAAATCGGAATTATCTTTCTCGCACCTCGTGCCCTCCAAGAGGGGCGTATCGCCATCGTCACGACACGTTGGGCGCGGGATGCGATGGACGCAGCCGTTTCAACGGCGAATGATTTGGCTGCGGACGGCGAAGTCGTGTGGTCCT
>Ga0187815_10000127_pt1 | contig 37657 bp, 36 predicted proteins | sample NC_S_5_FD_132962 | JGI IMG/M metagenome (GOLD analysis project Ga0187815, IMG submission 132962) | Wetland sediment microbial communities from Neuse River Estuary, North Carolina, USA - ASW-S_5 | ecosystem: Environmental > Aquatic > Freshwater > Wetlands > Sediment | place: USA: North Carolina... | reverse complement strand
CGGAGCAAGTTACTCGCGCCCCCGAGCCCTCCACCTGGGCCATCATGATTCTCGGCTTCGCAGGTGTCGGCTTCCTCGCCTATCGCCGCCGCAACCAAGTGCTGTTGCCTAACCGCTCGCTCCGCTTCCACCGAGGCCTCAGCGATTGCGAGTACCGCCGCCAGATTCAAGTTCGGGGGAAGAGTTTCCAATACCCCCAAATGGGTGAGACAGAGTGGCGCGCTCGTTTCAGGCGATATCGGCGGGATGCCTTGTGAGACCGTCCTCGCTTCAGCTTTAGCCGCCGCGGATGCCGAAGGGTTTTGAGCGCGACTAGCTCGGCAATGAGAGTCGCTTTTCGGCAAAAATCCTTCCTTCCATGGGATTAGTGCGGAAATTTTCTTGTTGGGGCTTGCCAGCGAATTTCGTTCTCCCTCAGCATAAAATGCCCACCTTAGTGGGAATTTTTTGGGAGGTTTTGAATGATGAAAGCTCGATTAGTTTGCAGAATGGTCGGCATCGCATGCCTGGCGTTGTTGGGCTCAGGAACTGCGGGTCATGCCGATGTACTCACGGCACCTGGTGTTTACCCGGCACCGGGCGGAACAACCTTCTCGGGTTCGGGGTCGGCTGCAAGCGGAATTAGAACAGTCACCTACTCCGGTTTCGATACCTCAGCGTACAACAAGCTTTGGTGGGGCGTGGTCGTGGACGCCTCAATGAACGGGTCTAACAACACGCTGAATTCGGTTTCGATTTCGGCAGACGGTTTGACCGCCACTTGGACCGGACAGACATCTGTGTTTGGTGTGAATTATAGCGGCCTTGTAGACGTCGAATTCATAGCCACACTGAGCCCGAGCAGCAATGCTACTTGGGTAACGGCTTCCAGCGTCGGCATTTCCGGACCGCTGGCGGTTCTAGAAATAGAAAATGGCAACTCGTTTTCAATGACCCAGCAATTTCTCGCAAAAACCGGCGCCAACCCGTATCAGTCATTTCTTTCGTTGAATACTGCGATTCATCCCTATCAATCTGGTCTAGCTCGCACTGGGACGAACGGGCAGTTCTTCTACACGGATCCGCGTGCGCCTGCCGCGCCTGCCGTCCCCGAACCCTCCACGTGGGCCATGATGATCCTCGGATTTGCAGGGGTCAGTTTCCTCGCCTACCGTCGGCGCACCCAAGTACTTCGCGTTGTCTAATCGGCGCCACCAACGATGAAGCAACAGAGAGACCGCCTGCGGGCGGTCTTTTTGTCTGTTGGAAGTGACGGCGACATTTAGTCTGCCACGCGATGAATACGCCTTTTTGCTGATAGCTTTGGCCTGCCAACCCGGTGAGCGCCTGCTGGACCTCAGCGGCAAGGCGCCGCGTGATATGCGCGTCCCGGACCGCGTCGTCTCTGTCGAGCCGTTCTATGCAGGGATCTACATTTACGAGGCCGGCTTTCCAGACACCTTTCGACAGTGCTGCAGCAACAAGCAAACTTCGGTACTCCAAGTACGGTGCGAACTGGCCGGTTTTGCGTTCGGCAAAGCCATCCCGGGATGACGTGGAAAATCCGCGGGACGCTTAAGCGTAACATCGAGCTGTAAGAAGCCGAGCTATCAAGCCGCGTCACAAGCCCGCCAACGTACTACTGCTCGACGAACGCGCGATGCATCTGCTCGGTGATCGGCTTCAACAGATAGCTCATCATGGTGCGGCTGCCAGTCTGCATGAAGACCTCTGCGGGCATGCCCGGAACGAGTTGCAGACCGACGATCCGCCGGCGCTCCTCCTCCGGCAACACAATGCGCACGGTGAAGTATGGTGCGTTGGTCTGCTGGTCACGACTGGTATCGGCCGACACAAACGAGACGCTACCAATGAGCTGTGGCGTCGTACGCTGGTTGAACGCAGAGAAGCGGACAAAGGCAGTCTGCCCCGCACGAACGTGGTCGATATCCTTTGGCTGCAGCCTCGCCTCGATCAGCAGGTCATCCGTATCCGGCACGACTTCCATGATGGTGTCGCCCGCGCGAATGACGCCACCAATCGTGTGCACGGACAACTGGTGAATCACGCCCGATGTGGGCGCATGGATTTCGATTCGCTCGAGCTGGTCGTGCGCCGCAACCTTGCGCTCGACGAGCTCGGCTTCCTTGCCCTGGGTCTCGCCCAATTCCTTCACGACGTCGGTGCGAAAGTCCTGATCGAGACGAACGATCTGCAGCTGCGCCTCGCCGATCTTTGACTTGGTTTCGGCGATTGCAGATATCAGTTGGCCGCGCTCGCCCTCGATGCGAGCCGTCTCGCGCTGCAGGGCCGTGAGACGCGCCAGCGGCACGAGCCGTTTGTCGTATAGCTCCTGAACCCCTGTAAGCTCGCCCGCAATCAGTTCAAGCTGCTTGGCCTTGGACTCGACCTGAGCCTCGAGACCGGAAACCTCCTGGCCGAGCTGACCGATCTTGCCGTGCAAAATGTCCTTCTGGCTGCTGCGTGCATTCAATCGCGCGGCGAACAACGCCTCCTCCGACGCCAGGACACTTTTGACGTTGTCCTCGGCTGCGTGTGCAGCCAATTCGGGATGAACTCGCGGCCGATCCAGGCCATCGCGCTCCGCGGACAAGCGGCCAATCCGTCCGCGCAGCTCGTCGAGCTGCTTTTTCACCATCTGGAGATTGGCCTGCGCCTGCGTGGCGTCGAGCCGCACCAGCAGATCACCCGCCGCCACTTTTGTGCCGTTGGACACCTTGATATCGGCGACGATGCCGCCGGTGGGATGCTGAATGGACTTTACGTTGGACTGCACCACAAGGTTTCCAGGCACCACGACGGCGCCGGCAAGCGGAACCAATGCGAGCCATCCGCCGCCCAACAACGCCGCGATCACCAGGACCCGAAGGCCGGTCCGCAACTCATTTTCGAACGACCGTCCGGTGCGCGCGGTCAGGCTGTCATCGGTGGCATCACCCGCACGGTTGGCGCCATTGCCATTGAGCAGGAAGCCAACTCCTGCGGTCAATCCGACACTGCTACTTTTAATGAAGCGTCCGATGACTTTTTCCAGCTTCCGACCCGCAGGCTTCAATCCCCGGTTTTCGCGAGCTATCGATGGTTTCGAATGCCCCGATCTCATATCTTCGGGCACGAGCCTCGCCGATTTGATCAACACCTCTTCGTCGGGCACGATGCTTATGCTTCGACGATTCACTACCGTGACGGGCGCCTCGGGCGGCTTCTTGGTTGTGCGCTCGCTCGGGGCCGCTGTCCTGAAGCCTAGCTGTCCAAGACAGACGTCGATGGCCCGCCCCATTCGGCCCTTGCGCCGAAGCTTAGGTTGGCCGGCCCGAGCAGGCTTGCCCGATCCCAAGGACTCACGTGGTGCACGGCCCGCTTCCTGCGCGACCGGGGCATCATGCGCTTCACTTTCGATCGCGCGTCGCAGCCGTTGCAGTTCCAGGATCAGGGCGGCGCCCTGCGGTCCGATTACGCCGCCATCACCGTCGGCGGCCGCTCTGCGCGGGGATTCGTCGCAATGTTTGGGATCGTGCCGCATCAGTCAACGCTCTCAGTAACCCGGGGGAGTTCAGCCGGACGCGCTACCGGCTGCGCGACTGCCGGCTTGGGCGGCCTCGCCTGGCCTTTCGCCGTGCGGACGCGAGCGAAGATCTCCTTACACGAACCGAACGCTATCATCTTGCCCTCGTACAGCACCATCGCCATGTTCAGTGCCGCAAGCGCGCTGGGACGATGCGATATGACGATCACTATCGCGTTTCGCCGGCGCATCGCCAGGATGGCTTTGCACAGAGCATCTTCGCCCTCGGCATCAAGATTCGCGTTCGGTTCATCGAGCACCACCAGAAACGGATCGCCAAATATCGCGCGCGCGAGACCGATGCGCTGGCGTTGGCCCGCCGAGAGCGCCATGCCCCCTTGGCCAATGCGGGTCGAATATCCTTCCGGCAAGCGCAAGATCATGTCGTGCACTCCCGCGAGCTTCGCGGCCGTTATGATTGCTTCCGACGTTGCCTTGTCATCGAACCGGCAGATGTTCTCCGCGACGGAGCCGTCGAACAGCGCCACGTCTTGCGGCAGATAGCCGATATGGCGTCCCAGACTTTCGTTGCGCCATTGGTCGAGTGACGCGCCGTCGAGCCGCACCTCGCCACGCCTGGCGGGCCAAATGCCGACCAACGACTTTGAGAGCGATGTCTTGCCCGAAGCGCTCGCGCCAAGCAGTGCCAGTCCCATGCCAGCCTTCAGCGAAAACGAAACGCCGGAAATGATCGGTCTGTCCGTCCCCGGAGCTGCGACGGCAAGCTCATGCACCGAAAACTCACGACAAGGACGCGGCAGCGCCACGTTCGGGGCTGGAGGCCGCTTCGTGACCTTGCAGATTTCGCGCAAGCGCACGATTCCCTGGCGGGCGGCAACGAGCTGTTTCCAGCTCCCAAGCGCGACCTCGACAGGTGCGAGCGCCCGCCCCATCAAGATAGAGGAAGCGATCATGACCCCGCCGGAGGCCATGTCGTTTACCACCAGATATGCACCGAGCCCAAGCATTCCGGACTGCAGCATGTAGCGCAGCAGTTTCGCGCTCGAACCGAGATTGGCATACCGATCCGAAGCGCGAATATTCTCTCGCAAATAGTGCTCGTTGACTTGCGACCAGCGCGCGGTGAGCCGATCCAGCATACCCAGCGCACGGATCACCTCGGCATTGCGCTGGGTCGCATCCGCCAGCACCTGCCGCCGGGCGCTCAGGTCCATCGCGGTCTTGGCCGGTCCGCGCGACAGACGTTCGGTCAACAGTGTCATCGCAATGATCGCACATGTGCCAAGCAACGCGGTCGCGCCAATCGCGGGGTGAAACAGGAAGAGCGCGCCGAGAAAAATCGGAATCCACGGAATGTCCAGAAATGCTGTGGGGCCCATTCCCGACATGAACGTGCGGATCTGATCCAGATCGCGCAGCGGCTGCTGCAACAGCAGCGGTTTCGCACCACGAAGCGGCAATGTGGCGAGAGCCGTGTGGACCGCTTCCTGCAGACCCGCGTCGAAGAGCGTTCCGACCCGACACAGCATGCGCGCGCGCAGCGCGTCGAAGTAACCCTGGATCAAATAGGCCAACAGGACCATCAGGGAGAGACCTATCAGCGTTGCGAGATTGCGGCTCGGAATGACACGATCATAGACCTGCAACATATAGAGCGAGCCAGACAGCATCAGCACGTTGACCACGCCGCTGAACACGGCAATGCCGAGCATTCGCCGAGCGCTTGCGCGCAGGCCATGCGTCACCGGATCGTCTTCCGTCGCGTCGGAAAACGAATGCATCAACCCGATAGAAGACATCATTGGCGCCTGATCCTGACTACTCATCCAGTTTCATTTCCAGTTGCCGATATCAGATCAAACTTCCTTAGACAGGCGATACCGACCATTTTCTGGCGAGAGTTGGACGCGTGACGATTTTAGGAATCACAATTTTGGTCACGTCCTCCGCGGACGGAACTCTCTGTCCCGTAGTTCTACGGTAGATCACTCCAACGAGTCTTTATAGATGCAACGCGGCGGCGACGTTTGAAACTGCGCTCTCGCAAGAGACGACGACAAAGAATCGTCCGTCTATCACCTTTTTTTCTTCTTCATTGTTGGTGAATGACGCCACGAACCTCAACAAGAACTTTCACGATCAACGTCCAATCACGTGAATGCTTGTTTCATTCCGACAACAAACAGAACAGGGAAAGTGAAATGGCGCGTAACTCGTTCGGTACTCAGCACTGGCACGATCACCAAAACACCGCGATGGATCCAGTCACCTCGCCGACGTCCCCCGTGACGACACCAACTCCGGCTGCCGATCCAGCGGCCGGCTCAGCTCCTACCTTTTCCGATCTCGGAGCAACGTTCAACGACGCTACCCGCGCGCTGGTGGGCGGCTTGTGGCAGAACGTGGTTGAGGAAGGAGGTCAGGGCCTTGGAAGCGTCGGAAGATATACCAACGATCTGACTGCCGTGCAGAACGGACTGACGGCCGAGATCAAGGCCGGGCAGTTTTCCGGCGACACGCTCACGCACGTTCAGACCATTCTGTCTGACATCACGACCGCGCTGTCGGCCGCGGATGCCTCGGTAAACGGCGGAGGATCGTTCGGCAGCGTCGCAGCAGCCGAAGCGGCCCTGCGCAACAGCCATCTCGACATTCTCAACGTCGTCAACAACGATCCCAACCTGGCCGCGCTGGCCGCAAAGAACGACGCCACCGGGTTTATGGCCGTTCCCGCAACGTTGCCCGACGGCGTCACGGCTGCGAACGCGCCGCACGCCAATCTTGCGGAAATTGGCGCCATCTTCAACGATGCCGCGAACCGTATCCTGGGTGGCGTTAACGCCGACAATGCCGGCGTGATCACTGACGATGTGAACGCGGTCATCACCGACATGCAGGCCCTGATCAAGACAAGCCCCGATCTGTTCGGAGGCCTGACCGGTATCCATGCCGATGCTGTCATCCGCCAGCTCGAGCTCGAGAAGACTTACATCAGCGAGGCCGGTATCAACCCGGATGCCGGACGAGCCAGCAACGACAATATCCTCGACATCATCGACATCATCCAGGGCGACGCCAACCTTGCCAACATGGCGTCCCAGGGCGGCGTCTCAGGTTTCAGTCCGTTTCCGGACGCGTTAAAGGGGAGCCCGAAATACCTGGACAACGCCGCACAAACTGAATTCTGGGCAGGCTTCATCGCGCAGTCCAATTCGTTGGGGCAGAAAGCGATCGACACCGTCGGAAGCCATGATGCGCAAGCGATTTCGACGCTGATTGGCGACCTGCAGACCTTCCAGAAGAACGTCACCGATTTCGACGCAGCTCAGGGCGGCATCTTCCAGGCGCGGTTCGACAACGAACTGTTGGGTGACACCAGCACCCTCGGCGCCGAAGTATCCGCGATGATCAAGGGGCTACAGACCGGAAATGCGGCGCTGGTCGCGGCAGCTGCGGATCAGATGCACGCAAATGCAGCTGATGTCGGCGGCAACAATATTCCCATGACCGGCGGTACCTACAACCCGGATGCGCTGACAGTAGCTGAGGCGCTGTCGACTGCGGTTGCCGCAGCTCCTGCAACGACCGCGCCCGCAACCGCGACTGCACCAGCCGTCGCACAGGCTCCAACGCCTGCGGCCTCCACCACTGCGCCGGCTCCGGTTGCGACCGCGGATGCCGGCAATCACGCGCCCGTCGACCCTGCCGCCGCAACGCATCAGTCGCCGGCCGCCGATATGGCACACCACTTCCACCACATGTGGGGCTAAGCCCGAGGCCAATGCTCCGGCGCCCACGTCACTGGGCGCCGGAGACTCGACGCGACTGCTCAGTGCAGCGCGTGAGACGCTGTTTGAGCCGTCAAGATGCGGAAAGCTGGCCGCAGAGGAAAGAGACTTCTCGCGCACTGGCCTTAGCGATCGGGGATGGAAGAGTTGCGTACCTGTACCATGCCGCGCCATAGCAGACGCCGCGAACTCAACACATTGTTGATTCGATGCGGCGCGCGCTGGCGTGCGTCGGAAGAAGCTCGCGCAAAAGCCGCGCATCGGATCGATGTTGTCGCTCACCTCACCGTGGCGGGCGCACTCCCGTGAGACGCCCGAGGACCGACTACGGGACCATTGTGCTGCACTGGCTTCTTGTCGGTGCGACCGCTGTCGCATTCCTCACGGGGTTGCGGATCGCGAGCGAGGCGCCGGACCGAACCTGGATCAATTTGTTGGATCTCGTACTCCCGCGCAGCGACGTCTGGGTGCCGCATATGCAGGCAGCGGTGGTAATCGTGGCTGTATCGATCGGCTATGCCGTCTATTCGATCAGATCCGGTCTGAGCCGGCGCATCGCGCTGGACAAAAGCCGCTTGCACGGGTTGTTCGGCCGGAAGCAGGCGAGATTAGGTGCCGTCAACGTTGTGCTGACCTGGTGCTTCTTCGCAAGCATGCTGGCTCTGATCGGTAGCGGCGGACTGCTCTATTTCGGCATCTTCGCCGGATACAATGCCGCGATGGTTCACTGGTACGCAACGTGGCTCGTACTCATCTTTGTCTGTCTCCATATCCTGACGCACTTCAGAATTGGGCGTACCTCGCAGCTATTGCGGATTTTCCGGCCACAGCGCCTCCCTGCCCCCCCGCAGAAGCTGGATGCCATTGAGCTGCTGATACAGCTGGCCGAACAATCCGAGCGGCCGGCTGCAACGACCGCCGACAGCGGGGCGATGGGCCCGCAGGCATCCGTACCGCCAGCCCGGTATCCCCGGTCCGAGGAACATGCGCCACCGCTTACGTACGATGCCGCTGGACCGCGTCGATCCGACGCTCCGCGGCGCCGAGAGATCCTCACACGCAATCACATTCGAAGGTCGGGAAGCGCAACTCTGCAATCCAATCCTTTCGTTGTTGCCGCGGCCGTGGCGATCGCATTCGCTTCCATGGTTGTTGCATCCGACTGGATGACGACTGACAGTCTGCATATTCGTCGGATCGCCAGCTCCGAAGCGCCGACGCTTGACGGCGACACCTCTGATCCGGTTTGGCGCACGGTTCGGCCGTTCTCTCTGACGACCAACAACGGGGACAATTTCGACGGCAAGGGAGAGACTCGCGTCGAGATTCGCGCTGTGCACGACGGCGCGTGGGCATACTTCCTTTTCACGTGGGAGGATCCGACGCGCTCACTGAAGCAGTTGCCGCTGATCAAGGAAGCTGACGGATGGCATCTCCTCCACAAAGGTTACGAGAGCGGAGATGAGCATGAGTACAATGAAGACAAGTTTTCAGTCCTGCTGACGAATTCAGATGTCAGGCTTGCGGGGGACCGGACTTTCCATGCGAGTCCGCAACCAATCCCCGACACGCCGGCCACCGCCTCCGGTCGCGGTCTTCACTACACAACGGCCGACGGTGTCTACGCCGACGTTTGGCAATGGAAGGCCACCAGCGGCGGACCAACGGGCTGGATGGACGACATGCATTTCGGCCCGCCCCTCACTCCCACGCCGATTCAGGTTGAGAACCGTACCCCTTATCGGGGGGGATTTGCGCCGGACCCCGGAGAAGCAAACTACTCGGACAATTTCGTCGCCGATGCCCGTTCGGCTGGAGCTTCGGTCATTCCGCGACGGTTGCCCAGCAACCTCGCCGGGACGACCGCCGCAATGGGCGCCATCGCCCTCGATCCAAATGTCGGCGAAAGCGATGGCGCGCGCTGGTTCATGACAGAAACAGATTCGGTGCCGTATTCGCCCGAAACAGATCGCGATATCCCGGTGGGAACAGTGATTCCCGGCGTGATCCTCAACGGCAATTTCTCAGGCGACCGTGGGGACATTCGCTGTGCGGCCCGTTGGGCCGCGGGCCATTGGGCGCTGGAGGTCGCACGGCGACTGGATACCCAGAGTTCGTATGACGTCCCGCTGAGGACCGGTGTCTTCATGCGGGTGGCAGCCTTCGACCACAGCCAGATCAGACACACCCGGCACGTCCGGCCCATCCGTCTCGAGGTGGAATGATGCGGAAGCCCTGCAAGGTTACTCTCAACAAGGAAACGTTCCTTGCGAACTGCGGTGATGTGCTGCTCGACCGTGCGATCATGAGCGGCGTCGAGATTCCGCACGACTGCCGAAGCGGCGCTTGTGGCACCTGCCGCGTGCGCCTCGTCAAGGGCAAGGTCTATGGCGGGACGGAGCACGCCAGCGACCTGATATATGCGTGCCAGGCCCGGGTCGTCTCGGACATCGAGATCGTCGCGGAGCCGATGCCCGATTCCGTATCCGTGTCGGCGCGCGTCGCAGGCCTCACTCGCCTCTCCCCTGACGTCATCGGCGTTCGCCTCGAGGTGGACCGGCCACTTCAGTACCTTGCCGGCCAGTATTGCAAAGTGCAATTCCGCGGCTTTCCGGCGCGTTGCTACAGCCCGACCTATCCGCTCGAGGGGAGTCCCAACAAGCGCCAGCTGCACTTTCACATCCGCATACTCCCAAACGGCGCGGTTTCCTCGGCGCTGGGAAACTCCATCCAAGTGGGGCATCGCGTTCGACTGACCGGGCCATTTGGCACCGCATTCCTGCGGCCGAAACACGCCGGGCGGACGGTGCTCGTCGCGAGCGGCACGGGGTTTGCGCCGATGTGGTCAGTTGCGGTCGCGGCAATTACTGAAAATCCGCGCCGGAAGCTGCTGTTCGCCGTCGTAGCGCGAAAGCTGCGATCGTTCTACATGCACGCCGCCCTGTGCCGTCTGGCCCTGTTTCCCAATGTCACGATCATTCCGATCGTCTCGGAGCCGCAAAATGTATCGCCCGTATTCCGCAGCGGACGGCCCACCGATCATTTGCCGGCTCTCCTTCGAAGCGACGTCATCTACACCGCAGGTGCGCCGGCGATGACCGAGGCGGTTGCGCGGCTTGCAAAGGCGGCTGGCGCCAAATGCTACACCGACCCATTCGAGGCGAATACTGCGGCGACTTCCAATCTGATGGTGCGCATGGCCGGTTGGTTCGATCGACCGCTCATCAATTTCGCAAGACGGCCATCTGCAAGTGCAGCTGTCGCGAAGCAACCTCTCCAATCCATCGAATTGTGAAATCTCGACTTGCAGGAGGGAAACCGAAGCAATGAACAGCACGGAGCACTTCGTCGTCCCAGCGCCAGCTGGCTATCTTCTTGTGACGGCCATGGGAGGAAAATTGGAAAGCGCGCATGAGGTACCGATCATTGCCTTCAGCTACACAGTCGAGAGGCGTCCCGGTCGGGCCGATCGCTGGACAGTAACGCCGTTGACTCTGGAAGGTCCGCCCAGACGCGAGGACACCTGGGCGATCAAGAGCCCCGACGGCAAGGTGCAGGAAATAAGCCTTTCGTGGGATCGATTTCGGAGCACCAAGGAATTCCTGGCAAAATCAGACACTCTGCGTCGAGCCCGCACGGAGATCGCCATGGATGTCGCCATTGCCGAGATAACCAGGGAGACAGCAGCGTAGTACGTGACATCCAGATCCTTGGCGCAGCGCTCGACTTCAGTGCGGCACGCGTGGGATCTTGGTCTATTGCGCGGGACCATGACTGCCGCCATTGCGTTGGTGATAGAGTGCGCGATGTTCTGCGTCAGCATGGTCTTGCCGGTCCAGGGCGGGGCACGATCAGCGCGCGCTGTCCCAACCCAAACACCGTATATGCATCTTCCGATATCGGAAATTATGGCGGTACCATTCTCGCAGGCCCTGGCTGGCGACGCTTCCCAATCGCGTTACGATTAGTGGCAACATAACTTGGACGTTGCTTATTCTACCTATGACCCTGCCCTTTGCGGCGGGGATGAAACTTGCGAAGCCTTTGTCATGGTGCAACGAAACGCTCACGTTGCGGCAAGCAACGATATCTATGAAAAATCGTACGTGCTCGTTGCAACGATGCAAGCCGTCCCCGAACCCTCCACCTGGGCGATGATGATCCTGGGTTTCGTGGGCATCAGCTATTTCGCCTATCGCCGTCGCAATCAAGTTTCACTTCGCGTTGCCTGATCGTCTGCCACTAACTTCGGGGCAACAGAGACCTGCCTTCGTGCGGTCCTTCTGCTTTAGCTCAGGGGCCGCTTGAACCGACCGCCGCGTACTCGTCGCCGCAATCAATTTGCGGCTGCCTGATCGAGCCACTAACATCATAGCGCAGCAGAGAGACCGTCTTCGGGCGGTCTCTTTGGTTGGCTTGCGCGAGCGAGCCGGAGAGATCGGCGCGCCGCAAGCGTGTGAGGGGTTACCAGCTCGTTCGCTGGGCCCTGCTCGCTCGTGCTGAGCACCCGACAATTGAGCGATTTTACCCCATTTGAGGGATGCGGCCGAAGTTCGCTGCCCTATAATTCAGAAATAACCTAACGATTAATTTGGGGGCTTAAAAATGAAGGGACGATTGGTAGGCGCCTTGGCTGGTCTGGTCCTCTTGGGAGGGCCCGCGACCGCTTCTCCCGTTATTGATCAGAACCAAGCTTTGAATTCCGGTACCTTCTCGATTCTCCAGTCTTTACCGGCTGTAGCGCAGTCCTTTCAGCAAACGGCGGACAATATTTCGGGAGCTGGATTTTTTCTTTCCCCCAGCTTTGGATCAGGCACCCAAACCATTACTATTGGTCTTTGGTCGGACCTGCCCACGTCTGGTGGTACTCTTATAGCTAGCGGAACGGGGACTGCCAGTGCGCGAGGTACTTGGGTGGATGTCTTCTGGACCCCGGTTGCGATAACTCCCGGAGCCACAGAATATCTGATCATCTCGTCGTCAACGAATTCCAATTACGGAGTGACTTACGGCACAGGAAATCCTTATGCCTCAGGCGTGGCCCTGATCAGCGGACAGGACATAGGCAGGGGGCAATACGATCTCACGTTCCGTACTTACTCCGATACAGATTTCCACTCAGCAGTCCCCGAGCCTTCCACCTGGGCCTTGATGATCCTCGGCTTCGCTGGCGTCGGCTTCCTCGTCTATCGCCGTCGCAACCAGCTTGCGGCTGCTTGACCGGCGCCACGAGCGTCATGGCGCAACAAAGAGACCGCCTTCGGGCGGTCTTTTTCGTCTCACGGTTTTGAACTTACTTGAACAAGAAACCCCTTGGCCTCTATCGCCCTGATCAGATCTTCGAGACTGAGATCCTGCGCACGTTCCAAAGGCTGATGGTCCGGAGCTATCGACGGCGCCAGCGACTTCTCTCCTTCCAGGTAGGCAATTTCAACGCCAAGCGTGTGCGCCACGGCTTGAACTGTGGACTCTCTTGGATGTCTGCCGTTGTTTTCCCACTGCCAAACCGACGCTGGTGTAACTCCCACGGCCTTAGCCAATTCGCCACTGCTGAGGCCACGATGTTTTCTCAGCTCCTTCAATCGCGGACCGAAGGTCTTGGCTTTACTGCTTCTTTGCATCATGGTGAGCGGCCCAGCGTCTTCCTGCTCTCGGAAACGGCTCCTGCCCTCCCGGCCATGCGCTTGCCGGGCGTGGGAAGTCTTTGAGCAATTTGCCAGATAGGCTGAGCCTAGCTCGCGATCCATTCCAAGAGCTTTTCGTCCAGCGTCGTTGCCGGCCAATAATCGCATCTGCTGTCAGTCAGGTCTCACTCCCTTGCGGAGTAGCTCTGCTGTGGTACCACCCACTCAGCCGGCGACTATTTCGTCCGCACCGTCGGCCGCTCTCCATTCGCGACACGCAAGATTTCTTCCGGGCAACCGAAGCTGTCCCTTCGCTGGCTCGAGCTGGGCGATGTTCTCGCACGGATTTGCCGGAGTCGGGTTCATGACGCACCGGCAGCGCATGCAGCCAACGGCCCTCGCCGCCCGCGATGCGATCTTCGCCGCCGGCCGGGAGCGTTGCCGGCCACTCATGAGAAGCTCGCCGGCCTGAGAAACCAGCAAGCTGACGAGCCTACGAAGGTCCCACGAGCTACTTCAGCAACGTGTTGAGCTGTGTGAGCTTCTCGGCGAGGTTCGAGCCGAGACCACTGATGATGACGATAATGGCGAGGGCGATTCCGGCAGCAATCAGGGCGTATTCGATTGCGGTCGCGCCCGAGTCATCCTGCCAAAACTTCGAAAGAAAACGCTTCATGTGATGCACTTCCTCAACCGGCCGCCCGAGGCGGGAAGCCTGCCGCTTAAAACCTAAGATCCCATGAATGTGAAAGTTGCAATGCTGACATTATATCGACTTTGGCGTGTATAGATGGCAAGTTGACAAAGCAAAACAAGTTAATCGCCTACTGGTTGCATTCCCTTTAATTAAAACCAGGCGAGACGATCACATTGAATCAACTGGAGGCAGGCTCGATATGATCGAGCTATTGCGGCCTGGCACGTACGATGTGGCGCTGTCAGCGAGCGATGGATTGAAAATCTGCGCGCTGCGACAAGTTTGACGCTTGGACCGTTGGCTTGAGCCGTATAGGCTCCACTCGCTTAAGTTTTAATGTTTGTTTTGGAGCCTCTCATGAAGACCCTCTTCACGAAGGCGCTCGCGGTTGTTGCTTTGAGCGCGTTGTCCATCGAACAGGCCTCGGCGTACATTATCGTCGGCAATTTTACCGGCACTTCTGGAGATTTGACCGGGGTTTTTCAGAACGTTGACGGCGCGTCTGTAAGCAATATGGCTGTTACCGGCAGCTTCAGTTTCGACCTGGATCAGCTATCTACGTCGACATCGTTCAATGTTGCTCCCAACCAGCAGTATCGACATAGCTTCCCGACCGGCGTGACTTTCTCGGTGACGATCGGCACGCATGTATTCTCATTCGAAGTACCTGGCCTGGTGCAGCAAAGATTGAATGTCACGGATGACAGCTTCGTCGTATTTCAGCTCCGTGAGAACGTCGGCACATTGTTCAATGGACCCAGCATCGAGGTGCGAGCGCCTGCTGCCAGTTTGTTTGACGATGTCTCCGACCCGAGCACAATTCACATTGCGGGATTACCTGGAACGCTGTCGATGCTAAGCGCCGAGGGCAATGGAGGGACAGGAGATACCATCTACGCCCGGTGGCAAATTCCGCTCGACAGTGTTTCGCTGCAGGTTACCTCCGTCCCCGAGCCTTCCACCTGGGCGATGATGATCCTCGGATTTGCAGGCGTCGGTTTCCTAGCCTATCGTCGGCGCGACCAAATGCGTCACGTTGCCTAATCGGCGCCACCAACGATGAAGCAACAGAGAGGCCGCCTTCGGGCGGTCTTTTTGTGCGGACACGCCGCTCAACAGCTATCGCGCCATCTCGGCCAAGCAGCCTCATGCGGTGACATCGCTGCCGGAAGAGGATTGACACGACCGGGCCAAAAGGCGGCATGACGCGTTGGAGGACGGGGCCGGCTTTCTATCCACACCCCGCGCATGATGTGGCGTTGTCCAGCCAATGGCGCGTTTCTTCATCGCTCCAGCCGGGGACGGAGAAGCGCACAGCGTCCCTCGTGCCTTCTTCGGGATGAACGCCGACAGGGTGGCGCGCGGCCACCGGCCTGGGGTGACGCAGCGGGGCGGCGCCGCCCGACACGGTGAGAGAGAGCAATATGCCCAAGGCAAACAGACAGCGCACCGCAGACGCTCCAGACAGCCCAGCACCCGGCATGTAGGTCAGATGGCCATCGTCCCAACCTCTGCCGGGCCTCGCGATCGATCAAATCAGCGGGATGGGAAACACTGGCCTCTCGCAAGTCGGGGTGCGGGCGAGCGACTGCGAATTGGCCGCGCTCGTACATCTGTGAACCGCTTCACCTCGTGAGCTGCCGACGCAGCGTGGGACGATCAGATGCTTGGCATGGCCGTTGCTCTTGCTTTCGTGCTGGGAATTTCAAGCACCCGGTTTGAGACAGGCGCCGCGGGACGATACATTTCCAGCCCGGCGGCGTATCGTTTCGGGACTTCAGCGGCCCGGTCGCCAGTAACGGCAACCGATCATGTGGTCGATCCAGTCGGTGCGCGTGACCTCGAACAGCATCGCCCCGCCAAGCGCTGCCCTCAGGACTTGGCCGGCCTCTCGGGCAGCTTGATCGGCACATGCCGCGAGTTGCTGACGACGCGCGTGCTGCCGTCCGGTTGACCGTGGCTTCGGAGCGTTTCCAGGACCAGAAAAAATTTCTCGGAAAGCATCGTTGCCTCCCATGCAAAATGTTCCTGGGCATTTGTCGCAAGCGGCCCGGGCCCAATTCGATCACTTGCTTGCGATTCCGCGTTGCAGCCACCCTGAATCCGCCCCCTTCTCTCTTTTTGATCGGCACGAAGCTGAGTAGCATTGGCTCGATCGCGCCTGGTCCTGCCAGGCGGAAGCAGGCGCTGTGTACCCCCGAAAATGGGAGGCCGCTCCATGTCGAAAAAGGGGATTACAGGCCACGACGAATGGGTCGTCACGGAATCGCTGGCGACCGCGCTCATCGCGCTGGAGCAGCTCGAGGCGAAGCACCAGCCGCTCAAGCACATGGCGGATATCCGAAAGCTCCTGGTCGCCGGCTGCCAGCCCGGCACGGTCAATCTTCATCTGGCCCAGGCCAAATGCCGGCTGTTCCCCGGGGCTGACCGGGCAAGCATCTATCGGGAGTATGGGCTGGAGGATACCGAGGTCTAAGATCCGTCGCCCAAATAGCCGAGCGATCGCGCTCTGGGGTGAGGTACTTAAAGGCGATGCCCGGCTATCTGGCCGCGCGGCGGTGCGGCTTTTTGATATAAGCAGCAACGCTTTAAGGAATTGTCTTCAATCGAGACAGAAGCCCGGGTGTGGAAGCATGTGTCAGCCGCGTGCGCCGATGCCATTCTGCAACAGCTCGGACGCAACTCCGATCCGCCAGGGATTCCTCAAGAGAAGGGCCGGCGTTCGTCGCCCTGCCGTCCGGAGGACCTCATAGGCTCCGGCCCCCCTTCGTTTTAGCTGTTTTCGTCGATTGGGCCGGCGAATCGCGCAGGCGGAGCAATCTCGGACAATGGACCAGGTCAAGCTGTAGCAAAGCCTGGAGCGCCGCTTATGCAAATGACTGTGGCTTTCTTGCAATAGGTCGAGCCTGAAGACATCCGTAGGTTCCAGGTCAAGTCCGTAGTTTTGCGGATGTGGATATTTCGGTTCTGCGTAGTTTTTTTGGAGTTTGCAAATGATCAGGAAAGCGATTGCCGCCGCGGCGGCGTTATTTGCCACAACCACCTTGGCTTCGGCCGCCGACTTGGCCGTCAAAGCTCCCCCCATCGCGGCACCCGCCCCGATCTGGAGTTGGACCGGCTTTTATATTGGTGCCCACGTCGGCGCGGGCTGGGGTGAAACTGAATCGACGCTGACCGGGTTCGCCGTTCCGGCAATTCCAATCGCCATCAACAATCTCAGCTTCCCGTTCTCTCAGACCAGCAGCAGCGGTTTCCTGGGCGGCGTCCAGGCGGGCTATAACTGGCAGGCGGGTTGGGCCGTCATCGGCGTGCAGGGTGACTTCGCCGGCGCCGATATCAAAGGTACCTCTCCCTGCATCGTCATTTTGTCGTGCACCACCAAGACGGACTGGCTCGCCACTGTGTCCGGTCGTCTTGGCGCGGTGGTCCTCGACCGCGGTTTGGTCTACGCAAAGGGCGGTGCCGCCTGGATGAACACCAGGCACTCGGTCAACCTGCCGGGTTTCGGTGGCCTTCTTGGAGCAGTCGAGCGCGCCGAGCTGACCAGCCGGGAAACCACCCATTTCGGTTGGCTGGTCGGCCTGGGCACCGAGTGGCAGGTCACGCCGAACTGGACGGCGTTCATCGAATACAACTACCTGCAGTTTGACCGGAAGAACGAAACCTTCGCGATCAATCCGGTCCTTACCGCCCGCACCCTCGTCAATGTCAATGCGGACCTAAAGAACACGCTCTCGATCGCCAAGGTCGGCGTGAACTACAAGTTTAACTGGGGTGCGCCGGTCGTCGCCAAGTACTAAGCCTAAGCGCGCTCTTTCCAGCGCTGATCAGGAAGCCCCAGGGCTCCCCCTGGGGTTTTTCCTTGGCTGCATTGGCCGTGCAGGGACTAGATCCCGAGCACCCAGACCACCACGATGGTGCCGAGAACGGCGAGCCCGCTGATCGTCCAGCCGGTGGCATAAGCCGCACTGTCCGTGTCCGGCCTGTCCACCATCGAATCATGCCAGTTGGTCATTACGTGACCTCCGAGACCTTGCCTCTCGTCGGTATGTCCCGGACGAGGGCAAAAGGTTCAATGGAGGAACGCGCAGGCCGCGCCCGGGGTTCCGGTCCGGGCGCAGACGATGGTGGCAGTGGCTACAGACGGACGCCGGTCGTCGCGAAGGCTTCCGAGACCGGCTCCTGCACCTGGTTGAGGAAGCCGGCCCACACGACCGCGATCACGGCCGCTGCGACCAATGCCAGAACAAAGGCTCTCATGGCGTCTTTCCTCTCATCTATTCCGCTGGCGCAGCCGCAGCCGAGCGCGCGCCGGCGGTCGCCTCACGGGCTTTCTCCTGGTCCAGCCAGAGGCTGTGATGCTCCTTGGCCCAGTTGACGTCGACCGTACCCGAGCCCATCGCCTCGAACGCGCCTTCCATGCCGATGGTCCCGATATAGATATGCGCGAGCATCGCCGCGACGAAGAGCACGGCCACGATCGAATGCACGACCGAGGCAATCTGCATGCCCTCGATCCCTGAGGCATAGAACGGGAACATCAGCAGATAGCCGGTGATGGCTACCGCGCCGCCGCCAAGGACGACGACCCAATACATGAACTTCTGCCCGGCATTGAAGCGATAGGCCGGCGGGTGGTCGTCACCCAACAGGCCGCCTCCCCGCTTGACCCAGTCGACGTCCACCTTGTTGGGGATATTGCCGGCGATCCACATCAGGAAAATCACGATCACGCCGATGGTGAAGGGGAAGCTCAGATAGTTGTGGGCGTATTTCGCCCATTGCGACCAGTCAGCGAACGCCTCCAGCCCGATCAGCGGGATCAACAACGGACGACCGAATGTGATGTTCAGCCCGGAGATCGCGAGGATGATGAAGCACGTCGCGGTCATCCAGTGCACGGCGCGCTCGAATGCATTGAAGCGCACGATGCTGCGGCCGGACCGGCCGCTCTCGATCCTGACCATGCCGCGAGTGAGATAGAAGATGATGAGGGCGGCGAGCATGCCCAGAATGACGATGCCGCCGACCCAGCGCAACGTGACGTCGCGGAAATTGCGCCAGTCGCGCCCGGCCGGCTGCTCCAGCACGCCGGAGCGGGCGTCGGGAATGCTGACCCGGCCCTGGATGCGGTTCAGCTCCTGCAGGAGCTGCTGCTCCTTCACCGAGCTTGCGGTGGGGTTCACCGAGCTTGGCTGCTGCGCCTGAACCGGTGCGGCAAGCGACACCAGAAGCACCACAGCCCAGGCCCCAAGCATGAGGCGGAGAATTCTTATCAGAGATGCCATCACCCTGCTCCATTCCACAGGCGCCGTTCCGGTCAGGCCGGAACGGCATTAGTTCATCCTCATGCCGCGAGCGGCAGCCTCAGGTGTCGATCGACTCCCGATAGGCCGTCTTCCAGCCCCAGGCGCCGGAGCCGTAGCCGCGCTTGGTCACCCGCTCCTTGTAGATCTTCGCGATGATCTCGCCGTCGCCGGCGAGCAGCGACTTGGTCGAGCACATCTCGGCGCAGAGCGGCAGCTTGCCCTCGGCCAGACGGTTGGCGCCGTACTTCTCGTACTCCGCCTTGCTGCCGTCGGCTTCCGGGCCGCCGGCGCAGAAGGTGCATTTGTCCATCTTGCCGCGCGAGCCGAAGTTGCCGACCTTCGGATATTGCGGCGCGCCAAACGGACAGGCGTAGAAGCAATAGCCGCAGCCGATGCAAAGATCCTTGGAGTGCAGCACCACGGCGTCGGCGGTGGTGTAGAAGCAGTTCACCGGACACACCGCCGCGCAAGGCGCGTCGGTACAGTGCATGCAGGCCATCGAGATCGAGCGCTCGCCGGGCTTGCCGTCATTGATGGTGACGACGCGGCGCCGGTTGATGCCCCAGGGCACCTCGTGCTCGTTCTTGCAGGCGGTCACGCAGGCATTGCATTCGATGCAACGGTCAGCGTCGCAGAGAAATTTCATTCGAGCCATGACGCTGTCTCCTTAAGCTGCCCGAACCTGACACAGGGTGGCCTTGGGCTCCTGCATGCCGGTAACGGGATCGTAGCCGTAGGTGGTGATGGTGTTGACGCTTTCGCCGAGCACCACGGGATCGGTGCCCTTCGGATAGTTGCCGCGCTGGTCGACGCCCTGGAACCAGCCCGCAAAGTGGAACGGACACCAGGTGACGCCCTTGCCGACGCGCTCGGTGACGAGCGCCTTCATCCGGGCTTTCGAGTTGAGCTCGGCGCCGGTCACCCAGACCCACGAGCCGTCCTTGATGCCGCGCTCGGCGGCATCCGACGGGTTGATCTCGATGAACATGTCCTGCTGCAGCTCGGCAAGCCACTTGTTGGAGCGCGTCTCCTCGCCGCCGCCTTCGTATTCGACCAGACGGCCGGAGGTGAGGACCAGCGGGAACTGCTTTGCAATCCCCTTCTCCACCGCCGCTTTCTGCACGTCGAAACCGATGTTCGGCATGCGGAACTGCCGCGCATTCGGCAACGTCGGCCATTTCGCGACGAGTTCCGGACGCGGCGTGTAGATCGGCTCGCGATGGGTCGGGATGGCGTCCGGCAGACCGAACGCGTTGGCGCGCGCCTTGCCGTTGCCGTAGGGGATACAGCCGTGCTCGATCGCCACGCGCTGGATGCCGCCCGACAGGTCGATCGACCAGGACACCGAATCCGGGTTGGCTGCGTTGACCTTGTTGATGACGGCAAGCTCGGCTTCCGTCAGATCCTTGTCCCAGCCGAGCTTCTTCAGGACGCCGAGCGTGAACTCGGGATAGCCGTCCTTGATCTCGGAGTCCTTGGAGTAATAGCCGTTGCCGAGCAGGCTGACCTTGCGCTTGGTGCCATCGGGCAGCGTCTCCTCGCGCTCCACGCCGAAGCGGGCGCGGAAGGTGCCCCCGCCTTCCTTGATCGACAGGGTGGTGTTGTAGAGCAACGGCGTGCCGGGATGCTTGAATTCCGGCGTACCCCAGCACGGCCATGGCAGGCCGTAATAGTCACCCTTGTTCGGCCCGGTCGTGGCCTTCTGGGTGAGCATGTCGAAGTCTTTCTGGTTCGCCATGTGCGACTTCAGCCGCTCGGGCGACTGGCCGCAATAGCCGGTGGACCAGCCGCCGCGGTTGATTTCGCGGGTGACGTCCTCGACGACAGGCAGGTTGTTCTCGACCTTGATGTTCTTGAACATCAGCTCGGCAAAGCCGAGCTTCTTGGCGAGGAGATACATCACCTCGTTGTCGTCCTTGCATTCGAAGATCGGCTTGACGATCTGCTCGCCCCACTGGATGGCGCGGTTGGAGGACGTGCGCGAGCCGGCAGTCTCGTAGCTGGTCGCGATCGGCAGCAGATAGGTGTTGTTCTTGCGGCCCGGCGCCAGCGCCGCCCAGGTGGTTGGCACGGGGTCGGCGACGACCAGCAGGTCGAGCGCCTCGATGCCCTTCTGCGCATCCGGCATGCGCGTGACGGTGTTGCCGCCGTGGCCCATCACGAACATCGCCTTGATATTGTCTTTCTGCGACACGTCCTTCTTGTCGAACAGCGTCGCGTCGAACCAGCGGGTCGACGGGATGCCGGGCGTGTTCATGGTGTTGCTGACCTTGCCGTCCGCGGCCGTGGTCTTGTCGAACCGGTCGACGAACCAGTCGTACGGCACGTCCCAGACGCGCGCCCAATGTCGCCAGGCGCCTTCGACGAGGCCGTAATAGAGCGGCAGCGTCACGATATCGAGGCCGAGGTCGGTGGCGCCCTGCACGTTGGTGTGACCGCGGAAGATGTTGGCGCCGGTGCCGGGCGCGCCGACATTTCCGGTGGCCAGCAGCAAGACGCAGAATGCGCGCACGTTGGCGGTGCCCACCGTGTGCTGGGTCGCGCCCATGCACCAGATCAGCGTCGAGGGCTTTTGCGTTGCGAACATCTTGGCGACGCGCTCGAGCTGGGCGCCCGGCACGCCGGTGATCTGCTCGACGACGTCAGGCGGATATTTCTCGACCTCCTTGCGGATGTCGTCCATGCCGTAGACGCGCTGTTCGATGAATTGCTTGTCTTCCCAGCCGTTCTTAAAGATGTGCCAGAGCATGCCCCAGATCACGGGAATGTCCGTGCCGGAGCGGATGCGCACATATTCGGTGGCATGCGCGGCGGTGCGGGTCATGCGCGGATCGATCACGATCATGTTGGCGCGCTGCATCTCCTTGCCTTCCAGCAGGTGCTGCAAGGACACCGGATGCGCCTCGGCGGGGTTGCCGCCCATGATGATCATGGTCTTGGAGTTGCGGATGTCCGTATAGCTGTTGGTCATCGCGCCGTAGCCCCAGGTGTTGGCTACGCCGGCGACCGTGGTCGAGTGACAGATACGGGCCTGGTGGTCGGAGTTGTTGGTGCCCCAGAACGCCGCAAGCTTGCGGTTGAGGTAGGCGCCCTCGTTGGTGAACTTGGCCGAACCCAGCCAGTAGACGGAGTCGGCGCCGTTCTTGGCGCGGATCTGCAGCAGCTTGTCGCCGATCTCGTTGATGGCGACGTCCCAGGAGATGCGGGTCCACTGTCCATCCACCAGCTTCATCGGATAGCGCAGGCGGCGATCGCCGTGTACGAGCTCGCGGGTCGCCGCGCCCTTGGCGCAATGCGAACCGCGGTTGATCGGCGAATCCCATCCGGGCTCCTGTCCGACCCACACGCCGTTGACGACTTCACCGATCACGGTGCAGCCCACCGAACAGTGAGTGCAGATGTTCTTCTTCACCACGGCGCCGGCCGTCAGCGGTCCGGCAGCGGCGGCTTCCGCCTTGCGGACGCTGCCGAGCGGCAGTGCGCTCAGCGCGGCAAGTCCGCCGCCGGCGAGGCCCGAGCGGCGCAGGAAGGTGCGGCGGTCGAGGCCCGTGGCCTGTCCGCCCAGCTGCTCGGCGACGCTGCCGCGGGAGGAAGCGTTTTCGGAACGCGTGCGGTGGGTTTTCTTGATCAGCACGGCGGCCTCCTTCAGCGCGGATAGCTGTTGACGCGGTAGTACGTCTTGATGTGATCGGTTTCCTGATAGCGCGCCTTGCGCTTCTCATCGTTGGTTTCGGTGTCGGCGAGCGCCGGCCCTGCCAGGGGCGCCGCAACCGCAGCGCCAGCGCCGACCGCGCCGATGCCGACCTTGCGAAGGAAGTCGCGCCTGCCGACTGTGGTTTTGTTTTCGTCCTTCATCGCATCTCTCCCGGACCAAATGAGCGTTGGTCAGTTGGCGAATTTGAAAGCTTCTGCTTCGATTTCGAGGAACAGCCGGCCGAGCGAGCCAACCGGCCGGTAGAATTTCGCGGCTTCCGCCTTTTCCAGATCGGCGAACATCCGGCCCATCCAGGGCGCGATGTGCTTTTCGAAGAATTTGCGCTGCTGATCGTCGGAGGCGGCGAAGCGGCCATCGGCAAAGCCGGCCATGATCTCGCAGAGCGTCGCAGCGTTATCTTCCGGCTCCGGATTGTTCTCGGCCCGCTCGATGCCGAATTCGGCGAGATCGCCGCGCAACCGCGCCAGCGGCCGCTCATGCAGGAAGCCGGTCAGATAGTATGAGGCATAAGGCAGGACTTCGCCGCGGCCGACCCCGATGAACAGGTCGAAATATTCGCGCTCGATCGCGCTGGCGACCGCATCCTGTGCAGCCGCGGCGAGCGCAGCGTGCGCGCGGCCCAGCGGCGTGTCGTCGCCATCGAGCTTGGCGATCGCGCCAAGCAGTTTCTTCGACGGCGGTGCCGAGAGGAGCGAGGCGAGCAGCAGGTATTGATGCGCGCGGCCGGCATCGACGGGATCGATCGCCTGATTGGCCACGTTCCCTTCGCTCTCCTCATAGAGATCGGGACGAAGTTCCCGGCGCGAAACTCCGGTAGCCGCTTCAACCGCAATCACACGTTGTGCCGGCACCCGGTTCCAGGTGGAGACCGAGGGTTGGGCAATGCCAATTTTTCGGGCAAGTTCGGCGACCCCGCCTGCCTTGTCGATCGCCCGCGTCAGACCGGGATCCCGCACCTGGACCTCCGTTCCCCCAGTAGATTCATTACTTGTCCCGCTTGGATTTAGTCTTGTTCTAAAAAGACTAATCGGGCGCCGGAACGGGGTCAATCGATTCGAAATAGCCTGTGGCTATGCCTTTGGTCGCAGGCCCTCAGGTAGGCAGAGCGCCGCCATGCGTGCGCCGTCGGACCGGCACAACATCGCCATCTTCATCTGAAGCTTCTGGTTGCGCCGCAGCAACCGGCTCCGCCGGTGCAGGAGCCGACGGTGACCCGCTGACCGGCGCCTGCGGTGCATCGGCGGCCCCCGAAACGTCCGGCTCGTGATCGGGTTTTTGGTGTGTTTGTTGGCTTTCGGACAACTCCGAGGCCAATTTCTCTGCGGTTTCGCGCGCTCCGCCGATGACTCGCTCGACCATCGCGCCGATCTGTTCTGGCGTGCTGTGCAGCGCACCGAAACCGGGCATGGCGTTGGGATCGGTAAAATCCCATGCATTTTCGGCAAGCCCGACAAAGTCGCGGATCGCGGGATCGGCAGCCCATGCGCGACGAAGCGCCGCACGGCTCAACTCGGCGGGGATTCCCTTGCGCAGGAATGCGGTGATGTCGGTCGCCGCGTTGATCGAATCGAGCGACGGCAATTTGGAGAGATCAATCTCGGGCTCCGGTGCCGTCTCGGCTGCGCTCGGTGGCGTGTTCGTTTCCGCCAAAGGCGGCGACGGAGGCGCCTGCACGGCGGCCTCGGCCTCCTGCTTGGCCTCCTGCTTGGCCTCCTGCTTGCGGCGCGACCAGCGCTTGAGGAACTCCTCTTCGCTCATTCCTGTCCGCCTTCTGGCTGACGACGCGCGAGCGCTTCCGGGTTGGCGCGATCGCGCTTGCGCTTGACGAACTCCCGCTCGACGTGGTGCTCGGCGACGAAGTTTTCAACCGCTCCGCGCACAACGTCCGGCATCGCCACCGTTTCGACGAGATTGGCGCCTGCCTCCGTAAAAACCTCTCCCTCCGCGGGATCGGCCGTCACCGTGGTCAATGTGTATGGCCAGTCGCCCTCAGCGGGACTCAGCACGACCCACAGCAGCGGACTGCCGGTGGCGAGATTGTCGCGATAGCGCGCCGTCTCGGAGCGATGCAAATCGACGGTCCGGCTGCCGGCATAGAACAGCACGGTCTCCCCCTCCTCGCGCAACACGCTCCACGCCGCCATGTCGGGCGCATCCGGCAAGATGCCGACAGGACGCCACAGGAAATCGATCCAGGGCGAATCCGCCTTGCGGCGCTCGACGACGACGCCGACCAGGATTTGCGAGAGCGGCGCGGAACTCACGTGGCGGCCTCCAGATGTCGGATCGGCAATCCCGTCAGCAGGTTTTGCGGCTTAAGCCGCACCAGTTTCTGCGCCGACATAGCCATGATCAGGTAAACCGGCTCGCGTCCCACCTCCTTCAGCACCAGTGCCGGATCGGCAAAGGTCAGGCGATAGAGCCCCAGTACGCGGCCGTTGGTTTCTTCATCGAGCGCCTCGCCGTGCCAGAGCCGGTCACCGATCGCCGTCGCATCCGGGTCGAGCCCGACATACCAGCTGAGCTTGGCATCGCGCAGTTCGGTCAGCGGCTCGATCGAGACCTCGATCCCGAGCAGATGCGACAACCAGCGCGTGATCACGCTTGCCAGCGCCGCCTGCCCGCGCCGTCCGGCGGTGAGGTCGAGGCCCATGTCGAACTGGTCGCTGCGGTGCCAGTAGTGTTCGGCATTGTCCTCGTCGAGCACCTCGACCTCGACGTCGTGGACCGCCCCCAGCATCGACATCAGCGAGAGCACCGGCGTCGGAGTGACGCCGCCGATCACCTCGGCATCGCCCAGCAGCACGGCATTCTCGTGCAGCATCAGCCGCTGCGGCCGGAAGAAGAGTTCGGCGGCTCGCAGCATGAAGGGGTCTTCGCAGCCGTCCAGCGCGTTGCGCAGGATAACGTGGACGAGCTGGTTGACGAACAGCGGCGGCAGGTTAACCGAGCCGGCGCGGATCAACGCCAGATAAGCCGCTTCCAGCGTCGCGTGCCGTAGCAGCAGATCGCGGAACGCCAGCACGAACTGCCAGTTCTCGCGCGCATCGGCGTCGGCGATGTCGGCAACTTCGCTTGGCTCCACCGGCCGGCGCGGATTCGCCAGCAACTCGCGATGCAGGTGCCGCTCGACCGCACAGGCATCCTCCGGCGGCATCAGCTCCGGTCGCGCGAAATAGGCCTTCAAGAATTCGTCGGTCACGACCAATCCGCCGCCGTCATTGCGGTCGAGCAGATGGTGGCCGCAGGAGATCCAAAAATCCTTCATCGGCGCCGCGGCTCCAGGGTCATGTCGGCAAGATTGAGATGGGACTCGGGTTCCGCATCGTCCTCGATCTCCATGAAGGAGAATGCCTTGCTGTGACGATCCTGCCCCTCCTTCAACTGCAGCCGGCGGAACGATTCCCGCACCTCGCCGTCGCTGACCGCGCGGTGAACCGCAATCAGGCTGGAGATGGGATGGTCGCACAGCGATTGCGCGAAGGCGACCTCCTCTTCCGCCGCAGGGCGGCCGGTCGCAAGGTCAGGCGCGCCGAATTTGTCCACGAGCTGCTGGGCGAGTAGCTCGACGAGCGCGCGGCGATCGTCCTCGGTCGCGTAGACGATTTGCACCAGCGTCGACCAGCCCCAGGATTGCACGCCCAGGAACCCGCTGCGGAAGGCCGTGCGCTCTTTCGCTGTGAGTGCTGCCGGCTCGCGGTCGTAGAAACGGAAGCCGCCCGACACCGCCCAGTCGCCCGGCTCCGCCGCCGCGTCGAACACGAACGTGTCGGAAGGATCGAGCGCGATGGTACGCAACAGCTTCACAGCCGCGGCCCTCCACTTTTTGGATCGAGCCAGCTCGGTTTTGCCAGCGCTTTCGCCAGTTCGATCGGCGCCGCCTTCTCGCCGCCGATCCGCTGCACGAGGAAGTTGCCGTTGGCCTCGATGCGCCGGCTGGTCTGCTTCTGTCGCTCCATCAGGGCGAGATATTGGTGCGCGAGGCTGGAAAAGCCGTCGGCCTGCCAGCGGTCGAACGCGACCATCAAATGTCGGGCAAAACCCTCGGTCACTTCCACCGCGCCGACTTCGCCAAAGCCTTCCTCCTGCAGGGCGGACGCCAGCGGATGGACGCCGGCTTCTGTTTCCGTCATCGCCACCGTGCGGATCATGGCGCCGAATACCAGCCAAGGGGGCGTCTCATCCTCGCGGATGGCTTTGGGCCAGCCCAGCCGTCCGCCGCCGACGAGGCCGCCATCGACGCGGATCGCATCGGGCCAGTCGATCGTCACCGCCTTGTTCGGCGGCGCATAAGCGCGCAACGCATCGGCCAGCGCCACCATGCCGGCATAGAAGGCGCAGCGCGCGGTGTGCAACGGTTCGGTCGGCTCGAGCACCACGGCGAACTCTGCGAGATCGAACCGACCGACATAGACCAGGGTTCCGGCGCCGCTCTGCCCGGCAATCTCGAGCGCATGCGCAAACGCCTCGCCGCTCTCGCGCAGCCGCACCAAAGTATAAGGTGGCGGCAGATCGATGCGCTCGGTAACGGTTTCACGCCTCCGTGCAGTCGGCAAAAGCTTGCTCCGGCTTCCTTTTTTCTGTTTAGAATGATTATACGAGCCGGGCGGCCGGGGCGAGTCCGCATTCGGCTGTTCCTTCATCAACTCGTCGGAGTGATCGACCGCGCATGGCACGTCCGCCCCAGAAAATATTGATGTGCTCCTGTGAGGACACGATGCGCCTCGATGCGGCTGCCATTGAGCACGGCTGCCGCAACAGCGAGATCAAGACTTTTCGGCATTTGTGCCGCGCCGAGATCGAGCGGTTCCGCGACGCTGCGCAGGCGGAGGGGCCACTGACCGTTGCCTGCACGCAGGAAGCGACGCTGTTCGGCAATGAGGCCGGCGAACGCCCCGACGGAATCGGATTCGTCAACGTGCGGGAAACCGCCGGCTGGTCGAAGCAAGGCGCCGGCGCGGGACCGAAGATGGCCGCCCTGCTGGCGGCCGCTGCCGAATCCGCACCGGATATTCCGTTCGTGTCGCTTTCGAGCGACGGCGTGATCCTGATCTATGGCCGCGACGAGACCGCGATCGAGGCCGGCAAGCTGCTCGCCGATCATCTCGACGTCACCGTGATGATCACGAAGCCCTCGGACATCACGCCGCCGTCGACCAGCACTTTCCCGGTGGTCAAGGGAACCATCCGCAACGCCAGCGGTCATTTCGGCGCCTTCGAGCTCACCATCGACGACTTTGCTGCGCCCCGCCCGTCTTCCCGCGGTGCCTTCGTGTTCGAAGCGTCGCGCAGTGGCGCGACGTCACGCTGCGATCTCCTGTTCGACCTTTCCGGCGGCCCGGCGCTATTTCCCGCGCACGATCTGCGCGACGGCTATCTGCGCGCCGACCCCCGGGATCCCGCGGCGATGTTGCGCGCGGTGCTGAAGGCGCGCGATCTCGTCGGCAGTTTCGACAAGCCGCAATACATCAACTTCACCGCCGAGCTTTGCGCGCACTCGCGCTCAAAGCTCACCGGCTGCCACCGCTGTCTCGATCTCTGCCCGACCGGCGCGATCGTGCCCAATGGCGATCACGTCAAGATCAGCGCTGAGATTTGCGCCGGATGCGGCCAGTGCGCCGCCGCCTGCCCCACCGGCGCGGCCTCCTATGCGTTGCCGCCTGCGGATACCCTGGTGCACAAGCTGCGCGCCATGCTGCAGGCCTACCACCAGGCCGGCGGGTCAACACCGGTCCTGCTGCTGCATGACGGCCAGCACGGCACCGCGCTGATCGACGCCCTCGCACGCCATGGTGACGGCCTGCCCGCAAATGTGCTGCCGCTTGCGGTGAACGAGATCACGCAGGTGGGGTTGGAGGCAATCGTCGCCGCCTTTGCCTATGGCGCAACGAATGTGCGCTTCCTGCTGCGGTCAAAGCCGCTGCACGATGTTGCCGGGCTCGCGCAGACCATTGCGATGGCCGACGCAATCCTCGCAGGTCTCGGCTTTGCCGGCCGCCGCGTCGCCACCATCGAGACCGACGATCCCGATGCGCTGGGCGCAGCGCTCTACGGCATCGAGCCTGCTATGGCGGTGGCGCAGCCTGCAACATTCCGCACCGTCGGCAAGCGGCGCGATGTCCTGCGCTTTGCGCTCTCCGAGTTGCACAAGATAGCCCCGGCGCCGGTCGACGTGATCGCGCTGCCCGAAGGCGCGCCGCTCGGGGCGGTCAATATCAATGTCGAGGGCTGCACGCTGTGTCTGTCCTGCGTGTCGGCCTGTCCGACCGGTGCGCTTTTGGATGATCCCGACCGTCCCGCGCTGAAATTCGTCGAGGATGCCTGCGTGCAGTGCGGCCTGTGCAAGGCGACCTGTCCGGAAAAAGTCATCAGCCTACAGCCGCAGATCGATTTCCGCGCCAGCCGCGCCACCGCGCGCCTGATCAAGGAGGAGGAGCCGGCGCTCTGCATCCGCTGCAGCAAGCCGTTCGGCGTGAAGAGCACGATCGAGAAGGTCGCCGCCAAGCTCGAGGGGCGGCACTGGATGTATCCGGCCGCCGCCGGCCGGTCCGATGCGATCCGCATGTGCGCCGACTGCCGTGTCATCACCATGAGCGAGCAGCAGTTCGATCCCTTTGCCGGCGTGCCCGAACGCCCCGCCCCGCGCACGACCGACGATTATCTGCGCGAGCGCGACAAGAAGTGACTATTGCGCCGTGGCGCGGCGGAGGAAATCGGTGAGCGCCTTGCGGTCTTCGGCCGATCCGATCCGCTGCTCCGGCATTTTTGTTCCGGGCGTATAGGCATTGGGACCGAGTTCGAACAGTTGCGACACCGTATCGGGCGTCCACACGATGTTCATTTGCTTCAGCGCGTCCGAGAAGCGATAGCCCGGCAGCGAAGCAATCTTGCGCCCGAATATCCCCGCCAGCGTCGGCCCCGCGCGCGGACCATCCTTCTCCGACAGCGTATGGCAGGCGATGCAGGCGCGAAACACTTGCGCGCCGTGATCTCCGGCATAGGCGGCAAGGGGATCGCCGGGCGCGCCCGGCTGCGGCGAGCCGACAGGGTTGCCGGTCTGCGCATTCCAGCGCCGGATCATCGCATCGGCACCGCCGGTCAGCAGCGTCGCACCGTCAGGCATGAACGCAACGGACCAGACGGGAAGCCCCGGCCCTGCCAGTACGCTGGAGACACTGCGCGTCTTGCGGTCGACGAGGTTGACCGTGCCGCCGATGCCCGCCGCGGCCACGCGCGCGCCGTCGGGCGAGATCGCAAGCGCAATGATCGGTGTTGCGCCAGCTTGCACTTCGGCGACGTCTTTCGACCCGCGCGCGAGAAATCGCACTTTTCCATCAGCGCCGCCGGTGACGATCTCCCCATCAGGCGCAACGGCAACGGCATTGAGCGGTGCGGGCAATGTGATGATGTCAGGCGGCCCATCGGACAAAGGCCAGATGCGCACGGTAAGGTCGTAGCCGACCGTCACGAGCGATTTGCCATCAGGCATGAACGCTACGCCATTGACGTTTTGCGTATGTCCTTCAAGCACGCGCTTGGCGCCGCCGCCGAGCGGCCACAGCCGCGCCGTGCCGTCCCAGGCTGCCGACGCCAGTGTTGCGCCATCAGGGGAAACTGCCAGCGCCACGATCGGCGCGGTATGACCCTCCAGCACCTCATCGGGCTGCTGGCGGCCGGCGGTCCACAGCGCGATCTTCGCATCCGCGCCGGCCGTCGCCATGCGGCCGTCCCTCAGGAATGCGACGGCGTTGACCGCATCGGCGTGGAACCGCAGCACCTGCTCCGCCGATCCGCTTGCCAGTGACCAGCGGATCGCCGCCGTATCAAAGCTCCCCGAAAGGACGTTCTTGCCATCGGCCGAAATCGCAATGGAGCGCACCGGGCCGCCGTGACCGGCGAACTGGGCCTGCAAGGGACTCAAACCCATTGTCAGCACAAGGACTGACGCCGCAATGCAGGCTTTCCAGATCATCGACGCTCCGCAGTTTCCAACGCGCATACTGCACTATAATGCGCGATGCGGCGATTAGATGATCGCCACTTCAGGAGCGCCGCCCGCGCGGCGTCGCCTTGGCACGTACGGAGCCAGCCTTTTGCGGGCGATCTGCTGACTTTGCCGCATTGGCCACTGCCAGATCGGGCGAAGAATCGTCGACGGGAACATGAATGCTCGACAGGAAATGTGCGCCGGCCTGCATGACGTGCTCGGCGGCGCGCGCCGCCGCGGCACGCTCGTCGCCGTCGATGATGGCGCGCAGGATGCCGGCATGCTCCTCCCAATTGCGCGCCTGGCGTACCGGATCGGTCGGCGAGAACAGCATCGCGGTACGTTCGCGCAACCGCTTGAGCAGATCGCCGAGCACGCGATTGCGCCCCGCGGCCGCCAGTTCCTGATGGAATTGCTGATTGAGCGCGGGCAATAGATCGTAACGTTTTGCGGCAACCGCTTCCGTTCCCTGGCGCAGCACGGCCTCGATGCGCTTCAGGACGTCTTCGTCGCGCCGGCGGGCGGCCAGCCGCGCGTTCTGTCCTTCGAGCAGCGCCCGCACCTCGATGGTTTCCCGCGCTTCCTCGTCCGACATCGAGATGACCGAGGCGCCGCGGCGCGCTGTGACCTCGAGCAGACCTTCGGAAGCGAGCACGCGAATGGCCTCGCGCACCGGATTGCGCGATACGCCGAACTCGTCGGCAAGCCGGCCTTCGACCAGCCGTTCGCCGGGCTTGAGCCTGCGGCTCAGGATCGCCTGCCGCAGTTCCTCGATCACCCTGCCGTGCAGCGAAAGATAGTCGTCACCGATGCGGTTCTTGGAGACCATGCCTGTCATGAGCGAGCCGTTCAGCCTGCCGATTCGGAATGCGACCGTAGTAGACCGCCGACTGTATACCATCAAGGCTTGCGGGCACCGTTAACAGGCGCTCACAATTCGGTGGCTTCGCTGGCCTGCCGGCCCGGAACCGGGCGCGGCGTCCAGGACACGCTGACATTGCCGTTGACGAACGTCTGGCACGCCATGCGGTAGCCGGCGGCGAACTGCTCTTCGGTCAGGTGCTTGCGTTCCTTGGGCTTGATCGCATCCGTGTTCTCCAGCCCCTTCTCGATGCGGCACTTGCATGTTCCGCAAATGCCGCCGCCGCACTTGAAGGGAATGCCGCCCTGCTCCCGCAGCGAGACACGCAGCAGGTTGCTGTTCGCAGGGGCCGTGACGGTCTTGCCGCCATTGGTCAGAAAGATGATCTCGATCATGGCGTGAGGATGTCAGTGCTTGCGCAACTCGGTCCGCATGTGGCCGAACGTGGTCAAATGCTGCAGCTCGCCGAATGCGCGTTCCACCGTCTCGAATTTTTCCAGGAATTTTGACGGCACTTCGTTGACGATCTCCGGCGACCAGGCTTCATCGATCACCCGTATCTTGGTGTCCTTGAGCAGTTCGGCGATCACGAAGGTCGCCTTCTTGGTGCCGTAGAACAGGTAGTCGTAGGTCGCGAGCGGGCGCAGGCCGTCGATGATCTCGGTACGGAATTGTCCGTTCTTGCTGGTCAGGATCACATACATGGAATCTTTCCCTGGTAGCCGGCACACTGCGCGCTGCGGTGCCGGCGCCGGTGATTGAATCAGCCAGCGCTGGCCGGCGCGACGACGTCGGCGAGCGGTGTTGCCTCCTGCGACAGCTCGATGTCGTGGAAAAGCCAGAGCTGGCAGGCGAGCCGATAGCCGCGCGCGATCCGCTCGCCGAGGCGCTTCTTCTCCTTCCAGTTCGGCTCCGGCAGGTGCTCGCCGCCCTTGATGATCAGCGAGGCGCACTTGCCGCATTTGCCCATGCCGCAGCCGTACAGGAAGTTCGGATACGGAAACTGCCTGATGCCGGCCCGCACCACGAGATTGGTGTTTTCCTTGATCTCGCCGTGGAAGGTCTGGCCGTTGCGATGGAAGACGACGTGTGGCATGGGCTGCGCTCCGCCGTCGCCTTAGGCCTGCAGCAGCGCGCGCTCTTCCGCGGGCACCTTGTTCTCGACCATGTCGAGCTCCGACAGCGGAATGTCCTTGGCGACATAGTCGTGATAGAGCGCGGTGGTGTAGAGCAAGCGCATCTGCGCGCCGATCTCGCAGATCTTCAGGCAGCGTTGCTGCAGCTCCACCGTGTTGGCGTGCTCCAGCACGATCTGGTAGCCGCGCTCGCCGTGGATTTCGTCGGAAACGATATGCAGGTCGAAGAACTCGACCTCCTCGTCGGTGAACTTGTACTTCTCACGCAAGGTCGGGGTCTGCTTGCGGTAGATCGAGGGCACCTGCGATTCCAGGCCCACGACGAGGCCGGCAACCGCAACGATCGGATCCTCGCGCATCGCCACCGAATAGCACCAGCTCTGCAAGCCGCGCGTCGTCGCGGTCATGTTGTCGGGATCCTTAACGCGCGCGGCCGTGGTGCCGCAGGCCTCCGCGAAACGGATCAAGAGGTCGGTGTGGCGGTCGCCACCGATCTCCTCCTCGTACATGTTGGCGAGCAGGAAATCCTTGGCTTCCTGATACTGCTCCGGCATGCGCGAATAGATGTAGCCGAGATAATCGGCAAACGGACCGACATAGTGGTAGTGGTTCTCCGCCCAGCGCGCGAGGTGGTCGCGACTGAGCTTGCCGCTTGCCCAGGCGATGCTGAAGGGCGCCTTGTTGGCGCTCTTGCCCTTGATGGCGTTTTCGAGGGCCGTGCGAAATTCCACGTGATCCATAAGCTTCTGCATGTCGCGCTCCTGAGCTGAAGGATGGGCTGTCTCGTTCGGTCATGCAGCCCCAATCGTATACAGTATACATTGTAGATCGAATTTGAGAGCGCCTGTCAATCCCAAAGCTCACCCGCCATACATTTCACCGGATTAAGTCTCTGATGTTATAAAACTATCGAAGGATTCCACTGTGAATATCCTCTTGCGTTGGCCACACGCTCGCAATTTTTCCTTGCCAATCTAGAATACAGTATACAATATTACCGGGCTCTCGGGGGAAACAAAAATGAGCATTCAGCCGCACGTCTCGATCGTCGCTGCGCATTGGGTCTATTTGCTCGGCGTCGCCATCATCGTCCTGACCATGATCTGCCGCGCCAATGTCGTGGTGCCTTCCGTCGTCGCGACCTTCCTGGTGGCGCTGGCATGGACGCAAAGTCCCGTGCTGGCGCTGGGCAGCATCTTCAATGCCAGCTTCACCGCTGCCAAGGAGCTCTTCAACATCTTCCTGGTGATCGCGCTGATGACGGCGCTGTTGAATGCGCTGAAGGTGCTGCGTTCTGACATCCGAATGGTCGAACCGTTCCGCGCGGTCATGAACAACGGCCACACCGCCTATTTCGTGCTGGCCGCCATCACCTACGTGATCTCCCTGTTCTTCTGGCCGACGCCGGCCGTGCCGCTGGTCTCTGCCGTGCTGCTGCCGGCTGCCATCGCCGCGGGCCTGCCGCCGATCGCCGGCGCACTCGCCATCGCCATTGCCGGACAGGGCATGGCGCTGTCCTCCGACTACATCATCGGGGTGGCGCCCGCGATCAGCGCCAAGGCGGCCGGTGCCGGCGTCAGTGCGGCTGTTGTCGCCGACCGTGCACTGGTGCTGTCGCTGATAACAGGCATCATCGCGCTGCTGCTTGCATATCTTTCGATCCGCAAGACCATCACGCCGCCCAACGACAAGGCCCTCGAGCGTTGGCAGGCGCAATCCAGCAACGGCGAACTGGCGCGCGTCGAGCAGGAAGGCACCTTCGACAAGGTCGAGATCGCGCGCGGCACCGCTGATGACCAGCAGCCCCTCACCACGCAGGCGCAGATCGACAAGACATTGGCGGCGGTCCCGGCGCGGCGCGAACTCTGGTCGCGCGTATTCGCCATCGCCACGCCCGTGGCATTCCTCTGCGTGATCGCGGTGATGGTGGCCTCCAAGCTCGGCATCGGCCGCGATCTCAAGGGCGGCGATGCCGCAGCCCTGGTCGGCGGCGTCGCCGCGGCGCTGATGATCTGCGCGTCCTTCGCCACCGACAACATGCGCAAGTTCCTCGACGCCAGCGCCGACCATGTCACCGAAGGCTTCGTGTTCGCCTTCAAGGCTATGGGCTCGGTCTTGCCCATTGCCGGTTTCTTCTTTCTCGGCGCCGATCAAAGCCTGTCGGCGCCGATCCTCGGGCTGCCGGCCGCGCAGGCGCCGAACCTGCTGTTCGAACTGATCCAGGCCGCGCAGGGCTGGATCCCCAGCAGCAAGGCGTTTGTCGCGTTCGGTGTGCTGATCGTCGGCATGATCACCGGCATCGATGGATCCGGGTTCGCCGGCCTTCCCCTCACCGGCTCGCTGTCCGGCGCGCTCGCGCCCGGCGCGGGACTGGATCCCGCGACGCTGGCGGCGATCGGTCAGATGGGCGCTGTGTGGACTGGCGGCGGCACCCTGGTCGCATGGTCGTCGCTGATTGCGGTAGCCGGCTTTGCCCGCGTGCCGGTGTTCCAGATCGTGCGGACCGTGATGGTGCCGGTGCTGACGGGTCTCGTCGTCTCCACCATCTGCGCCATCGCGATCTGGCACTAGAGGACGTCGCCATCATGAGCAACGCAGCCCTTCACGACGTCAGGCCCGCGGCGGAGAGCGTCACGGCTGCCGACGAATTCCGCAACCATATCGGCGGCGAGTGGACACGCGGCGCCCGCGGCAAGACCTTCGACAATTCCAATCCAGCAAATACGTCCGACATCGTCGGCCGGTTTCAGGCCTCCATATCAGCGGATGCCTCGCGTGCCGTCGACGCCGCCGCCGCGGCGTTCGAGGGCTGGAAGCGGGTGCCGGTGTCAAAGCGCGCGGCGATCCTCAACCGCGCCGCCGATCTGCTCGACGCCAATGTCGAGCGCAACGCGCGCGAGATGACGCGCGAGATGGGCAAGTCGGTTGCGCTGGCAAAGGATGAATTTTCGCGGTCGGCGCAGACGCTGCGGTTCTATGCCGTGGAGGGCCAGTCGCTGACCGGCGAAGTGTTTCCGAACGACGACGGCGACATGACCGTCTATACGATGCGCGAGCCGCTCGGCGTGGTATCGGTTATCACGCCCTGGAATTTTCCGGTCTCGATCCCGGCGCGCAAGATCGCCCCTGCCCTCGTCACCGGCAACACGGTCGTGTTCAAGCCGTCGTCGGACGCGCCGCTTAGCGGCTACCGGCTGGCCGAAGCCCTGATTGCGGCAGGTCTCCCCAAGGGCGTGCTCAACTTCATCACGGGCAGTGCTGCGGAAGTCGGCCCCGCGATTACCGAGCCGCAGGTAGTCCGGGCGATCTCGTTCACGGGTTCGACGGCGGCCGGCGAGAAGATCTGCCGCTCTGTCGCCTTCACCACCCGCACGCAAATGGAATTGGGAGGCAAGAACCCGCTCATCGTGATGGAGGATGCGGATCTCGACCAGGCGGTCGATCTGGCAGTCAAGGGCGGCTTCTCGCTCGCGGGCCAGGCTTGCACGGGCACCAGCCGCGTGCTCGTCATGAAACAGGTGCGCGTCGAGTTCACCAGCAAGCTTGTGGCGCGCGTGAAAGGCATGAAGATCGGCAGCGGCCTTGCAACCGGCATGGACATGGGACCGCTCGCTACCGCGCGGCAGCTCGAAACTGTGCTGCGCTATATCGCGATCGGCAAGCGCGAGGCCACGCATCTGTGCGGCGGCGAACGGCTGACGGGCCCGGGCTATGACAGCGGCTACTACGTGTCGCCTGCGATCTTCACCGATGTCACGCAAGCGATGACGATTGCGCGCGAGGAGATATTCGGACCGGTCCTCGCCATCATCGAGGTCGACAACTATGCCGACGCTATCGCCAAGGCCAACGATACTGAATACGGCCTATCGGCGGCGATCGCGACCCGGAACCCGAAGATCATGCAAAGCTTCGCCAGCGACATTCAGTCCGGCACCGTCAAGATCAACCGCACCACCACTGGCAATCTGATCAATGCGCCGTTCGGCGGCTTGAAACGGTCGAGCACGTCGACGTTCCGCGAGTCCGGCCGGACCGGGCTCGAATTCTACACCCAGACCAAGACGGTCTATCGCGGCGCGTGAATCGCGGCGGCCGGATCATTTTCCCACGGAAGAGACACGATGAAACGTTCATTCAAGCTGGAACTCGCCGAAGCTCGCGCCATGGTCGCAGCCGCGCTCAGGAAAGCGGCGGAGATCGGGGTGTTGGAGACGGTGTGCATTACCGACGAAGGCGGCTTTCCATTGGCGATGGAGCGCATGGACGGAGCACGTGTCACCGGTCCGCAGATCGCCTGGAACAAGGCGTTCACCGCGGCCGGCCACAAGCGTTCGACGCATCTGTTCAACACCCCGCCGAATGGTCCCGCTTTGCCGGGCAACGAAGCCTTCGGCATCCAGTGGAGCTTCGAGGGAAAATTCGCCGTGTTCGTCGGCGGTTTTCCCATCGTGGTCGACGACGAGGTGATCGGCGGGGTGGGCCTCAGCGGCGGCAATGGCGAGCAGGATACCGCCTGCGGGCTCGCCGCGTTGCAGGCGTTGCAGGACCTCCTGGGCGGCCATCGCGTGCTTGTTGCGGCCGACATCAAGAAATAGCACCGCGCAGGAGACCGCCATGTCGCTTCGCATTCGGCTGCAGGGCGGTGAATGCTTCGAGGCGGCGCCCGGCGAAACCGTGCTGCAGGCGGCACTGCGATCAGGCGTCGCGCTCTCACATGATTGCCAGTTGGGCGGCTGCGGCACGTGCCGCGCGCGGCTGATCGAGGGCACCGTTAGCTACGAGGAGTGGCCGTTTGCCTTGACCGAGGAAGAAGCCGCAGACGGCTTCGCGCTGATGTGCCAGGCGCGGCCGCAAGGCGATCTCGTGATCGAGCCGGCGCGCGCCGTCGAAGCGCTGCCGCCGCCCGAGCGCCATACTGCCGTGATCCGGACGCTTGGCCGCATCGGCCCGCAGGTTGAGCATCTGGTCCTCGCGCTTCCATCCTGCGCTTCCCTCACGTGGCGGCCCGGG
>Ga0187815_10000126_pt1 | contig 37862 bp, 28 predicted proteins | sample NC_S_5_FD_132962 | JGI IMG/M metagenome (GOLD analysis project Ga0187815, IMG submission 132962) | Wetland sediment microbial communities from Neuse River Estuary, North Carolina, USA - ASW-S_5 | ecosystem: Environmental > Aquatic > Freshwater > Wetlands > Sediment | place: USA: North Carolina... | reverse complement strand
GCGCATCTTCCAGTCCTCGCCGCTGACCCCGGTGCTGGCGCTGGCGGCGCTGCTGCTCGGCCTGGCCGCGATGGCGATCACGCCGCGCGAGGAGGAGCCGCAGATCGACGTCACCATGGCCAACGTCACCGTGCCGTTTCCCGGCGCCTCGGTACGCGACGTCGAGAACCTGGTGACGTTTCCGCTGGAGCAGAAGCTTTCCGAGCTGCAGGGCGTGAAGCACGTCTATTCGGTGAGCCGGCCCGGCGTGGCCGTGCTCACCGTGGAGTACGAGGTGGGCGTGCCGCGGCAGACCGCCATCGTGCGGCTGTACAACCAGATCTACCAGAACCGCGACTTCGTGCCGGCCGGCCTCGGCGTCGGCCAGCCGCTGGTGCGGCCGATGGGCATCGACGACGTGCCGGTGATGGCGCTGACGCTGTGGAGCGATCGCCCGGACACCGGCCCGGTACAGCTCGCCGAGGTGGCGCGCACGCTGGAGACGGAGCTCAAGCGCGTCCCCGGCACGCGCGACGTGTACACCATCGGTGCACCAGAGCGCGCTGTGGTGGTAGAACTCGATCCCGGCAAGCTCGCCGCCTACGGCATGGGCGTTGGCGACCTGGTGAACGCGCTCAAGGCCGCCAACGTGGTGGCGCAGGCCGGCGACCAGGTGGCGGGCAACCGCGACCTGCCGGTCACGGCGGGCAGCTTCCTCGCCAGCGCCGACGACGTGGGGAACCTGGTGATCGGGCTCAAGGACGGCGCACCCGTGCACCTTTCCGACGTGGCCAGCATCCATCGCGGCGCCGACCTGCCGGCCAGCTACGCCTGGTTCGGCACCCCGTCGGGCCGGGCCGGGCCGGCCACCGGCAACGCGCCGGCCGTGACCATCGCGATCGCCAAGAAGGCTGGCAGCAACGCCGCCGACATCACCAGTGCGATCCGCGCGCGGCTCCAGATGCTGCGCGACACGGACATCCCCGCCGGCGTGCACGTGGCGGTGACCCGCGACTACGGCCAGACCGCCACCGCCAAGGCCGACAGCCTGCTGCTGCACCTCCTGCTGGCCACGCTCTCGGTGGTGCTGCTGGTGGTATTCGCGCTGGGTTGGCGCGAGGGCATCGTGGTGGGCAGCGCGGTCATCATCACGCTGGCGCTCACCCTGTTCGCATCGTGGGCGATGGGCTTCACCATCAACCGCGTCTCGCTGTTCGCGCTGATCTTCTCCATCGGCATCCTGGTCGACGACGCCATCGTGGTGGTGGAGAACATCCACCGGCACATGGCGCTGGGCGGGAGCAGCCTGCGCGAGGCGATTCCCGAGGCGGTGAGCGAGGTGGGCGGGCCGACCATCCTGGCCACCTTCACGGTGATCGCCGCGCTGCTGCCGATGGCCTTCGTCTCCGGCCTGATGGGGCCGTACATGCGGCCGATCCCGATCAACGCCTCGGCCGGCATGCTGCTGTCGCTGGCGGTGGCCCTGGTGGTGACGCCGTGGCTGGCGCTGCGCCTGCTGCGCCACCACGCGCATGGAGGCACGGGCGGTGCCGTGCACGAGGCGGCGGGCGGGCGAGTGCTGCGCCTGTTCCAGCGCCTGCTGCGGCCCTTCCTCGAAGGCGCGCACGCATCTCGGCGCCGCCGCCTGCTGTTCGCCGGAATGGGCCTGCTGGTGCTGGGCTCGGTGGGGCTGGTGGTGGCCAAGGCGGTGATCCTGAAGATGCTGCCGTTCGACAACAAGAGCGAATTCGAGCTGGTGGTGGACATGCCCGCGGGCAGCACGCTGCAGCGCACCGACCAGCTACTGCACCAGCTGGCCGCGCAGGTGGCCACCATCCCCGAGGTCGAGGACTGGCAGGGCTACGCCGGCACCGCCGCGCCGATCACCTTCAACGGCCTGGTGCGCCAGTACTACCTGCGCCAGGGGCCGCTGGCGGGCGACCTGCAGGTGAATCTGGTGGACAAGGACGCGCGCCATCGTCAGAGCCACCAGATCGCGCTGGCCGCGCGCCCCGCACTGGCGAAGATCGCGGCGCACTACGGCGCCTCGCTGAAGGTGGTGGAAGTGCCGCCCGGCCCGCCGGTGATGGCACCCATCGTGGCCGAGGTCTACGGGCCGGACGCACGCGCCACCCGCAAGGCTGCGCTGCAGCTGGATCGGATGTTCCGCGCCGACTCCGACATCGTGGACGTGGACACCAGCGAAGAAGCCGCCGCGCCGCGTGCGGTGGTGACGGTGGACCGCGAGCGCGCCGCGCGGCTGGGGCTCACCCAGGCCGCCATCGTGCAGGCTCTGCGCACCGCACTCTCCGGCGACGACGCCACCTATCTCATGGACGGCCATGCGCGCCATGCCGTGCCGGTGCGCCTGCGCCTGCCGGCGGGCGACCAGGCCGGCATGGACCGGCTGCTGGCCCTGCGCGCGCGCGCGCAAGGCGGCGCGCTGGTGCCGCTCTCGGCGGTGGCGAGCGTGCACGAGGCGGGCTGGGAGGATGCCGTCTACCACAAGGACCTGCTGCCCTATGCCACCGTCACTGGCGACGATGCCGGCAGCACCGACAGCCCGCTCTACGGCATGTTCGCGCTGGTGGGCAAGCTCGCGCACGCCCGGCTCGACGGCCAGTCCGTGTCCCAGTACTTCATTCGCCAGCCGGCGGACACCACGGGCATCGCGGTGAAGTGGGACGGCGAGTGGCAGATCACCTACGAGACCTTCCGCGACATGGGGCTGGCCTACCTCGGTGGGCTGGTGCTGATCTACCTGCTGGTGGTGGGGCAGTTCCGCAGCTACCTCGTGCCGCTCATCATCATGGCGCCGATCCCGCTCACCGTGATCGGCGTGATGCCCGGCCATGCCCTGTTCGGCGCGCAGTTCACCGCCACCTCGATGATCGGCATGATCGCGCTGGCCGGCATCATCGTGCGCAACTCGATCCTGCTGATCGACTTCGTCAACCACGCGCTGGCCGCTGGCCGGCCGCTGGCCGACGCCGTGATCGACGCGGCGGCGGTGCGCGCCAAGCCCATCGCGCTGACCGCGCTGGCGGCGATGCTGGGCGGCTTCTTCATCCTCGACGATCCGATCTTCCAGGGCCTGGCGGTGTCGCTGATCTTCGGCATCCTGGTGTCGACCGTGCTCACGCTGGCAGTGATCCCGCTGCTGTACTTCGCCTGGCTGTCACGGCGCGGGCAAGGGGGACTTCCGGGCGATGCGTGAGCTCAGGATAGTGGCAGGATAGGCAGTCCCCGATCGCCGAGGTACCCCCGTGCCGTTCCACCGCCGCCTGCTTGCCACTGTTCTCTGTACTGCGTTCCTCGCCCCGGCCGCCCAGGCCTGGGGCCCGCTGGGCCACAGCATCATCGCCGCGCTGGCGCAGCGGCACCTGAGTCCCGCCGCGGAGGCCGAGGTGGAACACCTGCTGGCGGCGGACCACACCACGCAGCTGGCCGACATCGCCAGCTGGCCCGACCAGATCCAGGACGACCCCGCGCAGGCCGCGCTGTGGCAGCGGACGCGCAAGCTGCACTACATCAATTTCCGCGGCGGCCTGAGCTGCGACTACGTGCCGCCGCGCGATTGCCGCGACGGCGAGTGCGTGGTGGCGGGGGTGGCGCATTACGTGGCGGTCCTCGGCGATACCACGCAGAGCGATGCGGCACGCCTGCAGGCTTTGAAGTTCGTGGTGCATTTCGTGGGCGACATGCATCAGCCGCTGCACGCGGGCTACCGCGACGACCTCGGCGGCAACAAGTACCAGGTGCAGTTCGAAGGCAAGGGCAGCAACCTGCACCGCGTCTGGGACTCGGGCATGCTGAAGACGCGCGGCCTCGACTGGCAGGCCTACGCACAGAAGCTCGACGCCGAAGGCCCGGTGACGCTGCCACCGCCGATCGCGCCGCTGGATGACCGCTACGCGCGGTGGGCGGAGGAATCCTGCCGCATCACCGCCGCGCCCGGCTTTTATCCGGACGGCCACAAGATCGGCCAGGTCTACGTCGACGCCGAACTGCCGGTGGCGGAAAACCAGCTGCGCATCGCCGGGCGGCGGCTGGCCGAAGTGCTCAACCTCGCGCTGACCGCGCAGTGAGCGCTCCACGCGTGACGCGGTGCATACGAATGCAGGCTGGCATGGCGCCGCGCATCTGCTAGCCTCGGCAGCATGACCGACACTCCTCTGCGCCGCACCAAGATCGTTGCCACCCTGGGCCCCGCCACCGACGCGCCGGGCATGCTCGAACGGATCATCGCCAATGGCGTCGATGTCGTCCGCCTCAACCTTTCGCACGGCCAGCCGGACGACCATCGCGCGCGCGCCGCTGCGGTGAAGGCCGCCGCCGCTGCTGCCGGTCGCGAGGTCGGCGTGCTGGCCGACCTGCAGGGCCCGAAGATCCGCGTGGAGAAATTCGCGAACGGCCCGATCCAGCTCGAAGTCGGCCAACCCTTCGTGCTGGATTGCCGCGCCGACGCACCGCCCGGCGACATCACCCGCGTGGGTGTGAGCTACCTCGACCTGCCGCGCGATGTGCGACCCGGCGATGTGCTGCTGCTGGATGATGGCTTGGTGGCGCTCACCGTGAACGAGGTGGTTGGCGCCGAGATCCGCTGCACCGTGCTGGTTGGCGGCAAGCTCTCCGACCGCAAGGGCCTCAACCGACAGGGCGGCGGCCTTTCTGTCTCCGCGCTGTCGGACAAGGACAAGGCCGACATCAAGCTCGCCGCCGAGATCGGCGCGGACTTCCTCGCCGTTTCCTTCGTGCGCTCGGCCGAGGACATGCACCAGGCGCGCCGCCTGCTGCAGGAAGCCGGCGGCAGCGCCGCGCTGGTGTCCAAGATCGAGCGTGCCGACGCGATCCCCGTGCTAGGCGAGATCATCGACGCCTCCGACGTGGTGATGGTTGCGCGCGGCGACCTGGGCGTGGAAATCGGCGACGCCGAGCTGCCCGGCCTGCAGAAGAAGATCATCCGCGAGACAGTGCAGCGCAACCGCGCGGTGATCACCGCCACCCAGATGCTGCAGTCGATGGTGCGCTCGCCCATTCCCACCCGCGCCGAGGTGCTGGACGTGGCGAACGCGGTGATCGATGGCACCGACGCGGTGATGCTCTCGGAGGAAACCGCCGCCGGTGCGCATCCGGACAAGGCGGTGGCGGCGATGGCGCGCATCTGCCTCGGCGCCGAACGCCAGTTCGAGCCCAAGGAGGACTTGGCCAACGCCGGCCCCCGGCTCAGCCGCACCGATCAGGCGATCGCGCTGGCTGCGATGGTGCTGGCCGGCCAGCTTGGTGTGCGCGCGATCGTTGCGCTCACCGAATCCGGCGCCACCGCGCAATGGCTGTCGCGTTACCGCAGTGCGGTGCCGATCTACGGCCTGTCGCCGTTTGCCGCCGCGCGCCGGCGCATGCAGGTGCTGCGCGACGTGCGGGCGGTCGAGTTCAGCCACGGCGAGAACCAGAGCATGGCCTCTTCCACCCGCGCCGCGGTGCGCCTGCTGTTCGCGCAGGGCAAGCTGGAAGAGGGCGACAGCGTGGTGATCACCTACGGCGACCGCGTGGGCCACGTGGGCGGCACTAACACGCTCAAGCTGCTGGCGGTGGGCGCGGGCGGCGCGGTGGACAGCCTGCGCGATCTCTGAGCCGGGCAGTTTTGCCGGCAACGACGCGGACATGGCGCGGCGCGGCTAGACTGGCACCGCCGATCCCCTTCCACTGGAGGTTTCCCCATGAACTCGCGCGCATACCGCCTGGTCCGTCCCCTGCTGCTGGTCTCGGCGCTGGCTTGCGCCACACCGGTGCTGGCGCAGGTAAACAAGGTCGATCAGCAGAACCTGTACCACTACTGGATCCTGCTCAACACCAAGGTGAACACCAACCTGCCCAATTCCGGGCTCAATCTCTCCAAGCCCGGTTGCGCGGCGGTGACCTACACGATCGGCTCCGACGGCGTGCCGATGCACGTGCAGCTGGCGAAGTTGGTACCGAAGAGCGACCTCGGCGACGCCGCGGTGACCGCGGTGTCCAACTTCCGTTACGGCCCCTCGCTCAGCAACAAGATCGGCCAGCCGATCGCCACCTATTACATCGTGCCGTTCAACTCGCCCGACGATGCGGCGGGCCGGCAGAAGCTGATGGACGCCTGCAAACTGCCGGGCTACGGCAGCTGAGCCTGGGCGGGGGGCGGGGCTCGATCCTGCGGGTCCTGGCGGTTCCGTTATAATCTACGGCTTTAACCATGTCGTCCCGGTCCGGGGCGGCACCACCCTTGAGCGGGCCGGTATCGCCTCGCTGTACGGAGCCGTCATGAGTATTGAAGATCTCGAAAGCGTCGCCCTGGCCATGGTCGCCCCCGGCAAGGGCATCATCGCCATCGATGAGTCGACCAACACCATCAAGAAGCGTTTCGAGGCCGTCGGCATCGAGAACACCGAGGAAAACCGCCGCGCCTACCGCGAGTTGCTACTCACCACGCCCGGCCTGAACGAGCACATCTCCGGCGCGATCCTGTACGACGAGACGATCCGCCAGTCCACCAAGGACGGCGTGCCGTTCACCCAGGTGATGAAGAAGGCCGGCATCATCCCCGGCATCAAGGTGGACAAGGGTCCGGTGGCGCTGGCCGGCTTTCCCGGCGACGTGGTCACCGAAGGCCTGGACGGCCTGCGCGACCGTCTCGCCGAATACGTGAAGCTCGGCGCCCAGTTCGCCAAGTGGCGCGCGGTGATCAACATCTCCGACGACAACCCCAGCTCCACCGCGATCGAGGCGAATTGCCACGCGCTGGCCCGCTACGCCGCGTTGTGCCAGGAAGCCGGCCTGGTGCCGATGGTCGAGCCGGAGGTGATCATGGACGGCGACCACAGCATCGAGGTCAGCTACGAAGTGCACGAGGCCGTGCTGCGCAGCCTGTTCAACGCGCTGTACGAGCAGAACGTGATGCTCGAAGGCACCATCCTGAAGGTCAGCATGGTCATTCCGGGCAAGGATTCGGACGAACAGGCCGACGTCGAGGAGGTGGCCGAGGCCACCGTGCGCGTGCTCAAGACCTGCGTGCCGGCCTCGCTGCCGGGCATCGTGTTCCTTTCCGGCGGACAGACCGACGAGCAGTCGACCGCGCACCTCAACGCGATGAACCGCATCGGCCCGCACCCGTGGCCGCTGTCGTTCTCCTATGGCCGCGCCATGCAGCAGGCTGCGCTGAAGCTGTGGGCCAAGGACATGAAGGCCAACTACGCCGAGGCGCAGAAGACCGTGCATGCGCGTGCGAAGGACAACGGCCTCGCCGCGCTGGGCCGCTGGAACGGTTGAGGGTTGAGTTCCTGCGATCACCCGTGATCGTTAGAAAAACGGGCGCCGCGAGGCGCCCGTTTTGTTTCTCACGTCGGTCGATGACCCGATCAGAAGCGGAATTCCGCGCTGGCCGAGATCATGTCGGTGCTGAGGTCGACGTTGTGCTTCTTGGCGTCGAAGTAGTCGTAGTTCAGGCCGACGCTCACGTTCTGCGTGATGTTGTAGCCGACGCCGGCACCGGCGTACCAGCTGTTGTCGCGCAGCCCCTTGTTGATCGGGTTGACGTCGTTGCTCATGCCATGGCCGGTCCAACTGTAGAGGCCGGCGCGGCCGCTGAGGTACCAGTTCGGGCTGAGGTCGACGTGGGCGTTCGCACCCGCGGTCCAGCCGTGCAGCTGGGACTTGCCAGGGGCGATCACCGGCTGGCTGTTGAAGATGTTCTTCGCGCGGATGTTGCCCAGGTCGTTGTAGCCCACTTCCGCACCCAGCGAGAAGTTAGGGGTGAACGACCAGCGGTAACCGCCGTTCAGTGCGTAACCGGTGTCGTGGCCGTTGTACGGACCCTTGTCGATGGCGGTACGGCCCACGTTGCCATTGATGAACCAGCCGCCGTTGTCGGTCGGCGTGCTCTGCGCGAAGGCAGCGGGGATGGTCAGCATGCCGGCGGAGGCGAGTGCAAGGGCGAGCAAGGTCTTTTTCATGGAGAGTCTCCTGTTATGTAGGAAGCGGCTGCCGGTCGTCGGGGTAGGGAGCGGCAGCGCATGCCTGGCACTTGGGGAAATCGCCGGGCACGTCACTTGGATGGCTGCCGGGCCGGAAAGATTCAATACCGGTTAGTTCAATATTAAGTAGCGATTAATTTTTGCGACAAGAATCGTTCAGAAAGAAGAACGGGCGCCCTGGGGCGCCCGTTCTCTGGTCACGCGTCGGAGCCTGGACGACTCAGAAGCGGTATTCCGCGCTCAGCGAGTACTTGCTGGTGGCCAGCTTCACGCGCTGCTCCCCGTTGTCGGAACCGGCGTAGTAGTCGTAGTTCACGCCCACGCTCCAGTTCTGGCTGAGGTTGTAGCCCACGCCGGCACCGGCGTAGTACTTGGTGCGGTTGAACTGGCGGAACTGCGGGTTCGCCCCGTTGGTGATGCCCTCGCCCTGGGCGTAGAACAGGCCGCCGCGCAGCTCGCCGTACCAGTTGGGGTTGAAGCTGTAGCGCAGATCCAGGCCGGCGGTGCTGCCGCGCAGCTTGGACTTGCTGTTGCCGGCGACCTGGTCGGCGTACTGGCTCTGGGCGGATAGGCGGCCCAGATACTGGTAGCCCACTTCCACGCCCAGCGAAGTCTCCGGGTTGATCGCGAAGCGGTAGCCGCCCTTCACGCCGCCGGCGGACTTGCCGTCGTCGTAGGGGCCCTTGCTGACGTTGGCGTAGCCGGCGTCCGCGCTGACGTACCAGCCCTGCTGGGTGGCGGTGGAGGGAGCCTGGTCCTGGGCGAAGGCAGCCGGGACGGCCACGAAGCCGGCAGCGGCCACGGTGAGAGCGAGCAAAGTCTTTTTCATGGGGATTTCCTTCTTGTTCTGGTCAGTCCGTGGCGCCTCGGGGAAAGGTGTGGCCACGGCTCGGCAGCCGCTCGTGGGCGGTGCCGGACCATTAGATGGGCAGGCAGCTGAAGGAATTCAATACCAATGGGTTCATAATTAAGTGCGGGTTAATGTCAAGGCGCCAGTCGTGGTCCATCGGCGCGGCGGCGCGACAGCTCCCGCCGGATCGGCGACAATGTGCGTTTTTCGCCGCCGTCGCCCCGGAGAACGCCCCATGACTACCCGCCGCCAACTTGCCAACGCCGTGCGCGCCCTCGCCATGGACGCCGTGGAGAAGGCCAAGTCCGGCCATCCGGGCATGCCGATGGGCATGGCCGACATCGCCGAGGTGCTGTGGAACGACTTCCATCGCCACAACCCGGCCAACCCGCACTGGTTCAACCGCGACCGCTTCCTGCTCTCCAACGGCCACGGCTCGATGCTGCAGTACGCGCTACTGCACCTGACCGGCTACGACCTGCCGATGAGCGAGCTGGAGCGCTTCCGCCAGCTGCATTCGAAGACCCCGGGCCACCCCGAGGCGCACCACACGGTGGGCGTGGAAACGACCACCGGCCCGCTGGGCCAGGGCATCGCCAACGGCGTGGGCTTCGCGCTGGCCGAAAAGGTGCTGGCCGAGCGCTTCAACCGCCCCGGCTTCGACGTGGTCGACCACCACACCTGGGTGTTCTGCGGCGACGGCTGCCTGATGGAAGGCATCTCGCAGGAGGCGATCTCGCTGGCCGGCACCTGGAAGCTGGGCAAGCTCACCCTGATCTACGACGACAACAACATCTCCATCGACGGCGAGGTGCCGGGCTGGTTCACCGACGACACCGCCGCGCGCTTCGAGGCCTGCGGCTGGCACGTGATCCGCGACGTGGACGGTCACGACGCGGAGAAGATCAAGGCCGCGCTGGCCGCCGCCAAGGCCGAGACCGGCAAGCCCACGCTGGTGATGTGCAAGACCATCATCGGCTTCGGCGCGCCGCACAAGGAAGGCACCGAGGCCTGCCACGGCGCGCCGCTGGGCAAGGACGAGATCGCCGCCGCGCGCGACATGCTGGACTGGCGCTATGCGCCGTTCGAGATCCCCGCCGAGATCTATGCCGGCTGGGACGCGAAGCAGGCCGGCGCGAAGCACGAGGCGGAGTGGAACGCGCTGTTCGCCGGCTACGCCAAGGCGAATCCGGAGCTGGCCGCCGAGCTGCAGCGCCGTCTCGCCGCGAAGCTGCCGGAGAACTGGGCGGCCGAGTCGCAGGCCTGGGTCGACAAGCTGCAGGCCGAAGGCCCGGACGTGGCCAGCCGCAAGGCCTCGCAGATGACGCTGAACGCGTTCGGTCCGCTGCTGCCCGAGCTGATCGGCGGCTCGGCGGATCTCGCCGGCTCCAACCTCACCATCTGGAAGGGCTCGGTCAGCGTCACCGAGGCCAGCCCGAACGCGAACTACATCCACTCCGGCGTGCGCGAGTTCGGCATGACCGCGATCGGCACGGGTCTGGCGCTGCACGGCGGCTTCATCCCCTACGACGCCACCTTCCTGGTGTTCTCCGACTACGCGCGCAACGCGGTGCGCATGAGCGCGCTGATCCCCGCGCACTCCATCCACGTCTACACCCACGACTCGATCGGCCTGGGCGAGGACGGCCCCACCCATCAGCCGGTGGAGCACCTGGCCAGCCTGCGCTACATCCCGAACAACCGCGTGTGGCGCCCCTGCGACGCGGTGGAATCGGCGGCGGCTTGGAAGGCGGCGATCGAGCGCCGGGACGGACCCTCCTGCCTGGTGTTCTCGCGCCAGACGCTCAAGCACCAGCAGCGCAACGCGCAGCAGGTGGCCGACATCACGCGCGGCGCCTACGTGCTGTCCGACCCGGCCGACACGAAGTTCAAGGCCATCCTGATCGCCACCGGCTCCGAGGTGGAGCTGGCGATGGAGGCCGCGCGCACGCTGGCCCAGCAGGGCGTGCCGGTGCGCGTGGTGTCGATGCCGTGCACCGAGACCTTCGACGCCCAGCCGCTGGAGTATCGCGAAGGCGTGCTGCCCGGCTGGTGCCGTGCCCGCGTGGCAGTGGAAGCGGGCATCAGCGACTTCTGGCGCAAGTACGTGGGCCTGGACGGCGAAGTGGTCGGCATGACCAGCTTCGGCGCCTCGGCGCCGGCCGAGCAGCTGTTCGAGTACTTCGGCTTCACCGTGGCGAACGTGGTCGATGCGGTGAAGCGCGTCGCCGGTTGACAGCTGGGTTTTCCCAAACGAAAACGCCGCGGGAATCCCGCGGCGTTTTCGTTTGGCGTAGGGGTGCACCCTGCGCGCGAAAACTTTAGCTTCGATCAAACGTCGGAATCATCGCGCACAGGGTGCGCTCCTACGGAGTGGGTGGCTGTGCCCGCCAGCAAGTCGGCGAGATGTCCTGGGTCCTGCGCCAGCGCCTGCGCACCGGCCAGCTCCAGCTCCTCGCGGCTGCCGAAGCCCCACAGCACGCCTATGCCGCGCACGCGGTTGGCCAGCGCGCCTTCGATATCGAAGCGGCGGTCACCGATCATCGCGGCTTCGTGCGGCGGCGCACCGAAGTCGGCCAGCGCGGCGGCGATCATCGTGGCCTTCTCGCAATGCGCGCTGGACGGATCGGGGCCGTACAGCTTGCCGAAGGCGCCGCCGAACGGCAGCGCCTCAATGATCGGCGCGGCATGCCGCACCGGCTTGCTGGTGACCACGGCGAGCGCGTGGCCGGCCTGCCGCAGGCGATCGATCGCCGCGGCGATGCCGGGATAGACCGCGTGCTCGCGCCAGCCCAGCGTGGCGAAGCGCTCGTGGTAGAAATCCACTGCCGCCTCTACGCGCCCGGCGTCATGATCCAGCAGTGACGCGAAGCCGCGCCGCAGCGGCGGGCCGATCCACGGACGCAGGTCGGCCGGTGCCGGCACGCCCAGCTTGTCGAAGGCGTATCGGATGCACGCGGTGATGCCCGGCTCGGAATCGATCAGCGTGCCGTCGAGGTCGAACAGGCAGAGCATTACTTCGCGGCTCGCGCCTTCAGCGCGGCCACCGCGGGCAGCTCCTTGCCTTCGAGGAACTCCAGGAACGCGCCGCCGCCGGTGGAGATGTACGACACATCCTTCTCGATGCCGTACTTGTCGACCGCGGCCAGGGTGTCGCCGCCGCCAGCGATCGAGAACGCCTTCGAAGCGGCGATCGCGCGGGCCAGCGTCTCGGTGCCCTTGCCGAAGGCGTCGAACTCGAACACGCCCACCGGGCCGTTCCACACCACGGTGCCGGCCTTGGCGATCAGCGCGGCATAGCGTTGCGCGGTCTCGGGGCCGATGTCGAGGATCATCTCGCCCTCGCGCACCTGGTCCACCAGCTTCACCGTGGCCGGTGCGTTGGCGGAGAACTCCGGCGCCACGACCACGTCGACCGGCAGCGGCACTTCGGCGCCGCGGCGCTTGGCGTCGGCGAGCACTTTCTTCGCGGCGTCGATCAGGTCGGGTTCCACCAGCGAGTTGCCCACCGAATGCCCCATCGCGGCGATGAAGGTGTTGGCGATGCCGCCGCCCACGATCAGCTGGTCGACCTTGTCGATCAGGTTTTCCAGCAGGGTGAGCTTGGTGGATACCTTGGAGCCGGCCACGATGGCCAGCAGCGGCTTGGCCGGGTGCTCCAGCGCCTTGCCCAGCGCATCCAGCTCGGCGGAGAGCAGGGGGCCGGCAGCTGCGATGGGGGCGTACTTGATCACGCCGTGGGTGGAAGCCTGGGCGCGATGCGCGGTGCCGAAGGCGTCCATCACGAAGATGTCGCACAGCGCGGCGTACTTCTTCGCCAGCGCCTCGTCGTCCTTGCCCTCGCCCACGTTCATGCGGCAGTTCTCCAGCACCACCACCTCGCCGTCGGCGACATCCACGCCGTCGAGGTAGTCGCGCACCAGGCGCACCGGCTTGCCGAGCTTGTCGCCCAGCCAGGCGGCCACCGGCGCCAGCGAGGAGGCTTCGTCGAACTTGCCTTCCTTCGGGCGGCCCAGATGCGAGAGCACCATCACCTTCGCGCCGGCGTCGCGCGCGGCCTTGATCGTCGGCAGGGCGGCGTCGAGGCGCTGGGTGGAGGTGATCCGGCCGTGGTCGTCGATCGGCACGTTGAGGTCTTCGCGGATCAGCACGCGCTGGCCGTGGAGGTCGAGATCGCTCATGCGGGTGACGGACACGTGGGAACTCCCGTGATTCGGAAAGGGCTGCCCAGGAGCCTGGGCGGCTTCTGCCGCCGGCTCCTGGCCGGCAGGAACCCCGTATTGTCCGACCCGTGCCGGGGCGATGCAAATTACACTGCAGCCTTTCCAACGCGAGGAGAGGGCGCATGGCTTCCGGTCTCGAGCTGTACGGCTACTGGCGCTCCAGTGCCGCCTATCGCGTGCGCATCGCGCTGGCGCTGAAGGAGTTGGCCTGGGAAAACCGCCCCGTGCACCTGGTGAAGGACGGCGGCGAGCAGCATGCCGCAGGCTACGCCGCGATGAACCCGCAGCAGCTGGTGCCCAGCCTGCGCGACGGCGAACGGGTGCTGACGCAGTCGCTGGCAATCATCGAGTACCTGGAGGAAACCCGTCCCGAGCCGGCGCTGCTGCCGGCCGACGCGCGCGGCCGTGCGCGGGTACGTGCGCTGGCGCAGCTGGTCGCCTGCGACATCCACCCGCTGGGCAACCTGCGCGTGCTGCAGTACCTGGAGCGCGATCTCGGCGTCGGCGAGGCGCAGCGCGGCGCGTGGTCACGGTACTGGATCGCCACCGGCTTCGCGGCGATGGAGGCGATGCTGGCCGGCAACGTGGCCACCGGCCGCTACTGCCACGGCGACACGCCGGGGCTGGCCGATGCCTGCCTGGTGCCGCAGGTGTACAACGCGCGGCGCTGGAAATTGCCATTGGACGACTATCCGACGATCCAGCGTATCGATGCGGCGTGTGGCGAGTTGGAGGCGTTTCGCAGCGCTGTGCCGGAGGCGCAGGTGGATGCGCCTCAGTCATAGCTGCCCGGCTGGTCGTAGAGGCGTTGCAAGCCAGAGCGGCTTGTCGATGGTCTTGAGAGTGCAGTCCTGCACTCTACAAGACTCGCAGGGTTCGGCGAGGCGCCGAACCCTGCTCCGCCAGCCAATCGCGTAACGATTGGCTGGCGTGCGGGCCATTCATGGCCCGCTTCTGACAGGCTGCCTGTGGCAGCCTGTCAGAACCCCATGCCATAGGGGTCGTTGCTGCCGCCCATCAGCGCGTTGCTGTCCGGGCCGGTGCCGCCACCTTCGGCGAGGCGGATCTTCAGCGCCAGGCCGTCGCGGGAGTCAGCCTTGTTGAGTGCTTCCTCCAGCTCGATGCGGCCTTCCTTGTAGAGCCGGTACAGCGACTGGTCGAAGGTCTGCATGCCGTCCTGCAGGCTGCGGTCCATCGCTTCCTTCACCTCGTGGATCTGGCCGCGGCGGATCATGTCGCGGATCAGCGGGGTGTTCAGCAGCACTTCCACCGCAGGCATGCGGCGGCCGTCCTTGCCCACCACCAGGCGCTGGCTGATCACCGCGCGCAGGTTCAGCGCGAGGTTCATCAGCACGTTCTTGTGCGCCGATTCGGGGAAGAAGTTGAGGATGCGCTCCAGCGTCTGGTCGGCGTTGTTGGAGTGCAGGGTGGCCAGGCACAGGTGGCCGGTTTCGGAGAACGAGATCGCCGCTTCCATGGTGTCGGTATCGCGGATCTCGCCGATCATGATCACGTCCGGCGCCTCGCGCATCGCGTTCTTCAGCGCCTCGTGGTAGGTGTGCGTGTCCAGCCCCACCTCGCGCTGGTTGACGATGGAGCGCTTGTGCCGGTGCAGGTACTCGATCGGATCCTCGATGGTGAGGATGTGGCCGGCCGAATGAGTGTTGCGGTGGTCGATCATCGAGGCCAGCGTGGTCGACTTGCCCGAGCCGGTGGCACCCACCACCAGGATCAGGCCGCGCGGCTCCATGATCAGGTCGCGGAAGATCGACGGCAGCTGCAATTGCTCGACGTTGGGGATCTCGCTCTTGATCGCGCGGATCACCATGCCTACTTCGCCGCGCTGCTTGAACACGTTGATGCGGAAGCGCCCGGCCTCCTTCACCGCCAGCGCCATGTTGAGTTCGAGATCGCGCTCGAATTGCGGCACCTGACCCTCGTCCATGAGGGAGTAGGCGATCTTCTTGACCATGCCACCCGGCAGTCCGGTGTTGCCGAGCGGGTAGAGCTTGCCCTCGACCTTGATGTTCACCGGGGCGCCTGTGGACAGGAACATGTCCGAGGCACCCTTGTCGACCATCAGCTTGAGGAAGTAACCGATATCCACGCCAAATCCCCTGTTTGTGCTCGTTGCAATGAGCGATTGTGCACGCCCACAATACGCGCAGAAGCTTAATCAGGAATGCGTGATGGTGCACATCTCCCCTTCGCCGGCCCGGCGCCCGGCGCGGCTGCCCGCCTTGGCCGGCCTGCTGGCTGGCCTGCTGATCCTGGCCGGTTGCGCCAGCGTGCCGCCGCCGAACGAGGCGATGAACCTGGCGCAGTCGCAGCTGCAGGCCGCGCGCGACGCCGGCGCGGCCGACTACGACCCGGTGGACCTGGGCTTTGCCCAGGACAAGTTCCAGCAGGCCCAGGGTGCAATGGCCGACCGCAAGTACGACCTGGCGGCCGACCTGGCAGCCGAATCACGGGCCGATGCCGAGCTGGCGCGGGTCAAGGCCAACCTCGGTGCGGCGCGCACCCAGATCCAGTCCAAGATGAACGCCAACGCCGCGCTGCGCGAGCAGGGAGCGCAGGCCGCCGCCGCGGCCGCCGCGGAGTTCGCCAAGCCGTTGCCGATGCCGGCAACAGCCGGGTCGGCCCCCGCGCCGGCCGGTTCGGCGGCACTGCCGCCCGCCGCGCCGCTGGAGGATATGCCGGCGCCTTCGGCCTCGGTGCTGTCGGAGCCGCCCTCGGGGCAGGGCTTCCAGACTGTGCCCGCACAGAACCCGCCGCCGAACGGCCAGGATTCCAATGCAACGCATGGCTTCCAGCCTGCGGGAGGCCAACCATGAAGCGCGTCGCCACCGTATTTGCCGCCATCGCGATGGCGCTGGGCGTCGTCGGCGCTGCCCATGCGAAGCGCGACGACATCGACGTCAGCCGGCTGACCAACAACCTCAACCAGCTGGCCAGCGACCCGGTGCTGGGCAATTACGCCCAGGCCGAGCAGGCGCTGGCTCGCAACGCGATTGCCCAGCTGGCGCAGGCTGGTTCGCACGAACGGCCGCATGCGCTGTACATGGCCGAACGTCGGGTGGACATGGCACGGGCGTCTGCCCAATTGCAGGATGCCCAGACGAAGCTGGTCCAGCTCGACCGCGAGCACGACCAGATCCAGCTGGAGAACACCCAGCGCGAGGCCGACACTGCCCGTCGCGAGCTGGAGCGCCAGCGCCTGCAGTACCAGATGGCCCAGGAAGAAGCACAGCGCCTGCAGGCGCAGGGCGAGGCCTATTCGCAGGCCGCCGAGCAGGCCCAAGCCGAGGCGGCCAAGGCCAAGCGGCTGGCCGAGGCGCAGAGCCGGGTGGCCCGTGCCGCCAAACGCGAGGCCGAACTGGCCGCCAAGGCCGCCAAGGCGATGCGTGCCCAGATGCAGCAGGACAGCGGAGGCAAGCCGTAACCGTCGCGAGAGCGGCGCCGTGTCATTTTTTGGCGGACGCAACAAGCTGTTCCGACAGCTTTTTATGGGGATTTCACGCGGCTGCTGCAACGCGTCGCGATCGTCGTCGCGAAGACTTGCGGCACTTTTCCGGGCGGAGTAGGGTCAACCCCAATGGAGCCGTTCCGCTCCATGACCGCCGGCCCGAACCATGCACCACTTCCTCGCCAGTTTTCCGCCCGCCAACCGGTTCGCCGGCGCGGGCGGGCGAAAGCGTGCGCGTGTCCGGACGGCGCGGGCGCGCCCGTGCGCCCGCATGCTCACTCACGAGGAGGTTGGATCATGTTCGAAAACCAGCAGCGTGATGACGTCGAGGCATTGATGAAGGCTGATGCGGAATTCCGCCGCCTCTATCAGCACCATCGGGAACTCGACAGTAAGGTGCACGACGCCGAGATCGGCGTACTGCCGCTCGACGACATCACCCTCGCCTGCATGAAGAAGGAAAAGCTGCACGCCAAGACACGGTTGGAGCGCATGTGGGAAGGCCACCACCAGCTTTCGAGTTGAACGCTTCCTGAAGTTCCACGATCACGACGGCCCCGGCAGCTTCCGCACAGGAAGATGGCCGGGGCCGCGACGTTTCCGTCCTGCCCGTTTGCGATGCTCGGCTATCATGAGCCTCTCTCCGGTGACGCAGGCGCGCACCGGCCTGCCACGCGACGGAGCCCCCATGACGGTGCAGCAAAGCGTTCTCGAACTGATCGGCCACACACCGATGCTGCGCGCGCAGCGCCTCGATACCGGGCCGTGCGAGCTGTTCCTGAAGCTGGAGAGCGCGAACCCCGGTGGCTCGATCAAGGATCGCATTGGCCTGTCGATGATCGAAGGCGCGGAGAGGGCCGGCAAGATCAAGCCCGGGGCGATCCTGGTCGAGGGTACCGCCGGCAACACCGGTCTCGGCCTTGCGCTGGTGGCGCAGGCCAAGGGCTACCGGCTGATTCTCGTGGTGCCGGACAAGATGAGCCGCGAGAAGATCTTCAACCTCAAGGCGATGGGCGCCGAGGTGGTACTTACGCGCTCCGACGTGGCCAAGGGCCACCCGGAGTACTACCAGGACATGGCCGAACGCATCGCCCGCGAGACGCCCGGCGCCTACTTCATCAACCAGTTCGGCAATCCCGACAACCCGCGTGCGCACATCGAGAGCACCGGGCCGGAGATCCTCGAGCAGATGGACGGGCGGATCGACGCCATCGTGGTGGGCTGCGGCTCCTCGGGCACCATGACCGGCCTGTCGCAGTACTTCGCCAAGGCGTCGCCGCACACCGAGATCGTGCTGGCCGATCCGGTGGGCTCCATCCTCGCCCAGTACATCAACGAGGGCACGCTCTCCACCAAGTCGTCGAGCTGGCTGGTGGAAGGCATCGGCGAAGACTTCCTGCCGCCGATCAGCGACTTTTCGCGGGTGAAGAAGGCGTACGCGATCTCCGACAAGGAGAGTTTCCTCGCCGCGCGCGAACTGCTGGCGAAGGAAGGCGTGCTGGGCGGCTCCTCCACCGGCACTCTGCTGGCCGCGGCGCTGAAGTACTGCCGCGAGCAGACCGGCCCGAAGCGGGTGGTGACCCTGGTCTGCGATACCGGCAACAAGTATCTCTCCAAGCTCTACAACGACTACTGGATGCTGGACAACGGCTTCCTCGAACGCGAGCAGCACGGCGACCTGCGCGACCTGCTGCTGCGCCCGTTCGCCAAGCGCGACACCGTGGTGATCGGCCCGAACGAGCTGCTGATCACCGCCTACACCCGCATGAAGCTGTACGACGTCTCGCAACTGCCGGTGATGGACGGCAGCCGGCTGGTGGGCATCGTCGACGAGTCGGACGTGCTGCTGCACGTGCACGTCGACGAGGCGCGCTTCCGCGATCCGGTGTCGGTGGCGATGATCTCGGACCTGCAGATGCTCGACGTGCGTTCGCCGATCGAGTCGCTGCTGCCGGTGTTCGAGCGCGGCCACGTGGCGATCGTGATGGACGGTGAGCAGTTCCTCGGCCTGATTACCCGCATCGATCTCCTGAACTGGCTGCGCCGCAAGGTGAACTGAGCCCTTGGCAGCGGTGTCGAAAGCCGGTTGAAACGCGCGGGCGGCACAGTCGCCGCCTGCGTCGGCTCGGCCGACAGGCATCAACCATCGAGGAGTTCCCGCCATGTGTGGAATCGTCGCCGCCGCCGCCCAGCGTGACGTGGCCCCGTTGCTGATCGCCGGCCTGAAGGCGCTGGAATACCGTGGTTACGATTCGGCCGGCCTGGCCGTGCTGGAAGGCGGCGAGATCCATCGCGTGCGCGCCAAGGGCAAGGTGCGCGAGATGGAGGCAGGATACCTGGCCGCGCCGTTCCCCGGCGGCACCGGCATCGCGCACACGCGCTGGGCCACCCACGGCGTGCCGAACGAGGCTAACGCACACCCGCACATCGCCGGCCGCGTCGCCATCGTGCATAACGGCATCATCGAGAACTACGCCAGCCTGCGCGAGGAACTCAAGGCGCGCGGCCACGTGTTCACTTCCGAGACCGACACCGAGGTGATCGCGGCGCTGATCGAAGAGCGCCTCGCCGGTGGCCTCGGCCTGCGCGAGGCGGTGCTGGCCGTGGTACGCGGCCTGGAAGGCGCCTACGCGATCGCCGTGATCAGCCGCGACGAACCCGGCCGCGTGGTCGGCGCCCGCCGCGGTGCGCCGCTGCTGGTCGGCGTGGGCATCGGCGAAAACTTCCTGGGTTCCGACGCGCAGGCGCTGATCCAGGTCACCAACAAGATGATCTACCTCGACGAGGACGACGTCGTGGAGATCACCCGCGACCGCGTGCAGGTGTTCGGCCTCGACGGCCGGCTGGTCGAGCGCGCGCTGCACGAGAGCGAGCTGTCCGCCGACGCGGTGGAGCGCGGCGAATACCGCCACTACATGCAGAAGGAAATCTTCGAGCAGCCGCGCGCGGTGGCCGACACGCTGGAGTCGCGCCTGGGTGCGAACGGTGTGCTGCCGAACATCTTCGGCGTGGGCGGCGACGAGCTGCTGGCCAAGGTGCGCGGCGTGCACATCATCGCCTGCGGAACCAGCTACCACGCCGGCATGGTGGCGAAATACTGGATCGAGGAACAGGCGCGCCTGCCGGTCGCCGTCGAGGTGGCCAGCGAATATCGCTATCGCGAGGCAGTGGTGCCCGAGGGCACGCTGTTCGTGGCGATTTCGCAGTCTGGCGAAACCGCCGACACGCTGGCCGCGATGCGCGAGTCGAAGCGGCGCGGTTATCTGGGCACGCTGGCGATCTGCAACGTGCCCGAGTCCTCGGTGGTGCGCGAGGCGGATCTCAAGCTGATGACCCGCGCCGGCCCCGAGATCGGCGTGGCCTCCACCAAGGCCTTCACCACCCAGCTCGCCGCACTGGCACTGCTGTCACTGCAGTTGGCGCGGCAGCGCGGGCTGGACGATGCGCGCTACGCCGATCTCTGCGCGCAGCTGCAGTCCCTGCCGCACGCGATCGAGCGTGCGCTGGCGCTGGAGCCGCAGATCGTGGAGCTGGCCGAGCATTTCATCCCGCGCCACCACGCATTGTTCCTGGGCCGTGGCGCGCAGTTCCCGGTGGCGCTGGAAGGCTCGCTCAAGCTCAAGGAAATCTCCTACATCCACGCCGAGGCCTACCCCGCCGGCGAGCTCAAGCACGGGCCGCTGGCGCTGGTGGACGAGGACATGCCGGTGGTGGCGGTGGCGCCGAACGGCCCGCTGCTGGACAAGCTGAAGTCCAACCTGCAGGAAGTGCGTGCCCGTGGCGGCGAGCTGATCGTGTTCGCCGACAGCGCGGCGCCGATGGACGGCAACGTCGCGCGCGGCCACCTGCTGCGCGTCGACGCCGGCGGCGATTTCATCGCCCCGGCAGTGTTCACCGTGCCGCTGCAGCTGCTGGCCTACCACGTGGCAGTGCTGCGCGGCACCGACGTGGATCAGCCGCGCAATCTCGCGAAGTCGGTGACGGTGGAATAGTTTCCAACGGTGCTCAGGATGTTTTGGTTAGAGCGCTTGATCGGCGATAAACCCTTGCGTGGAATCGATAGACATGGGCTACCTGCGTTTGGCGACGCGATGGTCTGGCAGTCTTGCGCGGATACCCGCCACGGCAGGCGCGGCCACACTCGCAGCGCATTGCACGTTGTGTGAGACTGCGCCTTTCCGGCGAAGGAGGGCGCTCGGCCATGCGGTTTCTGACACTCGAGGATTTCGCACCGCGGCTCAACGAGACCTTCGCGGTAGACGTGGGCCAGGGCCGCACCCCGTTCGTGCTGGTCGAGGCGCGCCCGTTGCCGGTGCCGCCCGCGCCCGGAATGGTGCGCTCACCGTTCTCGCTGATTTTCCACAACGCCTCGCCGGTGCTGTTCCCGCAGCGCATTTATCAGATGGAGAACACCAGCCTGGGCGGCTTCGGCATCTTCCTGGTGCCCGTGGCGCGAAACCGGGACGGCTTCCTGTATCAGGCCGTGTTCAACTGAGGGATGCTGACGACGCGTTCCAGTGCATGAGGCAATGGAAGCCCTCCAGGGTCTGGTCGCGAAACCCCAATCGGCGATATAGCGCATATGCCCTGGCGTTGCGTTGTTCGACATAGAGCGCGATCGTGCCGGCGCCGGATTCGCAGGCGTCGCGTTGCAGTTGCGGTGCTGCAGGGAGAACTGGCTGTCCAGGAAGCCTTGTTTCGCTGCCGCCGACCAGCCCACTGCCAAGAGTTCCTCGTGGCGGAACCCTGCATACAAGTCGCGCAGGAAGGCCAGGTCCGACGCCCTGGCTTCCCGTAACATGTACCCCTGTTCCCGCAAAGCCGGCGGCAGCGTCGTGATGATGTCTCCCGCCCGGGGAAAATCAGGGAGTTTGAGCATACCTCCATCCGAAACTGGGAGTTTGCCGCGCCGGCCCATCGGGTCCGGCGCCTGGCATTTTGGATCTGTCCTGCGCTCGATGCCTTACGGAAAGGACGGAAATTCGCCGCTCAGGGCGATGCAGAAATTCGCCGCTAGATAGGGCTGCTGGTTCTCGTGCGGCTGGTCGCCGCCGAATGGACCCACCGTGCCTTGCGCCAATTGCGTGTTCGGCGCCTGGTTGTTGATGTAGCCCTCGAAGATTCCCGTGCCCGTCAGCGCCGCATTTGCTGCAGGCGCAGGGGAACGCTTGCCGGTGCCGGCAAAGCCCTGTGCCTGATGGGTATGGGCGGGCATCTCGTTGCTGGTCAACGTATGGGAGAATTCCCCGAACGACTGGCCGATGGTGCGTTGCGAAAGGCCAGGGCCGGTGCCCTGGCTACAGGCGGCCCGGGCCATCAGGTTTGGCAGTTGGAATGTGGTCTGGCCATTGCCGCCGTAATACGTGCCAATCAGCGAGTACAGAACCGAATTCTGTGCTATCGCCAGCGTGGCGCCGTTACAGAGCGCCCAATCGACAGGCGCAAAGTTGAACCCGAATAGCTGCACTTCTCCGACAAAAGGTGTGGTCATGCCGTCCTCCGAATCAAATTCTTCTCGAGTTTGAGATCTTCTTTAGCCTTGCGATGGATAGATACCGTTCCACGCAATGCAGAAAGACAGCGTCAGTGTGGGCATGACATTGTTGTGCGGCAGGCTTCCGCCGGCATTACCGGTCATGTTTGTTGACATCGCAATGGCCGTGGGGGTCCCGGTGATGTCCTGGAGATAAATGTGGTCGCTGGGCAAGGCGCCGAGCTGCACTGTGGAGCCAGGGGTCGTAGTGCTGGCGGCTGTAGTGCTGGCGAAGAAGCCGTGGCTGTGGCTTGGCATCCCCGAATTGAGCAAGGTCACATTCTCGCTGCCGCCCCGTTCACCGAGCGTGCGTGGCGTGAGGCCCAGGCCCGTACCTTGGTGAAGCGGTACCTGTCCTCGCAGATCGGGCAGCGCGAAGGTGTTGACACCGTCCCCTCCATAGGTGGTACCTAGCAAGGTATAAAGGGGCTGGAAATTGGAAATCGGCTGCAGGCTGCCATCGCAGGCCAGCCAGCCGGTCGGGACGCGTGAAAAACCAAAAAGGCGGATCTCGCCGACGTAAGGAGTCGTCACGGGTGCTCTCCTGGCAGGAAACGATCAGGCGGCCGCAGCTCAGGCGCGCGAAGGGTAAATACCGGACAAGGCGATACTGAAGCTGATCGTCTGGAAGGGCTGCATGTTGGTATGCGCCTGCGACCCACCGGCCGTGGCGAGGGTGGGACCATAGAGCGCCACCTGATTGCTGCCTGCAGGTGCGTACATGGGGATGCTGCTGTTGTTGCTCGTTCCTGGCAGCGCACCGGCCGGGGTTTTCGTATTGCCCGTTCCGGTGTTGGTGCCCAGGGAATGGAAGTGCGCCGGCAATTGCTGCCCGGTCAAGGTGACCGTTTCGGCTCCCGCGGATTGACCCATGGAATAAGGCGAAGGTTGCCAGCCTGGGTCAGCTGAGGTTCCCGCCCCCACAGGCGTTCTGCCCCGCATGTCGGGAAGCTGGAATGTCGAAACGCCATTGCCGCCGTACTGCGTGCCGAGCAGGGAAAACAGCGCCGCATTCTGGCTGATTGGCAGGAGCTGCCCATTGCAGAGCGCAAAGCCACGCGGCGCGAACCCGAACCCGGTCATCATGATCTGACCGACGAAGTAATCGGACATGCGATTCCCCCTTTTGGATAATAGTCCCTGGAAAGCTTCTCACGGCATAGCATGACGCCCTCATGCCGCGCACCCGGTGCCCCTGCCCCTGCAGCATTACAGCCGCCCTCTCTCGGGCGAACTCAATGTCGCACTTTCCACAACCTATCTCGCTTCCACTGTGTAGTCGATCCGGCGATCGCGTCAAGGCCATAGTAGCGTCGCTTGACCATTCTGCTTCACTCGGAAGCAGAACTTGACATACAGTACTCCGTAGGGTGGGGCGCCGCCATGCCATAGCGCCGACAATGGCCGTGTATGCAGCCATGCCATTCCCGCACCGTGAGCTGCATCAAGGGATGGCATTCAGGGAACAGGGGAAAATCATGATGCGGAACACGCTCCATTGCGCATTTCGCGCTGCGATGGGCAGCACGTTGCAATCACTCTACGGCCTCGGTTTGCTCCTGGCGCTGATCGGGCTGTTCACACCCCGCGCCGCATTGGCCAGCGGCTGCACCTTGACGCTCAACTTCAATTCGGCGCCGCTCAACACGGCGCAGGCATATTACTTTACGCAAACGGAAATCAACGCTTGTAGTCCAAACGGCGACATCCAGGCGAACGCCAACGCGACAGCGGTCGGCCCCACCCCGGGCAACCCTGGCGACACCATTGCCGGCCAGCATGGAACCTACACGCTCGAATACGATGGCAGCGCAGTCGCAAGTAGCACGGGCGGCGTATGGATTACCTACACGCCGACGTCCGCGGCGCCTTCCAGTTACAGCGAATCGTTCGCCTTCTATGGTGATGATGGGGCTACGGTCTACAACGATACGGCGAACGTCAATATTACGGTTTCCGCTCCAACCATCAGCCTTTCCCCCAGCACTCTACCCAACCCCACCGTCGGCACGGCCTACAGCCAGACCATCAGCGCCAGCGGCGGCACTGCGCCCTACACTTATTCGATCAGTACCGGGGCGTTGCCCGCGGGCCTGACGCTCAACAGCTCGACGGGCGTGCTGTCCGGTACGCCCACGGCAGGCGGCAGTTTCTCGTTCACCGTGAAGGCCACCGACAGCAACAGTGCGACCGGCACGCAGGCCTACACGCTGACGGTCAGCGCACCGACGATCACGTTGTCGCCCAGCACGCTGCCTGCAGCGACGCAGAACACAGCCTACAGCCAGACCCTCACCGCCAGCGGCGGCACCCCGGCGTACACGTATATGGTGGCCAGCGGCAGCTTGCCTACTGGCGTGACGCTGAGCAGCGGTGGTGTACTGAGCGGCACGCCCACCGTGTACGGCACCTACAGCTTCACCGTCACCGCGACGGACAGCAGTACCGGCACCGGTCCCTACTCCGGCAGTCAGGCCTATACGCTTTCGATCGCTGCAGCGACACCGACGATCACCACGGCCAGCGTGGCCAACGGCACGGTGGGAGTGAGCTACAGCCAGACGATCAGCGCGAGCAACGGCAATGCGCCGTATACGTTCTCGATCTCGGCTGGCAGCCTGCCGGCGGGCCTGAATCTCAGCAGCAGCGGCGTGATCTCGGGCACGCCCACCGCAGGCGGCAGCTACACCTTCACGGTCAAGGTGACCGATGCGGTCAGCAATACGGCGACCAAGACTTACTCCGGCGTGACCATCGCCGCGCCGACCATCACGGTGTCGCCATCGTCCTTGCCGGCGGCGACGCAGAACAGCGCCTACAGCCAGACCATCACGGCCAGCGGCGGCACGGCGTCGTACACCTATACGGTAAGCAGCGGCAGCCTGCCCACCGGCATCAGCCTGAACAGCAGCACCGGCGCGCTGAGCGGCACGCCGACGGTGTACGGCAACTACAACTTCACCATCACCGCGACCGACAGCAGCACGGGCACCGGCCCCTACACGGGCAGCCAGGCCTATACGCTGTCGATCGCAGCTGCGACACCGACGATCACCACGGCCAGCGTGGCCAACGGCACGGTGGGGGTGAGCTACAGCCAGACGATCAGCGCGAGCAGCGGCAATGCGCCGTATACGTTCTCGATCTCGGCTGGCAGCCTGCCGGCGGGCCTGAATCTCAGCAGCAGCGGTGTGATCTCGGGCACGCCCACCGCAGGCGGCAGCTACACCTTCACGGTCAAGGTGACCGATGCGGCCGGCAATACGGCGACCCAGACCTACACCGGCGTAACCGTCAGCGCGCCGACGCTCACGCTGACGCCCGGTGTGCTGTCCGCGGCGACGGTGGGAGCGTCGTACTCACAGGGCTTCAGTGCCAGCGGCGGCACGGCGTCCTATACCTACGCGGAGAGCGGCACGCTGCCCACCGGGGTGAGCTGGAATGCGGGCACGGCGACACTCTCCGGCACGCCGAAACAGAGCGGCAGCTTCCCGATCACCATCCAGGTAACCGACAGCAGTGGCGGCACCGGCCCCTACACGCACAGCTTCAGCTACACGCTGCAGTCCAACGCGCCGACGCTGTCCATCACGCCGGCCAACAGCACCTCGTTCAACGCTAGCTACGACGCGGCCTACTCACAGACCTTCACCGGCAGCGGCGGCAGCTCGCCCTATACGTTCCAGGTGACTGCCGGGAGCCTCCCAACCGGCCTGGCGCTTAGTAATGGCGGCGTGCTTTCCGGCACGCCCACGCAGGCGGGAACCTTCAGCTTCGCGGTGACGATGACCGACAACTCCACAGGAACCGGCGCCCCGTTCACCACTACGGCCACCTACAGCCTGGCCGTCGCCAGCCCCACCATCGTCCTCACCCCGGGCACGCTGGGCGGGGGCACGGTGGCCGCGGCCTACTCCACCTCGTTGAGCGCAAGCGGCGGTGTCGCGCCGTACAGCTACAGCATCACCGCGGGCGCCCTGCCGGCGGGCCTGGCCTTGAGCAGCAGTGGCAGCTTGAGTGGCACGCCGACCGCGGCGGGAACGTTCAACTTCACGGTCACCGCCACAGACGCGAACAGCTATACCGGCAGCCAGGCCTACTCTCTGACCATCGCCGCACCGACGTTGAACCTGAGCCCGTCCTCGCCGCTGCCGACGACGACGGCGGAGAGCGCTTACAGCCAAAACTTCACCACCAGCGGCGGCACGGCGCCCTACCAGTACACCATCGCTTCGGGCAGCCTGCCTGCGGGCCTCAGCTTGGGCACCGGCGGTGCGCTGACCGGCACGCCGACGGTCGCCGGCACCTTCACCTTTACGGTGAAGTCCACCGACAGCAGCACGGGCACGGGGGCGCCGTTCTCGGCCACGCGCAGCTACAGCCTGACCGTCAATGCGCCGACGCTGACCCTCTCGCCAGCCACCTTGCCGAACCCCGAGCAAGCGGTGGCCTACAGCCAGCAGTTCAGCGCCAGCGGCGGGACTGGCAGCTACACCTACACGGTCGGTGCGGGCGCCTTGCCAGCGGGCCTCAGCCTGGGCGCTTCCGGCCTGCTGTCGGGTACGCCGACGGTCAACGGGCCGTTCTCGTTCACGGTGACGGCCAAGGACAGCAACAACTTCAAGGTGACACAGGCCTACAGCATCACCGTCAGCGCGCCGCCGGTGCCCACCGTGGCTGCCAAGAGCGCCACCACACCCTATGGCACAGCGGTGGCGATCGACCTGTCGGGCTCGATCAGCGGCCTGGACATCACCGCGATGAACATCGCCAGCCAGCCTGCGCACGGGACGGTGACGGTATCGGGCGAGACGGTGATCTACACGCCGTCATCGACTTTCTACGGCGGCACCGACAGCTTCACCTACGCGGCGACCAACCCGGGCGGCACCTCCAGTCCGGCGACGGTGACGGTGACGGTGGCCCCGCCGCCGGTGCCGACAGTGGCTGCCAAGAGCGCCACTACGCCGTACAACACGGCCGTGGCCATCGACCTGTCCGGCTCGATCACCGGCGTGGACATCACGGCGGTGAACATCGCCGGCCAGCCTGGGCACGGCACGGTGAGCGTATCGGGCGAAACGGTGACCTACACGCCGTCGTCGACGTTCTACGGCGGCACGGACAGCTTCACCTACACGGCGACCAACCAGGGCGGCACCTCCATGCCGGTGACGGTGACAGTGGCGGTGGGTCTGCCGGCGGCGCCGACGGTGGCTGCGCAGAGTGCGACGACGCCCTACGCCACGGCGACCGGCATCGACCTGAGCGGCGCGATCACCGGCGTGGACATCACCTCGGTGAGCATTGCCGGCCAGCCGAGCCACGGCACCGTGGCAGTGTCGGGCGAGAAGGTGACGTACACGCCGTCGGCGACGTTCTACGGGGGCACGGACAGTTTCACCTACACGGCGACCAACCCGGGCGGCACCTCCAGCCCGGCGACGGTGACGGTGACGGTGACGCCGCTCAACATCCCCACCGCGGCGACACTGTCGGTGGCGACCACGGCCGGCACGGCGGTGACCATCCAGGCCACCAGCGAAGCCAGCGGTCCGCCGCCGTACACCGGCGTGGCCGTGGCCGGTGCACCATCGCACGGCAGCGCCAGCGTGAACGGGATGCAGATCGTCTACACGCCGGCGGCGGGCTACACCGGCAGCGATACCTTTACCTACACGTTGGCCAATCACTTCGGCAGCTCGTTGCCGGCGACGATTACGGTGACGGTGACCGCGGCGGGCAGCACCACGGGCCTGAGCAAGACGGTGCTGACCAAGCCGAACGAACCGGTGACGGTGGACCTGGGCCAGATCGCGCCGGGCAGCTACGTCGGCGCGATCCTGCTGGGCCTGTCGCCGGGCAGCGCAGGCAGCGTCACGATCAGCCAGCCCACGCAGCTGACTTTTGTGCCCAGCGGCAGCTACACCGGACTGGTGCAGATCAGCGTGGCGCTGCAATCGGCCAGCGGACAGTCGACCATGGTGCAGGTGCTGGTGCTGGTGAGCAGCCAGCCGGATCCGTCGAAGAACCCTGCCGTACTGGGCGTGATCAACGCGCAGGAGCAGGCAGCGCAGCAGTTCGCGCGCAGCCAGCTGGACAATATCAGCCAGCGTCTGGAAAGCCTGCATGACGGCACGTCAGAGCTGTTCAGCAGTCACGTGGCGCTGAGCCTGGATGGCAAGCCCCTGCAGGGCGATCGCAGCACGCAGGGGCTGCGGCGCGGGAAGGACGGCAGCGCCCCGGCCGACCCGAACGACGGACGCGACGCATTCGAGCAGGATTGGGGACGTCCGGGCATAGGCGCGGCCGGGGCGGGTGGCTACACCGGCCTGTTGCCGATGAGCGCCGAGGACGCCGGGCAGAGTGGTGGCGGGACGAACGCCGATCACGTTGGTCCTGCAGGCCTGGGCCTGTGGATCGACGGCCGCGCGGACTTCGGCACGTTCAAGCCCTACCGCCAGACTGCCGGCTTCGACAGCGACAACATCGCGATCAACACCGGCGTCGACCAGCGCATCGGCGATGACGCGGTGGTGGGCATGAGCCTTGGCTACGCACACGACAACAGCCGCATCGACCACGACGGCACGCGCAGCATCGCGCAGGGCTACAGCGCGGCGCTGTACGGCAGCTACGCGCCGACAGCGCAGACCTACCTGGACGTGATCCTGGGCGGCGGGGGGCTGCGCTTCGACAGCCGCCGGCACGACGCGGACAGCAACAGCTTCCTGACCGGCCGGCGCACGGGCGACCAGTGGTTCGGCTCGCTGACGGGCGGCTACGAGTACCGGTACGGTAGCGTGCTGCTGTCGCCTTACGGACGCTACCAGTGGTCGAGCAGCCAGTTGAATGCCTATGCCGAGAACGGCGTGGCGACGGCGGCGCTGGCCTATGGCAGCCAGACCGTGCGCACCTCGCAGCTCGTGGTGGGCCTGCGGGCGAGCGGCCAGGTGAAGCTGGAGAGCGGGGTGCTGGTGCCGCGTGCGCGACTGGAAATAGGACACGACTTCCAGGGCACCAGCGACACGCAGCTGAGCTATGCGTTCATCCCGACGGCGGGTACGTGGACCGTGCTGTCGAACCCGTACATGGCCAACGGCACCAGCGCGCAGTTCAGCCTGGGCGCGGGACTGCAGCTGCCGCGCGAGCTGACCCTTGGCATCGACTACGGCTATCTGCTGCAGCCGCACTCGCACGACCAGATGCTGCGCATGGAACTCAGCAAACAGTTCTGAGCTTGCAGCCAGGCCCTCGTCCTTCCGGGCGGGGGCCGGCTGCTACAAGCCCGTCGACGTGGGTCGAGCCGGGCTCACGGCGCCGCTGGATGGTGCTGATACTGCGGCGACATCGGCATCATCAACGTGTTTTCGTTGTACATCACCCAGATCGATGCGCCCAGCACGATCACCACCAGCACGATGGTGAAGACGAAGGCGAGCATGTTCCAGCCGCCTTCCGAGTGCGTGTCGAGGTGCAGGAAGTAGATGACGTGCACGAGGATCTGCACCACGGCCAGGGCCAGCACGATGGAGATGGTCAGCCAGTGGCTTTCGAAAACCCGCCCCATCACCAGCCAGAACGGGATGACGGTGAGGATCGCCGCCAGCGCGAAGCCGGTCAGGTAGCCGCGCAGGCTGCCCTGGTGAACGTGCAGGGCGTCGTCGCCGTGGCCGGACGAAGAAGAAGGATGGCTCATCGCAGCACTCCCGCCAGATAGACGAAGCTGAAGACGCCGACCCACACCAGGTCCAGGAAGTGCCAGAACATGCTCAGGCACTGCAGGCGCCGCACGTTGGCCTCGCTCAGGCCATGCCTGCCCAGTTGGACCATCAGCACGACCAACCAGAGGATGCCCACGGACACGTGCAGTCCGTGCGTGCCGACCAGGGTGAAGAAGGAGGACAAGAAGGCACTGCGGCCGGGGCCGGCGCCCTCGGCGATCATGCCGAGGAACTCGTGGATCTCCAGCGTCACGAACCCGACGGCCAGCAGGCCGGACACGGCCAGCCACGCCAGCATGGCGCGCTGGTTTTTCCGGGCCATCTCCAGCATCGCGAAGCCGAAGGTCACCGACGACACCAGCAGCAGGGCCGTGTTCACCGCCAGGCCGGGCAGGTCGAGCACCTCGGCGGCGGTCGGGCCGCCCGCGGTGCTGGTGCCGAGCACGGCGTAGCAGGCGAACAGCGAGGCGAAGATGAAGCAGTCGCTCATCAGGTAGAGCCAGAACCCGAGCAGGGTCCCGTTGTGGGCAGCCGGCTCTTCGTGGCAGAGGAAGCGCGAGGGGCCGGTATCGGCAACCGTGGTGTTCATGCGCCTGCCCCCTGGGCGTCAGGTTGCCAATTGCCGGAGTGTTCGAACGCCCGCACCTCGTCCGCAGGTATGTGGTAGTCGCGGTGGTAATTGAAGGTGTGGACGATGGAGGCGACGACAATGCCGGCGAACGACGCCACGGCCAGCCACCAGATGTACCAGACCAGGCCGAAGCAGCAGGCAAAGGACAGTGCGCCGATGACTGCACCGGCGGCCGTGTTCTTCGGCATGTGGATGGGGTGGAAGCCTTCCAGCGGGCGCTGGAAGCCATGTTTCTTCATGTCCGCCCAGGCGTCGCGCTGGTGCACGTTGGGGATGAACGCGTAGTTGTAGTCCGGCGGCGGCGATGAGGTGGACCACTCCAGGGTTCGGCCGTTCCACGGATCGCCGCCCACGGCGTAGGCCTTGCGCCGCATGATGCTGACGGCGATCTGGATCACGAACGCGAGGATGCCCAGCGCGATCAGGCCGGCGCCGATCGCGGCGACGACGAAATACGGCTGCAGCGCAGCGTTGTCGAAGTGGCTCAGGCGACGGGTCACGCCCATCAAGCCCATGATGTACAGCGGCGTGAATGCCACCCAGAAGCCGACCAGCCAGAACCAGAAGCTGGCCTTGCCCCAGAACTCGTCGAGCCTGAAGCCGAACGCCTTGGGGAACCAGTAGTTGACCGCCGCGAACACGCCGAACACCACACCGCCGATGATGACGTTGTGGAAGTGCGCGATCAGGAACAGGCTGTTGTGCAGCAGGAAATCGGCCGGCGCCACCGACAGCATCACGCCGGTCATGCCGCCGATGGTGAAGGTGAACAGGAAGCCCATCGTCCACAGCATCGGCACGGTGAAGCGCACGCACCCGCGGTACATGGTGAACAACCAGTTGAAGATCTTCACCCCGGTGGGGATGGAGATGATCATGGTGGTCAGCGAGAAGAACGAGTTGACGTCGGCGCCCGAGCCCATCGTGAAGAAGTGGTGCAGCCACACCAGGTACGACAGGATCATGATCGCGACGGTGGCGTAGACCATCGACGAATAGCCGAACAGCGGCTTGCCGGAGAACGTGGGCACGATTTCCGAATACACGCCGAAGATCGGCAGGATCAGGATGTACACCTCCGGGTGTCCCCACACCCAGATCAGGTTGATGTACATCATCACGTTGCCGCCGAAGCCGGTGGTGAAGAAGTGGGTGCCCAGGTAACGGTCCAGCGAGAGCAGGAACAGCGTGGCGGTGAGTACCGGGAAGGTCGCGAGGATCAGGCCGCTGGTGCACAGCGTGGTCCAGCTGAACACCGGCATCTTCATCATCGACATGCCGGGCGCGCGCATCTTAAGGATGGTGGTGACGAAGTTGACGCCAGTCAGCAGCGTGCCCACGCCGGACAACTGCAGGCCCCAGATGTAGTAGTCGACGCCGCTGCCCTGCTGCAGTTCCGACACGGGCGGGTAGCCCAGCCAGCCGGCGGTCGAGAAATCGCCGACGAACAGCGACACCATGAACAGGATCGCGCCCCAGAACGTGAACCAGAAGCTCAGGTTGTTGAGGAACGGAAACGCCACGTCGCGCGCGCCGATCTGCAAGGGCATGACGAAGTTCATCAGGCCCACGATGTAGGCCATCGCCACGAAGAAGATCATGATCGCGCCGTGCGCGGTGAAGATCTGGTCGTAATGCTCGGGCGGCAGGTAGCCCATGTGCGGGCCGAATGCCATCGCCTGCTGCGCGCGCATCATGATCGCGTCGGAGAAGCCGCGCAGCAGCATCACCGTGCCGAGGATCATGTACATGATGCCGAGCTTCTTGTGGTCCACGCTGGTGAACCACTCGTGCCACAGGTAGCCCCACAGGCGCTTCTTGGTGACGAGGCCGAGGATGGCCAGGCCGCCGATCGCCACCACGACGAGGGTAGCGAGGACGATGCGGCCTTCGAGATCGGGCTTCAGGAAGGGCAGGGAATCGAGCGTCAGCCGCCCGAACAGGAAATCCCAGATGGGGGCGCGATGAGGCATGGCTTCGGGCATGACTTGAATCTCCGCAAGCAGATCAGTGCGCCTCCGCAGCCTGCGCGGGGACTGTTTTTTCGGCATCCACCAGCGCGCCGGCGTGCGCAGGGTGGTCGTGCATGCCTGGCATGCCTGGCATGCCTGGCATGCCTGGTATGGCGTCGGCGGTGCCGGCCGCGATCATCGGGTTCTTGCACTCCTGGCTGGAGTCGGTGCAGAGGTTGAGGATGCGCGTGTACAGATCGGGCTCGAAGCGCGCGTAGTACCGCACCGGCGCATTGCGCTCCGGCTGGCGCAGCTGGTCGTAGGCCTTGCGGTCGAGCTCGCCGCCGCCGGTGCGGACCTTGGCGATCCAGGTGTCGAAATCCTGCGGGCTCATGCCGTCGAAGCTGAAACGCATGTCGGTGAAGCCCGCGCCGCTGTAATTGGCCGAGAAGCCCTGGTACCGGCCCGGCTTGTTGATGACCGCATGCAATACCGTCTGCATGCCGGGCATGGTGTAGACCATACCAGCCAGAGCGGGCACGGAGAACGCATCCATCATGGTGTCGGCGGTGAGCTTGAAGCGGATGGGCCGGTCCACGGGTGCCGCCAGCTGATTCACCGTGGCGACGCCGTACTGCGGGTAGAAGAACAGCCATTTCCAGCGCAGCGACACCACGTCCACCTCGAGCGGCTTGGTGCCCGCCGCAACGGCTTGCCCCGGGGCTACCCGGTCGAGCGGCCGATAGGGGTCGAGCTGGTGGGTGCCGATCCAGCTGATGGCGCCGACGGCGATGATGATCAGCAGCGGCGCGGCCCACACCACCAGTTCCAGCTGGGGCGAATGATCCCATTCGGCGTCGTAGATGGCCTTCTTGTTGGAGGCCCGGTAACGCCATGCAATGACGCCGATCGCAACCAGCACCGGCACCACGATCAACGCGATGATCACCGTGGTGACGATCATGACGTCGCTTTGCCGGTGGGCGACGTCGCCGGATGGATCCAGCAACACCAGGTGGCAGCCGCCCAGCAGTGCAAGTGGAGACAACAGCAAGCCGCGAAGACGTTTCACTGTCATGGGCACGTGTGCATCGGGCAACGAGGTGTTGCCTACACTACACTCCAAGGGCGGTTCTGTACTACCCTCGCAACGCGTGTTTCCCGACCGGTTCGATATGCCCAGGGCGGGTCGGAGTTGCGAAAGGATATTGTGGCGGTCGTGTGAAATCGGCTGCCGCATTGCGCGATACCGCAGCCGGCCTCTCCAGCAAATCTTGCACGATCGTCGCCAGGGAATTGCCATGCCAGCCAGCAGTACCCCGTCGCTGCCCGATTCGGTCTCTCATGCGCATGGCGGGAGTTCCCATGCGGAGCTGATGACGCCGGGAGACCTGGCCGTCGGCGTGATGGTGGGACGCGCCTGCCAGTCCTTCGACTTTTTCGTGTTCGGTATCGGCTGCGTGCTGGCGTTCCCGGCGGTGTTCTTTCCCTTCGCCAGCCAGATCGACGGAGTGTTCTATTCCTTCGCGATCTTCGCGCTGGCGTTCATCGCGCGGCCGCTGGGCTCGATGTTCTTCCTGGTGCTGCAGCGTCATCTCGGCCTCCCCGCCAAGCTGACCATCGCGCTGTTCCTGCTGGGCATGGCGACTGCCGGCACCGCGTTCCTGCCCGGCTACGCCACGCTGGGATGGGCGTCCATTCTGGCGCTGGCGGTGCTGCGCTTCGGGCAGGGCTTCGCGCTCGGCGGCAGCTGGAACGGTCTGGCCTCGCTGATGGCGCTCAAGGCGCCCAAGAATCGGCGTGGCTGGTACGCCATGCTGCCCCAGTTGAGCGACCCGGTCGGGTTCATCATGGCGGCGGGCCTGTTCGCCTATATCTGGTCGAGCCTGACGCCCCAGGAGTTCATCGACTGGGGTTGGCGCTATCCCTTCTTCGCGGCATTCGCGATCAACGTGGTGGCCTTGTTCGCCAGCCTGCGCATGGTGGTCGCACCCCGCTATGTGGAACAGCTCAAGGAGCGCGATCTCGAACCGTCGTCGATGCGCGAGCTGGTGCGTTCGCAAGGCCACAACATCGCGCTGGGTGCGTTCGCGCCCCTGGCCAGCTACGCGATGTTCCACCTGGTGACCATCTTCGCGCTGTCGTGGGCGCTGCTCTTCACGCAGCAATCGGTGCCCAGCTTCCTCGTGGTGCAGATCATCGGTGCGTTCGTGGCATTGCCCTGCATGCTCCTGTCGGGTGCGGTCGCGAACCGCTTCGGCCGCCGCACCACCCTGGCCGCGGGCGGCGTGCTGATCGCGGTCTACAGCGGCTGGACCGCGCTGCTCCTGGCCGGCGGCACCGTGAACAGCTACCTGTTCATCATCCTGGGATATGCCTTGCTCGGTTTCACGTACGCGCAGGCAGCCGGTGCGGTGAGCTCGAACTTCCGGCCGGAGTTCCGCTTCTGCGGTGCCATGATCACCTCGGACCTGGGCTGGCTGCTCGGTGCGGGCTTTGCGCCGCTGGTGGCGTTGTCGCTCGCTCGATATGCCGGAGTCCCCTACGTGGGCCTGTACCTGCTCTCGGGGGCGATCGGCACGTTTGCCGCCTTGTGGCTCAGCCGGGATTCCGGCGGTCTTCCCAACGACTGACGCCTTCGCTCACGGCAACAAAACGACCAGGCCCGCATCAAGCGGGCCTGGTCGTTTCCGGTGGTGATGCGAGGGGCATTCGCCACGCACCGGCGCCTGTCTGGCTTCCGTCGCTCCATGCTTGGTGCGATCATGCGCGGCCATGCCAGACGCAGACACTTCACCGCACGAGAACGAGCGCAATCTGCGTGGCCCGCTGGCGCTGAGCCTGCTGGCCTTGCTGGGACTGCTGCTGTTCGCCAGCTTCGTGGCGCTGGGCACGTGGCAGGTGCATAGACTGGCGTGGAAAACCGCGTTGATCGCCCATGTCGACGAACGCGTGCATGCGTCGCTGGTGCCGGCACCGGCCAAGGCGGACTGGGCAGGCATCACCGCGGCCAATGCCGAATATCGTCACGTGCGGCTCTCCGGTACCTGGCTCGGCGGCCGCCAGACGCGAGTATGGACCGCGACCGATGCCGGCAGCGGTTACTGGATACTCACGCCACTGCGTCGCGACGACGGCAGCATCGTGCTGGTCAACCGCGGCTTCGCGCCGGACGGCTGGTGCGACTTCAAGGGGCATTGCCCCGCCGCGCCGGGCGGCGAGGTCACGGTAACCGGCCTGCTGCGGATCAGCGAGCCGTCCGGCCTGTTCCGCCACAACGACCCCGCCGCCGACACCTGGTACACCCGCGACGTGGCGGCGATCGCCAAGGCACGCGGCCTGAAGGATGTGGCGCCGTACTTCGTGGACGCCGACGCCGCGCCAGGCGCGGCGGCATCCGCCTGGCCGCGTGGCGGCATGACGGTGATCCATTTTCCGAACCACCATCTCAACTACCTGATCACCTGGTACGTGCTGGCGCTGATGGTGCTGGGCGCGGCGGGCTACGTGGCGCGCGACGAGTACCGTTTGCGCAAGCAGCTGCGCTCGCGCTAGCCGAATTTCGGCGCCTCCTCCTGCGCGCAGGGGGCAACAGCCAAGGCAGAGCGAAGCGCCGCAAAACTCCGCCCGCCAGTTCCCAGATACGGCGCGGCGTGGCTGCGTCGTCAATCGCGTACGCGGGAGTGGTTCCCAAGTCCTCGACACAGCCTGCTTGTAGTTCCCGCGGATTGAGCCGGGCCATTTCTTTGGGCCAGCTTGCTTGACGCCGGGCATTCCCGGATCAAGTCCGGGACAGGCTCCGCCCTCCGCCCTTCGGGCCAGCTGTGCTGTTCGCCGCCTCTCCTGCGGCGGCGTGGGCCAGCAAAGAAAGATGGCTCGGACGCCGGCAGGCGGCCGAAACCGCTTTTGTTAGCTGCAGCAGGCGCTCGAAACCGCTTGTCGCTTGCGCCACAGGCTGCCCTCCTGCGAGCAGGGGGGCTCCCAAGTCGCGATGCGGCACGGCTGCGCGTGCCGGCGCCGGTATGCGATGCTTGTCGCTTCCCCGCCCCACCCGCGTCGAAGGACATGACCGACACCTGGATCTTTCCCGACTGGCCGGCGCCTGTGCGCGTGCGCGCGGCGGTGAGCACCCGTGAAGGCCCTGGCGTCTCGGCGGCGCCGTTCGGCCGCTTCAATCTCGGTTTGCGCAGCGGCGAATCCGCCGAGGTGGTGGGCAGCAACCGCAGCGTGCTGCAGCAGGCACTGAACCTGCCAAACGCACCGCGCTGGCTGCACCAGGTGCACGGCAGCACCGTGGCCGAGCTTGGCCCGCTTCCCGCGGCCGCCGAGCCGCAGGCGGATGCGGCGGTATCGCACATTCCCGGCACCGTGCTGGCCATCCTTACCGCCGATTGCCTGCCGGTGCTGTTCTGCGCCGACGACGGCAGCGCCATCGGCGCCGCCCACGCCGGCTGGCGCGGCCTCGCCGCGGGCGTGCTGGAAGCCACCATCGAGCAGATGCAGCTGGCGCCGTCGCGGCTGCTGGCTTGGCTGGGGCCGTGCATCGGCGGGCCTTCCTACGAGGTGGGCGAGGAGGTGCGCGCCGCCTTCGTGAACCACGCGGCCGGGGCGGCCGCCTGTTTCGCGGCGACGCGGCCGGGGCATTGGCATTGCGACCTCGCGGCGCTGGCGCGGCAGCGCCTGGCCGCCGCGGGAATCCTGCGCGTGCATGGGGGCGGGTTCGATACCTTCGCCGATCCGCGGTTCTACTCGTATCGGAGGGAGGGGGCGCGCAGTGGGCGCTTCGCCAGTTTGATCTGGTTGGCGGGCAGCTGACTTCGGCGCTTTGCCGCGTTTGCTGCTTATCGCTCCTGCGAAGGCAGGAACTTTGGTGTCTTTGATCTTCACGCGCGACATGTCGCAAGACGGGCATTCGCAAGCGACAGAGCGGTTTCGTCCACCTGGCGCAAGCGACAGAGTGGTTTCGTCCACCTGCCGGTGGCCGAGCTACTTCTCCTTTGCTTGTCCAAAGGAGAAGTAGCCAAGAGGAAACGACACCCCGCGGCGGCGCTCTCCGGGCTTCCTGCCCTGCGAGTGCGTGAGCCGTGGCCGGGCTTTTCGGCCGGACTCCTGTCCGGTCGAAAAGGCATCGCCCTCCTTGGCGATGCCCGCTGCGCGGCCTCTTCGTCCACGCCTCACCGCCACCGAGGGGGCCCAGAACAGCAGCGCGCTCCCAGCGCGCAGAGGCAACGGCAACAGCCAGAGCTAAAGCAGAGCAGAGCAAGGGCAAAGCGAAGCCTGCAAATCTTCGCCCCTCAGTTTCCAGATACGGTGCGGGGTGGCCACCACGTAGATCGTGTAGGCGGGAGTTGCTCCAATATCCTCGACATAGCACTGCTTGTAGTTCCGGCGGATTGAACAGGCCATTTCTCTTGGTTCCTTCTCTTGACTCCGGGCATCCTGCCCTCCGCCCTGCGGGCCAGCTGCGCTGTTCGCCGCCGCTCCGGCGGCGGCGTGGG
>Ga0187815_10000125_pt1 | contig 37882 bp, 35 predicted proteins | sample NC_S_5_FD_132962 | JGI IMG/M metagenome (GOLD analysis project Ga0187815, IMG submission 132962) | Wetland sediment microbial communities from Neuse River Estuary, North Carolina, USA - ASW-S_5 | ecosystem: Environmental > Aquatic > Freshwater > Wetlands > Sediment | place: USA: North Carolina... | reverse complement strand
TCCCGGCTTTCCCCGCGCAATGGGTTACGGCTTATACGTGCTCTCCCCGGTGAGCGGCGGTTTTTGTCACCGTTGCCGTCCCCACACAGGCGGGGCGGATAGACGCCACGGTCGCGGCGCCAGGACCACACGACTTCGCCGTACGCTGCGAACGTCTCGTCCGGCGAGAAACCCGCCTGACACCGCAGCGTCCATCGCAACCCGCGCCAACGTTCCGTGACGACCGCGAAGCGTCCCCTCCTGGAGGCGCGGGCTGGGACGGATTATGCACCTGATTGGACATTCTGAAAAGCGGAATATTTTTTCCAAACGAGCTTGACATGTTTTTTGAAAACCAGAAGTGATTTGCCCGTCGAGCCAATTTGTCGCACGTGTCCAGCGGCCGGCGAACGATTCCTTCACTTGCGCGTTACGTTTAGCGGGTGCCCCCGTCTGGCGAGGAGCTGCGACCATGCTTCCGCGCGGCAGTAGTCTTGTTGCGGTCTTTCTCGGGATTTGCTCACTCCTGATAGGCGTTGACGCATCCGCGCAGCCCGGAAGGCAGGGACCAGGCGGTGCTGCGGCCCCGGTAGCACGGCCTGCCGCGCCACCGGCCGCCATCGCGCGCCCTGCCCCGCCGCCGATGGCCCGGCCGGCGGCACCCATGGCGCGTCCGATGCCGCATTTTGCTGCACCTCCAACTGCCCCGCATATCGCAGCGCCGCGCCCCAGCTTCCGCTCAGCACCGGCGCAGCGTCCGGCCATGGTACAGCCTCAACGGCCGCACATCGCCGCGCCGTCACGGTCAAGCACGCCGCCTGCGGTGAGCGCGCGGCCCTCGCGACAGCGGCAGGTCGAAACGCGCACGGGCCAGCGCGAGCAGCGCGTCCAGCAACAGCAGCAAGCCTTGCAGGAGCGGCAGCGTGCCACCCTTTCGCGCCAAAGCGCGGACCGCCAGAGCCGCATCGATCGCTTGCAGCAGCGCGTACAGCAATTGCAGACGAAGAAGCCGGAAGGCCTGCGAGCGCAGCGGGCGCAGCAGCGGCTGTTGCAGACGCAGAATCGCAGGCTCGAGCAGGAGCAGCGCACGCTGCAACGCGACCAGGCGCGCCTGCAGAAGCTCGGACCGCAGCCGCAAACAGAACGATCCGCCGCTGCGATGCAGGCCGCCGCCCGCGGCCGCTTTGCCGCGCAATTCCGCGGCAGGGATGCCCTGCAGGCGAACGCGGCATTTGCGGACCGACGGCAGCATTGGGCGCCGCGTGATGCCTGGCGGCACCGCAAGCGCGCGATATTCGTGGCCTTTCTCGGCCCGGTGTTCTGGCCCTACGCCTATTCCGATATCTTCGACTACACGTTCTGGCCCTACGCCTATGAGCCCGGCTACTGGGCCTACGCCTATGACGACTTCGTCGATACCGTGTTCTGGGGCGCGGACGAGCGCTATTCCGCCTATGCCGGCTATCCGGCCGGCGGCGGGTCGGCATCGCGCGGGCGCGGCGGACCGAGCGAGCAAACGTTGCGGCAGTTGTGCGGCAATCCGCAGCAGGGTGTGACGGCCTGGCCGATCGAGGACATCGCGAAAGCGGTGCGGCCGACGGCGGACCAGCGCGCCCTGCTCGATGAGTTGAAGGCGGCAGCCGCAAAGGCAGCCGACGCGTTCAAGCAATCCTGCGAGGAGACCTATGCCCTGACGCCGCCCGGCCGCCTGCGGGGGATGACGAACCGCGTTCGCGCCACGCTGGACGCGGTGAGGATCGTGCGGCCGGCGCTGGAGAAATTCTACACTTCGCTCTCCGACGAGCAGCAGGCTCGCTTCAACGAGCTGCGGCCGAAGGTGGAAGGATCGCAACAGCAACAGGAAGCGAATGCAACGCCCGGGGAGAGCTGCGGCGATCCGAAATCGGGCCTGACGCAACTGCCGATCGAACGGATCGAGGGCGTGGTGAAGCCGGCGGGCAAACAGAAAGAGGCGCTCGATCGGCTGAGTGCAGCGACGGCCGAGGCAGTCAAGGCGTTGCAGGCAGCTTGCCCGGACAGCGTGCCGCTGACGCCGGTCGGCCGGCTGGAGGCGATGGAGAAGCGGCTCGAGGCCATGCTTACTGCCGCTGACCGCGTGCAGCCGGCGCTGGACGAATTCTATGGCACGCTGAGCGCCGAACAGAAGGCGCGGTTCAACACGATGCCGCGAACGGCGCAGCAGTGAGTTTCGTAGGATGGGTAGAGCGACAGCGAAACCCATCGTTCTCATGGCAGGCAATGATGGGTTTCGCTTCGCTCTACCCATCCTACGGACTACGCTCGCTTGTGCCGGCGCCGGGCGAGCAATGCTCTACGGAGAACAGGATGTCGGGAATCGAGAGGCAAGACATCATCGTGTTGGCCTGTCTGGCAGCCGTGTTCTGCTGGACCTACGTCGTGCTGCCGCTGGTGTTTTTTCCCAGGTGATATCGGCTAGACGAAGAAGCCGCATCGCAGGATGGGTAGCGCGACAGCGAAACCCATCGTTCTTGCCGCGAGCAATGATGGGTTTCGCTTCGCTCTACCCATCCTACTCACTCTACACCACCGTCTTGTGCCGTTCGATGCAGGTGCGCAGGACCTCATCCATGGGCCTGCCCCACCAGTCGTTGGAAAAAATCTCGATTTCGGAGTAGCCGCCAAAACCCTGCGCCTCGACGGCGGCGCGCACGCGTTTGATGTCGATGACGCCGTCGCCCATCATGCCGCGGTCGTTGAGGATGTCCTTGGTCGGCACCAGCCAGTCGCAGACGTGGAAGGCGAGAATGCGGTCCTTGCCGGCGCGGGCGATCTGGCCCGTCAACTCGAAATCCCACCAGATGTGATAGACGTCGAGCGCGACGCCGAGCATGCCGGAGCGCGCGGGATCGATGGCGTCGCAGAGATCGAGCGCCTGCCTCGTCGTGTTCACGCAGGCGCGGTCGGCGGCGTAGGCCGGATGCAGGGGCTCGATGGCGAGGGGCATGTTGGCGGTGCGCGCGTAGTCCAGCATCTCGGCGATGCCGTCATGCACCTGTCCCCAGGCGGCGGCGATGTCCTTTGTCGCGCTACTGCCCGGCCGCGAATATTGCGGCAGGCCGCCCACCACCAGCACGATGCAGGGCGCGCCCAGCGCTTTTGCTTCGTCCACGGCGCGGCGGTTGTCGTCGCGCGCGGCGGCGCGATGCTCGGCATCCGAGACGAACATGCCGCCGCGGCAATAGCCGGAGAGATCGAGCCCCGCCTCACGCACCGCGCGCGCGGCGCGCTCAAGCCCGACGGCTGCCACCTGATCGCGCCAGGGATCGATGGCGCGGATGTTCTGGCGTGCGCAGGCGTCGATGATCTCCAGCAGATCGCCCTGCTTGCGGACCGTCGCCGTGTTCAGCGACAGCCAGCGATGATCAGCAGAAAAATCCCGCATCAGGCTTCGAAGCCGCGCGTCGCCAGAAATGCCTTCATGCGCTGCGTCGCCATTTCGGGATTGGCAAGCAGCCCGGCCTTGTCGGCGAGGCGGAACAATTCGGCAAGATGCAGCGTGGATCGCGCGCTCTCCTGCCCGCCGACCATGGTGAAGTGATCCTGGTGGCCGTTGAGCCAGGCCATGAACACGACGCCGGTCTTGTAGAAGCGCGTGGGCGCGCGGAAGATGTGGCGCGACAGCGGCACGGTCGGACCGAGCACGTCGTGAAAGCCGGCCGCATCGCCGGCGGCAAGGCGCGACAGCGCGTAAGAGGCCGCCGGCGCGATGGCGTCGAAAATGCCGAGCAGCGCGTGGGAATAGCCCTGCTCGTCGCCGGCGATCAGCTCGGCATAGTTGAAGTCGTCGCCGGTATACATCTTGACGGACCGAGCGAGGCGGCGGCGCATGTCGATCTCGCGCTGCTTGTCGAGCAGCGAGACCTTCACGCCATCGACCTTGGCGGCGTTGGCGTTGATGATGGCAACCGCGGTGTCCATCGCCTTGTCGAGGTCGGCCGTGCCCCAATAACCCGCGAGCGCGGGATCGAACATGTCGCCGAGCCAGTGGATGATCACGGGCTCGCGGACCTGGCCCAGCACGCGGTCATAAACCTTGGCGTAGTCGTCGGCGCTGCGGCCGATCCTGGCCAGCGCGCGCGAGGCCATCAGGATGATGCGGCCGCCTGCCTTCTCGACGGCCGCGATCTGCTCCTCATAGGCGCGGATCACGTCGTCGATGGTTTTTGCGTCTTCCACCGCGAGGTGATCGGTGCCGGCGCCGGAGAACACCAGTGCGCCCCGCGCCTTCGCCGCGCGCACCGAGCGCTGGATCAGCTCCAGCGAGGTGTTCCAGTCGAGCCCCATGCCGCGCTGCGCGGTGTCCATGGCCTCGGCCACGCCGAGGCCGAGATCCCAGACGTGCTCGCGGAAGGCAATGGTGCGGTCCCAGTCGATCGCCGCCGCCAGCCACGGATCGTTGTCGGCCAGGGGATCGGCGACGACGTGCGCGGCGGAGAAGGCGACGCGGTTCAGCGTGCCGTCGAGCTTCGCGGGGAAGGTACGCGACGCCGCGAGACGGTAATTCTCGATCTTGCGATCCGCCGTCGGCAGTTTCAGCGACAGAGAAGACATCGGCAGGACGGGCTTGTTCATGACAAAACCTCGCTAGACCTTGATGGGGGCGACGTCGATCCAGCGCCGCTCTTTCCAGCTCTGCAGCGCGCATTCGGCGAGCTGCACGCCCTTGGCGCCTTCGAGCAGCGTGTACTTGTAAGGCGCATCTTCGCAGACGTGGCGGATGAACATCTCCCACTGCTCCTTGAAGCCGTTGTCATAGACGACGTTGTCGGGAAGCTTCTGCCAGTCGGCATAGAAATCGTGCAGGCGCTTCTCGTCGGGATTCCATACCGGCCGCGGCGTGGCCTGACGGGCCTGGATCACGCAGTCGGAAAGGCCGGCCACCGCTGAGCCGAGCGTGCCGTCGACCTGGAAGGTGACGAGGTCGTCGCGATAGACGCGCGTCACCCAGCTCATGTTGATGTGCGCGATCACGCCGCCCTTGAGGCGGAAGGTGGCGTAGGCGGAATCGTCGGCGGTCGCCTTGTACTTCTTCCCCTTCTCGTCATAGCGCTCGGGGATATCAGTGGTGCCGGTGCAGGAAACGCTCTCGACCTCGCCGAAGAGATTGTCGAGCACGTAGCGCCAGTGGCAGACCATGTCGAGGATGATGCCGCCGCCATCCTCGGCGCGGTAATTCCACGACGGACGCTGCGCTTCCTGCCAGCCGCCCTCGAACACCCAGTAGCCGAACTCGCCACGCACCGAGAGCATGCGGCCGAAGAAGCCGGAGTCGCGCAGGAAGGCGAGCTTCTTCAGGCCCGGCAGGAACAGCTTGTCCTGCACGGTGCCGTGCTTGACGCCCTTGGCATTGGCGAGCTTCACCACCGCAACCGCTTCCTCGAGATTGGTCGCGATCGGCTTCTCGCAATAGACATGCTTGCCGACGTTGATCGCCTTGGTCAGCAGCGAGGGGCGCGCCTGCGTGGTGGCGGTGTCAAAGAACACCTCGTCGTTCTTGTCGGCCAGCGCCTTGTCGAGGTCGGTGGTGTGCCTGACGATATCGAAGCGCTTTGCCAACGCTGCGACTCTTTCGGCGTCACGGCCGACCAGGATCGGATCGGGCATCACGCGGTCGCCGTTGGACAGCGTGACGCCGCCCTGGTCGCGGATGGCGACGATGGAGCGGATCAGATGCTGGTTCAGCCCCATGCGGCCCGTGACACCGTTCATGATCAGGCCGAGGCGTTTGGTAGTCATGCAGTCTGCTCCTTGAGAATTGTTTTTGGCCGCGCGAGCGGCGAGATGGTCGGCCAGTCCGGATGAACGGCGCTGGCAAAACCGGGGGCGGCGAGCGAACCGGTGAGGAGATCGCCGTCATGGATGGCGAGGCGAACCTTGCCGCCGCGTCGTTCGTAGAGATCGGGATGGCCCGCGAGGAAGCGCTCTGCCTCGGCGGCCGGCGTGTCGGCGAAACCGTCGACATAATGGTGACCGTTGCGCTCGGCATGGGTCATGCCTAGCAGCGCGCCCAGCGCCAGATCCTGCTGCACGGCAAGGCCCGCCTGACAGGTGAGATCTTCGCCGGCGATGAAATACCGTGCGCCCTCCGCGCTCCACTTCGCCGCGCGGGTGGCGTTGACGACGGACTTGTAAAGCCCCTTGCAGGATTTCGAGGAGATGCCGCGATAGCCGAGCGCGCGGGCAGCCGGGAAGGCGTCGTAGGAGTCATCGGCCTCATCGACGATGAAGTCGCGCCTTGCCAGCGCGCCGAGCGGAGATTTGCGCGTGATGTCGCGCGGCATCGGCTGCTCGATATAGAGCAGGTTCGACGCGATGGCTTCAAGCGCGCTGTCGCGGTCGAGGCGGTCCGCCAGCACAGCGAGCGCGCCGAGATCAGCGTACTGCTCGTTGGCATCCAGCGTGACCTTGTACGCGTACGGCAGCCGGGAAAGCTCCTTGCCGATGCGGATCAGGCGATCGGCATCATGGGCGGGATCGCCGTTGAGCTTCAGCTTGAAATAGCGCGCGCCCGCGTTCTCCTTGGGGTCCGCAATACCGCCCTCGCCTTCGATTGCATCATCAAGCCCGACGGTGTGGCGGATCGCGACGCGGTCCAGCCGCCGGCGGCCGGCCAGGAACTTTTCGATGTCGCCGTCCGCGAGGTCAGGCGAGAGCCGCGCATCGATGCCGGCGATGTTCTGCGCCATGCCGTCGAAGAAGTTCGTGTTGGTGGCGCGCAAGAGCGCATCGAGGACCGCCTTGTCGATCTCGGCCGGCCCGTAGCTTGCCGCCAGCGGCGGAATGTCCTCCTTGCCGCAAAGCTTTGCTTGCCGCGCAATGCAGGCTGCGTGCAGACCGAAGGCGGTGTCGAATTCCTTGTGCGAGAGGTAGAGCTCGCGCGCGATCAATAGCGAGTGGCGCAGTTCCTCGACCGTCTGCGCCGGCGTCAGATGCGGCCGCTTGTCGAACCATTTCGGCACCAGGAACTCGGCGGTAGCGCCGACCGCCCTGCCCTTTCCTTCGACGTCGATCTCGACCAGCACGAAGGCCTGCGGCGTCGCATTGACCACGACGGCGCCGAAACGGAACGGCCGCGCGAACTGCACCGGCCGTTCAAAGAAGGCGATATCGCGTATGGCGAGGCGCGGTGCCATTCGGCGGGCCCTTAGTCCAGCGAGCTCTGGGTGAAGAAATGCTTGCGGATGCGATGTACCAGTTCGGTGAAGACAGGGTCGGCCATGACGTCGAGCGAGCGCGGGCGCGGCAGCGGCACGTCGTAGATCGCCGCGATCGCGCCGGGCCGCTCGGTCATCACGAGCACGCGGTCGGCGAGGAACACGGCCTCCGGTATGGAGTGCGTGATCAGGAGCACCGTCTTGCCGGTCTCGCGCTGGATGCGCATCAGTTCGACGTTCATCTTCTCGCGCGTCATGGCGTCGAGCGCGCCGAACGGCTCGTCCATCAGCATGATCCTGGGATCATGCACCAGCGCCCGGCAGATCGAGGCGCGCTGCTGCATGCCGCCGGACAGCTGCCACGGCAGTTTCCTCTCAAAACCTTCGAGGCCGACCAGCTTCAAGAGTTCCTTGGCGCGCGGCAGATATTTGTCGCGCGGCAACCCCTTCATGTCGATCGGCAGCATCACGTTGGAGAGGATGTTGCGCCAGGGCAGCAGCAACGCGTTCTGGAACACGATACCGACATTGCCGTGGGGCTTCGTCACCGGCTCGCCCTCGACAAGGATCTCGCCCGTAGTGGGCGCGAGCAGGCCGGAGATCATCTTGAGCAGCGTGGACTTGCCGCAGCCGGACGGGCCGACCACGACAAAGAACTCGCCGTCATTGATGTGGAAGTCGAGCGGCCGCAGCGACGGCACGTCGCCGTCGCTCGACTTGTAGGTCTTGGACACGCCGGAGAGTTTGATCCCCGACGCGCCATGGCTTGCCGCTCGATCCGAGACCAGGCGCAGATGCGCGCCCGCCTGGTCGGCTGCCGATTTCGTCGCTGGTTTCATCACTTCGGCAGATATTCGTTGGTGTAGAACGCCTTGGGATTTTCCTTGGCCTTGGCATCCAGCCCGCCATATTCGACCATGAGCGCAACGGAGTCGTTCATGTTCTGGTCGGTGACCTGGAACGGCCGCTTGCCTTTCGTTTCGGCGGTCCGATACAGCGGGATGGTCAGTTCAAAGCCCTGCGTCAGCGTCTCGATCTTGCCGCCCTTCGGGTTGGCGTCGAGGATCGACTGCGCGGCGGCCTTCGGCTCCTTCTCGGCGGCTTCCACCGCCTTGGTTGTCGCCGACATGAAGCGCTTGACGAGGTCGGCGTTGGCCTTGACGTAATCGGTGTTGGCGATGATGCCGGACGAGACCATGTTGATGCCGTAGTCGGCGAACTTGATCGGATAGACGTCCTTGCCGGTAGCGTCCTTGATCTTCATCGACTGATCCATGACGTAGCCGAGCAACAGGTCGGCCTGGCCGTTGATGACGGCGTTGAGCTTGGTCTGCCCGTCGCCGGCGACTGTCTGGAAGTCGCTTTCCTTCAGACCGGTCTTCTTGAGGAACAACGGCCAGATCTGGGTCATGGAATCAGCCGGCGTGATCGCAACCGTCTTGCCCTTGATGTCCTCGGGCTTCCTGATGTTCTTATCTGCAAAGCCCATGGCGGACATCGGGCTGGTCTGCAGCAGCACGCCGGTCGCGATGACAGGCGCGCCCTTGATCGCGGCACGCATCATGGTGGGGACGTCGACATAGCCGAAATTGGCGGTCTTGGCGGCCACCGCCTGCGTGGTCGCGGCCGAGCCGCGGCCTTCCTGGATTTCCAGGTCGATGTTCTCGGCGGCGTAGATGCCCTTGGCCTTGCCGTAATAGAACGGCGCGTGCTCGCCATAGACGTACCAGTTCAGCATCAGCACGACCTTGTCGGCTGCCGATGCCTGCGCGGTGAAGGCCAGTGTCGCTGCCGCGGCCAGAATCCATTTCATCATGTGTCTCTGTCTCCCTTGTGGCTCTTGTTTGTCAGTCATTGCGAGCGAAGCTGTCGAGTCGCAATGACGGCGCTCATTCTATGCAACTCACGAAGCGAAAATGATTTCGCGCTGGCTGACGTGCCAGGGAATGACGAGCCGCTCGATGCGATCGACGATCCAGAACAGGACGACGCCGAGCAGTGCCAGGATCACCAGTGCGGCAAACATCGTCGGCAGGTCGAAGGTTCCAATCGAGCGCTGCATGACGTAGCCGATGCCGGAATTGGAGCCGACGAACTCGCCGACGACGGCGCCGACCACGGCGAGCGTCACCGAGACCTTCAGCCCGGCAAAGATCGCCGGCATTGCATGCGGCAGGTTCACCGCGCGGAACACGGCAAAGCGGCTGCCCTGCATGGCGCGCGCCAGATCAACCATATCGGGGTCGACCGACTTGAAGCCCTGCACGGCGGACACCACGACGGGAAAGAAGCCGAGCAGGAACGCCGAGATCACCTTTGGGATGATGCCAAAGCCGAACCACACCACGAACAGCGGCGCGATCGCGATCTTCGGCACCGACTGCGAGAATACCAGCAGCGGATAGACATAGCTTTCCACTGTCTTCGATCCCGCGATCAGCATCGCAACGGGAATGCCAAACACGGCCGACAGCAGGAAACCGAGGATGGTGGCGTAGGTCGTAGGCCAGGACTGCCGCAACAGTTCCGGCCAATCGGTCTTCAGGACCGCGACGACGTCGCCGGGCGACGGGATCTGGTAGGCCGGAATCTTGAAGACCCGGATGGTCACGTCCCAGAGCACGACGATGAAGATCAGGAACAGGAACGGGCGGACCCACGCCGCATTCAGCATCTTGCTCAGGACTCCCGGGCCCTCAGGTTCGGCCACGCCTCACTCCCTGGTTTCGGTGATCTTATCCGGACAAATTAACTCGTTGGATAAATACTGTCCAGCGTGTTTCTTACGGCAAATTGCCACGAAATATCGTGCCGACGGCGTCGGGCCGACCCGGCGCCCTCACCCTGAGGAACCACGACGGATGCAGGCCCATCTGTGCCTCATGGTTCGAGACGCGCGAAGACGCGCTCCTCACCATGAGGGTTAGATTGAGGCGCCCGGAGGGCGTGTCAGGCGGTGTGATGGGCCGGCGGCCGCAGCCTGGGCGCCTTTTCCCTGGCAAATGACGCCGTCGATTTGCCGGTCAGCGCCGCCAGCACCAGGGCAACCATGTGCTGGAGCCGCTCGTCCCTCGCCTCCTTGCCCAGGAGGTCGCGCCCGAAAATCACGCTGAGGGTTGCGCTGTTGCCGAGGTAGAAGAAGCTCAGCGCGGCGATGGAAATGTAGAGCTGTACCGGATCGACCGCGACGCGGAAATCGCCGGTAGCAACGCCCCGCCGCACCACATCGCGGATCATCTCCACAAAGGGCGAATGCATCGACTTCACCTTGGTCGAGCGCTTCAGGTTCTTCGCCTTCGCCAGATTCTCGGTATTGAGCAGCGCCAGGAATTCGGGGTTGCGGATAAAATAGTTCCAGGTGAAATCGATCAGCCGCTCAATCGCTTGCGGCGGGTCGAGATGTTCGAGGTCAAGCTCGCGCTCCTCGGCGCGGATCTTCTCATAGGCGCCTTCGAGCACCGCAAGATAAAGGTCTTCCTTGTTGCCGACGTGGTAATAGAGCATGCGCTTGTTGGCGCCGGCCTTCTGCGCGATGCGGTCGACCCGCGCGCCGCCGATCCCGTGGGCGGAGAATTCCTGCTTGGCCGCCTCGAGGATGCGCAGCCGCATCCCCTCGGGGTCGCGCTGCCATTTCAAAACTCGCTTGCGCTTGGCCAAATCGGGACGCTCGGTGGTGGTGGATGCGGCGACGTGTAACACGGCTTTCGCGGATTGCGAAATCATCTCGCTTCACCCCTCCCATTGGGAGAGGTCGGCGCGCAGCGCCGGGTGAGGGATTCAGGTCTTTCGAGAGAGCGCGAGCCCCCTCACCCGGATCGCATCTTTCCGATGCGATCCGACTTCTCCCCATCGGGAAGAGGTAGAACGAGCCACATTGCTATTCGACCGTTGCGAGCTTTGGCGCCGGCTGCACCAGCAGCGTCGGCACACCGCAGGTGCCGCTCTTGACCGTCATCACGCGCGTGCCTGGCTTGCGGCCGGTGCGCACTTCCGAGACGTCGACGCCGGCAGCCGCAAGGCGCGCATGCGTGGCGTCGATGTCGAGCACGCGCCAGCAGATGCCGCGGAGGCGATCGGGCTTGCTCTGGTCCGTCTTGCCGGGGCGGCTCGTGACCTCGACGATCAGATCGCCGCAGCGGAAGAACATCAACCGGCCCCATTCGGGGTGCGAGCGGTCGAGCGCCATGTCGAGCCCCAGCCGCGCGCCGTAGAGCGCGGCGGCGCGTTCGGGATCTGTCGTCGAGACGACGACATGATCCATCGCCGTGATCGATGCCGGCACGGTGCGCACCGATAGCGGCCGCGGCTTTGCAAGCTCGAGAAAGAACATGCGCACGCCGCGCGTGGCGTCCGTCGCGGTGCGCGTGCGCTTCCATGACAACGTTCCGCCGCTGACGTCGTCGCGACTTTCGACCTCAGCGATGGATTCAGGTTTCAGCGCCAGCCGATCGAGCCTGCGGTGCAGTTTTGCGATATCCTCGGTGCGAAAGCACAGGCTCGCCATCCCCTCGCCCTGCTCGGCGAGCAGGCTGCGGATGCGTTTTGCAGCGTCGCTGTCGCCGTCGGGCGCCATCAGCTCCAGCGTTGCATTATCGAGCGTGAACAGTGCGCGCGCCGCGCCCTCCCCCGCGTTGCGCCAGGCCGGGGTGCGTGCGAACAGCGTCTGGTAGGCCGCGATGGCGGCGTCGATCTCGTTGACGAGAACCACGACATGGTCGAGACCGGTGATCACAGAAAGAGACCTCACATGTTCTCGGCACTGAGGCGGGAAACCAAACCGGCCTTCCCGGCGTTATGCATGGTTGCGACGCGTTGCAATGGTGGTAGTCCGCCCGCATGCCCTTCTCAAGACGCAAAGGCAGCAGGTTTTGCGAATATTTTCAGCGATGATGGACGACAAGCGGTGCTAATCTGCTGGCGCCGGGCGGGACCAACCTCAGCCCCATGGAAGACGAATGCAGGCTCTCTTCATCGGACAGACCTATATCGACGTCACCTTCATCACCGACCACATGCCGACCGGCGATGAGAAATACGTCGCTGACGCCTACGCGGTATCCTTCGGCGGCAATGCGGTCACGGCAGCGTTCTGCTGCGCCAAGCTCGGCATCGAGCCGGACCTGATCGCGACCGTCGCCAATGACTGGCTGGGGCGCATGTTTCAGGACATGGCGCTAAAGTACGGCATCTCGATCCACGGCCGGAAGGTCCGGACATCCTCGCTCTCCTTCATCATGCCGAAGGATGGCAAGCGCGCCATCGTGCGCTGCCGCGACGACGCTCACATCCATCCCTTCCCGATCCTGAACCTGACGGGCTGCCGCGTGCTGCATGTCGACGGCCATCAGCCGGATGCGGCAATGCATTATGCACAGCTGTGCCGGGAGCAGGGCATCCTGACCTCGCTGGACGGCGGCGGCCTGCGCAGCAATACGCATGAGCTCTTGGAATTCATCGACGTCGCGATCGTCGCCGAGCGGCTGTGCGAGCAGATGGACATGACGCCGGATGCCATGATCCCCTATCTGAAGGGCCGCGGCTGCCGCATCGGCGGCGTCACCATGGGCGAGCACGGCCTGCTCTGGTATGACGAGAAAGGCGCGGTGAAACGCCTACCCGCGCTGCCGATCCCCCGCCATCGCGTGATCGACACCAACGGCGCCGGCGATGTCTTCCACGGCGCCTATGTCTATTCCTATCTCGCGCATCCCGAAAAGGACTGGCAGCATCATTTCGAGTTTGCGCGCGCCGCCTCGACCTATAAAATCCAGAAGCTCGGCAATGAAGCGGGATTGCCGACGCCGGCCGACGTCGAAGCCGTGAAACGAGAGTTTCAGGTCGCAGCCGAATAACCCCGCTTTCGGAGACGGCATGGGGCGGGTATTCGTCGCCGGCAGCATCAACATGGATGTGGTGGCGACCGCGGAGCGTCACCCCAAGATCGGCGAGACCGTCGCCGGCAAGGAAGTGCTCTACTTCCCCGGCGGCAAGGGCGCCAACCAGGCGGTGGCCGCGGCCAAGCAGGGCGTGCTGACCACACTGATCGGGCGGCTGGGTGCAGACACGTTCGGCACCGAGTTGCGCGCCTTCCTTGCGGCGCAGTCGATTGATCTTGGACTCGTGAAGGATACGGCTGGCACACCGACGGGCACTGCAATCATCACGGTAGCCAAATCGGACAACACCATCGTCGTTGTTCCCGGCGCGAATGCGCTGGTGAACGCCGCCGACGTTAGCGCTGCATCCCTCGGCAAAGCCGATGTCGCCGTCAGCCAGTTCGAAATTCCCCTGCCCGCGATATCGGCGTTCTTCCAGCGCGCCCGCGCCGCTGGAGCGACCAGCATCTTCAACCCGGCGCCGGCGCGCGCGATCGGACCTGAATTGCTCGACCTCGTCGACATCCTCGTCCTCAACGAAACCGAGCTTGGCTTCCTGACCCGGAGGGAACTTCACGACAGCGATGAGCCGGCCTACTTCATCGAGGCCGCGCGATCGCTGGGCAGGAAGGACAAGGCTGTCTGCGTCACGCTCGGCCGCCGCGGCGTTCTCGCGCTGGTCGGCGGCGAGGCCATGCTCATCCCCGGCCGGAGTGTGAAGGCCGTCGACACCACCGGCGCGGGCGACTGTTTCGTCGGCGCGCTCGCGGCACAGCTTGCGGAAGGCAAGTCGATGCGCGATGCACTGACCTACGCCAACGCCGCCGCCTCGATCTGCGTGCAGCGGATGGGCGCCGCGCCGTCGATGCCGACGGCGGCGGAGGTGGAGCAGATTCTTTCAACGGGCGATTAGCTGCACCCGCATCCCTCTGGTCGCGGTCACGCCATGGGCGCCTGCTCTGCGGTGAAGCGAGATGCAAGTCGCCTCAACCAGGCGTCATACCTTTGGCCCTTAGCAGCGCAGCAGCCGCGGGCGTCTTCAGGTACGCAATAAACGCGTTGGCGGCGTCGGCTTCCCTGGTGCTCGCCGAAGGGCCCGCCGTGAAGACGACTTCTTGCTGCAGTTCAGCGGGGATCGGACCGACGACATCAAGACCTGGCGCCGTGAGTACATTGAGCAAAAACATCCCGAGCTCCGCATCGCCCGTAGCAACAGCTTGAATCACTTGGGCGGGATTCGGTTGGGCCTTCATCTTTGTCTTCATCGCTTCGCTGATGCCGAGACGCTCGAATACCCGCAAGACCTGGTAGCCCGTCGCGCTTTCGGGGATGGACGCGATCGATTGCGCCTTCAGCAGCGTCTGCTTGAGCGCGTCCGGACTGCCGATGTCGGGCTTGGGAGCACCTGACCGGACTGCCACGCCGAGGCCTACCCGAGCCACATCAATGGTAGGTCCGTTGGCAAACTGAGCCTGGGCCTGCGCATCCCTAAGCACCTCTCGAGGAACGATGCCGAGGTCAAACGGCCCGCCGCTGACTGCCAGCTTGATCAACTCAGGCGTGGTGCCAAAGCGAAAAACGAGCTTGTGGCCGGAAGCGCTTTCGAATTGGGACCCGAGCTCCTTCAGAGGAGCTGTCATGGCCCCACCTGCCAGCACCTGAAGCTCGGCGGCTTGAACCCCGGCGGTAAGAACAAATGCCAGGCACGCCAGGCCCAGCGATGAAATCAATGAGGACTTCATGAACCCCCCCATTCTGAAATTTGAAAATAAAAATGCTGCGCGAAGAACGGTGGAAGCATATGCGGAATGCAACCGCCGGGCTAGGCCGTTTCGGCGTAATTTCCACTACCGGACGCACCAGCGGCAGATGCGGACATCTGCCTGCTCTCACCTCAGCGCAACGCGCTTTTCAGGTCGAAGCCGGAATCCGCGGCCTGCTCCGGGGTGATCGAGCCGCCCGCACCCAGCAGGCGGCGGCCGAACATGTGGTCGCCGGCGCGGTTGACGGATTCGATGCCGAGCAGCTGATTGCCCCTGTAGCAGAAAGCGGAAAACTGCCCTTGCGCGCGGTCGCCGCGCACCACGACGCGGTCGTAACCGGTGGTGAGACCCGCCATCTGCAGCTTGTCCGGGCCCTGGTCGCTCCAGAACCAGGGCAGGCCGTCATAGACCTCGTCCTTGCCGGTCAGCCGCGCGGCGACGCAGCGCGCATGATCGGTTGCGTTCTGGACGGACTCCAGCCGTAGCGAGCCGCCGAAACGCTTGCTGGCATAGAGCGCGCAATCGCCGATTGCCGAGATGTCGGGATCCGAGGTCAGCAGGCGATCGTTGACGATGATGCCGGATGCGACGGGAAGCCCTGCGTCTGCGGCAAGCTCGACATTGGGCAGCACGCCGACGCCGACCACGATCAGGTCGGCCGGGATGTGGCGGCCATCGCTCAGGCTGACGCCGGTGATCTTTTTGCCGTCGCTCTCGATGCTGGTGACCTGCACGCCGAGATGGATGCGAATGCCGGCGGCGGTGTGGCGGAGCTGGAAGTATTCGGAGATCTCCACGGTCACCGCGCGCGCCATCACCCGCACGCCGAGTTCGACCACATCGACCTCAAGGCCCTTGGCGCGCGCGGTCGCAGCGAATTCCAGGCCGATGAAGCCGGCGCCGATCACGACCACATGATGATGATCGGCCATGCGCTCACGCAGCGCCTGGCTCTCGTCGAGCGTGCGCAGGTAGCGCACGTCCTCAAGGTTGGCGTTGGGAAGATCGAGCAGGCGGTTGCGCGCACCGGTGGCGAGCACGAGATGGCCGTAGTCGAGTGATGCGCCCGACGCCAGCTTCAGCCTGTGCGCGGTACGGTCGATTGCCGCGCCGCGATCGGCGATCAACTCGATCTTCTGATCATGCAGGAATTTTTCCGGCCGGAAGCTCAGCGTTTCCGGTCCGCCGGTGCCCTTGAGATACGCCTTCGACAAAGGCGGCCGCTGATACGGCAGATGGGCTTCATCGTTGACGAGCAGGATGCGCTCGGCAAAGCCGTCTTGCCGCAGCGACATCGCAAGCTGGAAGCCGGCGTGTCCGGCGCCGGCGATGACAACCGACCCCGCCGTCATCGGCGACGCCCAATCGAAAGGGCACAGGAACCACCCATGTCGTCTCCTTTTCGCCGATTTCGGTGCTTGCCGACAGCATCCCCGGATATCAGCAAGATGCCGGCATTTCTGGCATTACGGCTTGAGGCAGCGCAAGCGCGTTTGGACTGCCCCGTGACGCGTTCTTGCAGACTTCACCGGGATTGTCACCCGGCCCTTCCCGGACTTAAATGCGCGGCCAATGTCCGACACGGGACCTTTTCAGATGTCCGCAACCTCCGACGCCGCCATTCTCTCGATCGACGGGCCGATCGCCACCATCACGCTGAACCGGCCGGAGGCCTTCAATTCGGTCAATCTCGCGATCGCGCAGCGCCTGGAACGGCTCGGTGCCGAGGTCGAGGCCAATGACGACGTCAAGGTGCTGGTGATCCAGGGCGAAGGCCGCGCCTTCTCGGCCGGCGGCGATCTGCAGACGATCAGTGCTGCCGCGGAAGCCGACACCATCGCGCCTGTCGTCGGCGAACTGCTGAAGCACTATCACGCCTTCATCGAGACGGTGCGGCGGATGCCGAAGATCGTGCTCTCCAGCGTGCACGGCTCGGCGGCCGGCGCCGGCATGGGCCTCGCCTTCGTCACGGATCTCTGCATCGCGGCCGAGGACGCGAAGTTCACGCCGGCCTACGCCAAAATCGGCGTCTCGCCCGATGGCGGCAGCACGGTCGGCATGGTGGGCACGGTCGGCGTGCGCCGCGCCTTCCAGATCTTTCTGGCGGAAGACAGTTTCACCGCACAGCAGGCCTATGAATGGGGCCTCGTCGCCAAGGTGGTTCCGGCCGCCGAACTGAAGGCGGAGACGAGGAAATTTGCCGAACGGCTGGCGCGCAATCCGCCGGCGGCGATCGGGGCCACCAAGGCGCTGCTCTATCAGGCCGCGACGACGCCGACAAAGCAGCAGCTCGATGCCGAGGAGGAGAAGATCATCGACTGCATGCATACGGAAGACTTCCGCATCGCCGTCAAGAAATTCACCAGCAAGTCGAAATGAGCGCGATAGTCCCCTCGCGCTCCTTCATCTGCCTGCGCCATGGCGCAACCGATTGGAACCGGCGGGGGCTGTTCCAGGGCCGCACCGACAATCCGCTGAACGATGACGGCATCGCGCAGGCGCATGCGGCGGCAGAGAAATTGCGGGCGCTCGCGCTCGCCCATGTCGTCTCAAGCCCCCTGCTCCGCGCGGTGCAGACCGCCGAGATCATTGCCAACGTCGCGTCGAAGACCGTCACGCTCGATCGCGGGCTGATCGAGCTCGATTTCGGCAGCTTTGAGGGGCGGCCGGTGCGCGAACTGATGATGCAGCATGACAAGAACAGCGCCCAGGGGCTGGTCGACATGCTGCCTGCGGATTCCGAGCCGTGGGCCGACTGCGCCTCGCGCGCGATGCGCTGCGTATCGGTTTGGCTCGACCGCCATCCGCAGGACGAATTCCTGTTCGTCTGCCACGACGCCGTGATGCAATCGATGGCGCAGCGCCTGACCGGCAAATTCTTCAAGAACGGCCACGGCCGGCCGTTTCGGTTCACGCTGGCGGATGGGGTGTGGACGGTGGTCGAGGTCGGCTGAGACTCGTCACCAATACACGAGCGGCGATTTCTCTTCCTTCTCCCCTTGTGGGAGAAGGTGGCGCGCATCGACAGATGCGCGACGGATGAGGGGTTTGTCTCCATGGATAGAGACCCCTCACCCCGCTTCGCTCCGCGAAGCGACGCTCTCCCACAAGGGGAGAGGGTAATTACGCCGCGGCGTCCCTCACTGGCTACCTCGATCCCGTACGCGGCTCCAAGCCGGCGCCTTTGATCGCCTGCACGGCGCGCGCCGAAGTCAGAAATTCGATTAGCCGCTTGCCGGCTTCTGCCTCGCCCGCGCCCGCCACCACCGCGGCCGAGAAGGTTTGGATGAACTGGATCTCCATGGGAAAGACGGCGGCAAGGTCCACGCCCTTGTCGTGCAGGATTTCGCTCACCGGCAGCACCGCAAGCTCCGCCTCTCCGGCTGACACCATGGCGGTGGCGCCTGCGCCGCGCGGCGTCACCTTCACATTCATCCTGCCCGCGATGCCGAGCCGGGGAAACAACTCCTTGGTGAGCCAGATGCCGGAGGTGCTTGCCGGGACCGCAACCAGTTTGGCCTTTACGAGCGCCTGCTTGATCGCCTCGACCGTGCCGAGGTCCGGCTTGGCGGCGCCCGCCCGCACGGCGACGCCAATTCCGACCGTTGCCAGATCCTTGTCGGTGCCGGCCGCGATCCGGCCCGCGGCGATCAGGCCGTCGAGGCCCTCGCGTGAGAGGATCACCACATCCGCCTTCTCGCCGCGGGCAAGCTGCGCACCGATGGTTTGCGGCCCGTCGCCCTGGGAAGCGCCCGAGCCCGTCGTCACCTTGATGCCGCTCACCTGCTCGAAATCCGGCAGCAGCCGTTCGTAGGCGCCGGAGAAGCCGCCCGAGATCAGGACTTTCATTTGTGCCAAGGCCCCCTGCGGCCAGAAAAGCAGCGCGATGAGCGCTGCGGCGAGGATGCGCGGTGATTTCCTGGTGGGCCCGGCCTTCACGCGCCGCTCTTGCCGTTCTCGCGCATGAAGTCGAAGTCGCAGCCCTCGTCAGCCTGCAGGATGGTCTCATTGAACAGCCAGGCATAGCCGCGCTTGGCCCAATCGGGCGTCGCAGCCGGCGCCAGCGCGGCGTGGCGCTTCTTCAGCTCGGCCTCGTCAACCAGGAGATCGATGCTGCGCTTTGCGACGTCGAGGCGGATCATGTCGCCGTTCCTCACCAGCGCCAGCGGGCCGCCGACGGCGGACTCCGGGGTGATGTGCAGCACGATGGTGCCGAACGCGGTGCCGCTCATGCGCGCGTCGGAAATGCGCACCATGTCCTTCACGCCCGCGCGCGCCAGCTTCTTCGGGATCGGCAGGTAGCCCGCCTCCGGCATTCCCGGCGCGCCCTTCGGCCCGGCATTGCGCAGCACCAGCACGTCGTCGGCGGTGACGTCGAGATTGGGGTCGTCGACCCGCAGCGTCATGTCCTCGACGGATTCAAATACCACCGCACGGCCGGTGTGCTGGAGCAGCCTGTCGCTGGCCGCCGACTGCTTGATGACGGCGCCGCGCGGGGCGAGATTGCCGTGCAGGATGGCGAGCGCGCCTTCGGCCTTGATCGGATTGGTCTTGGCCCGGATCGCATCCTGGCCGGGCACTTCCTCGGCGCCGCTTACGACTTCACGTAAAGTGGCACCGGTGATGGTTTTGGCATCGAGATCAATGAGATCGCCGAGTTGCTTCATCAACTTCGGAACGCCGCCGGCGTGATGGAAATGCTCCATGTAGTGATCGCCTGACGGCTTGAGATCGACCAGAACCGGCACCTCGCGGCCGAGCTTGTCGAAGGCATCGAGGTCGATCTTGTGCCTGGTGCGATGGGCGATGGCGGTGAGATGGATCAGCCCGTTGGTCGACCCGCCGATCGCTTGCAGCACCACCTGCGCGTTGCGGAAGGACGAGGCGGTCAGGAACTCGCTCGGCTTCGGCCCCTTCGCCTTGGCCATGGCGGCGGCCACCCGACCGCTCGCCTCCGCCGAGCGGAAGCGTTCGGCATGCGGTGCGGGGATGGTGGCGCTCATCGGCAGCGACAGGCCCACCGCCTCGGTGATGCAGGCCATGGTGCTGGCGGTGCCCATCACCATGCAGGTGCCGACCGAGGGCGCAAGGCGGCCGTTGACGGCCTCGATCTCGTCGTCGTCGATCTCGCCGGCGCGGTATTTCGCCCACAGCCGCCGGCAATCGGTGCAGGCGCCCAGCACCTCCCCCTTGTGATGGCCGACCACCATCGGTCCGACGGGAATGACGACGGTCGGCAGGTCGGCGCTGACGGCCGCCATGATCTGCGCCGGCAAGGTCTTGTCGCAGCCGCCGATCACCACCACGGCATCCATCGGCTGGGCGCGGATCATCTCCTCCGTGTCCATCGCCATCAAATTGCGCACATACATCGAGGTCGGGTGCGAAAAGCTTTCCGCGATCGAGATGGTCGGGAACACGAAAGGCATCGCGCCCGACAGCATCACGCCGCGCTTCACCGCTTCCAGGATCTGCGGCACGTTGCCATGGCAGGGATTGTAGTCGCTGTAGGTATTGGTGATGCCGACGATCGGCCGATCCAGCGCGTCGTCGGAATAGCCCATCGCCTTGATGAAGGCCTTGCGCAGGAACAGCGAAAACCCGGCATCGCCATAACTTGCCAATCCCTTGCGAAGCCCATCGGTCATCTGTTTTTCCTTGTGTTTTGGGCGCTCACTAAAGGAGTCCGCAGAATTGTTGTCAATGCGTCGCGATCATTCGCGATCACCCGCGACTCATCCCAGAGCGTCGTTCCGGGGCGCGACGCAGTCGCGAACCCGGAACCTCGAGATTCCGGGTTCACGCTTCGCGTGCCCCGGAATGACAGTGGCCTATTCCTTCCAGTCGATCACGCGGCTCTTATCCCCGTCGAACTCCATGCTGCAGAACGTGCCGCCCTGGTAGAAGTCGCCGACCGGGTCCGCCTTCAGCTTGGCCTGCTCGGCAAACGCGTGCTCGCGGAAATCCTCTGCCTTGCCGGTCGGGCGGTAGCCGAGGTCGTAGGCACGGTGGTTGTCCCACCAGGCGCGCTCGTTGTAGGAGGCCCCATACAGCACTTCGAAATGGATGTCGGGGTGCTCGAGGCCGATGCGGCAAAGCTGCACGAGGTCTTCGGGCTTGAGCCAGATCGACAGCCGGCGGTGATCGAGCGGCACCTCGCCGAAATTGCCGATGCGGATGCAAGTCACCTTCATGCCGTGCTTGTCGGCATAGAGCGCGCCCAGCGCCTCGCCAAAGACCTTGCTGACGCCGTAGCGGCTGTCGGGGCGCGCGGTGACGTCGGTGCCGATGCGGTGATGCCTGGGGTAGAAGCCGACTGCATGGTTGGACGAGGCGAAGATCACGCGCTTGACGCCCTTGCGGTAGGCGGCTTCGAACAGATTGTAGCAGCCGATGATGTTGGACTGATGGATCTGGTCCCAGCTGCCTTCGCCCGAATAGCCGCCGAAATGCAGGATGCCGTCGACGCCCTCGCAGATCGCCTCGACCTGCGCGAGGTCGGCGAGATCGGCTGCCTGGAATTTCTCGCCTCTGCCGAGATCGGCGGGCGTAGCGATGTCGCTGAGCAGCAGGTCCGGATAGATCGGCGGCAGCAGCTTGCGCAACGACGTCCCGATCCCTCCCGCTGCGCCGGTCATCAATATGCGTGGCATCTTTTCTCTCTATTTGATTGCGATCATTTTGCGATCGTTTGCGGTCATTGGCCGGGAATGATAGCAAACCATTGCGTGAGGAAACGCAACAACGAGAACAGCAAATGTCCGATGCATCTTATGCGGCCGGATGGCGGCCGGCGACGCACTATCCCGATCCCGCGATCCATGCGCTCGATCCGCGGTTTGAAAAATACTGGCTGAAATTGTCGGCGGTGGAACGGCTGACCACGGGGCTGCGCTGGGCGGAGGGCCCGGCATGGTTCGGCGACGGACGCTATCTGCTCTGTAGCGACATCCCGAACCAGCGCATCATCAAATGGGAAGAAGAGACCGGCGCGGTCAGCATCTTCCGCAAGCCGTCGAACTTCGCCAACGGCAACACCCGCGACCGCCAGGGGCGGCTGATCACCTGCGAGCATGGCGGGCGCCGCGTGGTGCGCACCGAATATGACGGCTCGATCACGGTACTGATGGATTCGTTCAACGGCAAACGGCTGAACTCGCCGAACGATGTCGTGGTAAAATCCGACGGCTCGATCTGGTTCACCGATCCTGTCTTCGGCATCCTCGGCAACTACGAGGGTTACAAGTCGGAGCCGGAGATCGAGCCCAACGTCTACCGGCTCGACCCGCAGACCGGGAAAGCCACTGTTGTCGCCGAGGGCGTGCTGGGGCCGAACGGGCTTGCCTTCTCGCCCGACGAGAAAATCGTTTACGTCATCGAGTCCCGCGGCGTGCCGCACCGCAAGATCCTCGCCTATGACGTCTCGCCAGGCGGCGACAAGCTCTCCAACAAGCGCGTGTTCGTCGACGCCGGGCCCGGCACGCCCGACGGTTTCCGCGTCGACATCGACGGCAATCTCTGGTGCGGCTGGGGCATGGGCGATCCCGAGCTCGATGGCGTCGTGGTGTTCGCGCCCGACGGCGTCATGATCGGCCGCATTGCGCTACCCGAGCGCTGCGCCAATCTCTGCTTCGGCGGGCTGAAGCGCAACCGCCTGTTCATGGCGGCGAGCCAGTCGATCTATGCGCTTTATGTGAACACGCAAGGAGTGGCGGGCGGATAGGCCCACCGCACATACAACCGTCGTCCCTGCGAAAGCAGGGACCCAAAGCCACAGGCGTCGTTGTTTGACTCGCTGTGGCCCAGCCTTCGCAAAACGAAGTCCTGTGGTTATGGGTCCCGATTTGGATGCAAAACGAAAAACGAAAACGCCGAAGCGATTTCTCGCTCCGGCGTCGCTGTCTCGCGATTGATAAAGACTTACGCGGCGTTGAAGCCGGCGACCGCCTTCACCTCGAGATATTCCTCGAGACCGTACTTGCCCCACTCGCGGCCGTTGCCGGACTGCTTGTAGCCGCCGAACGGCGCGGTGCGGTCGTTCGGCACGCCTTGCAGGTTGACGTTGCCGGCGCGGATCTGGCGGGCGACCTTGCGGGCGCGCTCGACGCTGCCGGCCGTGACGTAGCCGGCCAGACCGTACGGCGTGTCGTTGGCGATCTTCACGGCATCGGCCTCGTCCTTGGCGCCGATGATGGTCAGCACCGGTCCGAAGATTTCCTCCTTTGCGATCGTCATGTCGTTGGTGACGTCGGCGAAGATGGTCGGGCGGACATAGAAGCCCTTGTTGACCCCTTCGGGCAGGCCGGGGCCGCCGGCGACAAGCGTGGCACCCTCGTCGATGCCCTTCTTGATCAGCGCCTGGATCTTGTCCCACTGCGCGCGGTTGACGACCGGGCCGATCGTGGTGCCTTCGCCGCGCGGGTCACCGGCCTTGGTCTTGTCGGCGACGCCCTTGGCGATGGCGGCGACTTCCTTCATCTTCGACAGCGGCACGATCATGCGCGAGGGCGCATTGCAGGACTGACCGGAATTGTTGAACATGTGCATCACGCCGCCGGTCACCGCCTTGGCGAGGTCGGCGTCGTCGAGAATGACGTTCGGCGACTTGCCGCCGAGCTCCTGGCTGACGCGCTTCACCGTCGGAGCCGCGCGCTTGGCGACATCGACGCCGGCGCGGGTGGAGCCGGTGAACGAGATCATGTCGATGTCCGGATGCTCGGCCATGGCGGCGCCGACCTCAGGGCCGAGGCCGTTGATCAGGTTGAACACGCCCTTCGGCACGCCGGCCTGATCGAGGATTTCCGCGAAGATCAGCGCCGAGGTCGGCGTGAACTCGCTCGGCTTGAGGATCATGGTGCAGCCGGCGGCGAGCGCAGGCGCGACCTTGCAGGCGATCTGGTTGAGCGGCCAGTTCCAGGGCGTAATCATACCGATGACGCCGACCGGCTCGCGAAGCACGACGGCGGTGCCGACGTTCTCTTCAAAGTGGTAGTTCTTCAGCACCTCCAGGGTGGACGCGATGTGGCCGAGGCCGGCGCCGGCCTGCAGGCGTTCGGCCATCGGCAGCGGCGCGCCCATCTCGTCGGAAACGGCGGCGCCGATCTCCTTCATGCGGCCCTTGTAGATCTCGATGACCTTCTCGAGCAGCGCGATGCGCTCCTCGCGGCTGGTCTGCGAATAGGTAACGAAAGCGCGCTTGGCAGCGGCGACGGCCTTGTCGAGGTCGGCCTTGGAGCCGAGCGCAACCTCATACATCGCCTCTTCCGTCGCGGGATTGACGACGGGGGTGGACTTCTTGACGACCGGATCGACCCAGGCGCCGTCGATGTAGAATTGCATGCGATTGACCATCGGAAACCTCTTGGTACGGACGGGATGAAATGAGAACGAAAGGCGTTCGGCAGGCATCCTTGCACGAAAGCCGGGGCTGTTGGAACCCGCCATATGCGGGTGGCCGCTGTGCGGCAATGTGCGGAATATAGGGCTGCGGTGCCGCGGGGGGAAAGGTGACGCACGGTTACCCTCGCCCCTTGTGGGAGAGGGTCGTTTCGCGAAGCGAAACGGGGTGAGGGGTATGTCTCCGCGGATAGAGACCCCTCATCCGGCGCGGATTGCATCCGCGCCACCTTCTCTCACAAGGGGAGAAGGTAAGAGAAATCACACCGCCATTTTCCGATGTCTTATCGGCGCTCCCACCGTGAGGCTTTCCGCCGCATCGATGATGGCGTTGGCGTCCAGGCCGTAGTGGCGGTAGAGGTCGTCGATGGTGCCGGTTTGGCCGAAACGTTCGACGCCGAGCGCCTCGACGCGGTTGCCGCGGACGCTGCCGAGCCAGCCAAGCGTCGCCGGGTGGCCATCGACCACGGTGACGATGCCGCAATCGCGCGACAGCGGCGCCAGCAGGTTCTCGATATGGCTGAGATATTGCACGCCGCGGCGATCGCGGCGCAATTTCCGCGCAGCGGTCCAGCCGGCATGCAGGCGGTCGGCAGAGGTAATCGCGAGCAGGCCGACGTCGCGATGGCTCTCGCCGATGAAGCCGACCGCCTCGATCGCCTCGGGGGCGACCGCGCCGGTATAGGCGATCACGATATCGCAGTTCGGCCCGGGCTTACGCAGCCAGTAGGCGCCTTCGGTGATCTCCTGGTGCAGCACCGCGGTGATCAGGCGCTGCGGCTGCTCGACGGTGCGGGTGGAGAGGCGCAGGTACACCGAACCGCCCTCCCCGGCTTCCCGCTGCATGTGCGCAAAACCCCAGCGCATGATCACGGCGAGTTCATCGACAAAGGCCGGCTCGAACGAGGCAAGTCCATCCTGCGCGATGCCGATCAGGGGCGTTGCAATCGACTGATGCGCGCCACCCTCGGGCGCGAGCGTGATACCCGATGGCGTCGCTGCCACCATGAAGCGCGCATCCTGGTAACAGGCGTAATTCAGCGCATCGAGGCCGCGCTCGATGAAGGGATCGTAGAGCGTGCCGACCGGCAGCAGCCGCTCGCCGTTGATCTGGTGCGACAGGCCGAGCGCCGAGAGCATAATGAACAGGTTCATCTCGGCGATGCCGAGTTCGATATGCTGTCCCCCAGGCGAGAACTCCCAGGTGAAGGCGGAAGGAATTTTCTCCTGGCGGAACAGGTCGTGGTTCTCGGCTTTCGCAAACAACCCGCGCCGGTTCACCCAGGCGCCCAGATTGGTCGAGACGGTAACGTCCGGCGAGGTCGTGACGATGTGCGAGGCCAGCTCCGTGTCGCCGCGCGCAAGCTCATTCAGGATCAGCCCAAAGCCCTGTTGCGTCGACATCTGCGCGGACGGCTTGAAGGCGAGTTCGCGCGGCACCTCGATCTCGGGTGCGCTGAGCCTGCGGCGCCCTTCGCTATTGAACGGCGCTGCCGCCAAAAAAGCTTCGAGCTTTGCCGGATCCTGCGCCAGGCCTTCGAACCTGTCCCACTCATGGCCGGGCCGGACGTTCTGCGCGGCGCGCCACTTCTCCATCTGCGCCACCGTCATCAGGCCGGCATGGTTGTCCTTGTGGCCCTGCATCGGCAGGCCGACGCCCTTGACGGTGTAGGCGATGAAGCACACCGGGCGGTCGTGATCGATGGCCTCGAACGCCTCGATCATGCTCGACATGTCGTGGCCGCCGAGGTTTGACATCAGCGCGAGCAGTTCCTCGTCGCTGCGGCGGTCGATCAGCTGCGAGACCGGACCCTGGTCGCCGATGTCGTCCTGCAGGTGCTTGCGGAAGGCGGCGCCGCCCTGGAAACAGAGCGCGGCGTACATCTGGTTCGGGCAATTGTCGATCCAGCGCCTTAGCGCCTCGCCTCCGGGCTCGGCGAAGGCGGCCTGCATCAGCTTGCCGTATTTCACGATCACCACGTCCCAGCCGAAATTGCGGAACATGGATTCGAACTTCGCCCACAGTCCTTCGCGCACGACGGCATCGAGGCTCTGGCGGTTGTAGTCGACGATCCACCAGGTGTTGCGCAGGCTCTGCTTCCACCCTTCCAGCAGCGCCTCGAAGATGTTGCCCTCGTCCATCTCGGCATCGCCGACCAGCGCGACCATGCGCCCCTCCGGACGATCCTGCATCCAGCCGTGCGCTTTCACATAGTCCTGCACCAGCGAGGAGAACAGCGTCTGCGCCACGCCGAGGCCGACCGAGCCGGTGGAGAAATCGACGTCGTCGGTGTCCTTGGTGCGCGAGGGATAGGACTGCGCACCCTTGTAGCCGCGGAAGTTCTCCAGCTTGTCGCGGGTCTGATGGCCGAACAGATACTGGATGGCGTGGAACACGGGGCTCGCATGCGGCTTCACCGCGACGCGGTCCTGCGGGCGCAGCACCGAGAAATAGAGCGCCGACATGATGTTGGCGAGCGAGGCGGACGAGGCCTGATGGCCGCCGACCTTCAGCCCGTCGGTGTTGGGGCGAATGTGGTTGGCGTGATGGATGGTCCACGACGACAGCCACAGCACCTTGCGGCTGAGCGCAGACAGCGTTTCCAGGCGGGCGGGATCGATTCCCATGGCGGCGTTTCCTGCGGCGTATCTCTGTTGAGCATGATCCTTTCGGAAAACCGCTCAGACTTTTCCGGATCATGCTTTGGCCCGATTCTAGTCCCGCCAGGCCGGCCGAAAATCTCAAATTTTGGCGACATACCCGGGAAAATTGGGATAAATTCCCGAGATCGACTGTCAACTGACGGATTTGTTCCAATGACCTCCCTCGACGCCATCGACCGCAAGATCCTCGGCCTGCTCCAGACCGACGGGCGCATGACCATGCAGGAGCTTGCCGACAAGGTCGGCCTGTCGGTCTCGCCCTGCCACCGCCGGGTCAAGCTCCTGGAGGAGCGCGGCGTGATCTCGCGCTATGTCGCAACCGTCGACCAGAAGGCGCTCGGCCTGCATGTCAGCGTCTTCATCTCGATCAAGCTGGCGCGGCAGAAGGAGGAAGACCTCAACCGCTTCGCACGCGCGATCTCGAAATGGGACGAGGTGCTGGAATGCTACCTGATGACGGGAAACCGCGACTATCTGCTGCGCGTCGTCGCCGCCGACCTGTCTTCCTACGAAGCGTTCCTCAAGAACAAGCTGACGCGGCTCGACGGCATCGCCTCGATCGAATCAAGTTTTGCGCTGAGCCAAGTGAAGTATTCGATCGCGCTGCCGGTATGACGGGAATGAACCGAGAAAGACGCTGGAGCACGAATTGATCCAGCATCACGCCTCCGCAACGGGAATGATGGGTTTCGCTTTCCGCTCAACCCATCCTACGCGCCAGCGTACACCGCGACCGACGCGCGCTCGCAGTATCTGAATCAAAGGGAAACGCGGACGGGCGCTTGGGCGATCGGGCTAACAAGGACCTTACGGGCGTCGGCTTTCACGACGCCGGACCCAAATCCCTGATGACCAGTTTCGCGAGATGCAGGGGATCGCGCACGCCGGTCTGCGCGATCTCTATGATCTTCCGCGCGATGAGCTCTGTGATCGGGTCGTTGCGGTCGGTGAGATCGAACGCCTTCAATGTCGCTTCATAGGCCGTGACCAGTCGGCTGACGTCTTCCGGAGCCAGCGGCACATTCTGCAGCATCCTGTAGATCGCCATCAGGTGGTGCCCCCGGTCGCGCTATGTCGGTTTCTGCAGCCCACTGCTGTTGGCCCATTTCTCGATATTCTCGACAACCCGCTCGTAGCTGGGCCGCCGCGGAGGCGGCCGCTCCTTCGGCTTCGCAGGGGTTCCGGTATTGTTCGTCTTGTCCGCGCGTTCATCGGTCATGGCGAGCGCCTCTCTCGCCCCATTCAAGCCAACACGTTAACGCATCCAGCGTTCCCGCTTAAAGCATTGATTTTGCTTGTGTATTCTGCTCATACAGCGTCATTGGCAAAATTATTGGAACCGACACAAACTTGGCAAGTTCAGTAATTTACTCAACCGGCTTTGCTGGGGCTTTGCGATGAACGACACCCGTGGCGAGCGGCTGCAAGTGATGCTCTCTCCGGAGGAACTGGCAGCCATTGACGATTTCCGCTTCAAACACCGCATGCCCACGCGCGCGGCTGCGGTGCGCGAACTCCTGAAGTTCGGCTTGGCAGCCATCGGTATCGATGGTGGCGCCGGCGTCAAGTCGAGCGATTATGGCGTGTTCAACCGCGGTCCAGATGGCCACAGGCTGGCGAGCGCGGACAAGTATCCGCCGGACGCGGACTAAGCCCGATGATCGGCTCAGAGGCTGATCGTCAAGCTGTGTGGCCGGGATCGTTGTTCTTCGGTGTTTTCTTTTCGCGCCGCGGCATCATCTTCGCCGGGTCGGGCGCACCGCGTGGGCCGAGTTGCCCGCGCTGAATGTCGTGCCGCTCTTTTTTTGGAGTGGTGTGTGTCGTGTCTCGCGTCACATCGTGGCGGGGTGAGTAGCGATCCGAGCGGGCGCGGCTTCAGCATCCCCTGCAGATGCCATTGATCTTCTTGTCGACCGGGGATTCTTCGGCGCGGCTTTTTGCGTCCGCATTCGGGTCTACTACCGACGCCGAACCGATTGTTCTGGAGCCGCCGGAGGACTGTGCCGTGCCGGCGGAATTGACGCCTGGAGGGCCAGGCATCTGCAGGTTAGGTGCGCGGTTGGGTGCGCCGACAGTGCCGGTGGTGCTGCCAGTGCCGGTTGCAGTTCCGGTCGTGACGCCGGCCGTGCCACTGCCGGAACCGCCAACGCCGCCACTTCCAGCGCCGCCACCGCTAGCGCCGCCACTTTGCGCTACAGCCTGAAGCGGAAGCAGCAACACGCTCGCGACGATGAGGGAACATGACATGCGCATGCTAAAACTCCGTTTCGGGAGTCAACGCCAGCGCAAATGCGGTGTTCCGGCAATTTCCTACAGCAGCTTCCGCTTTGCGAGGTTTCGCATCAACTCGCCGATGCCGAACGTCCACGGCTCGCATTCATCGCTGCTCCGCATGCGATTGACGAGCTTTCCGAGCTGGGGAGCTGCAATGGTGACGATGTCGTCGCGCTTGTGCGTGAACCCCTGCCCCGGCGCGTCGCGGTCCTTCACCGGCGCAAACATGGTGCCGAGGAACAGCGCAAAGCCGTCGGGATATTGATGCACGCTGCCGATGGTCTGTGCGACGAGATCAGTGGGATCGCGGCTGATCTTGCCGATCGAGGAATGGCCGTCGAGCACAAAACCGTCGGCGCCCTTCACGGTGAGACCGACATCCATCTGCCTGACATCGTCGAGCGAGAACGTGCTGTCGAACAGGCGCAGCAGCGGGCCGATGGCGCAGGAGGCGTTGTTGTCTTTGGCCTTCGAGAGCAGCAGCGCCGAGCGGCCCTCGAAGTCGCGCAAGTTTACGTCATTGCCGAGCGCCGCACCCACGATCCTGCCGCGGCTCGACACCACCATCACCACTTCCGGCTCCGGATTGTTCCAGGTCGATTTCGGATGCAGGCCCGCATCCATGCCTGACCCGACCGAGGACAGCACCGGCGCCTTGGTGAAGACCTCGGCATCGGGACCGATGCCGACCTCGAGATACTGGCTCCAGGCGTTCTGGTCGATCAGCACCTGCTTCAGCTTCATCGCTTGCGCCGAGCCGGGCTTGAGTTTCGACAGATCATCGCCGACAAGGCGCACCACTTCCTTGCGGATCGCCTCGGCCGATGCGGGATTGCCGCGCGCCCGCTCCTCGATCACGCGCTCCAGCATGGAGATCGCGAAGGTGACGCCGGCGGCCTTCAGCACCTGCAGGTCGACCGGCGCCAACAACCATGGTTTCGAACGGTCGCGGCTATCAGGCGGCGTGTTGGCCAAAATGCCTTCGAGATCGCCGAGGCGCGTGCCCTTCGCCGCCTGCACGGCGGCGGCGGGATCGTCCTGCTCGCAGAGCGCGCTCACGGTCGCAAAACTCGCGCTCATATCGAACACGCCCTCGCCGCGCACGGCGACAACCGCCGGCCCGCCGACGTCAGGCAGCCAGACCCGGCCGACCAGCGTGCCCCTGATGCCGTCCTGAGGCAGAACCTCCGTTGCCGTGAGCGCGATCATGATGTCCCCCTCTTCAGTATTTTCTTGATGCTGCGGCTACCGCGCCTTGAGGATGCGCTGCCAGATGGTGCCGCCGAGCTTGTTCCAACCGAGATAGAAGTACAGCACCGTGAGTGCAAACAGCAGCAGCGCCGGCCAGCCTTCGAGCTTGAAGCCTTCGCTGGTCAGGTTGCCGGTGAGCGCACCGATCACATAGCCGCCGACAAAGAACACGGTGAGAAAGTCGAGAAGGCCGGCGAGGCCACGGCGCCAGAACGGTTTTGCGGCGGGAAGGCTTGGCGGATCGGACATCATGCTTCTCCCGGTGATGCAGCGGCATTCACCGCCAGGGCTCGACGATGATCTTGGTGTGCTTTTCCGGATTGGCGAGATCAGCAAAGGCCTGCGCCACGCCGTCGATGCCGACGCGGCCGGTGACGAGCGAGGCCGCATCGACCGTGCCTTCGGCGATCAGGCGCAGCGAATAGGCGAACTCCTCCGGCGTGTAGCCGAGCACATACTGGACGTTGAGCTCCTTGAGGATGCCAAGCATCGGCTCGGAGCGGTCGCTCTCCATGCAGACGCCGACCACGACGATCCTGGCGTCGCGCGGCGCGCCCTCGAACACCTGCTGCAACAGGCCGGGCACGCCGACGCATTCGAAGATCAGCGCAGGCTTCAGCGCCGGCAGCATCGCCTGCAGCGGCGGGCGCGCCGCCTTCTCCTCCGGCGACATCTGGGCGTGCTCGGCCCAGGCGGCATAGGCTTGCGTGCGCGCGGGATCGACCACGACGTCGGCGCCCATCTTCTCCGCCAGGGCCCGGCGTGCCGGCGAATAGTCGGCCGCGACGATCGGATGCAGGCCGCGGAGTTTGAGCGCTGCGATCACCGCAAGCCCGACCGGCCCGCAGCCGATCACCAGCGGCACCTCACCGCCTTTGATGTTGGACTTGGCCACTGCATGAACTCCGACGGCAAGCGGCTCGGTCAGCGCGGCGTGCTCGGCCGCCAGGCCGTTCGGCACTTCCAGCAGCAAGGGCTCGCTGAGCAGCATGCGCTCGGCATAACCGCCGACATTGTCGTTGGAATAGCCGATGCCGGAAATGCCCTCCGGCGTGATCAATGCCGGCAGCGAGCACACCTTGGTGCCGGGCTTGAGCTTGCGCTCCGTGCCGGGACCATAGTCCAGCACCTCGCAGCAAAATTCATGGCCGAACACGACGTCGCGCGACAGGTCCATCGGCTTGCGATGCGGGAAATGCTTGGCCAGCTCCACCATGCGGTGGGCGTGCTGGCGCGCGTGCAAATCGGAGCCGCAGATGCCGCAGGCGAGCGTCTTGACCAGCACCTGCCCCGCTCCGGGCTTCGGATCCGGCCAGCTGTCGGCCACGATCTGGCCGTTGCGGAAAATGGCGGCACGCATTGCTGATTTTTCCTCCCGCTTTATCCGCTGGTTTGTCACAGCCGGACCGGGAAGGAAAGCAGCAAAGCGAACCGCGATCTTGCGTTAGAGCGCGATGACGTTTCTTTGAACCCTCATCACGCTCCATCTTTTTGCTTGAGCATGATCTTTTCCGAAAACCGGCTCCCACTTTTCGGGATCATGCTCCGGGCGCTTACCAGGAATAGCGCAGCACGCCCTTGCCGGCGTAGGAGCGGTTGATGTCGGAGAACTGGCCTTCAAAGGTGGCGGCGGCAGACCAGCCGTTCAACCACTTCATCTCGACGGATGCGGTGGTCAGTGCCGAGTTTTGCGGCTGCGCCGCGCCATAGACGATGAAGGATGTGCCCGGCAGCGTCTGGAACACCGGCGTGATGCTGCGGTCAGTATAGAAATCATGCGCCCAGGCCAGGCGTCCACGCAGCGTCAGGGTCGCGGTCTGCATCGCATAGGATTTGTCGAGTCGCACGCCGAGCTCAGTGCGCGCGGTGGTGACGTCCTTGGCCGCATAATTGAGCGCGAAATTGCCGGGGCCCTCGGCATAGGCCGGCAGGAAGTAGCTCGTGAACTGGCCGGCGGCGTAAGGCGTCACGCCCATCCATGGCGTGAGATAGCGGTAGCCGCCCTCGATGCGGCCGGTGATCGCATTGGCATTGAACTGCGCGTGCAGCCGCTCGAAACCGGCGGCCGTAACCGTGCGGTCGGTCGTGACGTCCTGCCAGCTCCAGGCAGCGGCGGCGGTGACATAGGCCGGCCCCGCATTGTGCCGGATAAAGGCGCCGGCCTGGAACATGTCGGAACGGCCGGAGCCGGTGCCGACGACGCTGAAATTGGTGCCGCCGCCCGCGAAGGCAAAGCCGGCGAGCGTTTCGCGGGAAATGCGGAAGTCAGCACCCGCGGCGAAGCCGAAGGTGCGCGCGGTCGCGGCGTTCGAGCCGACCACGGCATTGCCGTCAGTATTGTTGCCGCCGCCGAAGGCTGCGCCCCACACGCTCCAGCGGTTGCCGAGCAGATCGTTGCGGGCGACATCGGCCTTGGTCGGGAACTTTGCCAAGGCATCGCGCGCCGCGCCGGATGTCCTGCCGGCATAGGCGAGCGCCTGCTCGTCGGCAAACGGCGTCGCGCCGGCACCACCGCCCACACCACCATTGCGGCCGGCGATGAAGGGATCGGTGAGCAGCCCGATGAACAGGTTCATCGCATCGAACGTCGCCTGCTGGGTGCCGGTAGCGACCTCGCCCGACACCTGCGTCAGGCCGGCGGGCGAAAGGCCGGCGAACACGCCGGGAATGCTGCCGTTGCTGTTGAAGAAATTTTGCAGCCCGTTGGCGACGTTGCGCTGATTGATGTTCAGATTGTACTTCGCCGACCAGTCGAGCACGAAGTTGAGATAGACGTTATTGGGATCGAAGCTGATGGTGCCGACGAGGCCGCCCGGCGCCGAAACTCCGGTAAAGTTGCCGCTGTGGCTGCCGACCTGCATGATCGTGTATTGCGGCAACACAGTGCTGCCCGGCACGAACGAGGCGACGACGGTGCCGTCCAGCGCGGCATTGCCGGCCACGTTGGCGAAGCTTGAAGTGACCGAGTTGAGCGCGACGAGATAGAGCGCGCCCGACTGGAAGGCGAGATTGCCGTTCACGGCCTGGGACGAACCCGGTGTGCCGTTGCCGGGGGCATAAATGCCGCCGCCGGCGATTATGGTATTGCCGACAGAACCGACGCCGGTCAACGCGCCGCCGGCGTTCACCGTGGTCAGACTGGAGGAATCGTTGAAGCCGTCGACCTGCAGCACGCCGCCATTGACTGTCGTGATGCCGGTATAGCTGTTGGTGCCGGACATGATCAGCGTGCCGGAGCCGACCTTCTCCAGCGAGCCGATGCCCACGGGGCCGCAGCCGCATGGATTGAAGTCACCGATCGTGCCGCTGACTTCGCTCGAGCGGTTGTTGCCGCCAACGATCAGCGTGTTGCCGCCGCCGATATAGTAGTTGCCCGCGCCTTCGATCGAGCCCGCGGTGATCCGGCCATCGCTGTTGGGGCCGACGCTGCCACCGAAGTCCACGATGCCGCCGGTGTTGGCGATGAACCGGGCATTGCCGCCGGTGGAGTTGTCGAAGAAGGAGGTCTCGCCGCCATTGTTGGTGATGATCGTAGCGTTGCCGGCAGTTGAGAAGGCATTGAAGGTGGTGCGGCCGAACGCGTTGTTGATGATCGTCGCATTTCCCGCCGTTGGACGGTCGGTGGTGCTAAACGGCTGGCCGAAATCCGTGGAGCCGAAGTTCTCGTTCACGATGGTCGCCGAACCTGCGGAGGCCAGGTCAGCGAACCCGGTAAATCCGCCAGCCGTGTTCGTGATCTTGGCCGTACCCGCATTGGTCTGCGAATAGAAAAAGGTGGCGCCGCCGTTATTGACGATGGTGGCGTTGCCGGCGGTGGCGGTGTGAACCGCTCCAGTGTCATCGCCGAAATAGGTGATGCCGCCGTTGAAATTAGTGATCTGGATGTTGCTGGCTGAGGTGTTGTTCAGGAAGCTCGTCGCGGCAAGCGGGTTGAAAGTGCCGTCGTTCAGGATCGAGGTGATGCCCGAGGTGTTGGCGTTGACGATGTTGAAGATGCCTTCGTTGACGACGGCGCCGACGATGCTCGCCGTATGCGTGGCATCTCCAAGCTGCAGCGTGGAGCAGTCACAGATGGTGGTGCCGCCGCTATAGGTGCTGGCGCCGGTGAGCAGCAGCGTGCCAGGGCCAGTCACGGAGATGCCGTCTGTCCCGGTGATGCTGGAGGCGATCACCGCCGACGGATCGGTGCCGCCGGAGACGGGATCGACGCTGAAAGTGGTGCCGCCGGCAGCGACGCGCAACTCGCCGCCCTGAATGGTGTAGATGGTGTTGTCGCCGGTGAAAGTGAAAATCACGCTGCCGGTCATCTGCACGCCCGATGGCGCGACCGTAACAGTGCCGCCGCTCGCCGGCGTCGATGTGAACGAGGCGCCGAAGATCGTCGTCGTCAGCGCCGACGGATCGTAGGCGCTCGATGTGGTGCCGGGGTCGTCCGTCCAATTGGTCGTGGTGTTATTCCAGACGCCCCCACCGCCATTGATGGCGCCGTTCGGCGTCGTCTGGGATCCGTTGAAATATTGCTGAGCCAGGGCGGACTCCACGCTCGCGCCGACCAAAAACGCAGCCAGCACGACGGCCCAAAATGCCGTTCGGCCCAAATTCGACACCACCCAGCCCCTGTACTTCGCCACCCTTTTGCCGGCAGCGTTCCCCTTGGCCGGAACTTTGGCAAATCAGGGCGACGGAGTCACGGCAGGCAAGCCCGGCCGAGGATGACTTCCGCTGCTCTCGCAATCATCTAGCGGAGTTTTTGGCTGGCTGTGGCCAAAAGGATACGAAACGATCACGCGTTGGGCGAGGACTCGCCGACCGCCTGGAGCAGTTGCGAGCGCCGCACGCGCTCGCGATGGGCGGTATAGAGGCCGCTCGCCACGATGAAGCCGGCGCCAACCACGGTCCACTTATCCGGAAATTCGCCAAAGACGAAGAAGCCCAGCAGGCTGACCCAGAGCAGTTGGATGTAGGAAAACGGCGCGAGCACGGAAGCGTCGGCGTAGCGGAACGCCAGCACGACGATCCACTGCCCCGCCGTCGAGGCGATGCCGATGAAGATGCCGAACGCTATCGCCTGCCAGGTCGGCGTGACCCAGACGAACGGCACCAGCGCCGACAGAATCAGCACGCCGGCGATCGACGTATAGGCCATGGTGGTGATGGCGCGCTCGGTGTCGCTCAACATGCGCGTCATGATCAGCGTGCAGGCCCAGCACAGCGCGGAAACCAGCGGGAAGAATGCGGCAACATGGAACGCGGACGTACCGGGCCGCAGGATGATCAGCACGCCGACGAGACCGACGCCCGTCGCTATCCAGCGGCGCATGCCCACCACTTCGTTCAGGAAGACGATCGACAATGCCGTGACGAGCATCGGCGCGACGAAGGCGGTGGCGGACGCCTCCGCGATCGGCAGAAAACTCAAGCCGGTAATGAAGAACAGCGACGAGCCGAACACGGTGGCGCCGCGCATGAACTGCAGCGTGCGCCGGTCCGTCTTCAGCGCATAGAGCGGCGAGGCCGGAATCATCGCCGGCGTCATGATCAGCGCGAACACCAGAAACCGGATCCAGGTGATCTCGATGGAGGGCAGCGACGAGGACAGATATTTCGCGGTGACATCAGATAGTCCGAGGAACACCGTCGAGACCAGGATCAGCGCGATGCCCTTGAACGGCCGGTCGGCGCGGGATGGCGCCTTCGGCTTTACAGGCTTGCGTTCAGGCAAAGATATGGGAGCGCTGTCCAGCCTGGCGGCTGCGGCGGGGGGCGGGTTCACGGCGGACTCAAGTGGTGGAAAAAATCGAATCTAACGGTGTGAGAAAACGCCATTCGGCGCGCATCCACAAGGCACGATAGCGGGATGCCGATATGCGCTGACGGCGCGCGAGCCCGTCCCGCAATACTTTGTTAAGAATATGACGCCGCAATGATTGCGATCATACTCACAGCATCGGCAGGCCGCGTGGCTTTGGTCCGCGCGGAAACGCCTTGTCGATGGCGGAAATCTCGTCCGCGCTCAGCATCAGATCGCCTGCCGCGGCATTTTCGGCGGCGTGCTCCGCGGACGAGGCCTTGGGAATCGGAAGCACGCCGGGTGCGCGCGCAAGGAAAGCGAGCGCAACCTGCCGAGGCGTCGCCTTGTGGCTATCTGCGATCGCGGCGAGCACCTCCCCGCCCTTGCTCCGCGCAGACGGGAAATCGTTGTGACCAAACGGGGAATAGGCGACGACGGCGACGCCATGCTTCTCGCACCAGGGAATCACGGCATGCTCGATCGCGCGCTCCTGCAAATGATAGAGCACCTGGTTGCAGGCGATTTTTCCTTGGCCGGAAACCGAGAGCAGTTCGTCGAGATCGTCGGTGTCGAAATTGCTGACGCCCCAGGAGCGGATCTTTCCCGCGGCAATCAAGTCCTCGAATGCGGCGACGGTGTCGGCGAGCGGATAGGAACCGCGCCAGTGCAGGAGATAGCAATCGAGACGATCCGTCTTCAGCCGCTTGAGCGAACGCTCGCAGGCGGTGATGGTGCCGCGGCGCGAGGCGTTGCTCGGCAGCACCTTTGAGACCAGGAACAGGCCGTCACGCTTGCCCGCGATAGCGTCGGCGATGACGAGTTCGGCGTCGCCATACATCTCGGCGGTGTCGATGTGGGTCATGCCCGCTTCGATGCCGCGCTGGAGCGCCGCAATTGCGCGCTTGCGGTCACCGCGGTCGAGATACCAGGTGCCCTGCCCGATCACGGGAACCTGCGGGCCACCTTTGCCGAAGGGTTGTTGTCGCACGATTGCCCCGTCCGCTTCAGTTCAAAATCAACGCGGACCATAGACGATGTCTTGCGCGAAGTCTTGTAGGGTGAGCAAGGGCGCGAAGCGCCGTGCCCACCTTCAGCAGCGGACTCGCGATGGCGGGCACGCGCTGTGGAATTTCGCGGGCATCATCGCGCGCGTCTCGAAGGGTGCAGGCCCGTCTGCGGCCTCATGGTTCGAGACGGCGCGGAGCCTGTCATCGGGCCGCGCTTCGCGCAGACCCGTTGGCGCCTCCTCACCATGAGGGTCTAACGACGGGACACCGAAACATATCCTCACTCCGCAGCCTGTGCCTTGCCGTAGGCTTGCGAGATCATGTAGCTCGAGAGCGTACCGTACGCCGCAGTCCAGGCATCGGCGACCTCGGACGTCCAGGCTTCGCCGAGCCCTTTCTCCAACGCCCACAACAGCGCGCTGCCGACCACCGGATAGTGCTCGGGCCTGGCGCCATAGCTGACGTGGCGCGTGGCGAGCGCGCTCGCGGCCGGCAGGATCGATTCGAGATTGGAGAGGCCGTTGACGACGACCGCGAGCGTCGCCATCAGCTTCTTGCGCTGCTCGGTCATGTCGGCGGGAAACATCGCCTTGACCGATGGTGCGATCTCGAACAGGTGGTCATAGAAGATCACGGCGGCCTGTTCCGAGATCAGCGCGACTTTCGAAAAACTGTCCTGGACGAG
>Ga0187815_10000124_pt1 | contig 37901 bp, 31 predicted proteins | sample NC_S_5_FD_132962 | JGI IMG/M metagenome (GOLD analysis project Ga0187815, IMG submission 132962) | Wetland sediment microbial communities from Neuse River Estuary, North Carolina, USA - ASW-S_5 | ecosystem: Environmental > Aquatic > Freshwater > Wetlands > Sediment | place: USA: North Carolina... | reverse complement strand
TCGCTGGTGCTGATCGTGATGGCCGACCAGCTCGGCAAATCCGTCGGCGACATGTATCTCGGCGCCTGGGGCCCCTCGATCCTGCAGATCGCGCTGTTTGCCGGCTACACCTTCGTGCTCGGCCTGGTCAAGCCGGACCATGTGCCGCCGGTGCCGAAGGAAGCGCGCACGTTGCAAGGCTGGGCGCTGTGGAGGAAGTGCCTGATGGGCATCATTCCCTCCGCGGTTCTGATCTTCGTGGTGCTCGGCACCATGATGATGGGCCTGGCGACGCCAACCGAAGCCGGCGCCATGGGTGCGATCGGCGCCATCGTGCTCGCCGCGATCCACCACAAGGATCTCTCCAAGCCGGGCCAGAAGATGATGATCGTCGGCATCGTCGCCGCCGGCATCGGCGCAATGATCGGAGTCAAGTTCGGCGAGAACCTGTACTTCAAGCTGACCTTCGCGGTGGTCTATATCGCGGTGGTCTGGCTCTGCCTCGAGGCGGTTCGCATCCCCGAGCTGCGCGACCTGATCAAGCAGGGCTACGAGTCGACGATGCGCCTCTCCACCATGGTGGTGTTCATCCTGATCGGCTCGACCTGCTTCTCGGTGGTGTTCCTCGGCGTCTCCGGTGGCGTGTGGCTCGAGCACCATCTGACCTCGCTGCCCGGCGGCGTCTGGGGCTTCCTGATCTTCATCAACGTCTTCATCTTCTTCCTGGCGTTCTTCCTCGACTTCTTCGAGATCGCCTTCATCATCCTGCCGATGGTCGCGCCGATCGCGCAGAAGCTTCTCGCGACCGTAGTGGGCCCGGACGCCGCGCTGATCTGGTTCGGCGTGATGCTCTGCGTCAACATGCAGACCTCGTTCCTGCATCCGCCGTTCGGCTTTGCGCTGTTCTACCTGCGCGGCGTCGCGCCGCGCGAGGTCAAGAGCTCCGACATCTACTGGGGCGCGGTGCCCTGGATCTTCCTGCAGCTGATCATGGTGGCGCTGGTGATCGCGTTCCCGGCCACGGTGACCGGACTGCTCGACAAGCCGATCGACGTCGACCTCAGCAAGGTCAAGATCGAGGTGCCGCAGATCGAGCTGCCGCCGATGGATTTCGGGCAGCCGAAGCAATAGCCGCCATCAGGCTTCGGCGGAGGCTCCTGCCTCCGCCGAACCTCGGCGCGAGCCGGACGCTACCCGCGGCCGGCACCCCTCCCCGATCGCAAGCCGCATTGCATTGAAAGCCGCCCGCCATCGACGGCCGCGCGAGCCAGTCTCGCTCGACTGGCGTCCGCAGCCCGTTCGAGAACAGCCCGCGCTGCAAAACAAATTCCTCCACAGCGACACGCAGTTATCCGGCGATCTGTAAGGTTGGCGTAAGCCCACCTTGATAACAGATTGCCGTTTTCGACTCGGTGCCGACGCTGCCCTCCGCGGCACGCAACCGTTTCGATGGTTGAGTGAGGCGGGGGCCGTGATGTCGTTCCAAGCAAGATATGTGGGCCTTGTGGCCGCTTCCGCAGCGATGTTGCTGGCCGGAGCCTGGCTGTTGGCACGCGGCGACAGCGTCGATAGCGCCAAGGCCGGCCAGCCGAAGGCGACGGCCGAGGTCAACGTCCAACAGCAAACCGTCGAGCTCAGCGACAAGCAGGCCGCAAAATTCAAGGTCGCCACCGCCGAGCCGCGCGCCTTCAGGACATTGAAAAGGGCCGTCGGCTCGATCGACTTCAACCAGAACATGCTGGTGCAGGCCTTCACGCCGAACCCCGGCAGGATCGTCGATACGTTCTTCAACGTCGGCGACGAAGTCAGGAAAGGCGATACGCTGTTCACCATTGAAAGCCCCGACCTGCTGCAGGCAGAATCGGCGCTGCTCGCGGCAGCAGGCGTGCTCGAACTGCAAACCCGGACGCTCACGCGGGTGAAGCAGTTGCTCAAGACCGGCGGCGGCGCGCAAAGGGAAGTCGACCAGGCCACCTCCGATCAGCAGACCGCCGAGGGCAACTACAAGGCGGCGCGCGATGCGGTGCGAATCTTCGGGAAGACCGACGGCGAGATCGACCAGATCGTGGCCGACCGCAAGGTCGATTCGACCCTGGTCGTACCGAGCCCGATTTCCGGCCGCATCATCGCGCGCAACGCCGCGCCGGGGCTATACGTTCAACCGGCGAACGGATCGCCCCCCTTCACCCTCTCCGACATTTCGACCATGTGGATGGTCGCCAACGTGATCGAAACCGATGCCCCCGCCTACCGTATCGGTCAGCCGGTCGAAGTGACGGTGCCGGCGTATCCCGGCGAGGTGTTCCGCGGCCACGTCACTACGCTCGGCCTCAACATCGATCCCAACTCGCACCGTCAGCTCGTGCGCTCGGTGATCCAGGACCCGCAGCACAAGCTGCGCGCCGGCATGCTGGCGAGCTTCACCATCGAAACGGAAGCACCGAAAACCTCGGTTGCCGTGCCGCCCGAGGCGATCGTTCGCGAAGGCGACGGCACCATGACTGTCTGGGTCACGGCCGACGGCCGCCGCTTCGAACGGCGTACCGTGAAGACAGGCATCGAGCAGGACGGCTGGCGCCAGATTCTCGACGGCCTCTCTCCAGGTGAGAGCGTCGCTTCGACCGGCGCGATCTTCCTCAGCAACAAGTTCGCCAACGCCGTCACCGGCTGATCCGCCAATCCCGCCGCCCGGTCGTGCCCGGCGCGACAAAGTCGCGCCCAGACGAAAAGTCCTGAAAATTGATCAAGAGCCTTATCCAGTTCAGTCTGACGCGCAGCGCGATTGTCATGCTCGGCCTCGTGCTGCTCTGCGCCGCCGGCCTCGCCGCATTCACTCGGCTCAATATCGAGGCCTATCCCAATCCGGCCCCCGTGATTCTGGAAATCACCGCGCAGGCTCCCGGTCTTTCCGCGGAGGAGATGGAAAAGTACTACACGATCCCGATGGAGGTCGGTCTCTACCCGACCCCTGGCGTCATCAACGTCCGCTCGACGTCGTTTTACGGCCTGTCGTTCGTGCGCATCACCTTCAAATACGGCGTCGATTATTATTTCGCGCTGACCCAGGCCGCCAACAGCATCCAGCAGAACATCCAGCTCCCCAACAATCTGGTCCCGACCATCCAGCAGTCGAGCCTTGTCGGCGAGATATTCCGTTACCAGCTCGTCGGCCCGCCGAATTTCGGCCTGACCAATCTGAGGACGTTGCAGGACTATGTGGTGACACGCCGGCTGATGACGATCCCCGGCGTGGTGCAGATCAACTCCTGGGGCGGCACCACCAAGCAGTTCAACGTCGACGCAGATCTGGAGAAGCTTGAAGCCTACAACATCACGGTGCCCCAGCTCGTCGGCGCGCTGGGCAACGCCAACGTCAACGTCGGCGGACGCGAGATCTCGATCGGCCAGCAATCGGTGAACATCCGCGGCATCGGCCTGATCGATTCCGGCGGCGACGACGATATCACCAAAGGCTACAGGGTCGCGGATATCGAGAACATCGTCCTCACCCAGTCGAACGGGCTTCCCATCCAGATCAAGGATGTCGCCACGGTTACGGTGGGCTACGTGCCGCGACTGGGCATCGCCGGCAAGGACCGGCAAGACGACGTCACCGCGGCAATCGTCGTGATGGGCCGTACCCAGCACACCAACGAGATCATCCCGAAAGTGGAACAGGAGGTCGCTCGGATCAACAGCGACGGCACCCTGCCCGCGGGCGTCAAGATCGTTCCCTATTACGACCGCAGCTCGCTGGTCAGCGTCACCACCCACACCGTGATGCACAATCTGATCTTTGGCTGCCTTCTGGTGTTCGTCATCCAGTGGGTGTTCCTGGGCGACCTGCGCAGTGCGCTGATCGTGAGCGCCAACATTCCGTTCGCGCTGTTCTTCTCCATCATCCTCCTGGTCCTGCAAGGCGAGGACGCCAATCTGCTGTCGCTCGGCGCGGTGGATTTCGGAATCATCGTCGATTCCGCCGTCATCATGATGGAAAACATCTTCCGCAACTTCCAATCCAGTCCGGCGGAGCGCCAGCGCGTTTTGCAGCGCCTTGCCAGCGGCTATTGGGGGCCCGATCCAACCGCACCGGGGCGCGACCAGTTCTCCACGGCCTGGACCGAGCGGCTCCGGATGATCTTCGTCAGCGCCCTGCAGGTCGACAAAGCGGTGTTCTTCACCGCGGCCATCACCGTCGTCGCTTTTGTGCCGCTGTTCACCATGCAAGGCGTCGAGGGCCAGATCTTCGGCCCGATGGCGCGGACGTATGGGTACGCCCTTGCCGGCGCGCTGCTCGCGACCTTCACCGCGACGCCGGTGCTGGCCTCGCTGTTGCTTCCGAAGCACATCGAGGAAGCCGAGACGGTCATCGTCCGCTGGTTGCGCAAGGCCTACTCGCCGGTGCTGCGCTGGTCGCTTGCGAATGTGAAGGCCGCGGTTCTGGCGGGGGTGATCTTCCTCGGCATCAGCGCGCTGGCGGCAACCCGCCTCGGCAGCGAGTTCCTGCCCGCGCTGGAGGAAGGCAACCTCTGGATCCGCGCCGCGATGCCGCCGGCCATCTCGCTTGAGGCCGGCGCCGAATCGACGCGCAAGATGCGCGAGATTCTTCTGCGTCATCCCGAGATCATCACCGTGGTGTCGCAGCATGGCCGCCCCGACAATGGCAGTGATGCCTCGCCCTTCTCCAATGTCGAACTGTTTGCCCCGATCAAGCCGTTCGACCAATGGCCGCGGGGCCTGACCAAGGCCAAGCTCACCGAGCAGCTCAAGAAGGAATTCGAGGAGGAACTGCCCGGCGTCACGCTCAATTTCTCGCAATACATCCAGGACAACATCGAGGAAGCGCTGTCAGGCGTCAAAGGCGCCAATTCGATCAAGATCATCGGCCCCAACTTCGCCGTGCTCGAACAGCTCGCCGCCAAAGTCGCGGAGGAAATGACGAAGGTGCGCGGCGTCGCCGATCTCGGCGTGTTCCACCTCGTCGGACAGCCCAATCTCAACATCAGGGTCAATCGCGAAAAGACCGCGCGCTATGGTCTCAACACCGGCGACGTCACCACCGTGATTCAGGCGGCGCTCGGCGGCACCACCGCGACCACCGTCCTCGAAGGCGACCGCCAGTTCGGCGTCGCTGTCCGGCTCGATCCAAAATTCCGGCAAAGCATCGACGCGGTGCGCGAAATCAAGGTCGCCTATCAGACGCCTTCAGGCAGCAACGCGTACATCCCGCTGAGCGAGCTCGCCGACATCACGCTCGATACCGGCGCTCTGTTCATCTACCGCGAGCGCAGCCAGCGCTATATTCCGATCAAGTTCAGCGTGCGCGGGCGCGACCTCGGCAGCACGGTCGCGGAAGCGCAGGCGCGCGTCGCCGAGGCGGTACCGCTGCCGTCCGGCTACCGGATCATCTGGTCCGGCGAGTTCGACAATCTCGAGGCCGCTAAGGCGCGCCTCATGATCGTGCTGCCGATCACGCTGCTGCTGATCTTCGTGCTGCTTTACAGCCTGTTCAATTCGCTGCGCGACAGCCTGCTCGCGCTTGCCGGCATTCCCTTCGCGGTCGGTGGCGGCCTGATCGCACTCTTTCTCGCCGGCCTCGACTTCTCGGTTTCGGCGGCGATCGGATTCATATCGCTGTTCGGCGTCGCCGTGATGGACGGCATCCTCAACATCACCTATTTCCGCGAGCTCCGCGCCTCCGGCATGAGCATGGCGGAGGCGGTGTTCAACGGCGCCGAGCAGCGGATGCGTCCGATGCTGATGACGGCCCTGTCTGCCGGCGTCGGTCTGCTCCCGGCGGCGCTGTCCCACGGCATCGGAAGCCAGGTGCAGCGGCCGCTCGCGACCGTGGTGGTCGGCGGCATGTTCATCGGCCCGTTGCTGCTGCTGATCGTGGCGCCCGCCCTGCGCAAGATATTCCTTTCGCGCGAACCGGCCGCCTCGCACAACGAACCGGCCGCTACGACGCCGCCAAGCGGCGCATTAGGAGGCGGCGACCGATGAACGGCACTTTCACCCGCCTTTCCTACTCCCAGCGGCGCATTTGCCCGGTGGCGCCGCTGCGCATGCTCGGCGCTGCGGCCGCTGCGCTTCTGCTGGCAAGCTGCGCCGTTGGGCCGAACTTCGTGCCACCGGCCGCGCCCGACGTGACCGGCTACACGCGGGAGCCGCTGAAATCGCCGAGCACCGAGGCCGGCGGTCCGCGCATCGCCCGGCAGCGTTTCGTGAGCGGCGCCGAGATCGCAACACACTGGTGGGCGGCCTTCCGCTCGCCGGGCCTCAACGAATTGATCCGCCTTTCGGTCGAGAACAATCCGACGCTGCAATCGGCCGAAGCTGCGATCAAGGTCGCGAATTTCAATGCACTGGCGCAGCGCGGCCTGTTCTTCCCGCAGGTCGGGGCAAACTACACGCCGTTGGATCAGCAAGTCTCCAACATGACGACGCAGCAAGGTCCCGGCGACCCGTCGCAGACCCGCTACACGCTGCACACCGCCCAGCTCAGCATCGGCTTCGTGCCGGATATCTGGGGCCAGAACGTCCGCGCGGTCGAGAGCCTCGATGCGCTCACCGAGCAGGCGCAATTCCAGCTCGAGGCAGCGTATCTGACACTGACTGCAAACGTCGTGACCGCGGCGATCCAGGAAGCCTCGCTGCGCGGACAGATCGCCGCGACCGAACGGATCATCCGGATCGAACGCGACATTCTCGGTATCCTCAAGAACCAGCTCGATGCCGGCCAGGCCGCCCGGGTCGATGTGCTGTCGCAGGAGACGGCGCTGGCCCAGTCCGAGCAGACCCTGCCGCCGCTGCAGAAGCAGCTGGCGATCCAGCGCAACCTTCTCACCGCGCTGGCCGGCAGGTTTTCAGCCGACGAAATCCTCCAGAAATTCAACCTGCAAAGCCTCGCGCTGCCGGCCAATCTGCCGGTCAGCCTGCCGAGCACGCTGGTGGCGCGGCGCCCGGACGTGCGCGCCGCGGAAGCCAATTTGCATTCGGCCAGCGCGTTGATCGGTGTTGCGGTCGCCGCACGACTCCCCAACGTGACGATCACGGGCAATCCGGGAGCGAGCGCTTTCAAGCTGGCCGAGCTGCTCACGCCCGGCACCGTGTTCTACACGGTGGCAGGAAGCGCCACCCAGACCGTGTTCGACGGCTTCACGCTTTACCGTCGGCAGAAGGCGGCCGAAGCTACGCTGGATGAGGCTGGCGCGCTGTACCGGCAGACGGTGATCACGGCAGTACAGAACGTCGCCGACGCGCTGCGCAGCCTGCAGGCCGATGCCCGCTCGGTGCAGGCTGCGATCAAGGCCGAGGAGACCGCCAAGGCCAGTCTCGAAATCGTGCAGCAGCAGCTCGTGCTCGGGCAGGTCAACCAGGTCAACGTGCTGACCGCGCAACAGGCTTACCTCAACGCCGCCATCACGCGCGTGCAGGCCGTGGCGACGCGGCTGGCGGATACCGCTGCGCTGTTCATGGCGCTTGGCGGCTCATGGCCCGTCGAATGCCGGACCACCGACTGGCGGCGCTGCATCTTCGACGCTGGGCAGGCCTCGAAGACCTGATGATCCGGGAGGCCGCAGTCTTCGCAACGAAGCGCTTGCTCCCGGACCATACAAAAGCCCCGGCCTCCTCGCGGAGACCGGCCTCGACGTACGGCCCGCAGGCCGAGACCCTGCCCACGGGTCGTTGGTGGACCTCAGACAAGCTTCCAGCACTTCATTGCTGAAGGGACCGAGCTGCGCGCCGTCGGCAACCAAGCGCTTGAGCGCGGCCGGGTTCTGCATGTCGTAGCGAGCCCCCGGAGCGTTGCTCCGGGGTTTTTTGCTGCCTGATGCCTGCCTCGATCAGCTCTGCGACCGACGGGCCATGAAGCTGTCATAGGTGAGTTCGGCGACCTGCCACCACTGAAAGCCGCTGCTGCTGAAGTTCATCAGGGAGTCATGCACCTTCTTGAAGTTGGCGTTGGAGGCGGAAACTTCCGCATAGATCTCCTTCGTCGCCTTGTAGCTGGCGTCCATGATGGGCGGCGAGAAGGCGTGCAGCTTGGTCCCGCCGGCGAGCAGCTTTTTCATCGCCATCGGATTGGCGGCGTCGTAGCGCGCCGTCATCCAGCTGTTGGCGACCGCGGCGCCTGCCTCAAGGGCTGCCCGATAATGCTTCGGCAGCGCATTCCACTTGTCGAGATTGATGAAGGCCAGCAGCATCGGGCCGCCCTCCCACCAGCCGGGCGTGTAGTAGTGCGGCGCGACCTTGTAGAAGCCGAGCTTCTCATCGTCATAAGGACCGACCCACTCGGCGGCATCGATGGTGCCCTTCTCCAGCGCCGGATAGATATCGCCGCCGGCGAGCTGCTGCGGCACCACGCCGAGCTTCTGCATGAGGCGGCCGGCAAAGCCGCCGATACGCATCTTCAGGCCCTTGAGATCGTCGACGGTGTTGATCTCCTTGCGGAACCAGCCACCCATCTGGCAGGCGGTATTGCCCGCCAGCAGCGAGGTCACGTTGTAGGTCTTGTAGAATTCGTTGAGGGCTTCCTTGCCGCCGCCGTTGACGTACCAGGCCTGGTTCAAGCGCTGGTTGGGACCGAATGGCACGGCGGTGCCGAAGGTGAACGTCGGGTCCTTTCCGAAATAATAGTAGGACGCGGTGTGCCCGGCTTCGACCGTGCCGTTCTGCACGGCGTCGAGCACCTGCAAGCCGGGAACGATCTCGCCGCCCGCAAAGGTCTGCAGCTGGAATCTGTTATCGGTGATCTCGGCGACGGTCTTGGCCATCAATTCGGCCGCGCCGTAGAGCGTGTCGAGGGATTTCGGCCAGCTGGTGGTGAACCGCCATTTGATCTCCGGCATCGACTGCGCGATCGCCGGCGCGGCCAGCGTTGCGGCGCCAGCTGCGCCAATACCGGTGACCTTGAGAAAGTCTCTTCGCTTCATGGATACTGCCCTTGGTTGGTTGCGTGTCACTCTCCTTTTCTTGAAGCGCCTTCCGCGCGCAGGGGCGCTAAGACCCTCGCTCGAAACCGCTTTCGGCCTTCTTGGTGAGCCGCCCGGAAGCATGGAACAACCGCTGTCCCTTTTCCATCCTGCGAGCGGTCGCCAGACACAAAAAAGCCCGGTCCCTTGAGGGACCGGGCCTTCTCTTACAACTAAAGGCGTAGATCAGCCGCGGGTGCGCGAGCGGATCATGAAGCTGTCGAAGGTATATTCGGCGACCTGCCACCACAGATACTGGTCGGAACGGTAGGCCTGCATGGCGTCGATCGACTTCTTGAAGTCGGCATTCTTGGCCGAGATTTCCGCCCACAGCTCGTTGGTGGCCTTGAGGCAGGCCTCCAGCACTTCATTGCTGAAGGGGCGCAGCTGCGTGCCGCCGGCGACCAGGCGCTTCAGCGCGGTCGGGTTCTGCATGTCGTAACGCGCCGCCATCCAGCTGTTGGCGTGCGCGCACGCATTGGTGAAGATCGCCTGATAGTTCTTCGGCAGCGCGTTGAACTTCTCGGTGTTGGCGAACGCATGGACCATGGGGCCGCCTTCCCAGAAGCCCGGGTAGTAATAGAACTTCGCAACCTTGGCGAAGCCGAGCTTTTCGTCGTCATAGGGACCGACCCACTCGGCCGCGTCGATCGTGCCCTTTTCCAGCGCCGGATAGATGTCGCCGCCGGCGAGCTGCTGCGGCACCACGCCGACCTTCTGCAGGACCTGGCCGGCGATGCCGCCGATGCGGAATTTCAGGCCCGAGAGATCGGCAACGGTCTTGATCTCCTTGCGGAACCAGCCGCCCATCTGGGTACCGGTGTTGCCGGCGGGGAAGCCGATCACGCCGTGCTTCTTGAAGAACTCGTTGCCGAGCTGCTCACCGCCGCCCTGGTACCACCAGGAGTTCTGCATGCGCGCATTGAGGCCGAAAGGCACGGAAGCGTAGATCGCAAAGGTCGGATCCTTGCCGACGTAATAATAAGCAACGGTGTGGCACGACTCGACAGTGGCGTTCGTGGTCGCGTCCAGCGCCTGCAAGCCGGGAACGACTTCGCCCGCCGCAAAGACCTGGATCTGGAACTTGTTGTCGGTCATTTCGGCGACGTACTTCGAGATCTGCTCGGCGCCGCCATAGATGGTATCGAGCGACTTCGGGAAGCTCGAGGTCATACGCCATTTGACCTCAGGCGACGACTGCGCAATGGCCGGCGAAGCAATGGCCGTTGCAGCAGCACCGGCCGCTGAAACCTTCAAAAAATCACGACGCTTCATTCAGTCTCTCCTTGGTGGGGATATTTCCCGGGATTTCGTCGAGCACCTCGTCCGGGGGCTACTTGACATGGCCGGCGGCGCTCAGGCGCAGGCCCTTTAACACGGAAGCGCAACGCGCGGAAACGCAACAAAGGCATGACTGCATGGATTAAACCAAAGTCGCATCCCACTTCACGGAGGGCTTCAGGCAGCGGCGATAACGCCCTGAAGTTGCTCGCGGACCTTGGCGCCGATGGCGCGGTAGATTGCCGCGTGCGGGCCGTCCGGCTCGCTGTCCACCACGGGGGTACCGGCATCGGACGTGGCGCGAATCGACATGTGCAGCGGTATTTCGCCGAGGAAGGGGACCCCGAGCTTTTCCGCCTCGTGCCGCGCCCCGCCGTGACCGAAGATATCGGAGCGCGTGCCGCAATGCGGGCACTGGAAGTAGCTCATGTTCTCGACAATGCCGAGCACGGGCACATTGACCTTCTTGAACATGGCAAGGCCCCGCCGCGCATCGATCAGCGACAGATCCTGCGGCGTCGAGATGATGACCGCACCCTTGAGCGGCACGTTCTGCGCCAGCGTCAGCTGCGCATCGCCGGTACCCGGCGGCATGTCGACGACGAGCACGTCGAGCGTGCCCCAGGCGACATCGCGCAGCATCTGGGTAATCGCCGACATTACCATCGGCCCGCGCCAGATCATGGCGGTGTCCTCTTCGACGAGGAAGCCGATCGACATGATCGAGAGCCCGAAACGGGTGATCGGGATCATCTTCTTGTCGGCGTTGAGCTGCGGCTTTTCGCGGATGCCCGTGAGCCGAGGCACGGAGGGCCCGTAGATGTCCGCATCCAGCAGGCCAACGCGCAGGCCCTGGTCGCGCAGGCCGAGCGCGAGGTTGAGCGCGGTGGTGGACTTGCCGACGCCGCCCTTGCCGGAGGCGACCGCGATGATCGCGGCAATGCCGGGAATCCCCGCCTGCTTCGACATCGGGTTCTGCCCGCCCTGCGGCGGCCGGTGCGAGGCGGCCGGCTGCACTCCGCCGCCATGTGAATGACCGGGGGCATGGCGATGCGGCTGCGGCACCGGCGGCGGGGTGGCCGAGCCGGGCTTGCGCTCGGCGGTCAGCGCAATCATCGCCATCGTCACGCCGGGAATGGCGCGCACCGCGGCTTCCGCCTGTGCCCGCACGCTCTCCCAGGCGCGCGCCTCGGCGGCGTCGACATTGATGGAGAAAAACACCTTACCGTCGGACGCGGTAATCGCCGATAGCACATTGGCGTGGGGCAAGGCGACGCCACGCGGCGACATCACCTTGGAAAGGGCATCCAGAACCTGCTGCTGCGTCACGCTCAAAGGCGCATCTCCTGAAGTTGTTTGGAAGCGCCTATAGAGCGGGTCCGCGGAAAATGCTACCGGGCACCCATATCTTCCCGCCGCTCCACGGGCGCTACCGTGCCCCCTTCCTTGGCGGCCTCGTAATTCAGCTCGATCATGACGCCGTTGGGATCGTCGACAAAGATCTGCCAGAGGTCGCCGCCCGGCACCTGGCGGGAATCGAAGGCCATGCCTTTCGACTGCAGGCGCTGCTTCATGCCGTCAAAACCGGTCGAGGCGAAGGCGACATGGTGGACAACGCCGGAATCCGGCTTCTGTGCCTCGTCGGTCTTGGAAATGTCGACCAGATGCACAACCGCCTTGCCCTCGCTGTACATCCATGCACCCGGGAAGGCGAAGTTCGGCCGGGGACCCTTTTCCAGGCCCAGAATGTCCTCATAGAAACGGACCGTGTCGGCGAGTTTCCGGGTCCGGATGTTGAAATGATCGAGCACGCCCACGCTCACGCCCATGCGAAACACTCCCATTTTTGTGAAGTTCGTTGGTTATCCCTATCCTAGCACAAAAATCGACCGTCAATACCCGGAATGGGCAGCTCGAAATTGGGCCGGCGTGGCGCCGAAATGCTTCAGAAACGCGCGACCAAAATGGCTTTGATCGCTAAACCCTGTTCCATGTGCAACCTCGGAGATATTCTCGCCGTTCCGCAGGAGATGCCGGCCGAGATTCAATCGAAGATTGATCTTGTATGCGTTCGGCGTCATGCCGATTTCCCGGGCAAAAGCACGAATAAAGCCTTCTCGTGTGTAACCGAAACGCCGGGCCGCGCCGGAAATTCCATCGCTTTCGATCACGGTTTCCCGAAGGGCCGCTTTGACGGGCGTGGACAAAGGGCGGGCCGGCGCCGCATTTGAGAAAACAAGTTGCTTCGTCACGCATTCCAGAGCCAGTTCCTCTATTCCGGGCGGAACGACGTGCCTAAATCGCGAGTCTTCGATAACTATGAACTGTGAATTGTCGAGCCGGCGCTGCGCATCAACGGATAGCGCAGCCGGGATCAAGTAAAATTCCACAGATCGGACCTCGTCGTCCATCGACGGCAACGCAACGTGAGGTCGCAGGCCAGGTATGACCAGGAGTTGTCCGGGGTGCAGTCTCACGCTGCTCAGACCGATGCGATAGTCTCTGTGCCCATTCCATACGACTGAGACCTGTGCCTCATCGTGAAAATGCAATTGAAGACCGATCGGGCGACGGCCGAACCAGTCCGCTCCCTCCATGAGACGGGAATCTCCGGTGTAATCGTATCGAAGTGCGTTTTGCATGTAAGCACCCGCGCAACAAAGGCGCTTTCACAACCGAAATGAGCGTGAAGCATTCCCGAGGGAAGTTCGCAGACTTCGCCATCGAATTATTAGCACCGATGCGGACCCCATGCCAGCAAGGCAGACGGACCGAATGTCGATCACTTTTGTTCTATACGATCATTCCGAAAATGCGGCTTGCTGCACGGAGAGGCCGAATATTTGGAGCTCTGGGATGATTGGCTTGTTCTTCGAAGTGATGCCGCGGCCAGGCCACGAGCAGGCTTACTTCGACATTGCCGCCGGCCTTCGGCCTGAACTGGACAAGAACCCTGGCCTCATCTTCATCGACCGTTTCAAGAGCCTCGTCCGACCGCGCATTGTTCTTTCGCACTCTCACTGGCGCGACGAGGCCAGCCTTGCCGGCTGGCGCATACACGCAAAGCATCACGCCGCGCAGATTGCAGGGCGTAAGCAGCATTTCGAAGATTACCGACTTCGCATCGGCCAGCTCGTCTGCGAGTGGCTTTCTCAAGCCGGCGATCTACGCCGATTGGAGGTCACCAACAGCTACAATGACCCTACCCTGCAAAAAGAGCGGTTCATGCTTGTGTCTACCGCCAGGGAGCTTGTGCAAGCCGGACCTGAAAGTGACGTTCTGGCGAGTGTCTATCGCGAGAGTGAATACATCGTCTTGACGCCGACTCCTTCGCTCCAAGACGGACTTCACGCGGTCGAGCAGTTGTCGCAGACAGGCACCATGACTTCGGTTCGCCTCTATTTGGTATCTCGCGACTACGGCATGTACGACCGCAAGGAAGCCCCACAATACTATGCACCAGCGAACCGCGATCCGTGAGATGGGTAGCGAGGCCGCACGGGGATGTTAGTTCCCTCCCTTGACCGGTCCTGGCAAAAACCCCTACCCGCGCCAAACGAAGGCGTTGCCCTCTTTGATGCAGAGTTTATGGTGCGACCTCCAGTCCCGAGCGGGCTGGTTCGGCTATCGACCCCGCCTGCCGCCCTCCTCCAAAGCACCCCGGCCAATGTCGCCGGCAAAACTCCAAGGTAGAACACATGGCTAAAGTCGCTTTTCTCGGTCTCGGTGTGATGGGTTTTCCGATGGCAGGGCACCTCGTCAAAAAGGGCGGCCATGAGGTAACCGTGTACAACCGCACCGCGGCGAAGGCCAAGCAATGGGCGGAAAAATTCGGCGGCAAGACCGCGGCGACGCCAAAGGCCGCCGCCGAGGGCCAGGATTTCGTGATGTGCTGCGTCGGCAATGACAACGACCTGCGCGCGGTGACCATTGGCCCCGACGGCGCGTTCGCCGGCATGAAGAAGGGCGCCATCTTCGTCGATCACACCACCGCATCAGCTGAAGTGGCGCGCGAACTTGATGCCGCAGCCGCCAAGGGCGGCTTCAAATTCGTCGATGCGCCGGTGTCCGGCGGCCAGGCCGGCGCCGAGAACGGCGTGCTCACGGTGATGTGCGGCGGCAATGAAGACGCCTATGCCGCGGCCGAGCCTATCATCAATTCCGCCTACGCGCGGATGTGCAAGCGCCTCGGCCCTGCCGGTGCGGGCCAGCTGACCAAGATGGTCAACCAGATCTGCATCGCCGGCCTCGTCGAGGGACTTGCCGAGGGCCTCCACTTTGCCAAGAAATCCGGGCTCGACGTCACAGCCGTAGTCGACACCATCTCCAAGGGCGCAGCGCAGTCCTGGCAAATGGAGAACCGCTACAAGGCCATGAACGAAGGCAAGTTCGATTTTGGCTTTGCCGTGGAATGGATGCGCAAGGACCTCTCGATCTGCATCGCGGAAGCCCGCCGCAACGGCGCCAATTTGCCGGTGACCGCGCTGGTCGATCAGTTCTACGCCGAAGTCGAGAAGATGGGCGGCAAGCGCTGGGATACCTGCAGCCTGATGGCGCGGCTGGAGCGGTAACGGAGGGCGACGGCAAAGAGTTAATTTAACCCGGCGTTAACGGGAATTTTTAGCTCTTTAAGGCATCGCTTAATGTTTTAGGGCCACAGATAGACAGTGCAAAAGTCCGCGCGGTTCGCGGGCGCAATTGTGTTGTCTGATGAGTAAACCCGCTGAAAAGCCTGAAGTTGTCCAGCTTCCGGCCGATCCTCCCCCCGCCGCGCCGGTCAACGCGCGGCGCGCGTCGGCGCAGCGGGTTCGCGAGGCGCGCGACAGGTTAACGTCGGCAAGCGGAACACGCCCGGCCTTCGACACGGAACTGCTCCGCCAGTACGCACAAACACGGATATCGGCGTCGTTCGTCGTCATGCTGCTGGTAGTGGCGACCGGCGTGCTGTTCGGCTTCTGGATGCAGCCGGTATCCGCCGCGGCCTGGACCTGCGGCATGCTCTGCATCCATGCTGCGATCATCCGCAGCTGCTCGAAGTTTCTCGCCGAGCCGCCGTCGCTGCCTGCGACGCGCAAATGGCGCACGCGCTTTGTGCTGCTCGACCTGCTCTACGGCCTGACCTGGACCGCGATCCTGATCCGCCCCGCCGGCATCGACGTGGCCTCCAACACCCTGATGATGTTCCTGATGCTGCTGGTGATCGCCGTCTCCAGCATGCTGACGGCGAGCCTGCCGATTGCAGCACTGGCGGCCACCGCCCCGGTGACGGCGGCGATCGCGCTCAACTTCATCCTCTCGGGCACGCTCGACAATTACGTGCTGGCGGTGCTGGCGCTCGCCGCCGAGGGTTACTTCGCCCTGCTCGCCCATCGCCTGCATTCGACGACGCTCGCCACGCTGGAAGCGCGCGCGGAAAAGGATGCGCTGATCGGCGAGCTCGAACAGGCCAAGGCGATCTCCGACGAGGCGCGTCATCGCGCCGAATCCGCCAACGTCGCCAAGTCACGCTTCCTCGCCCAGATGAGCCACGAGCTGCGCACGCCGCTGAACGCGATCCTCGGTTTCTCCGAGGTGATGAAGAGCGAAATCTTCGGAGCGCACAGCGTCCCCGTCTACAAGGAATACTCGGCGGATATTCACAATTCCGGCGTTCACCTCTTGAACCTGATCAACGAGATTCTCGATCTGTCGCGCATCGAGGCCGGCCGCTACGAGCTCAACGAGGAAGCGGTCTCGCTGGTGAACGTCGTGGCCGATTGCCATCACCTCTTGAAGCTGCGCGCTTCCAGCCGCGGCATCACCATCCACGAGGTGTTCGAGATCGGCATGCCCAAGATCTGGGGCGACGAGCGCGCCATTCGCCAGATCGTGCTCAACCTGCTCTCCAACTCGATCAAGTTCACCCCGCGCGGCGGCGAAATCTGGCTGAAGGCCGGCTGGACGGCCTCGGGCGGGCAGTATCTCAGCGTCAAGGACACTGGCTCCGGCATTCCCGAGGACGAAATCCCGATCGTGCTCGCCTCGTTCGGCCAGGGCACCAATTCCATCAAGTCCGCCGAGCAGGGCGCGGGCCTGGGCTTGCCGATCGCCAAGAGCCTGATCGACATGCATGGCGGCACCTTCACGCTGAAATCGAAGATTCGCATCGGCACCGAGGTGATCATCACCTTCCCGCCGGAGCGCGTGATGTCGGCGCTCGGGCCGATGACCGAGGAAGCCCCGCCGCTGCAGCCGGAGAGCATCAATGTCACCGACGAAAAACGCCGCCCGCGCCACAAGCCGATCATGAGCGCGGGCACAGGGTTGTAGCCAGCCGCGCTTGCGCAATCCTCCGATTCACCGTCACTATCGAAGCATGAGCCTGGAAACGCCGTGTATCTCAGTTTGTCAGATGGACCCTCGAACCAATCTCTGCCTTGGCTGCGGACGCACGCTGCCGGAGATCGCGCGCTGGTCGGGCATGGACGCCGCCGAGCGGCGCGCCGTCATGGCGCAGCTTCCGGCGCGCATGGCGGAAGCCGGGTTGCAGCCGATGGAACCGCGCAAGCGGACGGAGGCGCGCTGACCTCTGCGGGAGCAGCAGCATGATCCGCCTCGTGCTGATCCTCGTCTTCCTGGCGGGCACTGCGGGCGCCGTGGTGGCCTATGGCGATCCTGACAAGATCGCCAGCGCCGGAAACAGCCTCTCGCACATGCTGCGGCAAAAGAGCCTGACCGCACCGCCCCCCGTGCAGATCCCGCGCGGCCAGGGCGGCGAGTTCGCGCTGAAGGCCAGGATCAACGGCGTCACCGCGCCGATGGTGATCGACACCGGCGCGACATCCGTCGTGCTGACCTGGGAGACGGCGAAAGCAATCGGGCTTCCGATCGACATGCTCGAATACAATGTCGATCTGGAAACCGCCGGCGGTCACACCAAGGCGGCGCGGCTGACGCTGGATCGCCTTTCGGTGGGCAAGCTCACCGAGAAATCAGTGCCGGCGCTGGTGGTGCCGCGCGGGCAGATGAAGACCAACCTGCTCGGCATGAGCTTTCTCGACCGGCTGGAAAGCTGGGGCGTGCGCTCGGACAAACTGATGCTGCACGGCTATCCCGAGCTGTCACGCCGCAGGTAATGAAGCCGCGCGCTCGGCTGCCTGCGGCGAATCCGACCGCAAATTGCACGATCCCCTCCGGGCCCTACGCTGCTACGGCGCTCTCGCGATTTTTCTTCCAGCGGGGATGGTCCCTGCCCCGTGTCTCGTTCCCGTAGAGTCGAACTGCTTGAGATAGGCGACGATATCGTCAATTTGTTTCGGGTCTTTCAAACCCGGAAAAGTCATCTTGGTACCGGGTATCTTGGCCTTCGGATCCCTGATGTATTCACGGAACGTGGCTTCATCCCAGGTAATCCCGGAATTCTTGTTCGCCGTGGAATAGCTGAAGCCTTCAATCGATCCGGCCTTACGCCCGAACAGCCCGTTGAGCACCGGGCCGACAGCGTTCTTTGCATTCTGCCCGATCTGATGACACGCCTTGCACTGAAGGAAAATCTTCTCGCCCGAAGCCGCGTCCTGCGCATGTCCAGGGGCAATCGCGAAAATTCCAGCCCCCAGCGCCAGAACGAGAGCGCGCATCTGAACATCCTCCTTCTGCCATGTGGCCATGGTCGCTAGGTCGATGCCGCAAAAAATATGACGCGAAGAAGATGCGTGTAGTCGGATTCGAACACCATGATCGCCACAAATACCAGCACCAGCACTGGCGGCAGCAGGATTGCATAGGCCAGAGCCAACCGCTCCCAGGCCATATGCATGAAAACGGCGACGATCAGGCCGGCCTTCAGCACCATGAACAACAGGATCAGAGCCGCCCTGAGATAGCCATGAATACCGAAGTAGTCGACGAGATAAGAGCAGGTGCTGAGCACGAACAGCCATCCCCAGACCACGAGATAAAGCTTGATTGGGTGCTGCTGTCCCTTTGCCTGCGCGGCTCCGGAAGCGTGTGCGTCAGGCGCATGAAGATGCAGGGAAGGTTGTTGTCCTTCGATCTGTACTGCCACGTTTGTCATGCGCCACCTCACCAAAGATAGAAAAGGGCAAAGATGAATACCCAAACCAGATCGACGAAGTGCCAGTACAGGCCCATGATCTCGACGATCTCGTAATACCCCTTCCGGCTCGTGAAGAAGCCCCGCCTCTCGACATCGAAGTCTCCGCGCCAGACCTTTCGCGCAATCGCGATCAGGAAGATCACGCCGATCGTCACGTGGGTGCCATGGAAGCCGGTGATCATGAAGAAGCTTGCGCCGAACTGCGGCGCGCCCCACGGGTTGCCCCAGGGCCGGACGCCCTCCATGATCAGCTTGGTCCATTCGAAGGCCTGCATGCCGACAAACGTCGCGCCGAATGCTGCTGTGGCAAGCATCAAGGCCGCGGTTTTGGCACGGTCCCGGCGGTAACCGAAATTGACGGCCATCGCCATCGTCCCACTGCTGCTGATCAGGATGAACGTCATGATCGCAATCAGGATCAACGGGATATGCCGACCGCCAATGTTGAGGGCGAAGACTTCGCTGGGATTGGGCCAGGGTACGGTCGTCGACATTCGCGCCGTCATGTACGACAGCAGGAAGCAGCTGAAGATGAAGGTGTCGCTCAGGAGGAAGATCCACATCATGGCCTTCCCCCAGGAAACGTTCTTGAAAGCACGCTGGTCCGACGACCAGTCGGCGGCGATGCCACGCAACCCCGCGATCAGTTGAGGTGACTGTCCAGAGGGTGCCAACGTGGTCTCTGCCATCGGGCCCTCCCTAAGTGAGCAACTGGCGACAGATGTCGACGAAGTTGTCTGTCCAGCCGGTCAGCAGACCAAGCAGGACGATCCAGACCAACAGCAGGAAATGCCAATAGATGGCGCAGAGTTCCACGCTCAGGCGCAGCCGGACCAGCCCGACGCCCTGCCAAACCCTGGCGGTGGTTCTGCCGAGGGCCACAAGCCCGCCGATCAGATGCAGCCCGTGCGCAGCTGTGATCACGTAGAAGAACGCGTTGGCCGGATTGGACGCCAGGAAATACCCCGCGACGTCCAGCTGGCGCCACACCAGCAATTGCCCAATCAGAAACGTAACGGCGGATGCACCACCCGCGAGCAGACCGATGATCACGCCCTCGAGGTCGTTCCGGCGCGCCGCCATATACGCCCCCTGCAGCGCGATACTGCTTATGACCAGGACACCCGTGTTGAACCACAGCAGCCTCGGCACCGGAAGCGACCGCCAGTCCGCCATGTTGATGCGCATGGAGTAAGCGCTGATGAGGAGTGCGAACAACGAACCGGCCACGGCGAGAAACACGCCCAATCCGACTTTTGCAGCGGGCACGGACGAAACACTCTCTTCGCGAAAATCGGCGGCCAGTCCTTCCTCCAGCCAGGGTTTGGAGGCCAGCCGTTGCTGCGAGAGCCACCAACCCGCAATTGCCGCCAGGCCGGCCATGTATAGTACGATGGCGCTCACGGATGGGCTCCCTGCGCCAGCATTCCGGCTGGCGGTTCGTTTTGCGGGATGAAATCCCTCTTGGCGCCGGGGACGCTGTAATCGTAGGCCCAGCGATAGACGACAGGGAGTTCCTTGCCCCAGTTGCCATGCCCCGGGGGGGTCTCCGGTGTCTGCCATTCCAGGGACGCGGCTCCCCAGGGGTTGCCGCCGGCCTGTTTTCCTTTGGTCAGGCTCCAGATCAGATTGAACACGAACACAAGCTGGGCAGCGCCAACGATCAAGGCTGCCACGCTCATGAAGGCATTGAGGTCATGGGCGGATGCCGGGATGAAGGCTGTCTCCCCGATGTCGTGATAGCGGCGGGGCATACCCAGCAGGCCCAGATAGTGCATGGGGAAAAAGATCGCATAGGCGCCGAGGAAAGTGACCCAGAAGTGGAATCGTCCGAGCGCCTCGTTGAGCATTCGCCCGGTGACCTTCGGATACCAGTGATAGATCCCGCCAAACACGGCCATGATCGGCGCAATGCCCATCACCATGTGAAAATGGGCGACGACGAACATCGTGTCGGACAACGGAACATCCACGACGACGTTGCCGAGGAACAGCCCCGTCAGGCCGCCGTTTACGAACGTGATGATGAACGCGAGGGCGTACAGCATCGGAACGGTGAGATGAATGTCGCCGCGCCACAGGGTTAGCACCCAGTTGTAAACCTTGATGGCAGTGGGGATCGCGATGATAAGTGTCGTGGTGGCGAAGAAGAACCCGAAATACGGGTTCATCCCGCTCACATACATGTGGTGCGCCCATACGACGAAACTGAGGGCGCCGATGGCCACGATGGCCCAAACCATCATGCGGTAGCCGAAGATGTTCTTCCGCGCGTGGACGCTGATCAAATCGGAAATGATACCGAAAGCCGGCAAGGCGACGATGTAGACTTCAGGATGGCCGAAGAACCAGAACAGGTGCTGGAACAGGATCGGGCTGCCGCCACCGTACTTCGTCAGCTGGCCCATCTCGACGACCGAGGGCATAAAGAAGCTTGTTCCCAGCAGGCGGTCGAGCAGCAGCATTACCGAGGCGACGAACAGCGCCGGAAAAGCCAGCAGCGCCATGATGGTGGCCGTGAAAATACCCCATACCGTCAAGGGCAAGCGCATCAACGTCATGCCGCGGGTGCGCGCCTGCAGCACCGTCACCACATAATTCAGTCCACCCATCGTGAAGCCGATGATGAACAGGATCAGGGAGGCCAGCATGAAGATGATGCCCCAGTCCTGCCCGGGGGTGCCCGAGAGAATCGCCTGCGGCGGGTACAGCGTCCAGCCGGCGCCGGTGGGACCGCCCGGCACGAAAAATGCTGCTGCCAGCACAATGACTGCAAGCAGGTAGACCCAGTAGCTCAGCATGTTGACGTAGGGAAAAACCATGTCCCGCGCGCCGACCATCAACGGAATGAGGTAGTTTCCGAAACCTCCGAGGAACAGCGCGGTAAGGAGATAGATCACCATGATCATGCCGTGCATGGTGATGAACTGAAGATACTGACTCGGATCGATGAACGAGAACGTGCCGGGGAATCCGAGTTGCAGCCGCATCAGCCATGACAGCACCAGCGCAACGAACCCGATGGCCATTGCCGTGATCGAGTACTGGACGGCAATGACCTTGGCGTCCTGCGAGAATACGTACCGCGTCCACCAGCTTCTCGGATGATAGAGCTCAACGTCAGCTACTTCGGCCGGCGGGATGCCTGTGACTTCCTGATACGGGATATCGACCATCGCACCGTCTCCCTGGTCTCCCCCTGCTACAAGTCGCCCTCTCGCTGCGCGGCGCTCTCCTCGCCGCTCTCCTCATTCGCCGTCTGCCTTGTAAGCGGCCTTCGCGACGTCGCGCTGTCCCGACAGCTCGGCAAACGTCCGCTGCTTCTCCAGCCACGCGTGATACTCTTTCTCTTCGTCAACGATCACCTTGCTCCGCATCTGCGCGTGCGCGACACCGCATAGTTCTGCGCAGAGAACCTCGAAGGTTCCGATACGGGTGGGTGTGAACCAGAAATATGTGACCGAGCCAGGTATCATGTCCATCTTCGCCCTGAACTCGGGCACGTAGAAATCATGCAGGACATCAAGCGAGCGCAGCAAAACCTTCACCGGCTTTCCGACCGGCAGGTGCAATTCGTCGCCTTGAATGATGATGTCGTCTTTTCCGTAGGGATCGTCGGGATTCAAACCCATTGGATTTTCGCTACTGACATAGCGTGCATCGGAGGTGCCGAGCCTGCCGTCCTTTCCGGGAAGCCGATAACTCCATTGCCATTGCTGTCCCATGACCTCGACCTCGGTCGCGTCGGCCGGCACTGTGACGAACTGGTGCCAGACGATCAGGCCGGGCGCCAGCATGGCGGCGACCCCGATGGCCGTGCCGATGCTGAGCCACCATTCGAGCTTCTTGTTTTCGGGATTATAGGCGGCCCGTCTTCCTTCCTTGTGCTGAAAGCGGAAGACGCAATACGCCATGAACGCGATGACCGCGAAAAAGACTATCCCGGTGATCCAGAATGTCAGGCTGATCGTGTCGTCAATGTAGCGCCAGTTGGAGGCAATCGGCGTCCACCACCAGGGGCTGTACAGGTGAAACAGCACCGAGGCGACCACTACCAGGAGCAATATGATCGCTACAGCCATCCCTCTTGCATCCTTGCCATCAAAGGCTGCGGATACGCATCAAAAGGGCGGAGCACACACCTGCTCCGGCGGCGCGTTCGCAGTCGCCACCGTCGTGGCTCTTGCTTCGCCCATTCAACCGGTCGCCTGACCGCAACCTCATCGGAATTGGGCGTTGCAATGAGCATGGTATTCATCTGGCGCGGCGTCAATAGTTGATAGCGTGGCCGGGATCGTGCTGCGCTAGCGCACCCGTCGCTTCGTCTGGCTATGCCATCTATCGTGCAAATCTGTGCAGCTGCACAACTCACCCAACCGTGAGCGCTATCTTGCGTCTGCCGCGCTAAGCTAATCAGACCGGTCGCGGCAGTCCCGTCCGGCAAAGCCCCTTTCATCGAAACCGGTTTGCCGGGCTCGATCGCGATTTTCGCGCTTGAGGCGGATGGCGCGACGCGTTGCGCGCGCCTTTTGGCCCATGCGATCAAGAGCAAGGAGACCGGACATGTCCACAACCGTTTTTGCAAGGCCGAAAACGCAACTGTTCGGCGTCGCCACCGGATATGTCGTTCGCAAGATCGGCATTTCCGATCTAATCGACGCGTTGCGCCTGGGCTGGGAAGACTTCAAGGCCATACCAACTCACGCCGTTGTCCTGTGTGTGATGTACCCTGTGCTCGGTCTACTCATCTTCAGGATGGTCCTTGGCGCCTCCTTGCTGCCGCTGCTGTTCCCGTTGGCTGCGGGCTTTACGCTGATAGGTCCATTTGCCGGGCTAGGTCTGTACGAACTCAGCCGCCGCCGTGAGCGCGGCGAGGAACCCGGAGCGTGGGATGCAATGCATGTCCTGCGCGCACCATCGTTCGGCGCCATCCTCGGACTCGGCCTGCTCCTGCTGGTCCTGTTCGGGGTCTGGATCGCCGCCGCGGACGCCATCTACATCGCGACCTTCGGCTATGCCGCAGCTGCAAGTATCCCTGATTTCGCAACGCGCGTGCTGACGACGCCGGAAGGTTGGACGCTCATCATCGTCGGCTGTGGCGTCGGCTTCCTGTTCGCCGTGGTCGCCCTGTGCATTAGCGTCGTGTCGTTCCCGCTGATGCTTGACCGGCATGCGACTGCCATAGACGCGATCCGGACGTCGTTGCAGGCGGTGCGGATGAACCCGATACCCATGGCCGCATGGGGAGTGATTGTCGCGGCGCTGCTGGCGATCGGGTCACTGCCGTTCTTCGTCGGACTCTGCGTCGTTCTGCCCGTGCTCGGTCATGCGAGCTGGCATCTCTATCGGAAGGTCGTGGAGCCGGATCCTAATCCTCCGCAAGAAGAGCCCGCATCGCCAATAGGGCATCGCTACGCGGCAGACTTCCCGGCCTCCCTCTTCCCGTGGAGCCATGAGCGGTAACAAACCGCGCGATTGCATCGGCGATGCCAGTCAAGGAATGAGTGCCGGCGTCGAGCCCTCAAGCCGCAAGTGAGACCGCCTCGCGCTCGCGCACCAGCGCGACCGCATCGCGGAGCACATTGATGTCAGCTCCCGCTTTCACGCCATGCTCGGCAAGGTGCCGGCGGAACGCGCGCGCACCGGGCACCGCATGGAAGGCGCCGACAAAATGCCGCGTGATCGCGTGCAGCCGTGTGCCTTGCGCGAGCTCGCGCGCGATGTACGGTTCCATCGCCTCGAAGACGTCCTTCATCGTCGCGTGCGGCGCAGCCTCGCCGAACAATTCGGAGTCGACGGTCAGCAGCCGCCACGGCTCCTGATAGGCGGCGCGGCCGAGCATCACGCCGTCGACATGGGCGAGATGCTCCCTCGCCTGCTCGAGGCTGCCGATGCCGCCATTGATGATGACGGGCACATCAGGCATTGCAGTCTTCAGCCGATAGACGCGACCGTAGTCGAGCGGCGGGATGTCGCGGTTTTCCTTCGGCGACAGACCGTTCAGCCAGGCCTTGCGGGCGTGCACGATCAGCGCATCGGCACCCGCCGCGACCACGCCGCGCGCCAGCGCATCCAGCGCCTGTTCCGGATCCTGCTCGTCGATCCCGATGCGGCACTTCACCGTGACCGGGATTCTCACCGCCCGCTTCATCGCCGCGACGCAGTCGGCAACCAGAGCCGGCTCAGCCATCAGGCAGGCGCCGAAGCGGCCCTCCTTCACCCGGTCCGACGGACAGCCGACATTGAGATTGATCTCGTCATAGCCAAACTCCTCGCCGATCTTCGCGGCAAGCGCGAGGTCCACAGGCGACGAGCCGCCGAGCTGCAGCGCCACGGGATGCTCGCTCGCATCGAAGGCGAGCAGCCGGGCACGGTCGCCATGGATGATGGCGCCGGTCGTAAGCATCTCCGTATAAAGCCGCGCCCGACGCGTCATGAGCCGATGGAAGACGCGGCAGCACCGGTCAGTCCAGTCCATCATGGGCGCAATGTTAAATCTATGTTGCGATAAATTACTACCCGGCATTGATAACACTAGAGATGTTGTTGAGGTCGTTGCCGCCCGAACCGCATCGCGATGCGATAACCGCAGCAAAACACACGTTCTGAACCCCCTGAGTACTACAATGTGGCACCGAACGCCAATTTGTAGCACTCGCAATATAACATGGAAATCAACACGATAGCCAAAAAGAGGCTAATAAGATGACTCAGCGGCAGTAAGCAGAGGATGGTGTTGCTTACGTCGAGGTATCCTGCCTTACGGCTTCGTGAAGGTCACGATATAGCTGTGGGCTCGATCATCCGCGAAGTCGAGGAACGTCACGTCTTTACCAGCTTGAGGGCTTCGATCTTTCGGAAATGCCGAGCGAGGAACGGCAGACTATTTCGGCGCCCTTGCGGGACGATCCGAGAGCGCGGTCTGCCAGCGCAGCACCGCGAACAGTGTCCGAAGTCGTCTCGGCTTTCAATAGCCTACCTTCGGGACGAACTGGCGGCGCACCTGAATCTGAGTGCTACAAAAAGCGCTACATGATCACGGGCCCCCTATTTTTATAGCGGTCCTGTTCCATCCATCATGGGAGCGACGGAAAGTTTCCAATTATTATCAGTCACTTGCGTCCCTTATCCATCCAATCGAACGTGCCCGGCCCTGACCTTATGTATCAATAGTGTTTCAGTCTTTCAGACTCGCTTTTGGCGGTCTGATTTCCATACCAAACGTTGCCACAGATTTGCTACACGGCCTTCGGCTCGAGTTCGTCAAACTGCGTCAAGGCCAAGCGCGGCTTCGACCTCTTGAGAGGACGCCGAGTCGAACGATCATCCACGACCCAATCCCTGGCAGCCCCGAGGCATATTGCGACGATCGTCATTCCACGAAGCCCACTTTGATACGCCGGTTTTGCCGTCCCTTGTTGTCGACTTTGAGAATGCGTACCGGGCGGGACTGCACGGTCGAAGTCAGATGCGTTCCCCCACATGCTTGCCTGTCAAGCTCGCCGATCTCGACAATGCGAACGTTCCCGTCTGCCTGACGCGGAGGAGATACGCTTTTGCTGCGGAAAAGGCCGGGAACGGAATTGGCTTCTTCCCAGGGCATCTGGAAGGCCCGGATGGGAAGATCCTGTCGGATCGCATCATTGATCGGACCAGCCAGGGCGCGAAGTCTATCCATATCCGAACCGGCTAGATCGAAATCGACCCGGAACGTTCCATCGGCCGAAAGTTGCGCGCCGGTGAGCAAAGCCCCGCCGAAGTTCTGGAAGACGACGCTGTTGGTGACATGGGCGAGCGTGTGCAGCTCGCACATGAGGCGGCGAAACTCTGCGTTCACCAAGACGCGGACACGATCGACGATCTCGGCTTCACTCTCGAATTCGTGCCACCAACCTCGCTCGTCAAACGTCATAGCGCGGACAACCGCCTCGCCTTTGTCCCATTGGATGAATGCCCTGTCGGGCAGCTGGCCTCCGCCACCTGGGAATGCGGGTGTTTGAGCAAGAAGCACCGCACCGGGTCGGGCGTCGAGGACTTCAGCTTCCAGTTCGAGAAGCTCGGGATTGCTTTGGCAAAGAAGCTGCACGTTCGGCTTCCTCTCGTATTGAACCGACCTCCTAAGCCGTTGAAATAGCTGAGATCGGCACGCGTCAAAGGCCAGCGGTACAACACAAGACACGACAAGTGCAACCGGTGACCCAGCAGCCAAGAGCCCAGCCGCATTTTGCCGTCCTATTGTCGCGGGCGCGCTGAAGTGGAGCGGCGTAGGAACATAAACTTGTATGAATGGTTCATGCAGCGGCTGGGGGAGCAGGCTGCATGGCAGGAGCGGCGATCGGTCGGTTAGAGCGCGCCCTGAGTGCCGATAGCGCGGCAAGTGTCGGGATCGATTGAGGAGTCCCGCGATGTTCCTGCAAATACTCAACCCGACGGGGAACCTGTTCGTCACCTGGGTCGTCGCGCTGATCCCGGTTGTCCTTTTGCTGGTGCTGCTCGCGGTCTTTCGCATGACCGCGTGGCTCGCCGTGCTGATCGGCTCGATCGTCACGTTCCTGCTTGGATTGTGGGTCTGGAAGATGCCGCTGGGCGATGGCGCACTTGCCTATATTTACGGTTCGGCGACGGGCGTCTGGAACGTCGACTGGATTACCTTCTGGGGGGTGATGCTGTTCAACACGCTCGTGCTGACCGGCACCTTCGACAAATTTCGCCGATGGCTGATTTCCCAGGGCACCGCCGATGTGCGCGTCCAGACCATGCTTTTCGCCTGGGCGCTGGGCGCGCTGCTCGAGGGGCTTGTCGGCTTCGGTTATCCGTGGGCGTTCGTGGCGCCCATCCTGATTACACTCGGAATACCTGACCTCGACGCGGTGCGCGTCGCCGCGATCGCCAACAATGCGCCCGTCTCCTACGGAGCGCTCGGCGCCCCCATCATCGCCCTTTCAGCCGTCACCGGTTACTCCTTGATGGCGCTTTCCTCCTCGGTCGGCCATATCGTGGCCATTCTCGCCTTGTTGCCACCGTGGATTCTCATCTACCTGGTCACCGGCAAGGATGGTTTCCGGGATGGCTGGCCGCTCGCGATCGTCGGCTCGTTGGGCTACATCGCGGGTCAATTCCCCGTTGCGGTCTATCTTGGTCCCTACTTGCCCGATGTGACCGGCGCGATCACCTGTTTCGTGGCACTGCTCGTCCTGCTCAGGTTCTGGCGCCCGCGCCGCGTCCTCGGCTATGGCGGCAAGGTCATTCCCGCAAGCGAGCTTCCGAACACACGCGGCAATTCCGACCTTACTGCAAGCGAGATCTTCCAGGCCTGGCTACCCATTATCGTGCTGGTGGTCGTGGTCGTGGCATGGACCGGTCCCTGGTCAAGGCTGCCGACAATCAACTGGTTCCACACCGCCGTAACAGCGCAGTCCTCGGTCACGGAGGGCGCTACCGTTTCAGCTGCCTTCGATTTCAAACCCGGTGTCGGCGGGACCGCGATCCTTGTCTCCTGGATCATCGTCGCGCTGCTCTTGCGCATCGATGGCCGGCAGCTCGGCGAGATCTGGAACAAGACCTGGCATCAGATGTGGGGCGCCTGCCTGGTCGGCGTGTTCATTTTCGGACTTGCCTATGTCTACAACTACTCCGGCATGGCCGCCTCGCTCGCCAAAGCTTTCGCCGAGATCGGTGCAGCGTTCATCGTCGTGGCGCCAATCCTGGGCTGGATCGGCGTGGCGCTGTCCGGCAGCAATACCTCGACCAATGCCATGTTCGGCAAGTTCCAGGCACTGGTCGGTCAACTCTTGGGTTTCCCGCCGCTGATACTGCCAACCCTGAATTCAGTCGGAGCAGAGATCGGCAAGCCGGTCGCGCCGCAAACTGCCAGCGTCGGCGTCTCGACGACAAGGTTTGTCCGCAACGAAGGCGCAGTGATCCGACACAACATGGGCTGGACCTTCGTGCTGCTTATCTATCTCATCCTCATCGGATTGGCTTGTTATCTGTTCTTCCCGGGTATCGCGAAGCTTTGAGTTCGCCGAGCCAACGTTCGAAGCAGCAGCAGCCCCGAGCTTACTTTTGTGCAGTTTTCACCAGGCTGCAGGTGCCCTTCTCCTGCGGTCCGAAGACCTGCCCCGGCAGGATGAAATCCAGGATCTGACGGGAACCTTGGTGCAGGATCTTGTAGCGGGCAAGGCCAGCCGCCATGATTCACACGATAGGGCCAACGCAGGTTGGTAATGGGAACGCCGCTACCCGCCAGGGGTTTTCCCCGCAGGAGACCATCGAAAGCAGCTCTGGCTGTTCGTGATCTCGACCTATCGGCACCTCGTAAAGGAGGTTCTCATGTCAACTACTTTCACCACTTCAGAACACACGTTCCAGGAAGCCGCCACTTATGGCGGATTGGCTGATGCGATCGGCGGCGTAGCCACCATCGTTTTGGCGATCATTGCATTGTCGGGCGTGAACCAGCAAATGCTGGCCGCCATCGCGACGATCGTCTTCGGTGCCGCGTTGCTGATACAGGGTGGCACAATGCTCACGGAGTACACCAAACTGATCTTCCCGCCCGGCGCCGCCGGCCCGGCCGAAGAAATCTTGGGAGGTGGCGGCCTTTCAGCCCTGTTCCTCGTCGGGTCGGCCGGCATTGTGCTCGGCGTGCTGGCGCTTCTCAATATCGTTCCGCAAACGCTGGTATCCGCTGCGTTGATCGCGTTTGGAGGCGCATTGCTGCTGAGCAGCAATTCGGTCTGGCGTCTCTACCGGGCGAAACAGGCTTTGCACCGCATGGGTCCGATGCAAACGCATTCGGGAAGCGAGATCCTCGCGGGTGAAATGGCCTCCGGCTCGGCGGCCCTGCAGTGCCTTGCGGGTATTGCCGCGATCGTTCTGGGTATCCTTGCGGTGACGGGAACAAACCCGATGCTCCTCACGCTCGTCGGTCTGTTGGTGCTCGGAGCGACCGTGCTGCTGACCGGCAGCACGCTGAGCGGCGCGGCCATGGGCTTTATGGAGCCGACCGTCACGCGGCCTTTCGGGCAACCGTCGGGCGCAGCCGAATAGGCTGAGCCAAATAGGCGGAACAAGGCGGCGATGATCGATCGGAGCAGCGGCGCGCGTCGCTGCTCCGAAAGGTGTGCTCGGACTCCGCCGCCGGCTCTGAATCAACCTGGGTTATCGGCGCAGCACATGCACAGCTACGGTCTCGTCGCTGGCACGGCGTTTCAACATCGCTCGCGCGCATGTCCGGGATCAAGGACCGCAAGATATTGGCGCGCACGTCGCGTAGGCAGATTTTGCCGCACCCACGTTCGATCCTGCCGTGACAGCCTGACGCACTAGCTCCGGAAACGTTTGGAAATCAACGTACCAGCGTGGCGCAAGATTTGCTTTCTATCTTCGTCGAGCCAACGGACGGGAGGAATCATGCGAATCGGGACAACGCCATACTTGCCGCCGCAATCAACGACGCACCAGTCCGCGCGCACGCCGGCCGTCTCGGCGGACAGCAATCAGCAGGCCCGCGGCCCAGCGTCGTCGACACTCGATTTCACGACCATGAGCCGATCCGATCTGCGCGACACCGTGAACTCGCTGATCAAGAGCGGCAGGCTGTCGCTCGACGATACAACCGGTCTGGTCGGCATGATGGGGCCAGCGGTCATGACCTATGCCGGTTCAGGCGATCCATCGGCGGCGGCCTACGACAGTTCGCCCTTCGACGCTCTCTCGGCGCTGCGCACGGCGATTGACGGCGCGAACTGGCGGCACGACGACAAGAGCGCCGCCGTCTTCTCGCGCACGCTGAGCGCGCTCCAGCAACTACAGGGCACCGTCGCGGGCCTCGATCTGAAGGCATAAGAGCGGCCGCGCATGGCACGCGGCCGACTCGCTTCAGCGAGCAGCGATTACACGATATTGATGAACGTGCTGAGCCGTGTTGAAGCGCTCGGATGCGCCGTCGTGTCGTAGCCAACGGTCTTAAACTTTGTCAGACGGCCAATCATGGTGCCGCGGGTAAGCGTCGGGCTTACGACATCGCGCCGCCGGCGGCGCTTTATGACAGTTATATGACAGTAAGCACTCGCGAATTTTTGTCGTGACTCGCCGCACTCTGTGACAGAAATAATACGACTGGATGTCTGTTCGATTAATTCTGTGGAGCGGTGGAATGAATCTGTGGCGTGCGCGGCAAAATCCCCTGGCGTGGTGGTGGGCGATGCTGACGCTGGTCAGCGTCGTCAATATCGCGCTGTGGTTCCTGCTCTATCGCGAGCTCAGCGCGCAGCCAGTTGGCAGTATGGAGCTGATGCTGCTGCTCTGCGCGGCCTATGTGTTCGGCTGCGCTTTCCGCTCGGTGCTGCCGCGCGCAGATGTGCAGCGCATCTGCCTGTTCGACACCTGGCTGTCGAGCGTACTGGTCGGCCGCTCCGTGGCAACCGTGGCCGAAGTCTGCTTCGTCGCGCAATGGGCGATCATCCTGCATCAGCTCGGTGTGGTCACGGGATCGGACACCGTGCTCAATGTGGCGTGGATCATCGTGCCGCTGATCCTCATCGCCGAGTGTTTTTCGTGGTACGCGGTGCTGACCACGAACTTCTTCTACAACGCAATCGAGAACTCGCTGTGGGCGGTCGCCTTCTTCCTGGTCGGCATCGGCCTCGTCCGGCTGCTGCCGGAGTTCCATGGGCCGGCTCGCGTCGTCCTCATGCTCTCGATCGCGGGCATCGTCGCCTATCTTGCCTTTCTCATTGCTGTTGACGTGCCGATGTATTTCAGCCGCTGGCGCGCCAACCTTGCCGAAGGCAACCAGTTGCTCGGCCTGCTGGAGGGCCTGCGTGACGTCTCTACGCGCTGGGTCAAGACCCACGATATCGTCCACTGGAAGGGCGAGATCGCCTGGATGTCGCTCTATTTCAGCGGCGCGGTGTGGGCGAGCCTGGCGCTCTGCGTGCTCTACTCGCTCGAGGGCGAGTTGCCGCAATATCGCACCGAAGCGGCCGCCGTCAGCGCGCCCGCGCAGCACGCCGAGACAACGCCGGCCGGCGCTACCTCGGCCGTGCGTCAAAGCCAGGCGGCGATCAGGGCGACGGCATCGCCCTTCTAATTTAGAGGCTGCTGTGGTCCTCGACTGCGGTCTTTCCGCTGCCGATGAACCTGTTCGATTTTTTGAAGCTGCGCAGCGAGGCAACGACTTCGTGATTTGCAGGCGCCAGCGCGCCTGCCGGCTCGTCAATCTCCGGGTATGATCGGAAGCAGCAGGAAGGACGCGGCGCGCCCCCCGGTGACAACGGTGTTCTTGCCGCCGAACTCCGACGGCGGACGATCCGTCGGGTCGTTATGCAGGATGCGGCCGGGAATGCCCTCGATCTCGAAGTCCTTCCCCATCAGCGTCAACGCCAGCCGGTGGCCTTTCGGCAGAAGCAGGCTGGTCGGCCAGATTTCCAGCTCGACCGTATAGCGCTTGCCAGGCTCGAGCTTCTGGATTTCATCGTGAACGAGGAATGGCCGGTAGGGCTTCGACTTTGCCCGATCGCGCTTGCGATGGGAGGCGCGCAACCAGCCGCGCGACACCGGTGTAGGCTCGTGCGCGCCCGCAAAGATCACCTCCTTGCCGTCGGCATCGAATGCCCGAAGCACGGCGAAGATGTCCATGTCCGTTGTCGACGATTCGATCGTCAGCGTCGCGGCGACATAGCCGGTGATCTCGGTGTCCTGTTCCATCGGCGGCGTAGAGAATGTCACGCCATCGCCAAGCGCATCATATGTGACGGCATTCTCTTCCTTGGGCTCGTCGAGGCCAAGCCTTTTGGACGCCCCATCCAGATAGTAACGAGTCCATTGCGTCTCCTTGAGCGGCCAGGCATCCGCCATTCGCACTCGCGCAACCTTGTCGTGCATGTCGCGAACCTCGATCCGCACGCGGGGCTCGTCGTCCCAGCCGTTGCGCTCATCCTTGAGAAACCGGTCAAAGAACCGCCGCTGCATCTCGACATAGGCCGGCATGTAGAAGCTGTCGTAGTGCGTGCCGATGTGCAGCGACAGCCACTTGTGCTTCGAGGCGGCCTCAACAAAACCCGACACGTTGCCGCGCAGGTGCAGACCTGGTCCGCCGAGGTTGCCCGCCGACAGGAGTGGCACCATGACCTTGTCCATGTCCGGCGTGCGCGACTGGTGCCACTGATCGTACAGCACGTGGCGAAGATGGTTCGCCGGATGATCCTCGCGATTTCCGGCAAGCATTTCCTCGCTCAGCGCCGGTCCGGTCGTACGCTCGCCGGTATCGGCATCAACGTAATGCGTCTTGCCGCTGCCATGCTGGTTCGACAGCACCTGCCGCGGCCACCATGCGGTGGAGAACGAGTTGCTGAGAATCCCGCCGTGCCGGCTTCCGTCGCGATAATGGTCCCAGTGTCCTTCCCAAGGGCAGATCGCGGCAAGATGCGGCGGCTGCAACGCCGCCGCCTTCCATTGATTGATGGCAAGATACGAGATGCCGAGCAGCCCCACCTTGCCGTTGGACCAGCCCTGCATGCCGGCCCATTCAATGAGTTCGTAATAGTCCTGGTTTTCACGCGGCTGACGCGGATCGAGGTAGCCGGGCGACTTGCCGCTGCCGCGCGTATCCGCCGCCACGATCACATAGCCATGCGGCACCCAGCGTTCAGGATCGGGAATTTCCCAGCGCAGAAAGCGACCGGTCGAGCCATCCTTGTCGAGGCCAGGATAGGTTTTGGTCAGCTTCTCCCATTGCGGCTTGAACGCGTGATTGAAGTGAACGTCCTTGCCGTAGATACCGTGCGCCATCACCACCGGATAGCGTCCGGGTTTGGACGGCCGGAAGATGTTGACGCGCAACGCCAGACCATCGCTCATTTGGACGGCGACGTCCTTCTCGAAAATCATCTCGAAGCCGGACGCGGTTTTGGTTGTCTCTGATGTCGGGGTGATGGCGCTGGCGGATGAGGACGTCATGATGCGGGGTATCGATTCCGGGGGGTGGTGAAACTGGAAGGCAGCGGCAGAAATCTATTGCGGGCGAAGCCCGAGATCATCCATGAGCTTGCCCTGAAACTCGTAGTCTTTCTTCAGATAGGCGGTGAATTCCTCCGGGGTCGAGCCCACGACAAAGAGCCCGTTCTCCTCGACGATGCGCTTCATGTCCGGCGTGGCAAGCGCGCGGACGGTTTCCTTATAGATGCGATCGATCCGGTCTTTCGGCACACCGGCGGGAAACATGATCCCGAAATAGCCGGTCAGATTGTAGTCCTTGATGCCGGCCTCCGACATCGTCGGCGTGTCTAGCAGCGCCGGCGAGCGGCGATCGCCGGTAATCGCAAGCACCTTGATTTCCTTCTGCGCCACCATCGGCACGGCCGTTATCAGTGAATTGAACGTCATGCTCACCCGCCCGGTCATTACGTCGGGCAGCATCGATGGCGAATTGTAGGGCACCGCGATCAGTTCGACCCCGCTCCGCATCTCGAACAGACGGCCCGCGACGTGCGTGAGATTGCCGACCCCGGATGTGGCATAGGAGAGCTTGCCCGGATTGCGCTTGGCTTCGGCAACCAGATCGGCCACCGAGTTGACGTTCATGTTGGTCAGAAGCGCAAGACCGTAAGAGCCCGCGATCTGGGTAATCGGCGCAAAGTCCTTTAGCACGTCGTAGGGCAAGGACTTGGTGACATGCGGATTGGCACTGAACGATCCCGTCGTCAGCAGGATAGTGTATCCGTCGGGCGGCGATTTGGCGACGCTCACGGTGCCGGTAATGCCGTTCGCCCCCGGCCGCGCTTCCACGACCACAGGCTGGCCGAGATATTCGTTCAGCTTCTGCGCCAGCCCGCGCGCGAGAATGTCGGTCGAACCGCCGGCCGCGAACGGCTGAATGATACGGATCGGACGATCCGGATAGTTCTCGGCGCGTACCTGCTGGTTCAACAGCAATGCGGACCACGCCATGATCCAGGTAAACACGCGGCGCTGCCGAGCGCCTGTTTGAATTGTGGCCATTACGCCCGCCCCTTCTACAATACTGTTCACTTAATTCGGGATGCCCTGTCCGAGGATCGCTCCGGTGCGCCGATAATGATCTTCCAGCAGACGCACGGCTTCGTCGGCGCGCCGATCGATGGCTGCGCGCATCAGGGCGTCATGCTCCTGGCTCACGTCACGCTGGCGCCATCCGATCGCGTTGGACAGGTTGCGAAAGCGCCTCGCGCGCTGATGCAATCGCTGACAGATATCCAGCAGGCCCTGGGCGCCGCAGGCAGCGATCAGCGCCTGGTGAAACTCGGAATGCAGTTCGTCCCAAGCCGGGTTGGTCTCGAACTTCGATTCCGACAATGAACGCTTTTCTCGCGAGAGGCGATGATGCGCGATGATCAGACGCTCTTCCCAAAGCTGATCGCCGCGGCCGATCGAGGCCCGGAGCGCCGCGCCCTCCACAAGACACCGCGTCTCGATCAAGTCCGCGAGCTCGGCGCGATCGGCACGCGCAACCCGAAATCCGCGCTGATCGATCTTCTGAACGAGCCCTTCGGCGACGAGAAGGTTGAGCGCCTCGCGCAGCGGGGAAGCCCCGATGCCAAATTGGCGTTTGAGCTCGTCGACCCCGAGCCTTGCCCCTGGCTGCTGCACACCGATGAGAATGCGCTCACGCAGAAGATCGGCGGCCTTTGTGGCCATTGTCAGGGGGGAAGCCTCGTGCGCCTCGACGCTCATCTCATTTTATCGATAAAACCGTTGCTCATTGGAACAGTATCGATTAATAAACGCCCGTCAACCGGAATATCGATAAAAAGGTAGCATGGTGCGGCTTGTATCCTTTCTAAAAGAAGGTCGCTGGCAGCCGGGACTTCAACGCGGCAAGTCCATCGTTGAGATTGCCGGCAAAGGGAGCGCGAGCGACGTGATCGCCGCGCACATGGCGGGCGGCTCGCTCCCGGAAGGCGGAAGTCACGATCTTGCTTATGTGAAGCTGGGCCTACCGGTGCCGACCCCGGGCAAGGTCATCTGCATGGGCCTCAACTATCGGGAACATGCGAAAGAGGGCGGCAATCCCATCCCGAACTATCCGGCGATTTTCCTGCGCGCGCAGAGTTCGCTGATCGCTGCGCAGGAACCACTCGTGATCCCCGCGTGCTCGGACCAGCTCGATTATGAGGCCGAGCTTGCCGTGGTGATCGGGCGTGGCGGCCGCAACATTTCGGAACGAAATGCGCTCGATCACGTCTTCGGCTATTGCTGCTTCAATGATGGTTCGATCCGGAATTATCAGCGCAAGTCCACTCAATGGACTGTTGGCAAGAACTTCGACGGTACGGGCGCGTTCGGCCCCTCAATCCTCTCGGCCGACGAACTGCCGCCCGGCGCTGACGGTCTGGCGATCCGATGTCGCCTGAATGGCCAGATCATGCAGGACGGCAATACGTCGGACATGATCTTCTCGGTAGCGCGCATGATCGAGATCGTCTCCGAGGCCATGACGCTTGACTTGGGCGACGTGATCATCACCGGAACGCCCTCGGGCGTCGGCTACGCACGCAAGCCCCCGGTTTTCCTGAAAGCCGGCGACGTCTGCGACGTCGAGATCGAGGGCATCGGAATTCTCAGGAATCCGGTTGCCCGGGCGCAATCGTTCCGCCAGGCATGAATCCAACAAGAGTGTGTCATGCAATCGACGCAACCCGAAACACGACGCCTTGACCGCTCGTTTCGCTGGACTGGCGGAGCCAGGGTCGGGATTATCTTCAATGTGGCCTATGAGGGATGGTCGGATGGCCAAACCCCCGGCATTGGCCCGATGGGCAATCCTCTCAAGCTAGGCTACTACGACATCAACGCCGCATCGTGGGGACTCTATGGGCCGACGAGAGGCATCTGGCGGGCCCTAGAGATTGCCGCGCGTCACGATATCCGGATGAGCATCATGGTGAACGGAGTGCTCGCCGAGAAATGGCCGCAGACCGTGCGCGCCATTCATGAAGCCGGACACGAGATCGTCGCCCACTCCTACGGAATGGACGTCATTCCCATCTATCTCGATGAAGCAGGCCAGCGCGAGAACATTCGCCGGACGAGCGGCCTGATCGCAAGCATCACCGGAGAGCAGCCAAGGGGCTGGATCAGTCCGCGCGGCACCGGCAGCACGATTCACAACGCCCTGCTGGCCGAAGCCGGATTCCTGCACCAGGGCGACTGCAATGACGACGACCTGCCGTATCTTGAACGACATGGCGAACGACAAATCGTCGGCATCCCCTTGACGATGGACATCAACGATCTCCCCAGCGCGATACGATACGGCAATACAGCGCGAGCGCTGCTGCAGCAGTTTGAAGACACGATGGCTGCGTGCGTTACGAGAGAAACCTCTCCCCTATTCTTCGATGTCACCATTCATACGCACGTGTACGGCCGCCCGGCCGGCGCCTGGGTTTTTGATGCCATCATGGAGCGCGCACGCGCGACCAAAGACATCTGGATTGGAACACGCCGGCAGGCCGCCGAGCAGGCATTTGCAGCGCTCTCGTGATCAGAAGACGCAACTGGCCGGGATGCGCCCGGCCGGCATTTTCCGTGTGACACACATCGGCGAGGCCCTGTCGCCGCCGGTCCACCGCCGCGCCGATGCGGGGCGCTAAACTACAGGATGGTGAGATTGGATCGGATGCCCGTGATTTGCCCGACGTGTCAAGTGGCGCGCAGTACCGTGTTGCCGAGCGTCGCTACTTTGCATGGGGTTGTTTTCAGCATTTTTGCTTGGGAGCGAGAATGCATCATTCTGCTGCATCGGGCGAATGCGCTCTGCAGCATGCTGAATAAGGTCTACCTCATCGGAGGTTCACCTCTCCCTGGAGAGAGATGAACCAAGTCAACACCATCACCGTGTCGATCAGGCCTTCTTTCCATAATCGTAGAAGCCGCGGCCGCTCTTGCGGCCGAGGTGCCCGGCATCGACCATTTCCTTCAGCAGCGGCGCGGGACGATACTTCGGGTCGTTGAAGCCGGTGTAAAACACTTCCATCACCGACAGCATGGTGTCGAGCCCGATCAGATCGGCGAGCGCCAGCGGGCCGATCGGATGATTGCAGCCGAGCTTCATGCCGGCGTCGATCTCTTCGGCCGTTGCGATGCCCTCCTGCAGCGCGAACACCGCCTCGTTGATCATCGGGCAGAGAATGCGGTTGACGGCAAAGCCAGGGCTGTTGCGCGCGGTGATCGGCACCTTGCCGACGCGCTTGGCAAAAGCCTCCGCCTTGGCGTGGGTGTCGTCGGAGGTCTGCAAGCCCCGGATCAGCTCCAGCAGGGCCATCACGGGGACTGGATTGAAGAAGTGCATGCCGATGAAGCGGTCGGGACGATCGGTCGCGGCGGCAAGCTTGGTGATCGAGATCGACGACGTATTGGTCGCGATCAGCGTCTGCGGCCGCAGCGTCGCGCACAGGTCTTTCAGGATCTTGACCTTCAGTTCCTCGTTCTCGGTCGCGGCCTCGATGACGAGATCGCAATCGGCGAGCTTCGCCTTGTCGGTCGTGGCATTGATGCGCCCCAGCGCGGCCTCGCGATCGGCGGCG
>Ga0187815_10000123_pt1 | contig 37951 bp, 34 predicted proteins | sample NC_S_5_FD_132962 | JGI IMG/M metagenome (GOLD analysis project Ga0187815, IMG submission 132962) | Wetland sediment microbial communities from Neuse River Estuary, North Carolina, USA - ASW-S_5 | ecosystem: Environmental > Aquatic > Freshwater > Wetlands > Sediment | place: USA: North Carolina... | reverse complement strand
TCGCGGTCCTTCTCGGAGCCCTCGATCGGCATGCCGCGCGTGTGGATCTGGAGGATCTCGAGCCGCCCTTCCTGCGTGGGAACCCCGATCTCGATCTCGCGGTCGAACCGGCCGGGTCGTCGGAGCGCCGGGTCGATCGCCTCCTCCCGGTTGGTCGCGGCGATGACGATGACGTTCCCGCGCCCGGAGAGCCCGTCCATCAGCGTGAGGAGCTGGGCGACGACCCGTCGTTCGACCTCGCCTACGACCTCGTCCCGCCGCGGGGCGATCGAGTCGAGCTCGTCGATGAAGATCACGCTCGGCGCGTTCTTCTCCGCGTCCTCGAACTTCTCGCGGAGCTCCTTCTCGCTCTCCCCGTAGTACTTCGAGATGATCTCGGGCCCTTGGATCCCGATGAAGTGGGCCCCCGCTTCGTTCGCCACCGCCTTCGCGATGAGCGTCTTTCCGGTTCCCGGGGGTCCGTAGAGAAGCACCCCCTTCGGAGGAGTGATCGCCAGGCGGTCGAACAGCTCGGGGTGCTTGAGCGGGAGCTCGATCATCTCCCGCACGCGTCCGAGCTTCTCCTGGAGCCCTCCGATGTCCTCGTAGGAGACGCGGGGCGCGGCGACCTCGGCCTCGCTGACCGTGTCCTCGCGGATCGTGATTTGCGTGGACGGGGCGACCTGGACGATCCCCTTGGGCTGGCTGGAGACGACCATGAACGGAAGCGAGCCCCCCATCAGGAACACGCCGGGGATCACGAACACGTCCCCGCGGACGAACGGCCGCCGCGAGAGGGCCTTCGCGACGAAGCTCTCGAGACCGGGGCCCAAGTCCATTCGAGCCGAGCCGGCGTAGATAGGGGCAATCGTGATCGCGTCGGCGTTCGGGCAGTCCGCGCGGTGGACCGCGACGCGGTCGCCGATGCTCACGCCCGCGTTCCGGCGGACGACCGCTTCGATGCGGACGAGGCCCTTGCCCTCGTCGTCGGGCTGGGCCCGGCTCACGATCGCGGGGGTGGCCTTCCGGCCCCGGATCTCGACGATGTCTCCGAGGCCGACCTTGAGCCGCTGTCTCGTCTGGACATCGAGGCGAGCGGTCCCGAGGCCGATATCCTGCTGGAACGCCTCGGCCACGCGGAGCGTGACGGCCTCTCCCATCCTCGAGCTTCGCACCCCGGAGCGGGCTAAATAGGTTGGCTCGCAGAGGGCTCGCACCGGGGGGAATCGAAGCGGGGCACGCCCCTAGGCCGGGTCGGTCCCCGCCGGCGCGATGTCATCGAGCGTTGCCTGACCGTCCCGGCCGGCAGCGCGCGAGAGAGAGGGTAGCGGCTCGTGTAGGAGCCCCGCGAGCTCCACGACGGTCGCCGGCGCGAACCCCATGAAGTGGTTGTTGGAGTACGCGTAGACGGCGCTCGCCGTCAGGCCCTCTTCGTCGAATCGGGTGCGCATCGCCTCGAGGGCGGCCCGCCCGTCCCGCTGGACCCGGTCGAACCGCTCCAGCGCACGGTCTCCGATGAACCGGGCGTAGGCGTGGTCGGCGGTCCGCCAGGCCGGGGGTTGAGTGCCGGGAACGACCGACCAGACGAGGGCGGCACCGCGCGCTTCGAGCTCGGTCCGGGTCGTGGCGACCCACCAAGAATCGTGCCGAAGCTCGACCGCGAGGGCGAACCGCCGGGGAACGCTCTCGAGGAGAGCGGAGAGCCGCGGCGCGTGGCGTTCGCGGCGGAAGGAGCGCGGGAACTGTAGGACGACGGGGCCCAGCTTTCCGGCCTCCGCGAGAGGTGCGAGGCTTGCGAGGAACGAGGCGAGCACCTCGGGAGTGGAGTCCGCTTCCGAGGCGTGGGTCACGCCCCGAGGGATCTTGAGCGAGAACCGGAATCCGGGGGGCGTTCGCTCGGCCCATCGCCGGATCATCGTTGGTGGCGGTGGCCGGTAGAAGCTCGAATCGACCTCGACCGTTCGAAAGACCCGGGCGTACCGTTCCAAGAACTCGGAGGGGGACGTCCCTCGCGGGTAGAACGGGCCGACCCAGTCGTCGTACGACCAGCCTGAACAGCCGAGCCAGTAGCGCGACATCCGACGTCCTCCGACGGACCCGTCCGGACCGGAACGGGGTTTTCGGTCCCAGCCGGGGCCTCCCTAGGAACGGAACGAAGATATCATGGGCGACGCAAGGTCCCGCGATGTCTTCCGCAGCGCCGCGCTCTTCCACCCTCGTGCGGCTGCTCGAGGCGGCGGGGTACCGTCTCGAGGCCCGGGCCGGCGTGACGGTCGGTGTGAGGGCGCGGGACCACCGCTCGGTGGTCATCGCGCCCACCGCACGGACCCCGGCCGAGGTCGAGCGACTGTTCCCCGTCGACTCGGTTCGCCGGACGATCGTCTACGACGACGACCCCGGCCCGACGATACGGGCGATCGCCGCCGACCACGGCATGGAGGTGCTGGACCCGTACACGCTAGGGCCCGCGCTGGGCGAGATCCTCCTGCCGACCCCGACCGAGGCCGAGCCGGCGGACGGACCGGATTCCGAACCGGGGTTCTTCGACCTCCCGTTCCCGATGGTCCGACCGGGGGACCGGACGATCCGGCCTCGGATCGGGCGAACCGAGGCGGAGGCGCTCTCCGGTATCGACCATCCCCGCTACACCCTCCGCCTCGTCCCGTACTACGTGGCGGCCTACCACGTGCGTCCCGCGTCCGCCGACGGCGGTCGGGGCGCCGTGCTCCATCGCGTGGTCGCGGTGAACGCCGCGAACCGGCGCGCGGAGATATGGGAAGAAGGGGACCGCGAGCTCGTGGGGGACGTGCCGGAGCCCCACCAGCGTCTCTCGCCTCAGTTCGCGGAGGCGGTGGCCGTGCCCCTCGCCGTCGAGGCGATCCGCCGCCAGCACACCGTCCGGGTCGACCACACGGAGCAGCACGGGGGCGCCCTCGTGATCGAGACGCGCCGCGTGCCACCGTCGGTCGACGACGTTCGCCTCGGACCGTTCGTCCTCCTCTACGTGCCGCACTGGTACGCCGAGGGGGCGGAGGGCCGCGTCGTGATCGACGCGGTCACGGGTCGTCGGGAAGCGTAAGCCCCCGTCCGGCGCGGCCAAGCGGAACGAAGTCGAGCCGGTCCGCCCTCCGGCCCTGCCGGGGCCTCCACCGTAAAATACGAACTGCCGCTCGGCGGCGTCGTGCTCCTCGAGCAGTTCCGCATCGGTCCGTACCTCAACTTCACCTACCTCGTCGCGGAGTCGGAGGGGGGCGATGCGGTCGTGATCGATCCCTCCTACGGGATCGAGCCGGTGATCCGTGCGATCGACGAGCGCAGGGTGAAGGTGGGGTACGTCCTCAACACCCACAGCCACCGCGACCACATCGCCGGCAACGACGAAGTGCGCGCTCGAACCGGCGCGAAGGTGGTCGCCCACCGCTCCGCCCCGTTGGGGCAGGACGTCTCGGTCGAGGACGGCGACGCGATCTCGGTCGGCCGCCTGAAGATCGAGGTGCTGCACACTCCCGGCCACACGAAGGACAGCGTCCTCTACCTCTTCGAGGGCCATCTCGCCACGGGCGACACGCTGTTCGTCGGCGAGTGCGGCCGCACCGACCTCCCGGGAGGAGACGCTTCGGAGATGTACGATAGCCTCCTGAAGCGGGTCGTCCGCCTCGACGATGCGCTCGTCGTCCTCCCCGGACACGATTACGGCGCAACCCCGACCTCGACGATCGGCCGGGAGAAGCAGGAGAACTACACGCTCCAGCCCCGGACCCGCGAGGAATTCCTGAGGTTCCTCGCCGAATGAGCCGCCGTGGCGCCCCTTCCCCCTGTTGAGGAACGAGCCCTTCGGGCGATCGGCGCCCGACGGGCCGCACCGGGGGGCCCGACCACGGCGGCGGTCGTGAGCGCCCTCCGCGACCTCGCTAGAGAGTCCCCCGCGCTCGTCGCGCTGTTCGACTCCGACGCGATCGCGGGAGAGCGCCACCTTCTCTCCGCCTGGGCGCATCTCGGCCGGTCGAGGGGCCGCGGGGACGCTCGCCTGAGGGACCGCTCCGCGGAGTTCGCGCTCTACGTGGCCGGGGACGATCAGCTCCCCCGTGCGCTCGCCAAGGTCGGGGTGACCGACGTGACCGAGCGGTTCGTCCTGGCAGCGGAGCGACCCCACGAACCCGGGGGCCTTCTCTCCCGCTTCGCCCTCGAGCCCGACCCGTCCGCGTTTCCCCGTCCGATCGACGCCCCCATGCTCGAGCGGCTCGGGATCTCTTCGGCCGAGCGGGACGCCGTCCCCCTTTCCGCGTGGGAGGGGCTCGTGCTGGAGCGCGTGGCCCTGGTCGACCTGGCGTCGCCCTCGGGCCACGAACCGACCCCAAAACATTAACGGCGGCGCTCGGTCGCCCGCCGTCCGCGGGCGGGCGTGCAGGTGTAATCTAGTGGTAGGATGTCAGCCCTCCAAGCTGACTACCCGGGTTCGAAACGACGGGCCGGGCCGGTCCGTGGCGAAGCTCCCGGCACCTGCATCGGGCGCCCGCGGGCCGCCCGACCACCGACGCTTTAATCGGGACGCGGCCGCTCCGGCCGCCCGCGCTGAGGTAGCCTAGCCCGGCAAGGCGCCAGCCTTGAGAGCTGGTGGCGGTCACGCCACGGGAGTTCGAATCTCCCCCTCAGCGCTTCCGTCGCCGTCTCGTCCTCTCCTGGCCCGGTCGAAGGTCCCGCGGTTCGTAGCCGCACGAGCGATCCGTCCGGTTCGCCGCCGAACCCCTTCCCACCGCGCGCGACCTCCGTGCGATCGTTCCGGGACGGAGAGTGCGTCTCGACAGCCGACACCGCACGCGGCGAGCGGGGGCCCCACCGAGGGCCGGACCCCACGACGTAGGCAGGGCCGTGGCCGGGAGGGGCGAGGCGACAAGCGGTGGGGACGATGGGGGAACGGACCGGACGCCCGGTCAAGGAACGAGACGCTTGATTTCGGGTAGGCTCTTATGCGATATCTCGCTCGCCGGGCCGTCAATGCCCGATGCGAACGCGGCCACGCCTCTCCTCGACCAGTACGAGAGCGTGAGGTCGCGCTACCCGGGCCACCTCGTCCTGTTCCGCGTCGGCGACTTCTACGAGACGTTCGGAGAGGACGCGAAGCTCCTCGCCCGAGAGCTCGATGTGGTCCTCACCGCGCGCGGCGCCGACGCCCACGGGGTGCGGACCCCGATGGCCGGGGTCCCCCATCACGCGGTCGAGACATACCTCGGTCGGCTCGTGCGAAAGGGGTACAAGGTCGCCCTCTGCGACCAGGTCGAGGACCCCCGCCAGGCCAAGGGGCTCGTGCGGCGGGAGGTGACCCGGGTCGTGACCCCGGGGACCGTCGTCGAGGACCAGATCCTCGGCGGGTCGGACCACAGCTTCCTGGCATGCGCCGTCCTGCGGTCGAACGGGGTCGGAGCGTACTCGGCGGTCGACGTCTCGACCGGCGAGTGGGTCCGAGGGGAGGCGGACGGACCCGGCGCCGAGGGTCTCGTCTCCGCGCTCGCACCGTTCCAGCCGCGGGAAGTGCTCTGGCGGGCGGACGACGCGGGATCCCCCACGCTCCTCTCTGCGCTCCGCCGTGAGTTCCCCCGCGCGAGGCTGGAGGAGGCTCCCTCGCCGCTCCTCGACGAGGAGCTTCCGAGCGCTCTGCGGTCCGCCGTGGAGTCGGACGAGCTCGTGCGGGAATCCGAACGCCGCCTGGCAGCGTACCTCCGGGCGACCCAACCTCGCCTTCTCCCCCACCTCGCGGTCGTCGACCGCGGTGCGGGAGGCCGCCGCCTCGTGCTCGATGCGAAGACGCTGCGTCACCTCGAGATCACCCGGCCGATGAACCCGGACGATCCGGCGGGCTCGACGCTCCTCGACGTGTGGGACGAGACGACGACGGCCCCCGGACGCCGGACGCTATCGTTCTGGTTGTCCAACCCTCTCGCCGACGTCGACCCGATCGCCGCGCGGCACGAGGCCGTCGCGGAGCTCGTGGGCCGGGGTGCGTCCCTCGAGCGGCTGCGAGAGCGGCTTCGAGGCATCGCGGACGTGGGTCGGATCGCGACGCGGGTGGCGAGCCGACGCGCCCGGCCCGAGGAGCTCGTCGTCCTGCGGTCGAGCCTTCGCGCGGTCGCTTCCGTCCGGGACGAGGTCGCGGCGGGAGCGCTCGGCGGGCGGCTCGCCGAGCTCCGGGACCAGCTCGAGCCTCCCGAACCCCTCCTGAACGAGCTCGCCTCCGCGCTTCCCGAACTCCTCTCCCCCGGAGGGGACGCGCGCGAGCGGTTCCGGGCGGGGCACGCACCCGAGGTCGACCGCTGGAACGCCGCCGAAGGCGCCGCTCTCGCGGACCTCGCGGCGCTCGAGCGTCGGGAGCAGGAGGCGACCGGGATCAAGGGGCTGAAGGTCGGGTACAACCAGGTCTTCGGCTACTACATCGAAGTCACCCGGCCCCACCTCGCCCGGGTACCGGCGCATTTCCATCGACGCCAAACGGTCGCCCAGGCCGAGCGGTACGTCACCGAGGAGCTCGAGGTGATCGAGCACCGGGTCCTCGAGGCGCGGGAGGCCGCCCGCGCCGCCGCGGAGACGCGCTGGGAGGAGTTCCTCGCGGCGATCGACCCTCACGTGGTCGCCGTCCACCGCGTCGCCCGCGCGGTCGGCGAGCTCGACACCCTGGCCACGTTCGCGCACCTCGCCCAGACTCGGGGGTACGTTCGACCCCAGGTCGACACCTCGGAGGCGCTCGTCGTCCGCGAGGGGCGCCACCCGGTGCTCGAACGATCGCTCGGGGAACGGTTCGTCCCGAACGACACCGAGCTCGACGCGTCGTCGGACCGGCTGCTCGTGCTCACGGGGCCGAACATGTCGGGCAAGTCGACCTACATGCGCCAGGTCGGGCTTCTCGTCGTGCTGGCGCAGGCCGGGTCGTTCGTCCCGGCCCGGTTCGCCCGGATCGGGTGCGTCACCCAACTGTTCACGCGGATGGGGTTCACGGACGAGATCGGCCGGGGGAAATCGAGCTTCATGGTAGAGATGAGCGAGGTCGCGGAGATCCTCCGCGCCGCGGACGAGCACTCGCTCGTCCTATTGGACGAGGTGGGCCGCGGAACGAGCACGTTCGACGGGCTCGCGATCGCGTGGGCGACCCTGCGTCACCTCCACGACACCGCCCGCGCCCGAACGATCGTAGCGACGCACTACCACCAGCTCACCGACCTCGTGCGGGGGTTGCGGGCCGCGCGGAACGCCCACTTCGCCGTCCAGGACCGCCCGGACGGGATCGTTCTCCTGCACCGCCTGGTTCCCGGCGCGACCGACCGCAGCTACGGGGTCCACGTCGCCCGGCTCGCGGGCCTGCCGGCGGGCGTTCTCGCCGAGGCCGAGCGCCTCCTCCGCGAGCTCGAGACCGGCGGGGTAGCGATCACGACCCGGGCCCCGGGCCGCGGGCGGGAGCGCACGCCCCGATACACCCAGGCGGTGCTCCTGGGCGGGTCGTCCGAATCGATCGACCCGGTCGCCGACGAGCTTCGGGCGTTGGACGTCGAGAGCCTCTCCCCCGACGACGCCCTCGAGCGGCTTCGCGAGCTCCGCCGACGCGTGGACCGCCCGACGGAGCCGGAACGATGACCGATCCCACCCCTCCCGCGCACCGTCCGATACGCCGCCTCCTCCCGTCCACGGTCGAGCGGATCGCCGCGGGCGAGGTGGTCGAGAGGCCCGCCTCGGTCGTGAAGGAGCTCGTCGAGAACGCGGTGGATGCTGGGGCCTCGAACGTCTCGGTCCGTCTCGCGGAAGGGGGGACGGAGAAGATCGAGGTAGCGGACGATGGCCGGGGGATCGCCCCGGACGAGCTCGAGCTCGCGGTCGAGCGGCATGCGACCAGCAAGCTCGATCCTGAAGGCCCCGTCGAACGGATCGATTCCCTCGGTTTCCGGGGAGAGGCGCTCGCGGCGATCGGCGCGGTCTCGCGGTTGCGTCTCCTCTCCCGGACCCCCGGCCGCGAGGCCGCCGAAGGGATCTCGGTCGTGGGGGGTACGGTCGCAGGGCGGTTCGTCGCCCCCCGCGCGCACGGAACGACCGTCGAGGTCGAGGACCTGTTCTTCAACACGCCGGCGCGCCAGAAGTTCCAGAAGAGCCCCGCGAGCGAACAGGTCGAGGTCGTTCGGGCGGTCGAACGCCTCTACCTTGCCCGGCCGTCGGTCGGGATCCGGGTCGAGAGCGAAGGACGCGAGATCGCCGTCTACCCCCCGACGACCTCGCTCCGCGACGCGGCGTCCCGGGTCCTCGGACCGGCGTTCCTCACGCAGTCGTTCCCGGTGCGAGGCGAGGTCCCGGGGGGGCGGCTGTTCGGTGCCTGCGCTCTCTCCCCGATGGCCGCGTCGTCCCCGAGCTCGCTCTACTTCGCCGTGAACGGTCGCCCGATCGCCTCGCGTTCGTTGGCCCAGGCGGTGCGGCTCGCGTTTCGGGACTCGCTCCCGAGAACGAGGTACCCCGTCGGCGTTCTTCACCTCGAGCTGGCCGCCGAGACGCTGGACGTGAACGTCCATCCGACGAAGCGCGAGGTCCGGTTCGTTCAGGAGCGGGCCCTGGCGGACGCCGTCCTGCGTCTCGTTCGCGAGGCGCTCCTCGGCGCGCCGGCGGTCTCTGACGTCGGCGCGCGGGCCCGGTCGGAACCGTGGACCGGTCCGACGGCCGGAGCCGTTCCCCCGCCGAAGGCACTGCCGCTCGACCTCGGGCCGCCTCCGGCGGCCCGCGCGCAGCGGACCCTCGAAGAGCCAGCCCCCACGGTATCCGGGGGCGTGGTTGAGGAGGGCGCGAACCGCCCCCGACTCGAGCTCCTGGGACCGCTCCACGCCCTCTACTGGGTCGCCGCCAGCGACGAGGGCCTGGTCGTCGTCGACCAGCACGCCGTCAGCGAACGGCTCCTGTTCGAAGCCCTCCGTCGGGACCGGGCCCTCGGGCGCCAGATTCTTGTCGACCCGGTGTCGCTCGCCCTCTCGGGGGGCCAGCGGGCGGCGCTCGCCGCGCACGCGGACGCGATACGGGCCGCGGGGTTCGAGGTCGAGCCGTTCGGGCCCGACACGTACCGGGTCCGTTCGGTGCCCTCGTTCCGGGGGCGAAGAGCGCGCGTCGAGGGCGTGCTCGAGCTGCTCGACGAGCTCGCGTCGGGAGCGCGCCCCACGCTGCCCGACGACCTTGCGGACCGGACCGCGGCGAGCCTCGCGTGCCACGCCGCGGTCCGCGCGGGCGATGCGGTGACCCGCGAGGAGATCGCGGACCTCCTTCGGGCGCTCGACGCGCTCCCCGGACGCCCGAAGACGTGTCCGCACGGTCGACCGATCTTCGTCCGGATCGCCCGATCCCAACTGGACCGATGGTTCCTCCGGGCGGGGCTGTGAGCCGGACGCCCCCTTCCGAGCGGGGCCGCCCTTCCGAGCGGGCGGTTCTCGAGGTCGCCGCGCGCTATCTCCAGGGCGAGGGGTTCCGGACCTACCTCGACCTCGACGGCACCGACTACTTCGACCTCGTGGCCCGTCGCGGTGAGGAGGTGGGGTTGGTCGAAGGAAAGGCCGCCGACCGTCGGAACGTGCTCGTCCAGGCGCTTCGACGGCGGGCGTGGGGCGACTGGGTCGCGGTCGTTCTCGGCTCCCGACGGTCCGCCGAGCGGCTCCAGGACCGGACCGTCCTCGGTCGCGCTTCGCCCGTGGGGATCTGGACCGTCGAAGGGGACCGGCTCCTCGTCCTCCGCCCGGCGAGGCGCTGGGCGGGCGCGGGGGAGGACGACCCGTTCCGCGACCTCAGGGATCGCTTCCACCGGATCCTCGACCGAGTCGATCGGGGCGAATTGCCCTCGGGCGCCCTCTGGAGCGGCGTGAACCGCGAGGTCCGCCGGGCCGCCGGGGGCCGGGGGTTCCTCGAGTGGCGTCTCGACGAGGGTCGCTCGGACCCCGCCTAGCCCTTCGGAAGGACCCCGGCGCCCTCGAGGTCGGCGACCACGCGCGCCGGATCGAACCGAGCGGCGTGATCGTGCGCGCGCGTGGCCAGTTCGCGTCGCTGGGCCGGGTCGGCCAGGAGCTCGGCGAGCGCGGAGGCGAGCCCTCCCGGGTCGTTGGCGTCGACCTTTCGGACGACGCGCTCCGCGTCGAACGGGAGCCGGACCGAGGGGACGGTGACGACCGCCACTCCCTGACGGAACGCGAGGACGATCCCCGGGTCGAACCCCTGGACGCGGGGGGCCACGACCACGAGGTCGGCGGACGCCACCGCGCGAACGAACGACTCGGTATCCCGTCGCGGCGCGCACACGATCCCCGGCCCCACGGGGACGGTCGACCCCGCCACGACGAGCCGCGCCCCAGGGAAGAACGGCCGGACCCGCTGGAAGGCGTCCCGCGCCCCGTCCGCTCCGGACGGTCCGGCCGAGTCCGACGCGCAGAGGGCGACCACCACGGGGACGTCGACCGGGAGCCCGAGGGCACCCCGTGCCTTCTCCCGGGCCGGAGGGGCCGGGCCCTGGGCCACGGGCTGGGCGACCGCGAACGTCTTCTCCGGAGGAACGGCGTACTCCCGGGCGAGCGCCGCGCCGACCTCGGGGTCGTCGTAGAGCAGCCGGGTTGCCTCTCCGATCGCGGCCCGCTCCAGCCGACGGACGGTGCGGCGCTCGCGCCAGACCTCGAGCCGTGCGGCCACGCCCCGGGGACCGGGCCCCGCACGCCCCCGCTCGAAATCCGCGATCCCGAGGGAACGGGCGACGCCCACGACCCGCCGGGGTCCTAAGCCTCGCCCGCCGAGGACCCCGAGGCCGACCGGGTCGCGAAGGACGGAGTCGGCCTCCGGCCGAAGCCGGGCCCCTGCCGCGCGCGCGAAATCGGCCGGATCGGTCGCGGACCCCGGACGGCGCAGCCGGACCTCCACGGGGGCGGCCTCGACCCCGGCCGGGGACGCTGCTCGGTTGGCCGAGGGCGGCGACGCGTACACGACCCGGACCGAGCGCCCGCCCGCCGCGAGCCCCTCCGCGAACGCCCACGCTGAGGCCGACGGTTCGTACGGGTCGGCGGGTGGTGGCCCACCCGCTACGATGTCGATTGCCTGGGAGGCCATCGGGACTCGGGTCGAGCGACGGCCAGCGTAAGACGGTTTGGTTCGAGGTGCGTCAGGCGGAGGCCGCGAGCTCGGGTCCGAACGAGTGCCCCGTTGCGCTCGGCGCGCCCATCCCGTCGAGGATCGTCGGGCCGACGTCCAGGAGGTCGAGAGGGGCCGGGCGGGCCCCCGGCCGGACCCCGTCGCCCGCGGCGATCAGGATCCCGTCCATGCGGTGGCAGCCGGACCCGTAGAAGAACTCCGGGCGGTCGCGGATGAGCGGCTCGTGGTAGCTCAGGTCCATGCGCGGTTCGGTCGTCATCCCGTCGACCCGGATCAACAGCGCGGGCGCGTGCTGGAAGTTCCGGCCCCGGTAGATCTCCTCCGGCCGGAGCACTTCGATCTTCGCTTCGGGGTAGCTCTCGAGCCGTCGGCGGATCTCGCGGAGCACCTCCGACCGCCGTTCGGCCGTCAGATCCGGGTTGAACGGGTTCAGGTAGATCCCCTCGGGGATCGGGTACGAGTAGGCGACCGTCCGCTTCCAATCGACCCGGCCCGCCATCTCCTCGAACGAGGCGCCGCCGCCCAGGAGGGCGGCGATCTCGGCGAAGTGTCCGTCACGAAGCACGTCGGCCAACCGGCGGCTGGCCCGTCGCGCGAACGGGAGGCGCTGCGCGTTCAGGATGAGACGCGAGAGGACGCTCCGGCGGTCGGCCTCGCGGGGTCGGTGGAAGACCAGGAGGTTCTCCCGAGCGAGCCAGCGGTTCGTGAGGAAATCCGAGCGCACCGCGCCGTGGCCGTGGTCGGAGATCACGAGCGTCACGACCGCGCCGCCCCCCGACTGGAACGCGGTGTCGACCTCCTGGCACGCTCGGTCGACGGTCCGCCAGAAGCCGAGAAGGTCGGGGGGGATCGCGCGCACGGGCCGCCCCAGCTCCGCCCAGTGCTGATGCTCGATGCGGTCGGTCTCACGGAAGAGGGCGAAGAGAAAGTCCGGGCGGTGGCGCACGGCGAGGGTCGCCGCCGCCTTCGCCCGCTGGGCCACGGCGTTCGTCGCTTCGGCGATCCACGCGTCGCGGTTCGCCTCGCGGAACGCGGGCAGCTCGCCGGGGTACCGGCTCCCGATCGCGGCCTCCACCTCGTCGCGGAGGCCGGTCGGGTACGTGCTGGGCCTCTCCGAGAGCATCCCCGGTAGCACGAACCCGTGCAGCGGGTACGGGGTCGCGATCGGGAAGTTCAGGACCCCGACCTTCTTTCCGAGGCGCGAGAGCCGGTCCCAGAACGCTTCCTGGGGTCGGAACGACTGGACGAGCCTCGAGCGTCCGGGACCCTCGCCCGGCTCGGTGAACCCGAAGATCCCGAGCTCGCCCGGATCCTTGCCCGTGGCGAACGAGTACCAGGCCGGGATCGTCTTCGCCGGGTAGACCGAGCGCAACGGGGCGCGCGCGCCCTTCTGCACGAGCGATCTGAGGAACGGAAGCTCTCCGGCCTCCATCAGCGGGTCGAGCAAATCGAACGTGCCGCCGTCCAGGCCTAGGACGAGGTACCTTCGAGCGGAACCCGACATCTTCTACACCGATGGAAACTGGGTACGTCAATCACCCCGAGGCGCCTATTTAGAGTACCGTCTAAGCGCGCCCTCGAGGTAGGGTCTTGCGCTACAGCACGCGGATCGACTCGAGGTTGTACGGGAGGCGCGACTCGACGCCGAACCGCTTGTGGAGGCTCGAGCAAAGGTCGATCGCCTTCGATTCCTCGCCGTGGTTCAGGATCACCCGCTGGGGGCGAGGGTCGAGGGAGGCGACGTAGTTCATCAGCTGGGTCCGGTCGGAGTGGCCCGAGAACCCCTCAATCGTCGCGATGTCGATCTTCACGGGGACGGACGCCTGACGCGGGCCGTCGAGGAACGTCGCTTCGTTCATCCCCCGCTGGAGGCGGCGGCCGAACGTCCCGTCAGCCTGGTAGCCGACGAACAATAGGCCGTTCTTCTCGTCCGAGGCCCACGCCCGGAAGTACTCCATCACCGGGCCGCCGCTCATCATCCCCGACGTCGCGAGGACGATGCACGGCTCTTTCGAGTCGACGATCCCCATCCGCATCTGGGACGAGTCGACCCGGCGGAAGATGTCGGAGAGGAACGGGTTGTCGCCCTGCTGGAAGATCTGGGTGCGGAGCATGCTGTTGAGGTACTCGGGATAGGCGGTGTGGATCGCGGTCGCTTCGAAGATCATCCCGTCGAGGTACACCGGAACCTTCGGGATCTTCCCCTCCCGCATCCTTTCCTCGAGGACGAGCATGACCTCCTGGGACCGGCCGACCGCGAAGACGGGTACGATCAGCTTCCCGCCCCGGCCAACGACCTTGGTGGCGAGGGCGGTGAACTCCTCGGTCGCCTGCTGGCGGCTCGGCTGGACGTCGCGGTAGCCCCCGTACGTCGACTCGAGGACGAGCGTCTCGAGGCGGGGGAACCGGTTCGTCGCCGGGTTGAACAGCCAGCTTCGCTCGAACTTGATGTCCCCCGAGTACGCGAGGTTGTGGTCTCCTTCTCCGAGGTGGAAGTGGCAGATGGACGAGCCGAGGATGTGGCCGGCGTTGTGGAGCGTCAGGCGGATGTCCGGGGCGATGTCGGTCGTCTCCCCCCAACGGAGCGGGATCGTTCGCCAGACGAGGTCGCGGACGTTGGACGAATCGTAGAGCCCCTTCCTGGCCTCCTGGTTGACGACCTTGATCGCGTCGAGGAGCATCAGCGTCATCAGGTCCCGCGTGGGGGCCGTGCAGTAGATCGGTCCCTTGTACCCGTACTTGAGGAGGACCGGGACGAGGCCGCAGTGGTCGAGGTGAGCGTGGGTCACGACGACCGCGTCCAGCGAGTCGAGCGGGAGGAGCTCGGGCGCGTTGAAGTACGGGGTCCGGTCGGACCCCGGGTCGATCCCGCAGTCGATCAGGACCTTCGAGTTCTGGGTGCTCAGGAGGTGCGCGCTCCGGCCGACCTCGCGGTAGCCTCCGAGCGCGGTCGACCGCGCCCAGAGCTTCTCGGGGAGCGGGTCGCGCGCGATCCGGATCCCGACCTTCTTCAGGAACGAGCGGCGGTCGTCGAACGAGTTGCGGAGGTGGATCCGCACCTCCTCGACCGTCTTCGAGGGGATCGGGGGGGTGCGGACGACTGTGGGCACCCATCCGATGCGACGCTTCAGGTCGTTGAGGACCGACCCGCCCCGGCCGATCGCGGCCCCAGGGTTGGCGGCCTCGATCGCGACCTCGCCGGTCTCGGGCTCGAAGAACAATTGATTGAGCTCGGCCTCCGGCGGGAGGACCTCGCGGATCACCTTCTCGGCCTCCTTCGGGTCGATCAGCGAGGCGGGGTCCGACCGGACCAGGACCCGCCGGTGGAGCCGCTGCGCGACCTGGCGGAGGAGGTCGCCGCTCGAGAGGAACGAGTCGAGCTGCTTCGTGTAGAGGACGATGTGCGGGCCTTCCAGCTCGATGTCCGTGACTTCGATGCCTTCCGGGAGGACCTCCTTGAGGGCCTCACGGGTCTGCTCTAAGAGCGAGTCGAAACTCATTCACCGAGGAAACGGTTCGCGCGAAAGGGTTCGGCGGGCGCACCGCCCGCGGTCTACGGGAGGGGCGCCGGTAACGGTATCTTCAGTGCCTTCAGGCGTTTATTGATTTCGTCGTCGGAAAGCTCGCGGTACTCCTTGGGCGTGATGACGTGGACGAGGTAGCCGTCCCCGCTCGCGCTGTCTCGCTTCATCGCCGCCGAGAGGCCCCGGAGGGCCAGGTCGACCGCGTCCGAGCTCGAGAGGTCGCGCGAGTAGCCGTCCTCGACGAGCCCGTAGGCGAACGGCGAACCGGAACCGACCGAGACGAACCGGTCCTCGATGCAGCCGCCGGCAGGGTCGACCGAGAAGACGTGACCTCCCTTCGCGTCGGTGCCCCCGACGATCAGCCACGCGTAGTACGGGTAGTAGCGGTTGCCGCTGAGGATGTTCGCGAGCAGGGTCGCGGCGCCTTCCGCGCTGAGCGGCGCGCTCCGGCGAAGTCGGTAGAGCGAGACCTCGGCCCGGAGGTACCGCGCGAGCACCTGCGCGTCCCCCACGAGGCCCGCGATGGTGATCCCGATGTTCTGGTCGATCCGGAACAGCTTTTGCGCGGTCTTGTTCGAGATCATCGACCCCGAGGTGACCCGCCGCTCGGTGGCCAGGACGACGCCGTCCTTCGTGACCATCCCGATCGTGGTGGTGCCCTTCATGAAGCGGTCTTCATCGACCGCGGCGAGCGGACCCTGCATCGTTCGACCCCCGTCCCGTCGGGACGGCGACGAGCCGACTCGGGCTCGCTATATAAGGGCTCACGGAGCGATTACGCGCGCATCACCGAGGAACCTCGCGGCACCACGTGGCGCGAGCGCGTCGAGACCGTCGCCGCCGGCGCGGACGACAGCGATTAATGGCCGACCCTATTCGGGGCGCCGACGGGTTATGCTGCGTCACGAGGTCGTCGTCGTCGGGGCCGGGCTCGCAGGGCAGCGGGCGGCGCTGGCCGCGGTCGAGGCGGGCCGGGACGTTGCGGTCGTCACGAAGCTCCATCCTCTCCGCTCGCACTCGGGGGCGGCCCAGGGCGGGATCAACGCAGCGGTCGGCGTGGAGGACTCGGTCGAGACCCACATCTTCGACACGGTGAAAGGGTCGGACTACCTCGGAGACCAGGACGCGATCGAGTTCTTCTGCCGAGAGGCGGGACCGACCGTCGTGGAGATGGAACATTTCGGGACGATCTTCAGCCGGTCCCCGGACGGCTCGCTCGCGCGGCGCCCGTTCGGCGGCGCCCACTTCCCCCGGACGATCTACGCCGCCGACCGGACCGGGCTCGCCCTCCTGCAGGCCCTCTGGGAGCGCCTCGGAAGCGAGCGGTTCACGCTCTACGAGGAGTGGGACCTCACCCGCGTCGTGGCGCGCGACGGGCGGGTCCACGGGATCGTCGCCTACGACCGGAAGAAGGGAGAGTTCGTCGAGATCGCGTCGAGCGCGATCGTCCTCGCGACCGGACCGGCGGGACGGATCTACGCCCACACGACCAACGCGCACAGCTGTACGGGGGACGGGGTAGCCGCGGCCTACGAGGCTGGGGCCGTGCTCAAGGACATGGAGTTCGTCCAGTTCCATCCGACGGCGCTCCTCGAGTCGAGCATCCTGATCACGGAAGGCGCCCGGGGCGAAGGAGGCATCCTGACGAACGTGAAGGGCGAGCGGTTCATGGCCCGCTACGCGCCGAGCGTCCAGGAGCTCGCCTCGCGAGACGTCGTCTCGCGCGCGATCGTGACGGAGGTCAACGAGGGGCGCGGGTTCCAGGGCCCGTACGGGCCGTACGTCCAGCTCGAGCTGATGCACCTCGGCAAGGAGAAGGTCGAGTCCCGCCTCCAGGAGATTTGCGACTACGCGCGGCGATTCGCGGGGATCGACCCGGTCACCCAGCCGATCCCGGTCTATCCGGCCCAGCACTACATGATGGGCGGGATCGGGACCAACCTTCGGGGGGAGACGAACGTGCCCGGCCTCTATGCCGCGGGCGAAGCGGCGTGCGTGTCGATCCACGGGGCGAACCGCCTCGGCGGCAACTCGCTCCTCGAGACGCTCGTGTTCGGCAAGCAGGCCGGCGTCGCGGCGGCCGCCTACGCGGAGCACGCCCCGGCGCCCGAGATGCGGGCGACCGACCTCGATGAGGCCGCGGAGCCGTTCCGTCGCTGGTCGGGCCGGCCCGACGGCGAAGACCCGAGCGAGCTTCGCTCCGAGCTCCAGCGGACGATGGAACGGTACGCGGGGATCTATCGGAACGAAGCGGACCTGATGGAAGGGATCCGCCGGATCCGGGAGCTCAAGGCGCGGTTCGAGCGCGTCCGGGTCGTCGACCGGTCCCGGGTGTTCAACCTCAACCTCACGGACGCGATGGAGACCGAGCACATGCTCGAGCTGGCCGAGGTGATCGTCGTCGGCGCCTACGCCCGTACGGAGAGCCGCGGGGCGCACTCGCGCACGGACTTCCCCGCACGGGACGACGCCCGCTGGATGAAGCACACGATCGCCCGGAGGACTCCCGAGGGCCCCAACCTTTCCTACGCTCCCGTCGGGTTCACCCGGTGGGAGCCGACGGAGCGGGTGTACTGATGGCGAGCTCCACGATCTCGGTCCCCCTCGAGGTCTACCGGTTCGACCGGGCCCGCGACCGCGAGCCGCGCTACCAGCGCTACACGTTCGATTTGGCCCCGCACACGCCGGTCCTCACGGCGCTCCTCAAGGTCCGAGCCGAGGTCGACCCGACCCTCACGCTCCGCTTCTCCTGCCGGAGCTCGATCTGCGGGTCGTGCGCGATGCAGATCAACTCGAAGAGCCGCCTTGCGTGCGAGACCCCGGTCGGCCCAGAGGTCGAGCGGCACGGCCGCATCGTGGTCGAGCCGATGCGCAACCAGACCGTCGTGCGCGACCTCGTGGTCGACCAGACGCCGTTCTGGAAGCAGTACGAGGGGATCGAACCGCACCTGAAGCCCAACCCCGCGCATCCGATGCCGGAAGGCCGGCCGAACTCGATGACCCCCGAGCAGGTCGACCGTTTCCACGACACGCCCCGGTGCATCGCGTGCGCGGCGTGCTTCTCGGCCTGCCCCGCCGTGGAGGCGGACCCGGCGTTCCCGGGCCCGATGGCCCTCGCGAAGCTCTACCGGTTCGTCGTCGACCCTCGGGACGGCGGCCGCCAGGACCGGCTCGTCCGGATCCAGACCGAGGGCCTCTGGCTCTGCCTGCGCTGCCACCTCTGCACCGACTCCTGCCCGAAGAACGTCCGGCCCTCGGAGCGGATCCGCGACCTGAAGGAGATGGCGATCCGGGCCCAGGGCGCGACCGAGCGCGGGTCCCGCCACGCGGTCGGGTTCAAGAACAACATCCGCTCGCGGGGGACGCTCAACGAGCTCAAGCTCGTCCGCCAGACGTTCGGGCTCGCCGGCATGGTCGGTCAGATCGGTCAGGGACTGAGGGTCTGGAGGAAGAAGCCCGAGATCACGAAGCGTCCCCCGCCGATCGAAGGGGTGGAGGAGCTCTCGAAGATCTACGAGGCGCTGGACGACGCGGGGGGCGGCCGATGAAGCTCGCCTACTACCCCGGTTGCGTCGCGCAGGCGTCGGGCAAGGAGCTCGACCTGTCGACCCGGTGGGTCTGCAAGGCCCTGGGGATCGAGCTCGTCGAGTTCCCGAACTTTTCCTGCTGCGGCTCCGGCTTCATGGACGAAGCGAACGAGGTTCTGAACGTCGCGGTCAACGCTCGCAACCTCGCGATCGCCGAGCGGGCCGGGCTCGACGTGCTCACGATCTGCTCGACCTGCCAGGGGATGCTGACGCTCGCGAACCTCCGCTACTCGGACCCCTCGATCCGCGCGAAGGTGGAGGGGGCCCTCCGTCCGATCGGGATCGAGTACCGGGGCACGGCCAAGGTGAAGCATCTCCTCCGCGTCCTGGTCGAGGACATCGGTCTTCCGGCCGTGCGGGCGCACGTGCGTCGCCCCCTGGCGGGGCTGCGGGTCGGCGCGTTCTACGGCTGCCATCTCTTGAGGCCGTCGGACGAGACCGGGGGCGAGCCCGGCGAGGACCCCCGATCGTTCGAGGGGCTCCTGGAGGCGCTGGGGGCGGAGCCCGTCTACTACCGGGGCCGGGTGATGTGCTGCGGATTCCCCATCCAGTTCGTGAAGCCGGAGACCGCGAGCCGGATCGCCGGCAAGGAGATCGCCGAGGCGAAGGACCACGGGGCGGACGCGATGGCGACCCCGTGCCCGCTCTGCCACCTCTCCCTCGACGCCTACCAGAACCACGCCGAGCGCGCCGTCGGGCGTTCCCTCGCCATGCCGGTCTTCCATCTTCCCCAGGTGGTCGGCCTCGCCCTGGGGGCGACCCCCGAGGAGCTCGGCCTCTCCCGCCACCTGGTGCCGACCGATGCCGCGCTCGCGAAGATCGGATCGAGCGCACGCGCGTGAGCCCGCGTCGCGCTCCGGCGTGCGCCGGTACGCGAGCGGCGCGCCGTGGGAAGCGCTGGTCGGCTACAGCCGCTCGGTCCGCGTCGGTCCCCGGATCTACGTCTCGGGGACGACCGCCACCGACGGGCACGGCGGGATCGTCGGCGCGGGCGACCCGTACGCGCAGACCGTCCGGACGCTCGACAACATCGCGCGGGCCCTCGAGGCGCTCGGCGGGCGCATCTCGGACGTGACCCGGGTGAGGGTCTTCGTCCGCGACTTCGCGGATTTCGACGCGATCGCCCGGGCCCTCTCCGAGCGGTTCGACCGGTTCCGTCCCGCGGCCACGATGGTCGCGGTGAGCGCGCTGGTCGACCCGGCGATGCGGGTCGAGATCGAGGCGGACGCGGACGTCGGCCTCCTCCCGCCCGAGCCGGCGCGGGGCCGCTCTAGCCCGAGTCCGCCGGATCGTCCTCGACGGTCGCCCCGAGCTCCCGCGCGCCGGCGCCCTTCGTGACGAAGAGGTGGAGCCGGTCGCACGTCCTTCGGAAGTAGCCGCTGCCGTCGGGGCCGAAGTCGCGCTCGAGGTGCCGGGCGACGTCGTCGTCCGCCATCCCCGGGTCGACCGACGGGGTGAACATGCACTTGAAGACGAGGAACCGCCGGCCCTCGAGGTCGAACCGGTCGGTCTCGGGGGCGCCGCAGAACGGGCAGGCGAGCACGGGGGTCCACGCCCCCCGCGGGGCAAATCGTTGGCGGGAGAAGTTCAATCGATGTACCCGAGGGAGCGAAGGCGCTCCTTGAGGGTCCTCTCGTCGTCCTCGGTGAGCCCCGGGCCGCCGGGGGATTCGAGCAGGCGCGCGAGGACGAACGCGACGAACGCATCGACCGACTCGAACGCCGAACCCTCGAGGCGCGATTCGATCGCGCGGACGGTCTCCGCCGGGAGCCGGATCGTCCGAACGTTCTCTTGCGGGGTGGGAGAGGGCGCCATACCGGCCCCCGATCGAGGCTCCGCGATGATTAGACTCTTCGCGGCGGCCGGCGTCACTCCCACTCGATCGTCGCGGGCGGCTTGTCGGTGATGTCGTAGAGCACCCGAACGACCTCTCCGGCGAGGTCGCGCGTGATCCGCTCCGCGATCCTTCCGAGGACCGCGCGCGGGGGCGACGCCGCGGTCGCGGTCATCGCGTCGACCGAGTCGACGATGCGGACGCTCACCGCCTCGCCCAGGACCCTGTTGTCGCCGGTGACCCCGACCGTCCGGGTCCCGAGCAGGACGGCGAAGTACTGCCACGGCCGGGGCATCTCGTTCGCGGCCACGGCGCGCTCGACCTCCTCCTCGACGATCGCGTTGGCGACGCGGGCGCGCCGGACGCGCTCCGCCGAGATCGGCCCGTCCACGCGGACGGCGAGCCCCGGGCCGGGGAACGGCTGACGGTCCGGCTCGGGGATCCCCAGGTGCCGGGCGAGCGCGCGGACCTCGTCCTTGTAGAGGTCCCTCAGCGGCTCGACCAGGGTGAGACGCGTCTCCTTTGGGACCCCGCCCACGTTGTGGTGGGTCTTGATCGTGCTCCGGAGCTCGCCGCCGCTCTCGATCCAATCGGGCGCGATCGTCCCCTGGACGAGCCGGTCCGCCCCGAACCGGTCCGCCTCCTCCTCGAAGAGGCGGATGAACTGCTCGCCGATCCGGCGGCGCTTCTCCTCGGGGTCGGAGACCCCCGAGAGCGCTCCGAGGAACCGGTCGGCCGCGCGGACGACGTCGTAGACGACGCCGCTCGCTCGGAACAGCGCGCCCACGCGGTCGACCTCGCCCTCGCGAAGGAGGCCCGTGTCGACGAACACCGCCCTCGCCCTACCGCCGAGGGCTCGCTCGGTGAGGAGCGCGGCCGCCGTGGAATCGATCCCCCCCGACGCGGCCACGATCGCCCGGCCGGGGATCTCCGCCCGGAGCCGCTCGACCGCCTTGCCGGCGAACGCGGCCGGGTCGTTCACGTCCCCTCTCCGGGAGGAACCGGCGGGTCCTCGCGCCATCGAGCCCGGTACTTCTCGAGCCGGGGGACGAGCTCGGGATGGCTCGTCGCGAGGATCTCGACGGCCAGCAGCGCGGCGTTCTCCGCGGCGTCCAACCCCACGGCCGCGACGGGGATCCCGGGCGGCATCTGCACGACGGAGAGGAGGCTGTCGAGACCGAGACCTCGGTGGAGCGGGACGCCGATCACGGGCTTCAGCGTGCGGGCCGCGACCGTGCCCGGAAGGGCGGCGGAGAGGCCGGCCATCGCCACGAACACGTCCGTCCCCGGGTCGCGGGCGAGTCGGTCGACCTTCTCGGGGGTGCGGTGGGCCGACGCGACGTGCACGTCGCACGGCACGTCGAACTCCTTGAGGCGAGCGCGGACCTTCTCGGCCAGTTCGAGGTCCGACCGGCTCCCGACGAGGACCGTCACCTTCACGCCGACGGCGACCCCCCGGCGAAGAAAACCTTTGGGCGCGCGCCCGGGACGACCCTTCATACTCCTCGGTGCGTGGGGCCGCACGATGGAGTTCCGATTGCACGGCGGCGGCCGGTTCCGCCGCTGGCTCGGGGGCCAGTTCGGGGGCGACTTCGCGCTCGGGGACCGGGTCCTCCGGCGGCTCCTCCACCTCTCGGGAGCGGCCGTCCTCCTCTACTTCGTGATCCCCCCGAGGTTCTTCGTCATCGCTTCGACCGAGGAGATCCTTCTCGCCCTTCTCGCCGCGGTCGTCGCGATCGAGGTCCTGAGGCTCGCCGCCGGCCTCGAGCTGGCGACCGTCCGTGCGTACGAGTCACGTCGGGTCGGCGGCTACGTCTTCTACGCGGTCGCTCTCACCGCGGCGGTCCTCCTCTTCCCCGAGCCGATCGCCGCGGCCGTCGTCCTCGGCACCGCCCTGGTCGACCCGCTCGTGGGCGAGATCCGGGGGCACCCGGGGGCGCGCTCGCTCTACCCGGTCGTGCCCGTCGCGCTCTACGCGGCGCTCGCGTTCGCCGGGCTGGCGGGGATCGGACGATGGCCGCTCCTCCCGAGCGCGCTCCTCGCGATCGCGGCGGCGGCCCTCGCCGTCGCGGCCGAGCGAACGAGGCTCGCGTGGGTCGACGACGATCTCGTGATGACGATCGTCCCCGCGGTGATGCTCTTCGGCGTCGGGGTCGTCGCGCTCGGCCTTCCTCGCTGACCGGCCCGGTTCAGACGACCGGGGTCAGGATCGCGTGGGGGGATCCCTTCGTGGTGTCCACGCTGATCGCGTAGATCGTCGTCCGCGGCCGGATGCCGTAGATGCACGGCGCGTTGTCGATGTTGATGATCCGGAAGTACGTGTCCATCATGTTCAGGATCTCGCTCGACACGAGGAGCCCGGGCTTGAGCAGGCCGATCCCGAGGTTGCCGACGTGCTTCGTCCGCGAGACCCCCTGGAAGTACATCCGGATCGCGACCTGGTCGCCCATCAGGCTCTCGAACGTGTCGAACGCCATGTACTCCATGAACGGCTTGCGGTCCGGGCCCGCGACCGTCTTCTCGGCCGTGACCATCGCGCGCGCGGCCTCGTCCCGTCCGAACCGCGCCATCGGCAGGATGAACGGGTCCTCCGTCTCGGCCGCGGTGTAGTCGGGGATCCTCACCCTCGTGTCGAACTGGGTCGGCGGAACGTGGCGGACGAGGGTCTCCCGGAGCTTGTCCGGCGACTCGCCGGCGGCGAGGACCGCGATGATCCCGCGCCCCTGCGCGAGGAAGTTCAAAAACGTGGGAACGAACAGCATGTAGTAGTCGTCGATCCCCACGTTCACGTCGACCTCGAAGGCGTTGAAGCTGCCGCGGCGGAACCCCCCTCCGAGGAGATCGTCGAACGTCGGGATCCCGGTCGAGTAGAACCGCTCGGGGTCCGGAACGGGCGTCCACGGCTCTTCGTTCGACTTCCCGTCGGGCGTGGACGAGAACCCGAGGGCCTCGAACCGGCCCCCGGCGAGCGTGACGGCGTAGCGCGCCTGTCCGATGTTGGTGGCCCGGAGCTTCTCGAGGCGCAGGTGGCGGACCCGACGCTCGTCGAGCTCCTCCCGCTGGATCGAGATCAGCCCGTCGACGAGGTACTCGATCCCGCCGGCCTCGGGCTTCTCGAGGATCATCACCACGGCCGTGCTCGAACCCTCCACGAGGTCCTTCTGGAGGGCCATCACGAACTCTTCCATCTCGAGACCGTACTTGTGGGTCACGCCCTCGAGGGAATCGATCACGAGGAGCGACTTCTCGGGGAGGCCCTTCTCGATCCGGTTGTAGACGTTCTCCACCTCCGGCATCGGGCTCCGCTTCAAGAGCGCGACGAGGTGCGTCCGGTCGACCCGGGTCGGCGGCCCTCGCTCCTGCCCGAAGCTGCCGAGGACCTCCTTGCCCGCGCGGATCTTGCGCTGCTCGCTCTCGGGGAGCTCCGACTGGCGGCTCTTCGCGCCGGTCTGGATCGCGTCCAGGAACAGCTTCGCGGCATCGAGAACGCGCGAGCGCATCTCGGCGGTCTTGAGCCACGGGAACTGGCGGTAGAGCGCCTCGTCGCCCACGCGGGTCGAGAGGTAGAACGACCGGTTCGGCTGGCCGATCCGCTCGAGCAGCTCCAGCCCGAACGTCGTCTTTCCGGTCCCTGCGCCGCCCTTGACGATCAGCGACCGGCCGCCCTTTCCGCTCAAGAACGACACCACTTCGGGGGGAACCCCCACGGTCGCGCTCCCGTTGTCCGGACTCATGCTGTCCTCGTATGCCACGGGCGGAGCGAGGGTCCGGGAACCCAGCGAACCATTCCGTGTCCTAGCTCGAAATGGGCACGGTCAGAAAGTAAAGCTTTCCCTCGCTCCGAACAGGGTCGGCCGCGCTACGGACCCGCGGCCCGCCGCGCGGCCTTGAGGGCTTCGGCGAGCGCTGAGTCGAGAGGAGCCCCCGGTTCGCCCACGGCGGTCGCCGCGGCGGGGTTCCCGCCCCCACGGCCCGCGAACGCGCCCTTCGCGGCGTCGACCAGTGCCGCCGCCGAGATCCCCGGGGCGGTCGAGCCGACGAACAGGACCCCCCGCCCCTCCCGTTCCCCGGCGAGGATCGCCACGCGCCCCGAGACGCGCCCCAGAAGCCGCGAGAGCTCCATCAGTTGGGTACGGTCGAGGTCGAGCCGGGCCGTTACGAGGGTCGTGGACCCGAGAGACTCCGTCCGTTTGGGATCGGCGAGGAGCTCTTCCGCGGTTGCCGCCAAATCCCCCTTCTGCCGGTCGCGGGCGGCGTGGCGCGTCTCCTCGACCTCGGCGAGCAACCGGTCGATCCCCTGCGGAAGGTGGTCGACCGGGACGCCGAGGCGTCGGGCCGCCTCCGTCAGGATCGCTTCGTGCTCCTCGCGGAGTTCGAGCGCCCTTTCGCCGCTCGCGTAGGTAAGTCGGACGACCCCGTCCTGGATCCGGTCCACGCCGAGCACGGCGATCGCCCCGACCTCGCTCGTGTGCGTGCAGTGCGTGCCCCCGCACGCCTCGACGTCGAACCCCTCGATCTCGACGATGCGGAGCTCCTTTCCCGGAACGGCTCCCCCCTGGTAGAGGGTGAAGCCGAACCGCCGCTCGGCCTCGTTGCGGCTCTCGAAGTAGCTCTTCACCGGCCGGTCCTCCCGAACGACCTCGTTCACGCGGCGCTCGACCCGGCGGAGCTCCTCCTTCGAGAGGGGTTTGTAGTGCGTGACGTCGATCCGGGCCGCCTCGGGGGCCTTGTACGCCCCCGCCTGCCAGACGTGCGGGCCGAGGATCTCGCGCAGGGCCCCGTTCAGGAGGTGGGTCGCGGTGTGGTGCTGCATGAGCTGGGTCCGTCGCTTTGGGTCGACCTTTCCGCGCACCCGTTCGCCCGCGCGGAACGGCGCGTCGCGCTCGAGCCGGTGGAGCACCCACGGGCCACGGTGCGCCACGTCGACGACCTCGAGTTCGCCGAGGTGTCCGCGGTCGGCGACCTGGCCCCCGCCGGTGGGATAGAAGTAGGTCCGGTCGAGAACGACCCACGGGCCCGCCGTGTGGACGGAGTGCGCCTCGAACGAGAGCGTGTGCGGGTCGAGGTAGTAGAGGACCTCGGTCGGGGGCACGGTCGCAGGGATCTCGGGAAGATTCTCGTCCCGGTCTACGTAGTCGGTCGTCGGTCGCTCCGATTCGTGCCGGGCGGCGACCAGGGCGTAGAAGTCGTCCGGGATCGCGGGAGGCTTCTCAAGCTCCTCGACGGCGACGTCCGGAGGAACGCCCAGGGAATCGTACCATTCCAGGAGCTGCTCGCTGCCGATCCGCCCGCCCTCGGAGAGGACCCTCTCCTCCTGGCGACGGATCGCCTGGCGGGCCCGCGCGATCGCCTCCGCGTAGCGTTCGATCTCCGCCTCGACTACCCGGTGGAGGTCGTCCCGGTGCTCGCCGACCTCGGGGAAATCCTTCGCGATCTCGCGGCCGGCACGGTCGAGGATCGCGACCAGCTCCGGGGCGTCCGGTACCTTCGAGAGGATCCGGAGCGACCGGCGGAGGAGGAGCCGTGCGAAGTACCCCTCCTTGCTGTTGGACGGCACGACGCCGTCGGTGAGGATGAAGTTCAGGGCGCGGGCGTGGTCGATCAGGACCGCCGCTTCCCGGGGCGGGAACGTTCGCCGCAATTCCTCGTACTCTCGCCCGAAGACCGCCTCGTACGCGGTCCGGGAGCCCTGGCTCGCCCAGGTCAGTCGCTCGAGCCCGTAGCCGGTGTCGACCACCGTGAGGGGCATCGGTTTCAACGCCTCCCCGTCGCGAACGTACTCCATGAAGACGAGCGTCGCGAGCTCGAGGCCGGCCGCCCCGACGCTCAAGGAAGGTCCTAGGTTGCCTCCGCCCTCCCAGACCTCCTCCTTGTAGGCGATCGACCGGGGGTCCGCGCCCAGCTCCTGGGAGAGGAACTCGTGGCAGAGCTCGACGGTCCGTTCCTTGAAGTATACCTCGTGGTCCGGGCGGTTGAACGCATGATGGGCCATCATCTCGAACAGCGTCAGGTGGCGGCCGCTCCGGCCGACCTCCTCGAGGTCGATGAACCGCAGAACGGGTTGCGAGATCGTGAGGGGGTTCGCCGGCGGCGGGATCGCCCCGCTCGTCACCCACGGCTGAAAGTCGTAGATCGAAGCTTGGGTGAAGAAGACGTCGTTGCGCCAGCGCGCGACGGTCGGGTAGCGACGCAACCGGGTGTGGCCTCGCCGTTCGAAGAACCCGAGGAACGCCTCGCGCATCTCGCGCGGCCCGGAGGGTCGCGCGAACAGCGGCCGTCCGAGGAACCCGTAGTCCCGGCACGGGGCCTCCTGGCATCGGTCGAAGTCGCCCAGCGACCAGAACGCGTGGCCGCAAACGCTGCAGGTACGTCGGTGGAACCCTTCGCGGTGGAAGTACGCGAGGTCGTACTCGGAGGATTCCATCGGCGGCCGCCGACCCTACTCCCCGCTAAAACGGTTTGTGAAACGTGAGCGTCCGCCGACCGAACGAGGGCGTGGCGCGACCGGCGGGGGCGACGGCGTTGGGAGGGGGGGTTGCAGGAGAGCCGCCGGCCGCCCTGTCGGCCCGGGCCCGGGGACGCGCGACGGTGGTCCTGATCGCGGCGCGCGCCGGCTACGCGTACAACTGGTTCGACATCGGGCCCGCGTTGCCAAGGATCGGGGCGACGTTCGGCGTGGGTCCCGCGGACTGGGGACTCCTGGTCGCCCTCTTCCTGGTCGGCGCGGGCGCCTTCCAGGTTCCCGCCGGCTTCCTCGCGCGCCGGTTCGGGGGGCGTGCGATCTCGCTCGGTGGAATCGGTCTCCTGGCGGCGGCGGGCGCGGGCGGCGCGCTCGCTCCCACCTTCGGATGGCTGCTCGTGTCGCGGCTGGTCGCGGGGGTTGGCGCCGCGCTGTTCTTCTCCCCTGCGATCAGCCTCGTCGCGTCCCTCTTCCCGGCGGGACGGCGGGGCGTCCCGGTCGGGGCGTTCTCGTCGGCGTTCAGCGCCGGCGCCGCCGTGGGCGTTCTTGGGACGGCCCTCCTGATCCCCCTCGTCGACTGGAGGGCCGCCCTCGCGCTGGGCGGGGTCGGACTCGGACTCCTTACCCTGCTGACCACGATCGCCGTGCCTCGATCCGCCGGCGCACCGGCCCCCCCGCTCCGGCGGGAGCGTCCCGGAGTCCCAGCCGCGCTACGGTTCCGAGGGGTCTGGGCGATTGGCCTCGGGTTCGTGGGTTTCGAGGGGGCGACGTTCGCCACGGGACAGTTCATCGTCCCGTTCGGGGAAGCGGTGCGCGGATGGTCCGCGGCGGTCGCGGGCGCGGTCGGGATGATGTTCGTGCTCCCCAGCGTGGTCGGGGGACCCATCGGGGGTTCGGTCGCCGAGCGGCGGCCGAACCACCGCACGCAGCTCGCGATCGTGACGATCGCGGGGGCGGCGGTGCTCGCGCTCGTCCCCTATGCCGGAGTCGCGGCGGCGATCGCCATCGGCGCCGTCTTCTCGTTCTCCTACGGGTTCGCCTACGCCGTGATGTACGTGCTTCCCCACTACTGGCCGAGCATCCCGTCCGAGGAGATACCGCTCGCGATCGGGCTGTTCAACGCCGTCCAGCTCGCCGGCGGGGCGCTCGTTTCGTTCGCGTTCGGGTGGCTGATCGAGGTCCGGTCGTACGCGTTCGCCTGGGAAGCGGTGGCCGCCCTCCAGGCGGCGACGCTCGTCGCCCTCCTCGCCCTCCCGCGGACCCCTTCGGTCGGTCGTCCGGTCGTGGCGGCGCGCGGCCCTCCCGCAGGGCCCTCCCCGTGACGCACAGGGACTCGATCGGGCACATCGCGCACAGCGGGTGGCGCGGCCGGCACAGGTTCTGCCCGTGCTGGACCAGGAGCGGGTTGAGCGGGATCCAGTAGCGCGGGTCGACCGTCGCACGCAGCTTAGCCTCGGTTTCCTCGGGCGTGCGCGTCCGGACTACCCCGAGCCGGTTCGCGATCCGATGAACGTGCGTGTCGACCGGGATGGCGGGAATGCCGTACCCGAACACGAGGACGCAGTTCGCCGTCTTGGGACCGACCCCGGGGAGCGTCGTGAGCTCGTCGAGGGTACGCGGCACCTCGCCGCCGAACCGGTCGAGGATCTCGCGGGCGCAGGCCCCGATCGTCCTCGACTTCGTTCGATAGAAGCCGACCGGACGGATCAGCGCACGGACCTCGCGCGGGCGGGCCGCGGAGAGCGTCGAGGCGTCCGGGAATCTAGCGAACAGCCTCGCCGAGGCGACGTCGGTCTTCTCGTCCCGCGTGCGCTGCGAGAGGATCGTTCCCACGAGGACCTGGAACGGGTTGACCGCGTGGTCCCGAAGGTACGGGGTGCGCCAATCTCCCGTGCGGTAGAACGCGGAGAGCCGGTCGAGGATCGCCTCCCAGTCGGGGGACGCGAGCCTCGCGGTCATCGTTCGGGACGCCCCCCCGGGGCGGACCGAGGGGCCGAACCGGAGGAAGGCGCGGAGAGCGGGCCGAGCCCCGGGTCGGAGAGGTCCGGCCCGTCCTCCGAGGAGCCCGAGCGCAAGAGCTCCCCGATCAGGTAGTCGCTCCCGGTGACGATCGTGAGCCCCTCGGACCCGGTCGCCGCGCGTGCGAGCCGGACGCCGTCCGCGGCGCTCGGAGCGAGGACGATGCGAGGGAACCGGCCGATCGCCGAGACGCGGAGCTCGGCCGGGGGAACCCCGCGGTCGGACCGGACCGGGACGAGGACGAGCGTCCTCGCGAGCGGCGCGAGGGCGTCGAGGATCCCCTCGACGTCCTTCCCGCGGAGGCACCCGAAGACCACCGCGCTCTCTTCGGGGTCCGCGAGCGGCGAGATCTCCGCGACCCCCTGGGCGAGGGCGCGCGCGCTCCCCGGAGTGTGCGCGACGTCGTAGAACATCTCGGGGGCCGATTCGACCCGCTCGAGCCGGCCCGGCCACCGGACCCGACCGAGGGCCCGACGGACCCGGTCCGGGTCGGGGCGCCGTCCGGTCGCGTCCAGGAAGCGCACGCTCGCGGCGACGGCGAGGGCCGCGTTCCCCGCCTGGAACCCGCCGAGGAGCGGGACCCTAAGGTCCTCGACCGCGAGCCCGGGGAGGCGCACCGTGAGCGTCTGTCCGCGCGGTGAGAGCGTCCGGTCGTCGAACCGCACCTCGCGGCCGAGCCACCAGAGGGGCACCCCGCGCGAGCCCGCCTCGCGCCGCACGGTGTCGGCGGCCTCCGCCGGCAGCTCCCCGACGATCCCGACCGACCCGGACGAGAGGATCCCGGCCTTCTCGCGGGCGATCGCCTCGAGCGTCGGTCCGAGCACGTCGGTGTGCTCCAGCTCGACGGTCGTGACCACGCCGACCCGCGTGTCGAGGACGTTCGTCGCGTCGAGCCGACCACCGATCCCGACCTCCACGACCGCCGCCTTCGCCCCGCGACGAGAGAACCAGTCGAGGGCGAGCGCGGTGGTCACCTCGAAGAACGTCGGGGCCCGGTCGATGCGGCCTTCGCGCTCGAGCCGGTCGGCCGCCGACTCGATGCGCGCGATGCCATCGACGACGCTCGGAGGATCAATCTCCTTCCCGTCGAGCCGGATCCGTTCTCGGTAGCTCACGAGGTGCGGGGAGGTGAAGAGGCCCGTCGGAACGCCGTGCGCCGAGAGAACCGAGGCGGCCATGACCGCGACGGACCCCTTCCCCTTGCTGCCGGTGACGTGGATCGCGGGGAAGCTGCGCTCCGGGTTGCCGAGCGCATCGAGCAGCCCCCGGACGACCTCGAGCCCCGGGCGCATCCCGAACCGTCGGCGCCGAAAGAGCCGCTCGAGGGTCGCCCGATACTCGGCTGAGGCCGCCGCCGGACGGGCCGGACCTGCGGACCGCTTCGTCTTCACCGTCGGGACAACGGCCACGCCCCTAGTAGGTCGATCGCTCCCGGTACGAACCGTAGACCGATTGGAACGCGCGGACGATCTCGCCCAGGGTCGCCTTCGCGCGCAGCGCATCGAGGACGGCGGGCATCGTGTTCCCGGTCGGCGTCTCCGCGACCTTTCGGAGCCGGTCGAGCGCGGCCTCGTGCCGACGCGGATCGCGGCGGGCCCGTTCGGCCCTCAGGCGCCGGCTTTGCAGGCGGCGCGCGGCCTCCCCCACCTTGAGCCGGGGGACCCGGACCGGTTCGTTGGCAGCGTGGGCGTTGACCCCGACGACCTTCGCCTCCCCGGTCTCGACCGCGCGCTGGTAGCGGAACGACGCCTCCTGGATCTCGCGCTGGAAGAACCCGCGCTCGATCCCGGCGACGACCCCTCCGAGCTCGTCGATCCGGTCGAAGTAGCGTTGGGCCTCCTCTTCCATCCGGTCGGTGAGCCACTCGACGAAGTAGCTCCCCCCGAACGGGTCGACCGTCTCCGTGATGCCGGTCTCGGAGGCGAGGATCTGCTGGGTCCTCAGGGCGATCCGGACCGCGTCCTCGCTCGGGAGCTGGATCGCCTCGTCGTACGAGTTCGTGTGGAGCGACTGGGTCCCGCCGAGGACCGCCGCCAACGCCTGGACCGTGGTGCGGACGATATTGACCTCGGGCTGCTGGGCCGTGCACGAGCAACCCGCCGTCTGGGTGTGGAACCGCAGCCAGAGCGAGCGCTCCTTCTTCGCGCCGAACTCGTCCCGCATCACCCGGGCCCACAGCCGCCGGGCCGCTCGGAACTTCGCGATCTCCTCGAAGAAATCGTTGTGCGAGTTGAAGAAGAACGACAGCCGTGGGGCGAACTCGTCCACGTCGAGACCGCGACGGACCGACTCCTCGACGTACGCCCTTCCGTCGGCGAGGGTGAACGCGAGCTCCTGCACCGCGGTCGATCCCGCCTCGCGGATGTGGTAACCCGAGATCGACACCGGGTTCCAGCGCGAGACCTTCCGGGTCGCGTACTCGATCGTGTCGACGACCAGCCTGAGCGCCGGTCGCGGCGGGTAGAGGAACTCCTTCTGCGCGATGTACTCCTTGAGGATGTCGTTCTGGGTCGTCCCGCCGAGCCGAGCGAGCGGGACGCGGTGGGCGAGTCCCGCCAGGAGGTACATCCCCCAGAGGATGTTCGCCGGTGCGTTGATCGTCATGCTCGTCGTGACGTCGGCGAGCGGGATCCCGGCGAGGAGGCGCTGCATGTCGTCGAGCGAGCTCACGTTCACGCCGCACTTCCCGACCTCCCCGAGCGCCTCGGGATCGTCCGCGTCCAGTCCGTAGAGCGTCGGGTCGTCGAACGCGATCGACAGACCGGACTCGCCGTGGGCGAGCAGGTAGCGGAACCGACGGTTGGTGTCCTCGGGCGTCCCGAACCCCGAGAACATCCGCATCGACCAGACCCGACCGCGGTACATCGTCGGGTGGATCCCTCGCGTGAACGGCGGCTGGCCCGGGTAGCCGATCCGGTCGAACGAGGAGGGAGCCGATCGGGGGGTGTACACGCGATCGACGGGGATCCCTCCGAGGGTCTCGAACCGTGCGCGGAGTTCCGGGTTCTTCTCGAGCGCGGGCCTAAGGACCTCCTCCTCCCAGCGTCGCCCGGCCTCCCGGACGGGGTCGCGGGTTCGTTCGGTACGGCTCGACGGGGGCTCCGCCGGCGCCGTCGCCCGGGCGGCCGACATCGGGCCCGAGGAGGGCGCCGTTCACTATTAACTATGGGGGGAGCGAGGGGACTCGAAGGCCGACCAGATCGCCCCGACCTCGCCGGACGACGGGCGCACCGAGGGACCGGGCGAACCGCGGAAACGCTTCCCCGGTCCATACGGTGTTGTCCGCGAGGACGACGGCCCCGCCGTTCAGCTTCGGGCGCAGCGCCTCGAGTTCGAACGTGAGGTGCGTGGGCGTGTGGAGATCGTCGTGCAGGAACAGGTCGACCGACGGAAGCTCTCCGACCAACGCCGGCAGGATCCGTTGGCTTGCCCCGATCCTCAGGTCCCAGGCGCCGCGCAGCCGCTCGGGTACCGCCCACCCGGACGGGCGCCCCGGAGGGAGCGCCACGATCGACTCCCCCCGTCCCAGCGTCGAAGCCCGCTGCGGGGTGGGCTTGTCGATCGAATGGAGGCGCCCGGACCGGTTGCGGGCGAGCGCGGCCAGAAAGTGGGCCGAGGAGACGCCGCTGCTGACGCCGGCCTCCACGACGTGCCGGGGCCGGAGGAGGCGGACGAGCGCGTAGAGCTCGAACGGGGCCCGGAACTGGGCGTAGTCCGCCCGGCCGGCGGCGAGATGCCGGTGCCGGATCTCCTCCTCGAGCGGGAGGAGGTCCTCGAGCTCCTCCAGCACCAACCCGATCGCTCGGCGGTTGGCGCCGGAGAGCGCGGTCAGCCACGCCAGGTTCGGGGTCGCGCGACGATCTCCGAGCGCCCGGCGCGCGCGCTGAACCGCGACGACCGCCTCGTCGGAAAGCGAGGAGAGCCGCAGCGGTTTCGGACGCCGTTTCATTCCGGGAGCCCGGAATTGCCGAGAGGGGTTTTCCTCAAGAGGTGAGCGCTCGAGACGTCCAACCGCGACGTCGAGCCGGTCAGGACGCGCTCGGTCCGGTCGAGCTCGATACGGGACGAGAAGAACGGGGCGTCGACCACGAGGGTCTCGTACTCGCCCCCCTCGCCGGCGACGTGGAGCCGGCGGGTCGACCGGCTCCGACGTTCGAGGTCGGAGAGCGCCGCGGCGTCGAGCCGGGTCCCGAGCAGCTCGGGAGTCAGGGGTTCGGCGGCGAGGTGGACGAACCGAATGTCGAGCCCGGCGTCGATCTCCTCCCGCACGACGCGCGCCGGTTCCTTCCTCCACAGCGGAACGTAGACTCGACGACCGACGGCGTCGCCGACGCGGAGGAGCCGCGACCACTGGAACGACGAGGCGATCGCGCCGGCGACGATCGGGCCGCGGTCGCCTTGCAGGGCGCGCTCGAGGGCGGCGAGCTCACCGTCCGGATCTCCCATCGGCGCCCGGACCTCGCGGTGTCGTTTCCCCCACGCCTTAGCCTGGAGCGCGACCAGGGCTAGGTTCGGAGTGTGGAACATCATCGAATCGGGGTCCGAGGGCCGAACCGTCAGGAGCTCGTCGACCGGCCAACCCTGGGTATCGGCGAGGTATGCCGCGTAGACCGAGTCCTTGCCGCCCGACACGAGCGCGGTCGTCGTCATCGCCCGGCCTACGGGAGCGAGAGTCCGGAGCGCCAGCGGGGGTAGATCCCGGCCAAATCGATCGTGGCCACGGTCTTCGCTCCCCATCGGAAGAGACCGCGTTCGGCGGTGACCGACCCGAAGGCGATGCAAGGAACCCCGCGCATCGCTCCCTCGAACGACCGGCGGGACCGGGCCGGGACCTCGACCAGGAGGCGCGAGGCCCCCTCGGCGACCATCGCGAGCCCGGGCGACGCGAGGCCGGTCCGTTCAAGGTCGACCTCGAACCCGCGGCCGCCTCCGAACGCCATTTCGGCCAGGGCCACGCCCAGCCCGCCGTCGGAGACGTCGTGGCCGGCGACCACGAGCCTGCGGCGGACGGCCCCGAGAAGCCGGTCGCCCAGACGGCGAAGCGCAAGGGGGTCGGTCGGCGGGACGTCCAGCTCGCGGAACCCGCGCCGGCGGGCCCACAGCGAACCCCCGAGCTCCGGAGCCGAGCGGCCGAGGAGGTAGATCGCGTTCCCGGCCACTTTCAAATCGCTCGAGACCGCGCGGGCGATGTCCGGGACGATCCCCGTCGCGAGCAGGACGGGGGTCGGGGGTATCTCCGACCCCAGCCCGCCGTTGTAGAGGCTCACGTTGCCCGACGGAACGGCGAATCCGAGCGCCCGAGCGGCGGACCCGAGCCCCTCGGTCACGCGAGCGAAATCGTCGAGGACCCTCGGGTCCTCGGGATTCCCGAAGTTGAGGCAGTTGGTGAAGGCGTCCGGCCGCGCCCCGACCGCGTAGAGGTTCCGGGCGGCTTCCTCGACCACTCCGACCGCGCCGAGATACGGGTCTTCCCGGCACGCCCACGGCTGGGTGGCGGTCGCGATGGCGAGGCCCGCTCGGCCCCGCGCGTCCGGTCGAAGGACCGCGGCGTCGCCGTGGGACGGCGACTCGACGCGACCCTGGAGCGGTTTCACGACGGTTCGCCCGCCGACCTCGTGGTCGTAGACCCGAACGACCGGTTCCCGGGAGACGACGTCCGGTGAGAGGACCTGCCGTTCGAAGAGGTCCCCGAGGTTCTCGTCGGGGACCGCGGGCGCGGGTCGATGGCGACGGCCCCGTGCCTTACGTCGTCGCGGGGCCGGGGGCGGCGCGACCCGGAACCCAACGCGGAGGCGGGCGGCGGGACGACCTTCCCAGGCGATCGTCTCGTACGGACCCCTCGTGACCTCGCCTACGTCCGTGGCGGGAACGTCGTGAAGCCGAAAGATGTCGAGGAGTCGAGGAACGTCCCGGGGGCGGACGTCGAACAGCATCCTTTCCTGGGACTCGGAGACCCAGATTTCCCACGGTCGAAGACCCGGCTCGCGGAGCGGGACGCGGGCGAGGTCGAGCTTTGACCCGAGGCCCCCGGCGTGGACGAGTTCGCCCGAGGCGCTCGCGATCCCTCCGCCGCCCAGATCCTTGAGGCCCTGAACGAGGCCGTCCTCGAACGCTTCGAGCGACGCTCGGATCAGCGGCTCCTTCATGATCGGATTGCCGAGCTGGACCGCGCTCCGCGATTCGGTCTCGCTCGAGACGGTGAGCTCCTGGGAGGCGAACGCCACCCCCCCGATCCCGTCCCGCCCCGTCCGCCCACCCGCGAGGACGAGCCGGTCCCCGGCCGCGCGGGCCCGGTTCGGGAGCGGCCGCCCCCGAGGGAGCCAGCCGACGCACCCAACGTTGACGAGAGGACTGACGATGTACGACGGGTCGAAGTAGATCCCCCCGGAAACGGTCGGAACTCCGACGCGGTTGCCGTAGTCGCGGATCCCCGAGATGACCCCTTCGGCGAGGTACCGCGGGCTCTTCACGCCGCGCGGGGTCGCGGCCGGGTCGAGGTCGAGGGGTCCGAAGAAGAGAGGGTCGGTGAGGGCGATCGGCCGCGCTCCCACCGCGAGGACGTCCCGGAGGATTCCCCCGATCCCTGTCGCGGCGCCGCCGTACGGCTCGATGGCCGAAGGGTGGTTGTGCGATTCGATACGAAGCGCGTAGGCGGTCCGGCCGGTGAATCGGAGGACGCCCGCGTCGCCGGTCCCGAGCACGCGCGAGCGGGGCCGGAGGCGGGCGAACGCCTTCTTGAGGAACGGTCGGGAGCTTTTGTAGCTGCAATGCTCGCTCCAACTTTGGGCGAGACCGGCGAGCTCGACGTCGGTCGGGTCCCGCCGTTCCCGGCGGAAGTACGCCCGGATCCGGGCGAACTCGCGCCGGTCGAACCCGAGCCCCCGGCTCGCGGAAAGAACGTCCAATTCGTCCGGCGAGAGCAAGCGAACGGGGACCGACTCGACCCCGTCGGCCCACTCGACCATCGCCCTAGCTCGGGTGGGGTTGCACGGTCACGCGGTGGATCACGGGGTTCGCGAGGAGCCGGTCGACCGCCTCGTGCGCGAGCCGCTCGGCATCCTGTGGGGTCACGTTCTCGAACTCGAGGTCGTAGATCCGAGCCGTGGACACGCGCCGGACCTCCGGAATCCCCAGCAGCGCCAGGGACTTCGCGATGCTCTCCGCTTCCGCGTCGACGACGCCGGGCTTCAGCTCGACCCGTACTTCCCACCGCATCGGTCCCGTCCGGGGAACCGACCCGACGCCCACGCCCGTCGTACGGGACCGGACAAATAACGGTGCCCCCGCCGAGTCGGCCCGAGTGGACCCGCGGCCGTCCGACCGCGTACGGCCTCCGGTTTCGTGACAAACCATAAATAGAGGGACTTTTTCGGAAAAACCGGCTTGGTGGGGGGGCCGGCCATCATGGAGGAGTTCATCTGTAGCGTGGAGTTCCTGCGCGGGCCCGCCGACCTGTTGGCCCGTGTTTCGAGCGAGGCGGGAGGGGTCCGAGAGTACCGAGGCCCGTCCGCCGGCTCGGTGATCGACCAGGTGATCAACGACCTTCAAGAGGAGTTCGAGTCCGCCCCGGCGTCGTAGGCCGAGTCTCGGGGTCGGGCATTCGCTGTCAAGGAAGAGGGAAGTCGCGTTCGAGGGAAAGCATGGAGAAGCCGCCCGCGAGCAAGGTGCCGGTGAGCCCGGCCGTCGAGACCGCCTTCACGAAGGTCTGGGGCGACGAGAACGTGGTCGCTCTCATCGCGCTGAAGGTCGAGACCGCCGAAGCGGACACCGTGGCGGGCGAGGTCGCGAAGTTCGCCGAGGTGGAGGACGTCTTCCTCGTGACCGGCGACATCGACATCCTCCTCAAGATCCGTTTCCCCCACTACGGGGAGCTCAAGGATTTCGTCCTTCACCGACTCCCCTCCATCAAGGGGATCCGCGAGACGAAGACGCTCCTCGTCGTGACGTCGTACAAGGAGGGCGGGGAGACCCACAACTTGTGACCGCTTCGTCCACGGCCGCTTCGGGAAGCCCGGGAACGGATCCGTCCGTTCCGGAGCGAGCCCCCCCGGCGCTCCAGCGGATCGTCGCGTCGATCGCGGAGCTCGCGGACGACGCTTCCGTGCCTCGGAACGTCCGGCGCGGGGCCCAGTCCGCGATCGCGGAGCTCGGCAAGCGGAGCGTCGCACTCGACGTCCGGGTGGCGGGAGCGGTCTACGTCCTCGACGATCTCGCCAACGACCCGAACCTTCCGACCCACGGCCGGACGGCGATCTGGTCGATCATCTCGAATTTGGAGAGCCTCCCTTGAGCGCGGGCGTGCATAGCCTGAAATACGCCGCTCGGGTCTCCGCCTCTCGGAGCGGTGGTGGGCCCGTAGCTCAGCTCGGTAGACCGTCCGGAATCCCCGGTGGCCCGACACAGAGCATCTGGCTTTTAACCAGTTGGTCGGGGGTTCGAACGAGCTCGTCCGCGGACGCCCCGCGGAGGCTCCGAGTCTCCCCCCGGGCCCGTTCCGTTCCCCCGAGGCGAGCATGAGCCCCAGCTCCGCGGCCCGGCCGCGGCATCGTGGCACCGCGGCGAAGCCGGCCGTGGCGAAGCGACCGTTCGTCGCCCACCACCTGGCCCCTCCTCACGAGATACTCTCCGAAGAGGAGACCCGTCGGGTCCTCGAGACGCTCGGAACGCCGACGGAGCGCCTTCCGAAGATCCTCGCGACCGATCCGGGGCTGATGACCGACCCCCGGTTCGCCGCGCTCCGTGACGCTCACGAGAACCTCGCGGGGCGCCTCGTGCGCGTCCGTCGACCGAGCGCGACCGCGGGCGAGGCGGTCGCCTACCGGGTCGTCATCGCTTCCCCGCTGGGGGACTGAGGGAGGAACCGATGCGCGAGATCGTGGATGCGTTCTTCCGAGAGCGATCGATCGTCAACCACCACCTCGCCAGCTTCAACGACTTCCTCCCGACCCGCGACAACCCCAACTCGCGGATGCAGCGCATCGTGGACGAAGCCCGCGTCAGCGAGGACTCGACCGAGCGCGGGGTCATCCGTCTCGACGTGCAGAAAACGAAGAGCTCGATCTCCGTCCGCGTCGGCCGCCGGCGCGACAGCCGTGGAGGGGTCAATCTCTCCGCCGAACCCACGATCTTCATCGGAGCTCCGTTCGTGAAGGAGCCGGTCGGCTCGAAGCCGACCTTGACGCCGATGGAGGCGCGCCTTCGAAACCTCACCTACCAGGCGCCGATCTACCTCAAGGTCACCGTCGTCGAGAACGGCGTGGAGCGCGCCCCCGAGGACGTTCACATCGGGGACCTTCCGATCATGGTCAAGAGCCGGCCGTGCAACCTTAACCGCTACAAGATCACGGAGGACGACCAGATCTGGCTCTCGGACGAGGAGTACCGCGCCAAGCTGGTCGAGTACGGCGAGGAC
>Ga0187815_10000122_pt1 | contig 38007 bp, 40 predicted proteins | sample NC_S_5_FD_132962 | JGI IMG/M metagenome (GOLD analysis project Ga0187815, IMG submission 132962) | Wetland sediment microbial communities from Neuse River Estuary, North Carolina, USA - ASW-S_5 | ecosystem: Environmental > Aquatic > Freshwater > Wetlands > Sediment | place: USA: North Carolina... | reverse complement strand
CCCTGGAAGACGCTGGCGCGCGGCGGTGCCACGCCGGCCTGGACCAGCTTGGCCTGCACCTCGCGGCTGGTGGCCCATTGCAGGAACAGCCATGCAGCCGACTGGCGCTTGGAATGCGACGAGATCGCGAGCGTCCAGCCGATCGCGACCGGCTTCGAAATCTTGGTCTCGCGGCCGGGCGGCAGCACCTTGACGCCAAGATCGTTGGCGCGATTGGGGAAGCGCACGATGTTGGCGAATTCGTTGCTGCTCTCATGGGTCATCGCGACGCGGCCCTGTCCGAGCAACTCGATCACCTGGGTAAAGGTGTGGTTCAGCGCGCCGGGCGGCCCGTAATCCTTGAGCAGGTTGGAATACATCTCGAGCCCGCGGACGCTGTTGGGCTGCGACAGGCCGGGCTTGCCGTCGGGCGTCGCGAACGAGCCGCCCAGATTGTAGATGAAGCCGGCCATCGCGTAGGGCGTGGCGCCGCGGATGCCGCGCGCCGCCCATGCCCCCTGGTTCGCGTCGCACGCCTTGATCGCGGCTGCTGCCGCCGGAATGTCCTCGAGCGCCGCCGGCTCGGCGATCTTGCAGCGCTCGAAAATATCCTTGCGCCAGTAGAACAGCGGACCTTCCTGGTTGATCGGCAGCGCAACGATCTGCTTTCCGAAGGTCGAGGCCTGCCGGATCGACGCGCCAAAATCCTCGTAATTGAAGTCCGGCATCGTCAGCGACTTGTCGGCCATCATCGGCGCGAGATCGGCATACCAGCCTGCGCGCTGGAAGACCGCGCCCTCGCGGCTCGTCAGCGACATGTAGACATCCATGTCGGCCGATCCGCCCTGCATCAGCGTGGTGAGGCGGGCGCGGAACTGCTCCTCGTTGAAGAGTTCGATGCGCGTCTTGATGCCGGTCTTGGCGGTGAAGTCCGCCACCATGTCACGCATCGCCTGCGACCATGGATGGTTGTTGAACATCAGATTGATGGTCTGGCCGTCCTGGGCGCGCCAGTTGAAGTTTTGCGCGGCCGCAGGACCGGTGATGGCAAGAGCAGCGCCAAACATGACGCTGCCAAAAAGACCGAACTTCCTCATGATCGTCTCCCTCCCCTGACTTTCTTGCTGTTCAGGACGCGACGTAACCTCCGTCCACCGGAATGGTCACACCATTGATCAGCCGCGACGCCGGCGAAGCCAGGAACACTGCCGTTCCTGCCAGTTCCTCCGGCTCCGACCAGCGCTTGGTCGGCAGACGCGCCATCACCTTGTTGTTGAAGGCCTCTTCCTCGCGGCCGCGGCGACTGATCTCGGTGTTGATCCAGCCCGGCGCGATGGCGTTCACGCGGATGCCGTCTTCGGCGTAGGCCACCGCCAGCGACTTGGTGAGGCCGACGATGGCGGTCTTGGCCGCCGCATAGCCCGGGATCATCGCCGAGCCGAAATAGGAATACATCGAGCCGATATTGATCAGACAGCCCTTGGTCTTCGCCAGATGCGGCCTGAACGCGGTGGCAAGCCGCAGGTTACCGACCAGATGAATGTCAACGATATCGCTGAACACCTCCGGCTTGTGCTCCTCGTGGCGGATCAACCGGCCGGCGCAGTGGATCAGCACATGCAGCGTCGGAATCTTTTCGGCGAGCGCACGCACCGCGCCGTTGTCGCGCACGTCGAGCGCTTCGAAGGCAAAGCCCTCGTCCCGCGCCGGTGGCTTGATATCGCAGATGGTGACGTTCGCGCCCGCATCGCGAAACGCGCGGGCAAAGGCGGTGCCGATGCCGCCGGCACCGCCGCTGATCAGGACATGCTGGCCGCTGACGGTGAAATCCGGGGCGCTCATCGGTGCGCTCCCCCGACATGATCGCAGCAAACGTGAATCGGCGAGCGCTCGAAGCCGCGCATTCCTCGTCCTCCCGGTCCGCCCGGAGGCGGTCATGTTCGATATTGAAAGGAAGGATAGTCCAAATGTTGTTTTCCGCAAGTCATATTTTCGGTTTCGCGCATCCCGCGCCGCGCGTATACTCGCCGCACAACCACCCGAAGCCCGCTCCTCCCGCATGCAAATCGAAACCCGCCAGGACCGCATTCTCGAAATCCTGATGCGCCGCGGCTATGCGGGCATCGACGAGCTGGTGGCGAGTTTCGACGTCACGCCACAGACCATCCGCCGCGACCTGCAGGATCTCGCCGATCGCGGCCTGCTGCGCCGTCACCATGGCGGGGCAAGCGTCATGTCGAGCACCGCCAACACCGAATATGCACACCGGCACATCGAGAATACCGCGGAGAAGTCGCGTATCGCCGCGGCCGCCGCGAGTCTGATCACGTCGGGCTCATCGATCTTCATGACGCCGGGGACCACGGTGGAAGCCGCGGCGAGCGCGATCGTGGAGCGGAAACTGACGGGACTGCGCGTCATCACCAACAGCACCGCAGCGGCGCGCATCCTTGGCCGCGATCCCGGGATTGCGATCCATGTCTCCGGCGGCCTCTGGCAGCAGAACAATCACGCCCTCTCCGGGCCGGCCGCCGCCGAGTTCGTCAGCCGCTACCGCTGCGATGTGCTGCTCACCAGCATCGGATCGGTTGATTCCGACGGCTGGCTTCTGGAATTTCGCGATGAGGAGACCGTGGTGGCCAGGGCGATGCTCGCCAATGCGCGACGGCGCATTCTACTCGTCGATCATTCGAAATTCACACGCGTGGCCGCCTGCAAACTGGCCGAGCTCGCAGACATGACGACTGTCATCACCGATCGCCCGCCATCGAACGCGATGATGAAGAAGATCAGGGACGGCAAGTGCGAACTGATCGTCGCGGGGGATGGTCAAGGCTAGAGCCGGACGTCGCAAACGACTACTAGTCCGCCTTCGCCCTAACGGGAGCATTCATTGAGCGCTGATCCCCAGCTCCTTGATCAAGGCGGTCCAACGCTCCGTTTCCGAGGCGATGAGTCGCGCAAATTCCTCCTGCGAGCCCCCCATCGGCTCGATGCCGAGTTGCGCCAGGCGTTGCTGGAACTCTGACCCTGATAGAATTCGATTGAGCTCGGCGTTCAGTCGTGCGGCCAGCCCGCCGTCCATCCCTGCAGGAGCCAGAACACCAAACCAGCCCGTCATCCCGACGCCAGGGCGAATCGTTTCGGCGATAGTTGGGACGTTAGGGAGAGCCGCCGATCGTTTGGCGCTCGTGACCGCAAGCCCACGAACGTCGCCGGAAGACAGCAGTCCCATGGCTCCCGACAGGATGTCGAAATTAGCGTCAATCGTTCCGGCGATCAGGTCGATATTCGCCGGACCGGACCCGCGATACGGCACCTGAAGGATATCATAGCCGATGTCCTTCTTCAGAAGCGCCGATGCGAGTGCAGGTAACGTTGCGCCGCCGCTGTTGCCGATCTGAAGCTTGCCCGGGCGCGCACGCGCGTCGGCAACCAAATCCTCGATTGTCTTGAAAGGCGAGTCCTTTCGTACAAGCACGACAATGGGAGAGTGGACCAAAGCGACAATCGGCGTGAATGATTTTTGATTGTCGAATGGCAGGTTCGGATAAAACGCTGGCGCGCCGGCGTGGCCGTTCGACACGAGCAAGAGGCTCGTGCCGTCGGGCGAAGCTTGGGCAACGCCCGCCGCCGCGATCGTGCCGCCGGCGCCAGGACGATTGGCAACGACGATGATAGAGCCGGTGTTTACCCGTAGTGGTTCAGCGATCAGCCGCGCAAGCAGATCGGCCGGTCCGCCCGCGGGAAAGCCGACGGAAAGCGTGATCGACCGTGGGAGGGCAACGCCCTGAGCTTGCGAACTTGACGCACAAAGCCCGGCCGAGACCATTCCGAAGCAGAAAGACCGCCGAGAAACACTTTTCGTCATAGAGGCTGCTCCCATTCCCATTGCTCTCGTCGACGCCATTAGTGCGTCTTGTGGCCGAGGCGTTTCGCCTTTTCCTTGGCTAGAAATTTGTCTGATCTCGCTTGCCGCGCCAGGCATTCGCATTCACGACGCCCGACCTGGCCGAGTTGAAGCCATATTCAAAATATCCGCACGATCACGTTCAGCTCGAGCCAGTCGTGACCCGGTCAGATAAGCAAAGGTGAGTATCGGGCCCAAGGTAATGCCAGGACCGGGATAGCCTCCCGACATGATCGAGGCGCGATCGTTGCCGGCTGCGAACAAGCCATCGATTGTCTTGTCTTTCCGATCCAGAACCTCTCCATGGGGAGAAGTTGCCAGTCCGGCATATGTACCGACTTCGCCAACGTATACTTTGACTGCATAAAAGGGTGGTTCCGAAACGGGGCGAACATTCGGATTGGGCTTGTTGGCCGGATCCCCCAAGTACCGGTTGAACGCACTGGAGCCTCTCCCAAACATGGGATCTTGGCCGCTCACGGCGTATGCATTGTAGGTCTCGATTGTTTGTTGCACGCCGGTGACGTTGATGCCGGTTCTGGTCGCAAGCTCCGAAACCGTTCTGCCTCTCGTCAAATATCCGCTCGTCAACGCGGGCCGAAGGGGAAATGGTCGCGGCTTGACGTATCCCAGCCCATATTTTCTCAGGGTGAAGTGATCACAGATCAGCCATGCGGCCGTCTCACCAAGACCTTCACAAGCTTCAATCAGTGCCTCGCAAAAGTCGTGGTAGGAGTTGGACTCGTTTACAAAGCGCGTCCCATCTTCAAGGACCGCGATCACGCCCGGCTTGTACCGATCGACGATATGAGGGAAGATCGCGAAGTCTCCCCCACGAGTCGGCACTCTGGACATCGGCATCCAGGCCGCCGGCCGTCCCGCTAGCCCGCGGAAATCAGCACCGATGCTCTCGGCTAGCCGGATGCCATCACCAGTGCTGGATTTGGGTGCAGGAGACAGATGCTCGCTTCCTTTTTTTGCATGCGGATAAAGTTTCGCCATGCGCTTCGCGTCATTGGGAAAACCGCCACACGCAAGCACTACACCGCGCCTGGCAAATATCTTCCGGCCCGAAAGTTGATCCCCGAGGACTGCTCCGATGACTCTTCCTTCTGATAACAGCAGCTTCTCGACGCTAATGCCGGTTCGAATGGTTACGCCCTGATCCACTGCCGATCTTAAGAGCCTGGCTACAAGCGCGTTGCCGCTGGTGAGCGAAACGCTCCGCCGGTAGAGCAGCAATTCCCACAGATGCCTTGCGATCCGCTTTGCAACGAAAATGAACGACCGGAAGGACGACGTCGCGTTGTAGAAATGGGTCAGATCCTTGGTGGCCGAGTTCAACATCATGCCGAACAAGGTCATGGTCCAGAGCGGAGTTCTAAGCAGCTTCAGCGACGACCCAAGCTGGGCCCCGTCGAATGCTGCCGTGTAGAGGGCCCGCCCCGCGAGTGATCCGCTGCGGTTTTCGGGATGGTAGTCGGGATAGTCGGAGGGCAGGAATTTCACCGAGGTCCGTTCCTCGAAGAACGAGACCATCTCCGGCCCCCTCTTCAGAAAGAGGTCTATGTCCTCCTGAAATCCATTGTCGCCCAATTCGGCGGTCAGATATTCACGGGCGCTCTTGATCGGGTTTACGTTGCGGTCGAACTTGTTTCCCGGAATCCAAAGGACACCGCCGGAATAGGCCGCAACACCGCCAAGCACATCCGATTTTTCGACGAGAATGACGCGTGCGCCCAGCCTGGAGGCCGTCACCGCGGTCGCGAGCCCGCCAGCCCCACCACCTACGATCAAGACGTCGCATGTCTCGTGCGGCATCGCCCTATTATCGGGCTCTTGAGGCACCGACGGGTTCGGGGCCGAAGTCACGCGCATTCGCTTTCGCTTTGGTGATCAGCCGTCATGATCTTTGCGCACTCATCATCATCGTATTCGGTTCGCGATCCGACAGCCGATGACAGTCCTCCACCGAGGTGGCGGCGGATTGAGCGCGCAGGCGATCTCGAACGACTTCATGATCCAGGTCCGCCATCGGAGCACCCTCTTCAGCGGCGATGGCGGCCATTGTTCCGGCTGCTTCGCCGAGAGCCATAGCGGTCGCCATGTGCCTGGAGCCTCCGTTCGCCTCGTGCGTGGCCGATATCGCGCGCCCGGTCACGATCAGACCTTCAATGCCATCCGGCAGGAGACTCCGCATCGGAATCTGCCAGGGACGCTCCGGCATCATCAGGGAAATTCCAGTTCCATTGGGATCGTGGACATCGACAGGGCCGCAGCCCAGAGCCACAGAGTCCGGAAACTGCCTGTCTTCCAAAATGTCTTCGAGGGTCAGCACGTAGCGACCGCGGATTCTACGGGTTTCCCGCACACCAACGCGCGCGGCAATGTTCGCAAGCACCGCCCTCTCAAAGCCGTCGACGTTCTCTTGGAGGAACTTTACGATGCTCTGCACCTGCCGGCGGCCAACATATTCCGCCTCGCTCACATCGACCGCATCGAGCATGTCGAGGCCTCTGATGCGGCTCATGAGGCTAATGGCGTCATGTCCGCCGGGCGTGCTCATGAAGGAGAGGCTTTCCCAGAAGATTTCCCCCTTCTTGACGCCAGCGAGCGCCAGCTCCCGTTTCCGTTCGCGCGGGATCGCGCGAAACCGTTTCACATCGACGTTAGAGAGACGGAAGACGAGCGAGGTCGGCTGCTTCTGATCGATCCCGGTGCTGTCGGAAAGGAACTGAACGTCTGCCAGGTGCGCGACGGTCGCATCGCCTGTCGCGTCCACAATCGCTTTAGCGGCAACTTCGATCCGGCCGCCGACACATTGCAGCACCACGCCGGACACAGCTCCATCCTGGACGAGCGCGTCGGCCACTTGCGCGTGAAACAGGACGTCTATGTTCTCTTGCTGAACAAAGTCGTCCGCAACGTATTTCACGACTTCGGGATTAAATGGGAAGTTGTAGATATTTATGGGTGAGGCCGAGGCCTCAGCCATTGTGTAATATGTGAATCCGTCGCTTCCGCCGGCCCTCACGATCTCTTTCAGGAACTCATACGGCGTTCCCCAGACGGCCTGCAGGTTACCGTTAAAAAAGCCGACATACTGAGCGACGTAACAGGTCGTACCGACCCCGCCGAGACAACCCTGGCGTTCCACGAGAAGTGTTGTCGCGCCATTTCGAGCAGCTGCTTTGGCTGCAATCAGACCTGATGCGCCTCCCCCGGCAACGACGACATCGTACTCCTTCTTCAGGCTTTGCTTCTTGCCGCTCGCGAACATTCCTTCGCACCTCCACAATGTTCGCTATACGAACTATATATCACATTGCGAACTTACGATTGTAGTGCCAGCCTTGTCAACACCGGTTTTGATCTGCTCATTGCGTACGAGCACGCTTACGCATGGTCTTCGTCGGAAGGCAGGGACAAAGAGCAGTTGTCCTCGTTCATTACGATCAAAGCATTGCGGCGCCAGCCGGCTCGGCTTCGTCCATCCAGTCAACGCCCAAAAACGCAAAGCGGAAGCCGAGGTCCATGTCGTGCTCTACGACGAGGATCGATACGTCTTTCGGCACATCTGCAGGAAATCGAACAGTATCTCGCTGTCACTGCTCGGTAGGCAAGCGGCGGGCTCGTCGAGCAGGAGCAGCTTGGGTTCTGAGCGCCAGCGCCAGCGCCAGCATGATCTCGACCAGACGGCGTTGGCCATAGGCAATCTCGCGCACCTGCAGGCCTGCGATGTGTCGTAAGCCGAAACGCGTCAGTAGATCATCGACTTCCGCTAGAAGCTCCGTGTTTCGCACGAGCAGGAAGTAGTAGCAGTCGCGACGGCGAGCAGAGCGAGATCCAGCAGGCCAAACCTGTGGCGCGGAAAGACCGCCTGCGCCCTCGCGGCGGTGCTGCTGCGTGTCCTGCCCGACATGGGCCTGATGCCGCATCCGCCAGGACCGCCTTACGCCGCCGCTTCCCTCTTGTCGGCGGCTGCCTTCCTGCTGTGGCTGGGAAATTACGGCGACTGCTGAGCGATCCAAAGGTGTGAAAGGCTGCGGATGAGGGCGATGGAATAGCGTATCTCGGCCGGATGGGCTGGACACAAACTCTACGCCGTTTGCGACGGCGTCAAATGCTCAAGCAGACTAAAATCGAGTAAAACGCAAACCAGCGTGTGGAAACACTATCAGTCATTGAACCGGTAGGGCTGCTTCCATTCGAGGGTCTTGGGCGTATCATTCTTTTCCAGTGCAAGAGCCGCGGCGAAGCCGGCGATCTCGCCGGTCTGCGTGCACCATGTGAAATTACGCATGGCCATGAAGATCGTCTCGTATGAGAATGACATTGAGGCCCCTGCCAGAAGCAGATTGTCGATGCCTTTCGGCAGGAGGCTGCGATAAGGGACCTCGAAGGTGTGCTTGCGGTGACCGTTCCAGGTGAAGGTGCGGGTAATGGGCGGCGTCACCGCATCGGGGAAGGTCCGGTTGGCCAGCACGTCGTCGAGCGTGAAACAATACTCGCCCTCGGGATGGCGACCATCGCGAATGCCGAGCTGTCGCCCGACATGAACGATGAAGGAACTCTCGAAACCTGGCACGTACTTTTCCAGGAATGCCGCTTCGGCGTGGATGAAGCCGCGTAGCTCGCGAATAGCACGCGTATTGTCTTCGGTGCTCTCATCCATGTGCAGCGCCCATTCATAGGGCACGTTCTGCCAGAGGATGAAGCTGCCGTCGGACAGCATCGGGCTCATGTCGACGGTGGGGTGGCCGATATAGTACTCGCCATAGACTTCGGTGCCGCCCATGCGCGGCCGGTAGACCATGTCGGGCAAATCGCCCGCCGCCTTTGCTTTCGCGATCAGTTTCTCCAGCTTGAGGTCGCCGGTTTGCGTCTGGTAGCGGCGCAGCGCGGGATAGTCCACACCGCTGATCATCCACAGCAATCCGCCGGGGATCGGGCGCTCGACGCCGTCCCAGTCGGCGCCCTCGGGCTGGCCGCCGCCGCCGCGACGGCATGCCACGCCCGCTTTCGCCGCAACCTCGCCGGTGCCCGACCCTTCAACGAAGATCTTGCCGCGGATGGCGAACAGGCCCTCCTGGCCCTTGACCACGATCATGCTGATCGTGCTGTCTTTACCGGCGTTCTTGCCCATCACCACATCGACGAAGGCGCAGCCGTAGAGCGTGTGCACCCCGGCCTCCTCCAGCATCGCCATCATGATATTGCCGGCGCCGTCCGGATTGAAGCTCATCCGCTTGAATGGCGTGCCCGGCTCTAAGTTGCGCTCATAATGAGACAGCGGATTGCCGGCCCAGCCCGGATGGGTCTCCTCGGTGGCGGTGTAGACATAACCCTCGGCATCGAAGCGCCGCATCAGTTCGGAATGGATGCCGCCGACGCCCGGTGCCGCATGCCCCTGGAGGCCGCTCGTATGAACGCCGCCGGGCATATCGTACTTTTCGACGACGATCGTGCGCACACCCATGCGCGCTGCCTGCAGCGCCGCGCCGAACCCCGCAGGGCCGGCGCCGATGACGACGAGGTCGGCCTCGTAATTCACCGGTATCCGGCGATCGAAGGCGGCCGGTGCAACCGCCGTACCCGGCGAAAAACGCGAAGTGGTCATTTCCGTATCCTCAAAATTACTTTCGGGGATTCCGGCCCGCTGGAGCCGGAACTGCCGGCACATCTGCCGGCTTCGTACTCCGTCTTTCCGACGGATGAGGCGCCGACGCCGTCCGGCCGGTTATCCGGCGAGTCGGATGACGTTCGCCTCACGTCGCGCCTTGAGCATCATGTCGGACGCCTTTTCCGCGATTGCGATCGCCGGCGCATTCGTGTTGCCCGAGACAAGCGCCGGCATGATCGAGGCATCGACCACACGCAGCCCGGACACGCCGCTAACCCGACAGTCCGGAAGTGACACTCAAACTCTCCGAATGCGCATGACGGCCTAGGCCGTGTAGAGGCCTTGTGGCGAAGGTCGAACGAATCCCAACTGCCGAAACACACATCGAACGCGCCCGCGACGAACTCGCCGTAGTAGCTCGTAAGCGAGGAGCAGGTCGTTGGATCGGACAGGACGATGCCGTTACGCTCGTCGAACTTTTGGGCTTTCGTCAGATGTGTCAGTGCAGGAAGGAAACCGGGGGTAAAGGTGCCCCACTTTATAGCCCCGCTCTCGGCCGCACGCAGTGGCGAAGCGACAGAACCGGCCGGCGTCGCACCGGCGACGAGGCGCGCAAAATCTCTTCTCGTGTACATTGAAGCGCTTTCGTCTGAGTTTGAGGTCTAGCCGGCGAAGAAGCCGCTGTCGGCGGGCTTCGCGAGAATTCCCTGGCGGACCAGGATTTCGGATGCCGAGGTGACCGTCTTCTGGAAGTCCGGATCTGAGGCTGCGTTGTAGTCGAAGCGCAGGCGACCGGCCGACTTGGCGACCTTCAGCACCTTGGCTTCAAGCATGGTCCTGTCGGCATATTTCTCCGCCAGCGCGTCGAAATCGGCGTCTATCCCCTTCACGCATTCGGCGAACATTGCATTGAGCCGCTTGGCCATGTCGGGCGAACGGTCGAGAAGCTCCTTGCGCACGTTGATGCAAAAATAGGGAAGGCTCTGCGAGGTATGTTTGCGGAAGGCCTCGCCCGTGTTGAAGATGATACCGAGATCGGATCGCCGCTCGATGCCCTGGGAGATCATCGGCTCCCATGCGACGGCGGCGTCCGCCCTGTTGGCGATGACGAGCGTGACGCCCTGGGCCGGATTGTCGGCGTTCTGGACCCGGGCGACCTTCTCGATGTCTATGCCCTCGAACTCGCTGATTAGCGCCTTCGTCATGCGATAGACGCCGGACTGCTGGGGCGCGACGATCATCTTTCCCTTGAGTTCGGCAACGGGTTGGGGCCCATCGGCGGTGGCCACGACGCCGATCATATCGGCCGTCATGAGCGAGCACAGGAGACGGCAGGGCACACCTGCGCGATATCTCGTGATGAACGGATCCCAGCTACCGATGACCATGTCGAAGGTGCCGGCGACGAAATCATTATAAAGCGTGCCGATCGAGGAGTTCAGGATCGGCTCGGCGAGCTCGAGGCCATTCTTCTTGTCGAGGCCGTTGTCCCGGATGTAGTCGTAGAACATGACCGTGAGACCGGGCGACGCGGTCGCTGCACGGATCGGCGCGGCTTCCTGCGCGCGCAGCACGCTCGGCGCAGCCAGGGCGCCAAGGGCCGCGGCACCCGTGATCATCATGTTCCTTCGCGTGATGGTCGACATTGTCATTCCTCCCGTTCGTTTTGTTCCTGCTTGCCTGTATCTTCTCCGAGCGCTGCCGCGATCTGGCTGCGCATGCGCTCGGCAACGGTTTCGTCCGTAGCCGCCTCCCGCAGGGAAAGTTCCAGTTTCACATGCCCCCCGGGTCCGAGGACGATGACCCGGTCAGCCATCTCGATGGCATCGTCGAGCCGGTGGGTGACCAGGAGGCAGGTCTTTCCGTATTCGCGCGCTACCGCGCAGAAATCCTGCCGAAGCTCGTGCGAGGTCACATGGTCGAGCTGGCTGAAGGATTCGTCGAGCAACACCAGTTCGGGGTCCACGGCGAGTGCGCGGGCGAGCGAGACGCGCTGACGCATGCCGCCGGAAAGCTCGTGCGTGTATTTGTTCTCCGCGCCCGCCAGATTGACGCGCGCAAGCCATTCCGATGCTGTCGTGCGCGCTTGGTCTTTCGGCTTGCCCTGTATCAGGAGGCCGAGCTCGGCGTTCTCCACCGCCGTGCGCCAAGGCAGGAGGCGGTCGGTCTGGAAACTGACCGCGAGCTTGCCTTTCAACGCCGAGAACTGGCGGAACGGATCGAAACCGGCCACCTTCACGTGGCCGCTGTCGGGGGCGAGCGTGCCCATGACGAGATTGAGCACGGTTGTCTTGCCGGCGCCCGTACGTCCCAGCAGAGCGACGATCTCGCCCTTGGCGACGGTGAAGCTCAATTCGTCGACTGCCCGATAGGAGCCGAACTCCTTGACCACCGAGTTCAATTCGATGATCGGAAGCGAACCGGGATTATGCGCTGAAACCGTCATCGAACCGTCGCCTCCGGACGCCACTGGAGAACGAGCTTCTCGATACCCGCTACGATGGCCTGAAGACTGATGTTCAGCACGATGAGGAAAAAGGTCCAGGCGAGCACCTGATCCATTCGGAATGTCGATTGCGCTAGTCCCATTCGTGAGCCGACACCCACGGCCGAGGCGACGAGCTCGGCGAAAATAACCATGCGGATGGCATAGCCAACGACGGCCTTGGTGGTGGTCAGCACATAGGGGACCAGATGGGGGATGATGAGGTAGCGAAGGACCTGCGTTCGATTGGCGCGGAAACTTTCGATCATGTCGAGCAGATCGCGCGGAAGCCCTCTGATGCCGTCATAGATCGTCAGCGCGTAGAACGGCAGAAGGATCATCGCGAGAATGAAGAAGATCCGCACTTCCGGATTTTTGAACCAGAAGACCGCAAGCAGGATCCAGGAAAGCGCGGGAATGCCCGTATCGATAACCACCAACGCTTTGATGAAAGGCCGCAACACACCGAAGAGCCCCATGACGAGCCCAAGGATGATGCCTGCCGTCATCGCGAAGAGCATCGCTAGGCACAGCCTGCCCAAGGTGATCAGCACATGCGTGTAGTCGGTCGTTGCGAGCGCCACGATTGCGCGCGTCACCGTGAGCGGTGACGGCATGATGTATTCCGCGACATACCAGCTCGACACTTCCATGGCGCCGAGAAGGCATACGACAACGATGACCGTGGCGCCGAAGTCACCGAGCTGCCACCACTCGCCGGAAGGCCGTTTTTCCTTCAACCGGCTGCTATCTGCTTGCTGCAATGCGATTCACCATCCCGTCGCTCCGCCCACTTGCTAATCTCATGTAGTTCGTTATACGAACCTTGTAACGTATAACGAACCTACGGTGACAGTGCCAGCCTTGTCAATGTCGGTTTTGATCTGCTCATTGCGTATGAGCAGGCGATAAAGGACTTACGAATGGGCACCACAGCGCCGGAAGGCAGAGACAAAGAGCAGCTGTCCTCGTTCATTCGAGGCTTGGCTGTTATTGAGATTTTCTCGGAGCGGCGGAGGCGGCTCTCTATCACCGAGGTGGCGGAAGCGGTCTCGACGACAAAGGCGACTGCCCGGCGTGTCCTGCGCAGCCTGGTGGCGTCAGGCTACGCTGATTTTGACGGACATACCTTCGATCTCACACCGCGTGTCCTACGGCTGGGATATGCCTATCTGTCGTCGCAAACGATTGTTCAGCTCGCGGAGCCTGTTCTGCGCGAGCTCAGGTCGAAATCGGGCCTATCAGCTACGATGTCGGTGCTCGACGGCGAGGAAATCGTGATCGTCGCCAGAGCCCCGGCCAATCAGTTGGTGACGATCCGTTCGGACATCGGAAACCGCCTGCCGGCCTTTTGCACTTCAATGGGCCGGGCAATTCTGAGCGGCCTGCCGGACGCCGAAATGGAACGGATTATACGCAGCAAGCGCACCAAGCCCCTCACGCCGAAAACCGAAACGGACCCGAAGCATCTCATAGATGTCGTGAAGGAGATCCGACGCCGTGGATACAGCCTTGTTGATCAGGAGATCGAGAACGGCCTGGTCTCAATGGCCATGCCCGTTCGCAACGCACGGGTTGGCCGTCGCTATGCGGTGTGCGTGAGTGCCCACACATCGCAAATGAACGCCAAAGACATGCCGGACAAGGCCCTCAATTATCTGCGCGAGGCTGTCCGTACACTGGATACCGCCAGTTGAAACAGCCGATAAACTGGCCGAGCTCTCAGACATGATGACTGTCATTACCGATCGCCCGCTATCGAACGCGATCATGAAGAAGATCAGGGACGGCAAGTGCGAACTGATCGTCGCGGGCAGGTCAAGGCTAGAGCCGGGCGGCGCAAACAACTACTAGTCCGCCTTCGCCCTGACGGGCTTCGGCGCGACAGCCTTCGCTCGCTTCGCGTTGGAGAGAGCTGGGCTGGCCTGCCGAGCCGTAGCTCGCGAAGCGAGCGAAGGCTGGTGGGGGAGGCAGGACTCGAACCTGCGAAGTCGTAAGACGGCTGATTTACAGTCAGCTCCCTTTGCCACTCGGGACACTCCCCCGTCCCAACAGCGTCAGCAAGTCGTCCGCAAGAAGTGGCGGCGGACAGGACCATCAATATGGCGCTGGGCCCGCGCCTGCCGGAAGACGAAGCGCGGTCGGGCGCGTTTATGGGTAAGCGGACCCGCAAAGTCAACCAAGGGAAACGGTCAAAACCACCCCCAAATTGCCAGAATCCGGAACCCGTGACACAAGCCTTGCATGACCAATCGCGACCATAAGCCGCCGTTCCGAAAAGGCGGGGCCAAATCCTTCGAAAAGGGACGGAAATCCGGCCCCCGCCCCGCCTGGCGCGACCGCGATTCCGGCGGCGACGGACCGGCGATCCTCTACGGCTGGCACACGGTTTCCGCCGCCCTCGCCAACCCCCGGCGGAAGATTCGCAAGCTTCTTCTGACCGAGAACGCCGCGCGCCGTCTGGCCGAGGAAAACATCGACACCCGCGTCACGCCGGAAATCGTCCGCCCGCAATTGATCGACCAGCGGCTCGGGCCGGATGCCGTGCACCAGGGCATGCTGGCGGAAGCCGATCCCCTGCCCTCGCCGGATATCGCGACCTTGAAGCAGGAAGGCATCGTGCTGGTGCTCGACCAGATCACCGATCCGCACAATGTCGGCGCCATCCTGCGCTCGGCGGCGGCCTTTGCGGTGAAGGCGATCGTCACCACCGCGCGGCACAGCCCGGAGGCAACCGGCGTCCTGGCGAAATCCGCTTCCGGCGCGCTGGAGCTGGTGCCGCTGGTGCTGGTGCAGAACCTGGCGCGTGCGCTCACTGCGCTCAATGAGCGCGGTTTCCACACCGTCGGGCTCGACAGCGAAGGCTCGGATGATCTCTCCAAGGTGGAATTGCGCGAGCCCCTGGCGCTGGTGCTGGGCGCCGAGGGCAAGGGCCTGCGGCAACTCACGCGCGAGACCTGCGCCACGGTGGCGCGGCTCGACATGCCCGGCGAGATCAAGAGCCTCAACGTTTCCAATGCCGCGGTGCTGGCGCTCTATGTCGGCGCGAGCCGATTGGGGTTGATGCCGAAATAGCGTGCCCCTCATCCGGATGAGGAGGCAAAGCCTGCGTCTCGAAGGATGAAGGCCCGTCTGTTGCCTCGTGGTTCGCCCGGCGATGCAAAGCATCGTCCGGAGACGCGCTCCTCACCATGAGGGTTGAAGACCTCCTCAAAACAAAACGCCCACTCGCGTTTGGCGAGCGGGCGTCGTGTTCTCAGATCTTGCTCAGATCAGTAATAGCGGCGGAGCACGCGCTGGCCATAGTACGGCGCAGCATAGCGAGGCGCATAGCCGTAGCGATAGACGCTGCCATACGGACGCCAGGCGCCGTAGCCATAGGCGCGCGGGCCCAGGTAGCGCGGCCGCGCGACATAGCCGTAATTGTAGGGACGGGCATAGTTGCTCCAGCCGGCGACCGACGGCTCGTAATAGGTCGGCTGCGGCGCCCAGGCGCCCGGACCGGAGTAGGTCGGGCCCTGGTTCACGTAGTAGTATTGGGTAGTCGGCTCGACGAGACGCGCGGCCGGCCACCCGCAGCCGGTGCCGCAGCCGTAACCATAGCCACCATAGCCGTAGCCATAGTTGTAGCTGAAACTCGCGACGGGCGCGACATAGCGCGGCTGCACGCACGGGCTATAGCCATAGGAATAACCGCACGGCGTGCCGCACGAGTAATAACCGCACGCCATTGCGGGCGCCGCGGCCATGACGGCAACTGCCGCTACAACTCCTGAAATCAAATGACGCATTACTCTCTCCTGTAGGGATCTTCTCGTTGGCGTGTTCTTACATTGGTCAACGCGGATGCGGATGCGGGCGCGGCCACGGGCGACGGCCGTGCTGCCAGTCGTAATCGATCTGCGGCGCGACGATCACCGGCGGAGGATTGGCGGGGATTTCGAGCTGCGGGGTCGATTGCGCCGACCAGGAGCGGTAGTAGCTCTCGGCCTCCTGCGGCAGTTTGCGATTGGCGGGCGGCTCGATTTCGAGACGGCCATAGCCGGGCATGTGGCCGGCGCTCGGATAGTAATGGCCGACATTCGGCACCGGATCGACGTAGCGGCCGCCGTACACCGTGGGCTGCACGTGCGTACCCCGCAGAAGACCCCAATCGCCTTCGACCACCGCATAGGATGCATCGATGCCATTGATGAACACGGGAACGCCCGGCCTGGCCGGAATCACGATCTCGAAGCCGCCGCCGGCAAGAGCCGAGGACGTCGTCGCCATCAAAAATGCCAGTGCTACGCCCGCGCGCATACCCGGTATCCCGCCTTTGTCTCACCGCAGCCTAGTCGAAGGCACGGTCCCAAGGGTTAAGACCTCGGGCGAAACTGCGGGTAAGCCTAACGTGCCAGGATTGGCGGGCGCACAAATGCGAGCGAGTGCGATTAGGAAATGTTAACGTGGGTAAAGCGGCAGCGACGACGCCGCTATGCCAGCCCATTTTCGAGCAGTGTCACAAGGCCGATGGCGATCGTGACAATCCCGACCGTGCCCTGCAGGGCATGGTTGGCCACGGTGAGAAAGCGCGCGGAAACCGCCAGCGGGACGGCAATGACCGCCGAGAGCGCGCCCATCCCGATCATCGAGCCGATGCCGAACAGGGCGACATAGCCGAGCCCCGCCGCAGGGCTCGAGGCCTGCGTGGCCGCGAGCACCAGCAGCGCCGCCGAACCTGCCATGCCGTGCATCAGCCCGACCAGCAGCGTGCGCCAGCGGAATCCGTGCTCATGGGCATGCGCAGCGCGGATATGCGGCAGCGTATCGCCCGCGTGGCTGTGGGCGTGGAAGTGCACGGTGCCGTCGGCATGGCCGTGGCGATGGAAATGCACGCGGTCGCGCCACAGCCGCCACAACACATGCGCGCCAAGTCCAATCAGCATGATACCAACGGCGCCTTCGAGCGGCTTGGCGACGGCGTCGGGGATGGCGCGGCCGAGCAGGATGGCGACACCGGCACAGACGAACAGCGTCAGTGTGTGGCCGAGGCCCCAGGTCAGGCCGTGCTTGACGATGTCGCTGACGCGGCTGCGGCGCGCGGCGATGCTGGAAACTGCAGCGATATGATCGGCCTCGAGCGCATGCTGCATGCCCAACAGGAAACCAAGACCCAGAATTCCGAACATGCGCGCCCTGCCCGCTTCTCAAATCGCATCAAATACGAGTTGGAAGCATTTGTCAGGCCAACACTTCATGGAATAAGGCGGGCACGGCCGCCTGAAAAACGGGACCATCGAGGGTGGTTCTTTAAGGCCAAGTCTGCTATTCGCTGCCCCGTTCAGTGGCGTTTCGCGCCCGACTTCCCTTTGCCGATCCCACTCATCTTGCCGGCTTAGCTCAGCGGTAGAGCAGCGGTTTTGTAAACCGAAGGTCGGGGGTTCAATCCCCTCAGCCGGCACCATTGGCCGCGGTCTGCCCGATGGAACCCAATCCGCCTCGTCACGTTTTCCCGACATGAGAATTCGCGAAGACAATCGCAACTTGGTGTTGCTGGCGGCAGTTACCGCTGTGACCGTCGTCATTGCCGGCATGATCGCGCTGTTCGGGCCGGCGACGGCGAGACAGGAGATGGCGCGGCCAGCCCCTCTCACAGATTCAACTTCAACGCCGGTGCGCGTCATCGGCGCGCCGTTCGTGCCCAACGTCGATCCACACCGTCGCTGAGGGCAGTCGCGGTGACCAGACACCGCCAAACCTCCTGTGTGTCACAGTTTTGTCACCTTGCACGAAAATCAAATCGCTGCTGTATCCGCCCGTGAAGCCCGCTCTTGATTCCCGGCAAGCCTGTGCTGGAATGAGTGCGAGGGCGTGGGGTGGCGTCATGAAATGGATGCGTGAACGCGATCTGTTGATCGCGCAGACAATGGCCTTCGTGCAGTCGGTTACCGGGAAGATGCCCGAAGCCGAGATTTTTGCACGGACTGAACCAGTCACGCCGACCCGTTTGCCCGACGTCGAAGCAATGCTCGCCGAAACGGCCGCGGCTCCGCAGCCGCCGAAGCAAGCTGTACCGGTGCGGCCGGCCACCCCCAGCGAGTATCGGGACGACATCCGCGCGCGCGTCGAGAAATTCCGCGCCCATCAGGCCAAGTTCATCCGCGATCGCGAGGCCTATTGCAGCGCGACCATGGCCAAGGTGCACGCCACGCTCGACAACTACCCGGTGCCGCGGCCGAAGTAGCGCAGCGCGCTTCTGACGCAAGAGTCTCCGTCATGGCCGGGCTTGTCCCGGCCATCCACGTCTTGGCGGCGTCAGAAAGTAAGTCGTGGATGCCCGGGACAAGCCCGGGCATGACGAGGTAATTAGCGGTTGCCAATCTTCTCCAGCACCGGCAGCAAATGCTGCAGGAACGCCTGCGGGTCTTCGCTCATCGGGAAATGGCCGAGGCCTTTCATGATGGTGGCCTCGCAACCGGCGATGCTGCGCGCCACGGCAAGCGTTTCCTCCGGCGTGCAGGAATAATCGTACTCGCCAGAGAGCAGGTACAGCGGACAGCGTTTCGTGTCGATCTGCGCGACGCGGTCGCGGATGTCGCCGTCGATCTTGTAGAAATAGAGATCGCCTTTGAACACGCCGGGGCCGCCCTGCATGTAGTGCCACAGCGTCTCCCAGCGCTCCTTGTCGGGTGCGTCGGGACCGACCAGGCCGGACACGATGGCGCCGGCCACCTCCCCGCCATGGACGTCCGGCCGGTGCAGGAAATTGAGGTCGTAATAGGGATCGACGTGGGCGCCGGCCTGTAGCCCGATGATGGCGCGGAAGCGCTCGGGATGTTCGAGCGCCAGGTGCAGGCAGATGCGCCCGCCGATCGAGCAGCCGATCAGGATCGGCCTGTCGAGCCCAAGCGCGTCCATCACCTCGAGGACCATGGCCGTGTATTGCGCCGAGGTGAGCTGGTACTCCTCGTCATGCCAGCCGGCTGGCGGCGAGGACTTCCGTGCCAGGGCATGTCGAAGGCGATGACGCGATGTCGTGAGGTCACCCGCGCATCATTCATCAGGCCGCGGTATTGCCGGCCGTCGCTGCCGGCGGTGTGGAGGCAGAGCAGCGGCGTACCCTCGCCTGCTTCCTCGACATAGAGACGGTGCGGCTTCCCGAGGAGATCAAGACGCATGTAGCGGCCGACGATCGGCTCGAAGGTCGCGCTCATCGGGCTGCTCCCGCGCGCAGCTTGCCGAGCGCCTCCTTGAAGTAGCGCAGATTGGCCATGAAGATCTGCAGATCGCCTTCGGCCTTCAGGACGCGCCGCCTGATCAGCGCCATCAGATCATTGGAGCCCGGCGGCGGGCGGCTGCTCCAGAATTTCTCCCATTCCTCCGAGGGCGCGCGCAGTGCAAAGGCCGAGGACGGCATCACGAACGGCCCCTTTGTCACGGCGGCGATGCGTCCCTCGAAGATTTGGATCAGCCAGGTGGTGGAGCCGACTTCCAGGAGAAAGGTGGTGGTGAGATAGCGCCCGCGGCGGACGAGGCCGGCATCGCCATTGACCCTGTCTTGGAGTGTTTCGATCATCTTCGCCTCCCCACCTCGCCCCTTGGGCTCCCTTGGCCCCGAGGCGCCATGCCTGCTCAGCATGATGGGCGGACGGAGACTTGCGTCAATCGACAAGCCATGACGCAGCGCCGGCGCGCACTACAGCCAGGCGCATACCAGGGCGACATTGGCCACGCAGGCGAGCAGCAGCCCCAAGGTCAGCGTGAGCTGCAGACGGGCGCAGGCGCAGGCGTTATGGAGGGTGGCTCTCATGGGAACCAGCATCCGGCGATTCTATGCGTAGAGTCCCGGGGTTTCTTTTTTCGGGGATTTACTAGTTGTTAGGGACTCAGAGACACCCGGAAAACGGCCCAGAACGGGCCATTTTCGGCCCTCACCGGCCCGTGATCTCAAGATCATCATCAAAGTCGAAACTGCGAGCGCACCCAATGCGTTACGCGTTTGGACGGAGCCAAGACCAATGCCCTATGCGTTGTTTTCCAACGATGCCAAGCTCAGCAAAGCATACCCGACCGAAGCCGACGTCTGGAAGATTGCCAAGCGCTCGGGACTCGTGGTCGACGTGGTGACGGAAGGCGACAAGGTCGGCCCTCGCCGGGTGCTGGACAACGACTATGAGATACGGCCCTGCAACTGCGAGGCAAACGAGGACCCCGCCAAGAACAAGGCCGAAGCCGAACGCGAGGCGCGGCACGAGCCTGAACTGAGCTGAAGCAGGAGAGCCGGAAAAGGCGCAGACGGCGCCGCCGGTGAGTTCGCGCAGCGGCGCGACCGACTTCCAGGGATTTCCCAAACCCTTAAGGCGTCGCACTCACCAGCGAGGCCTGCGCCGATCCGAGCGTCACGCACGCCTTCTTGCGGTGCAGGCCCCGGATCGCGCCGGTTACCTTGAGCACCCTGCCCGCCCCGCAGGACGAATCCTGCACGAAGGCGACTTCATAGGGCGCCAGAACGAGGGGTTCGGATTTCAGGATAGTCTGGGCGAAGCACGGCATGGAGAACGCCGAAAAGATCAGCCCTAACGCAAAAGCACGCATGTTTGTTTGTCCGCCAACCCGACGGCGAACATAATAGCGCATCGTCAGTGAAAGTTTCGTGCACGGCAAAAATTATTTTGCCGCACCCTGCTGCGGCGAACCGCCCACCGGCCGAGAAATCAAAAAGGCCGGCTTGCGCCGGCCTTTTCTCGAACGAAGCCAAAAAGCGCGGTCTCAGTACCTGGACGGAGCCGGACCACCCCAGCCGAAACGGTAGTTCACGCCGACCTTGACGCTATGCTCGTCGTTGCGGAAGCGGGCACCAAGCGTGTCGGCAGGCCCGGTCGTGACCGTGGTATTGCCGAAATTGTAGTACTGGTACTCGGCCTTGGCCGACCAGTTCGGGGCAAACAGGTATTCGAGGCCCGCGCCGACGGTGTAGCCGTCCTTGCCGTTGCCTGATGTCGTGAAGGTCTGCGGCACGCCCGCGATGGCCATGCCGATGTTGTTGCCGTCGCGCCAGGCGTAGCCGCCCTTGGCGTAGAGCAGCGCCGGACCCCAGGTGTAGCCGAGGCGGCCGGTCACCGACCCGATCTGGTCCGCGACCCTGCCGGTCACGACGGTGCCTGCCGGGAAGATCAAGCTGTTGTTGTTGCCGCCGTTCAGCCAGGAATACTGCGCTTCGGCACCCAGCACCCAGTTGGGAGCGAACTGGTAGCCGAAACCGGCCTGCACACCACCGAGGAAGCGGGCGTCACTGCTCTGCAGGCCATTGTTGCCCGCGAACGCGCCACCGAGATGGCCGCCGATATAGAAGCCGGTCCAGTTGTAGACGAGCGCGGGCGCCGTATAGGCCGGCGCCTTGGCATAGGGCCGCGGCGGCATGTCCGCCGCGAACGCCGGGCTCGCGAGGGCTGCCAAGGCGACCGCCAGGCCGGCTGCGCCGGGAATGGTCTTCTTCATGAGGTGATCCCCGTTATTGGTCTCGACAGCAACAAAACAACGTGGCTCAAGTTGGGTTGCCTTTCGGCATCGAAGGTTCTCAACTGTGACGAGGCGGCCACAAAGTCCTTTTGTTCCAATGGGAAGTAAGGATTTTTTCGCCCGTTACAACACACTTTGCGCCCTGAGGTTGGTCGACTGGGGCCACAATCCGGTTCGAGCCACTCTCCGAACCGTGATCGGGTGGCCGGCGGGGGCCGAATGGCGGCCCTATCCGCCTCCGCGGGTCAGCTTTTCGAGCTCGGGGAAGGCCGCATAGATGGCCCCGGCGCAGGCATCGCCGGGGTTCTCCAGCAGGCGATCGAGGCGCGCATCGACATAGACGACGGCCCGGTCGCGCGGCTCGCGGTAGCGGCCATCGGACTCGCGGGTGCTGTAGCGCAGGCAGGTGACGTAGCGCAGCCGGCCGCCGATCGTCCGCTGCACCGGCTCAGCCATCATGGCCTCGCGGACCCCGGCGGGATTGTTCAGATACGTCCGCATGAACGCCAGGATTTCGCCCTTGTAGTTGTTCGGATAGGGCTGATTTGAATAGCCGCGGTCATCGGTGAAGGAAATGCTCCTGCTCTCTTCGCCGCTGCTGAGGCAGGCGGAGAGCACGAGCGGCAGCAGCACAATCGCCGCGCGAGGTGACAGCCTTGTCAAGTGCGAAGTCCCGAACATTGTCCGATGCGGAAACTAGACGTTCGGGATGCAAATGGGAATTCGCAAAACCGTTAGAAAAGCACCGGCCCGCCGCCATTGGGGAAGCAATGGCAGACGGGCCGGGCCTGGCACCCGTTGGACGCGGCGGGGCAATGTGGAACGGACGGCGTCCCCCGGGATCAGGATCAATCAGCGCCAGTAGTGGTGCCGGTGATGACGATGGTGGAAGTAGCGCCAGTGGTGATGATGATGACGCCCCCAGCGCGCATTGGCGTTCAGCACCTTTGCGCTGAAAGGCGCGGCCTTGATCACCGGCGCATGTGCCGTCCTGTACGGTGCCGCGAGCGCCGGTGCGGCGAGAACGGAAACGGCAAGCAGCGCAGCGGAAATCGTCTTCAACATCTTTGTCCTCCTTAAGGGGATCGGCGAGGTGTCCGCATTCGGGCTCACCGACCATGGGAAGGAGGCTAGCGGCTGCGCACTGAACCCCTGCTGAAGCACACGACCGGACTTCGTTCATCTCGGTGACATGTTTGTCATCTTCCCTGCTTCGGCAGTCCGGTGCCGAATTGCGCCGGGGAACCGGGAATATCCAGACGTTCCGGATGTTCAATTGTGCGGACCGCGAGCACGTTCATCGCCAATCAGGAGAGAAGCATGCGCAAGCCCGTCCTCCGGCTCTTGTCAGTAGCCGTCACCGCCATCTTCATCGGCGCGCCCGCGCTTTCGGCTCTGGCTGCCGGCGGTGGCGACCCGCCCTCGCCGCCTCCCCCTTCCAGTGACACGTCCACCAAGAGCACCAAGAAGAAGGGCAAGAAGACATCGTCCATCGAGCAGCAGCGCTTCGCCGCCAGCTATCGCGCCGCCTATGCCACGATCTATGATCGTGGCGACTACGGTTCTGCGATCGAACAATTGAAGGCGCTCGGCCACGACGACCTCGCCGATGTCGCGAATTTGATCGGCTACTCCTACCGCAAGCTCGGCGACTACAAGCTGTCGCAAATCTGGTACGAGCGCGCGCTCAAGGCCGACCCCAACCATGTGCGGACATGGCAATATTACGGCCTGTGGCAGCTCGAGCAGGGCAATCGCGACCAGGCTCAATATCACCTGGGCCGCATTGCGGCGATATCGGGAACGTCGAGCGAGGAATACCGTTCGCTGGCCGAAGCACTGGAAAAGCCGCCGGGAAGCGGGCTAGTCTACTGATGTCACGACGTGAACAGGAGAACTGCATGAGAAAATATGCGAAACTTTTGACGCTCGGATTCTTCTCGCTCGCGCTGGCGGCAGGACCCGTCGTGACATCGGTCTATGCCGCGCCCGACAACGACCCGCCGCCCTCCGACAGCGGCAAGAAGAAAAAGAAGAAGTCGAGCGAATTGCGCCCCGACAGCGAGCAAAGCGCTTTCGCCGCAGGCTATCGCGCCGCCTATGCCTCGATCTATCAGCGCGGTGAATACGCATCCGCCATCGACCAGCTGAAGGCGCTGCATCGCGACGACAACGCGGCCGTGGCCAACCTGATCGGATATTCCTACCGCAAGCTCGGCGACTACAAGGTCTCGCAGATCTGGTACGAGCGCGCGCTGAAATCCGATCCGAACCACGTCAAGACCTGGCAGTATTACGGGCTGTGGCAGGTCGAACAGGGCAATCGCGACCAGGCGCAGTATCATCTGAGCCGCATCGCCGCGCTCGCCGGCACCCAAAGCGAGGAGTATCGCTCGCTCGCCGCTGCGCTCGAGAAGTCGCCGGGCACCGGCCTCGTCTACTGATCGCGATCGATCGACGCACAAACCGGCGCGGCGACCATCTCGCGCCGGTTTTTCTTGTCAGGGCGCCGTCATCAGCGCCTGCACCTCGCTGCGGAATGCCTTCCGCGCGGCTTCGCGCGAATAGAACATATGGCCGCCCGGATAGACCACGAACCTGACGCGGTCGGGGCTCGCCAAGGCCGGCAATTGGTCGAGCACGATCCGCGTTGCAAAATAGGGCGTGGCGAGATCGAACAGGCCGTGCCCGATCAGCAGCTTCATGCTGGGGTCGAGCGCCAGCGACCGCCTGATATCCGAGACCGATTCGGCCGGTTCACGGCCCCGGCCGTAATTCCAGCCGCTGGCGACGGCGTCGTTCAGCAGATGATACGACCCGTCGGGCCGCCAGTTCAGCTTGCGCGTGGTGAGATCGACGGCGGCGCTCGTCAAGGGCGCGATCAGCGCATCGCCGGAGGGATCGTCGAAGCGCGCGTAATTCGAGTCGGGATAGGGATCGAGGCCCATGACGGAGGCATCGTAGCGGCCGGTGATCTTGCCATCCTTGCGGTCGAATTCGCGGCGAAATTCGCCGACGCTCAATCGCCCCGCGAGGCGCCGTGTCACCGAAGCATCGATGCCGGTGAAGCTCGCGACCTTGTCGGCGATGCGGTTGGTCGCCTCGACGTCGGCCTGGCCCTTGACGAGGTCGGCCAGAAACTCGCCGCGCGCATAGCCCTCGACGTCGGCGAGGTCCTTGCGCGCCACCTGCCCCTTGGCCTCGCGCGCCACCGCCGCCATGGTCGGCAGCCGCCCGACATATTGCAGCAGGCTCGATCCGGACCAGTCGCGAAAATCAAGCACGGGGGATACCAGGATCAATCCGCGCACGCCGACGCCCTGCTTGGTCTGCAGATTGTGCACGACCTTCGGTCCGCGAATGCCGCCATAGCTTTCGCCGGCGAGATATTTCGGCGACAGCAGCCGGTCGTATTTCTCGAGCCAGCGGCGGATCACCAACGCGTCCGCCTCGACGTCGCCGTCGACCGACCAGATGCGGCGGCGCACGTCTTCACCGGTTGCAACGAAACGGCTGTAGCCAGTGCCAACGGGATCGATGAAGACGAGGTCGGTGAAATCGAGCCAGGTCTCGGCATTGGGAAGAAGGTCCGGCGACGCGGAAGCCACCGCGCCCTCGCCCGTAATGGACAGCCGCCACGGCCCGGCCGTGCCGAGTTGCAGCCAGGCCGATGAGGCGCCCGGTCCACCGTTGAACAGGAACGTCACCGGCCGCGCGCCGCGGTCGGCGCCGTCGAGCTGGTAGGAGGTGTAGGCGACATCGGCCTGCGGCTCACCCTTGTCGTCGAACAGGCGAATCGATCCGGCGACCGCGGTGAAGGACAGCGTGCGGTCGGACAGCGTCAGCGTATGCTTGGTAGTCGAATCTGGCGGCAGGCGATGCTGTTCGGCTGCCGGCGCAGTTTGCCCTGCTCCGCCCTTCTGACCGGATGGTGCCTTCGCCGCCTGCGTGGGCCGGTCTCGCGGCGGCTGATCCTCGGCGTGCACAACGCCGGCAAGCGCAAGCATCAGCAGCGCGAGCAAAATACCACCGAACGCACTGTGCGGAGCGGCTAAACGACTGGCCATCCCCGTGTCTCCCTGCATCTGCCCCAATTGTCGTGCGGGTTCCTCCGCACCGGCCGAATGGTCTACAACGGAGTAACGAATGAAAGTCACAAACGCGCCAGCGTCGAAACATTGCCGCTCCCGATGCGACCACCAGTCGCGCCAGCATGTTGTCCTCGCCGGCCGCTAAGTGATATCAGTCACATTCGGCGATACAGCTGAACTTTATGCCATCAGATCAAGCCCCCAAGGGGCTGGATGTTCGGAGAGCAAGCCTCTCCATTTCAAAAGGATATTTTACGATGAAACGAGCGATTGCCCTCTGTGTCGGACTATTGGCGCTGGCAGGGCCTGCCGCCGCCCAGTCACCGGTCGCAGTCGTCGAAGAGGTGCAGGGCAAGGTCACCGGCGCCGAGTTCATGGACTATGTGACGCCGAAAACGGTGATCAAGATTCCCGCCGGCGCTTCTGTCACGATTTCCTACATGAAGTCCTGTCAGCGCGAGCAGATCAGCGGGCTTGGCACCGCGATCATCGGCACCGATGAGAGCTTCGTGCAATTTGCCGACGTCAAGCGCGAGAAGACCGATTGCGATTCGAGCCAGTCGCATGCCACGACCAAGGCGACCAGCGCGGCTGCCGCCACCTTGCTGCGCAGCGTTGGCGACAACGGCGCACCGAAGATCAAGACGCAGCTCACGCTGTACGGCACGTCGCCGATCGTCGAAGCCAAGGGCAAGGGCACGCTCGTGGTCGAGCGGCTCGACGTCAAGGGCGAGCGGCAGCAGATCGAACTCAACGGCAGCCAGCCGAAGGGCAAGTTCTACGACTTCGCCAGCGCCAACCGCGCGCTGGCACCGGGCGGGGTCTATTCGGCGACTTTCGGCACGTCGAAGATCGTGTTCCAGGTCGACGCGAACGCCAAGCCCGGCGCGACGCCGATCGTCGGCCGTCTGATCCGTCTCAATTAGCCCGGCCGGGGCACCTTGAACGCCCGGCGCGTCACGCGGGATGCGATTGCGGCCACCGCGATCGCGCTCGCCTGCGCCGGCGTAGCCGTCTCCCCTGCCCTCGACCGCCTGCACGGATTGTCGCTCGACATCCTCACCGCGCTGCGCTTCGAAATGTTCGGCAACCGCCACAGTCCGGCGGCGTCGCCGACGGTGGTGGTGGCGATCGACGAGGAGAGCTATCGCACCGCGCCCTTCAGGGGCTCGCCGACAATGACCTGGACCGGCGAAATCGGCCGCGTGCTCAATTCAGTCGTCGAAGGCGGCGCCAAGGTGGTCGGCTTCGACATGGTGATCCCGACTTCGATCGAGCAGTCGGAGATCCCCTTCGGGGAAGGCATGCTCGGCGAAAGAGTCCGAGGCTTCGACCGCGACTTCCTGCGCGCGCTGGCGGGCGCGGCGGCGCCGGGCAAGATCGTGCTTGGCGAGCAGCTGCGGGGCAACGATCCGATCCGCCCCTCGCCGGGCCAGCGCATCGCGGTGCGCCAGCAGCAGAACATCCGGCCCCTCAACACCATCACCGACCACGACGACACCGTGCGCCGTATGCCGTTGAGCTTTGCCCTCAATGGCGCCAAGGTGCCGAGCATGGCGCTGGAGCTGGCGGCGCGCGCGCAAGGCGCGACGGCGGAATTCGCCGCGGACGGGTCAGTGACGCTTGCCGGCTACAGGATCCCGAACGCGGCGCCGAACACCATGACCCTCAATTTCGAGGGCGGCGCCGACGACATCCCGACTTACTCCCTTGCCGATCTGCGCGCCTGCGCCCTGAAGAACGACAAGGATTATTTCAAGCGCGCCTTCGACGGCAAGGTCGTGATCTTCGGCACGGCGCTCGACTCCGAAGACCGCCGGCTAACCTCGAAGCGCTTTGCCACCGGCCTGGAGGGCTCGCGCGCGCCGCGCTGCGCCGGCGAAGGCAAGCCGCTCATGACGAGCTTCAAACACAGCACGATCGCCGGTATCTACATCCACGCCACCGCCGTCAACAACCTGATCCGGCATGACGCGGCGGTCGAACTCGGTACGCATGCGACGTTCGCCATCTCGGCACTGATTGCCGTGCTCGCCGCGGCCGGCGCTCTGTTGTTCGCACCGGTCGGCGCGGCGGCGGCCTTTGTCGTGCTTGCCGCGGTCGGACTGGTCGATGCCGTCGTCGCGTTCAAGAACGGCACCGTCATCCCGGTCGTCGAGCCCTTCCTCGCGGGCCTCGGCGCGCTGGCGCTGACGATAGGCTACCGCTTCGCCGTCGCCGACAAGGACCGGCGGCTGTTGCAGAAGAGCTTTGGACTCTATCTCGCGCCCGACGTGATCAACCGCATGCTGAGCTCGAGCAAGCTGCCCGAGCTCGGCGGCGAGACGCGCGAGGTCACGGTGTTCTTCTCCGATCTCGAGGGATTCTCGAAGATCGCCGAGCAAATCACGCCGGAAAGCCTGACGGCGCTGATGAACGACTATCTCTCCGCGATGACCGACATCATCGAGAGCCACGGCGGCTATGTCGACAAATATATCGGCGACTCCATCGTCGCGGTGTTCGGCGCGCCGGCCGGCGATCCCGACCATGCAGCAAATGCGGCGCGCGCCGCGCTCGATTGCTGCGCGAAACTCGCCGAGCTCAACCGCGATGCCGCGGCATTCCAGCAACATCCGCTGGCCCAGCGCATCGGCATCAATTCGGGAGAGGCCGTGGTCGGCAATCTCGGCTCGCGCCGGCGCTTCAATTACTCCGTGATGGGCGATGCGGTGAATCTGGCCTCCCGGCTTGAGGGCGCCAACAAGTTCTATGGCACGACGGTCATCGCCTCGGAGACGACAGTGCAGCTTGCGGGAGATGGCTTTGCGTGGCGAGAGCTCGATGCCATCAGGGTGAAAGGACGAACGCAGACGCTGACAGTCTTCGAATTGCTGGCGCTATCGTGGCAATTGACCAAGCCGCAGCAGGAATCGGCGTCCCATTATGCTGAAGGGCTGGCGCATTGGCGCGCGCGAGAGTTTTCCAAGGCCGCGGCGAGCTTCGACCGCTGTGCTGGAGCGGACCGGGCGGCGGCCATGTTCCGTGACCGCGCACAGGAATTGGCCGCCGCTCCGCCCGGTGGGGATTGGGATCCGGTACGAACGCTTCAGGAAAAATAGCCGATACGTCCCGAGGATCCCTATCGACGGTGCGGGCGGGCAGCATGGTGGCCGCCAGCAAATTCCGGCTTTCGGTCAGGAAAAGAGAGAACCCTATCGAACGGGCGGGCGCCATGCAGCCGCCCGTTTTTCGTTTACCCTGCCCGCAGGCAGGGCTTCCTCGTCTCGACAGGAACCACCAAGGTACGTTAGACGAGCGCGATGGCGCCCCTTCGCGCCCCCTGTTACGAGTACGCCGGCCCATGTCCAAGCGGTACGAGAAGATCGCCTTCGTTGCGAGCGCAAGCACGGAAGCGCAGTCGGCGCTGGCGCAGCTGACCGAACTCTACGGCAACCACGACGCCGACCAGGCCGACGTGGTGGTGGCGCTCGGCGGCGACGGCTTGATGCTGCAGACGCTGCACCGGCACATGTACACGGGCAAGCCGATCTACGGCATGCATCGCGGCACCGTCGGCTTCCTGATGAACGAGTTCTCGACGCTCGATCTGGGTGCGCGCCTGTCTGCGGCGCGGGAGTCGCTGATCAATCCCCTGAAGATGCGCGCCACCGACATCCACGGCGATGTGCACATCCACCACGCCATCAACGAGGTCGCGTTGTTCCGCCAGATCCATCAGGCCGCGCATCTGCGCATTCTGATCGACGAGCGGGAGCGGATGGCCGAACTGATCGCCGACGGCATCCTGGTGGCGACGCCCGCGGGCTCGACCGCCTACAACCTCTCCGTCCAGGGCCCGATCCTGCCGATCAACGCTTCGCTGCTGGCACTGACCCCGATCAGCCCGTTCCGACCGCGGCGCTGGCGTGGCGCCCTGCTCCCCAACTCCGCCTATGTCGTCATCGAGGTGCTCGATCCCCACAAGCGCCCGGTGGCGGCGGTGGCCGACCACGACGAGGCGCGCGACGTCACCCGCGTGGAGGTGCTGTCAGACAAGACCGTCTCGATGCGCATGCTGTTCGATCCCGGCCACAGCCTGGAGGAGCGGATCCTGCGCGAGCAGTTCGGCAACTGAAACCCTGCCCTGGGCGATCGAAACCATTCATTAACTTGCGCCGCGATATGGTTAACGCGGGGTATACCGCGCTCTCGCCGGTAGGCCCTCAAGGGCCCGACCATGTTTCGCATCGACTTCAACAAGCTGCGCTTCCTCGTCTGCGACGACAACCCGCACATGCGGCGCATTCTGCGCACGCTGCTGCATTCCTTCGGCGCGCGCGAAGTCTATGAAGCCGAGGACGGCGCCACTGCGCTGGAAATGTACACGCACTATGTGCCCGACATCGTCATCACCGATTGGGCGATGCCGATCTTCGACGGCATCGAGCTGGCGCAGATGATCCGGCAGCCGGACGCCAAGGGTAATCCCTACGCGCCGATCATCATGCTGACCGGCCATTCCGAGAAGCGCCGCGTCACCATGGCGCGCGATGCCGGCATCACCGAATTTCTGGCCAAGCCGATCTCGGCAAAAGGCCTCTACCAGCGCATCCTCAATGTGGTCGCCAATCCCCGCCCCTTCATCAAGACCAAGACCTATTTCGGTCCCGATCGCCGACGCAACAACGCCAATACCTATATCGGACCGGAGCGGCGCGTTGGCGGCGAGATGGAAGTGATGCAGCAGCCCTCCCTGCTCGACAAGGCGCGGTCGGGGATATGAGCATGATCCCGAAAAGTGGGAACCGGTTTTCGGAAAAGATCATGCTCCAAACGAGGAGACAAAGCCTGACGACAATAGTCATCAGGCTTTAGTTCGCGGGGGACACATCATGGCCAAGAACAAGCCCGGCGACATCGAGGTCAAGGCGTTCGCGACCCATCAGATCATCACGCAGCCGAATCCGCTGCGCAAGGTGCTCCGGCGCGTGTCCGACGACGATCGCGATGATCCAGTGGCGCGCGCTGAAAAGGCGCTGGAGGGGCTATCGGGCGAATTCAAGAACTGGATGACGATCGAGGCCGATCGTCTGTCCGCCGCGTGGGATGCGATTTGCCGCGACGGTTTCAACGTTACGACCCGTGGCGAGTTGTTCCGCGCCGCGCATGACATCAAGGGCGACGCCGTGACTTTCGGCTTCCCTTCCGCAGGCGCCGCCGCCAACAGCCTCTGCCGCATCATCGAGCACGCTCCCGATCTTTCGAAGGTACCCACCGACCTGATCATGCATCACATCAACGCGGTGCAGGCGATCGTGCGCCAGCGCACCAGGCTCGACACGATAGCGATGGCGAACGTATTGAGCCTGAAGCTGCGCGGTATCGCCGACGAATTCCTGACCAAGGCCAATCGCGACCGCCCGGAGCACCTCGAGGCGATCCTCGCGCCGAGCATCGTACCGGTGGAGTAAGGGGCGCGATCCCGTAGTCAAGTTTTCACTGTCGGCCCTGCGAACGCAGGGACCCATACCCCACGGCTTATCCGTGGAGCGCGGTCGGCGCTACCTTCTAACCCAACTCAACCCGGTGGTTATGGGTGTCTGCGTTCGCAGGGACGACAGCGTGTTTGCGGAAGCCCTACGCCGCGATCAGATCGCGCTCTAGCGGATCGACCGCATCCTGGGCGACGAGCTCCTCGCAGAACAGGCGCGCTTCCTCGCGGGCGGATTCCGTCGCAAAGCGGCGGAGCAGGATCAATAGCGGCTCGGCCGAGCGGCCGTCGGTCTCGCAATGAGTCAGCACGCGCTCGACCATGCGCCGGCGCAGCCGCGCGGCGGCGCCATCACTGTCGGCATAGCCGATCTCGTGGCCGACATCGATCGCCACCTGGAAGGCGGCGAAGGTCGATTCCGGTAGACCCGCCTTGATCAGCAGCGCCTGCAGGCTGGCGCGTCCGCGGTCGTGCAGGAGCGCACTTACGCGGGCGAGCGGCATGCCCGAAAGTTCGGCGAGCGCACAGTGGAAGAGGTCGAGATTGCCCGACAGCAGCGTGCGCAGGATAAGACCGGCAGTGAGATGACCGGTGGCGCGCAGGTGCCGCACCAGCCCTTCCATGTCGGTGCCGTCAGCGCGGGCGGCGATGTGCACGGTGGAGCGGTCTCGCGCTTCGCTGGCGATGCGCCCTGCCCGATCGGCGGAGAGCCAGTTGCGGGCGACGACGAACTGCGCCAGCGTATCGGAGAGCTTCGTCATCAGCGCGTATCGCGTCGCCGCCGGCAGCCCGTCCAGCACCAGCATGGCTTCGCGGATCGCGGCAAGATGGCCGTGACGCTCGACGATGCGATCCCAGGAGAACGGCGCGAGCTCGGCGTAGGGATTTTCGATCAACTCCAGCGCCGCCGAGGCGGTGCCGACTTCGGCGATCGCGGCGCACACAGACGCCGGCAGGCTGGCGCGGCGTGCGATCGCGCACTGCGTCTCTTCGTTGCCGGTGGCGACGATATCGACGAGATCGGCGTCGATCAGAAGCGGCGAGTATTCGAGGATGGGCAGCGACACTGAGGGCTGGTCGAGCGCCAGCGCCTGCACGATGGCGGCCGGCGCGTCGACGCTACGGGAAAATACATCGGCCATCGCCCGACGGACCAGGGGCGAAGGGTCGTCGAGCAGCATCAACAGCGCGCCTTCGGCGGCGGCGCGGTCGTCATCGCTGAGGTCTGAGATCAACCAGGCCCGCGCCAAAGCTCGCGTGGCTTCCGCCCGCTCACCGGCGGATGCGTTCCTGACCCAACTGATAAACTGCCGAACGATCATGGTCTTTCCGGCTTACGCAACTTGCGACGACACCGTCACGCGATGCCACTGTCACGAAAAATAAACCATGAGGCTTAACAAAGGGTTCACCATAACTATTTGGGTTTGTTGACGTTTCGTTAACGGAGGACTGGTCGATGCAGGTCCGGCCCTCATCCTGAGGAGCGCGCACAGCGCGCGTCTCGAAGGATGGCCATAGGCGACATCGGGGCCTCATGGTTCTCCCGGCGATGCGAAGCATCGTCCGGAGATGCGCGGAGCCTGTCATCGGGCCGCGCTTCGCGCGGACCCGTTGGCGTTCCTCACCATGAGGGTCAACGAGTTGCGCAGGTGCGTTAACGTCCTCTAGCTCGAGAACGTGCCGTCGCGGTCACTGAAGAGATCGAGCCGGCCGGGCGCGCGCACTTCCGGCGTCGTGCCGGCAGCCGACGCCACATTCACCTGCGACGCCGAATTGCCCCACAATTCCTGCACCGCCGGTGAGATCGGCTGGGTGCGGTCGCCGGCCTGGAACAGGGTGCGGAACATCGGCTCCTGCTGCGGCAAGGAGGCGGTCCTCAATTCCGTACCCGTGGTCGCCTTGACCGGCGTTACTGCGCGCGAGTCCGGAAGGAACGAGAGGAAGCTGGCGCTTTCCATGGTTGCCGCGCTCGGCGCGGTGGCGCTGGCAACTGCGGTCGGCCGCGGCGTGTCGCCGAGCGCGGCAAAGGCCGTGCGGGTATCCCTGGCGTTCGCGGCTGCGGTGTAGCGCGTGGTCAGGACCGAGTAGACCTCGGAGACACTTCGGGCGCGGCCAGTGCCCTTTTCATAGAAGATCGAATGGTTCGCGGCGGCGGCATTGGGGAACAGCCGCGCCGCGGAGGCGTTCGGATTGTCCTCGGCGTTGGAGATCAGCTTGGCGGCGCCGCCCACCCCCATGAAATGCGCCATGTAGAGTTCGCCGTCGGTCGGACGGCGGCCGATCCTGCCGGTGAGCTTGAAGCTGTTGGACTGCGTCAGCACCGCGGCCATCGAAGAGGCCGCATCGGGATCGTCGCGCAGCTTCATGATGGAAGAGCGCATCGAGGGATCGTTGATGTGATAGGTGCCCGACGACGACTTCGAGATCGCGTCCGCATATTTGCCGTAGCCGAGCTGGGCGCCCGCTTCCTTCACCGTGCCGAGCCAGGTCTGGTCGATGAACTGGTAGAGTCCGCGCGCCGACGAGGTGGTCGCAGCCGCCTTCGGATTGAAGTTCGACTCCATCTTGGCGGTGGCCAGCATGTATTCGAAGCTGACGCCGGTTGTGCCAGCGGCCTGCCTGATGGAGGTGGCGATCTTCAGGCGCGACGGATCGATACGCGACGGATCAACCCGCGACGGGTCCGTTGCCGCCGCAGCCGTGGCAGTTATCGAATCGATCGACATGTGTTGGCGCCTCGCTCCTCGCGAAACCCCCGCGCGGTCTTACTGAGCGCCCACCCGGCGCCCATGCCTTCCTCACAGTGCGGCGATTATGGTTAACGGCGGGTTAAGAAATGGCGCAGCGCTCCATTCACACCACCTGCCGCGCCCCCAACGGCGTCGCGGCCGCCCGCGCCAGCACCTGCAGCGCCTTACTCAGCTCCGCCCGATTTCGCGCAGCGCCCAGCGACACGCGCAGGCCGCGTGGCCCCGATTGGCCGATGACAAATGCATCTTCGCCAACCACGGCAACGCCGTTGCGCATCAAATGCGACAACAGCTGCATGCCTTGCAGATGCGACGGCAGCGGCATCCACAGATGATGGCTGGCGGGACGCGCCGCATAGCCCACGCCCTTGAGAAAGCGCGCCGCGAGCTGCTGGCGGGCGACGGCCTCGTTACGGATGGCGCGGATAATGTCATTGGCGATGCCGGAGCGCAGCCAATGAGTCACCAGCGCCACCATCAGCGATGGCGGCATCAACAGTGTCGCCTGCAAGCCGGCGCGCATCTTCTGTTCGGCAACGAGATCAGGCGCCAGCAAATAGGCCACCCGCAACGCCGGCGCGATACATTTGGCCATGCTGGCGGCATAGTAGGTTCTCTCCGGAATGAGATTGGCGATCGGCGAGACCGAGGGCTCGAGCGCTCCGTATGCGTCATCCTCGATGAGCACCGTGGCGCGCCTGCGGATGACCTCGGCAATTGCCTTGCGCCGTACCGGCCCCATCGTCGCGGTCGTGGGATTGTGCTGCGTCGGCACCAGATACACCGCTTTCGGCTTGTGCTTGCGGCAGGCCTCGTCGAGCGCGGCAGGCAGCACCCCTTCGCCATCCATGGCGACGCCTACCAGTTGCACGCCAAGCCGGGCGGCGGCTGCCTTCATACCAGGAAATGTCAGCACTTCCGTCACGACGACATCGCCCGGCGAAGTCAGCACAAGCAACGCATTGAAGATGATCGTTTGCGTTCCCGGGAAGACGACGATGCGCTCTGGCGATGCCTGCGGCACGCGCGCCTGCAGCCACGATGCCGCAGCCTCGCGCTCATAGGCGATGCCACCGGGCTGCGAATAGCTCAGGAAGGCGCTGAAGCCGGCGGCGGCGCGGACATTTTCCAATCCTTGCGCAATGCGCAGATCGAGATTCGCCTCGACCGGCTGCGGCGGAAGGTTCATCGAAAGATCGATGCTGACCGGCGCGGGGAGATCGGAGGCTGCCCGTGCCGTCGTCTCGGAAACGAATGTGCCCTGGCCGACGCGCGCTTCCAGCAGTCCCCGGCGCCGGGCTTCGCCATAGGCGCGGGTAACCGTGGTCAGATCGATATCGAGCGCCTCGGCAAGCGCGCGATGAGTGGGGAGCCGCTGGCCGCGCACCAGCCGGCCGCTTGCAATGTCCGCGGCAAGCGCATCGACAATCCGCTGGAAAAGCGGCCCGTGCCATTCTGAAAGTGTAGGGAGCCAATCCATACAATATGGCCCATTGTCTTTGATTGTAGGCTTTCCCTAGCATATTGTATGGGAAAGCCACAAAACAAGGATTTTGCCATGACGCAACCGGTCTCGCTGCCCAAAGCGCTGGCACGCGGCTTTGCGATGAAGTGCCCCAATTGCGGGCGGGGTCGCCTGTTCCGGCGCTTCCTGAAAGTTGCCGATCGTTGCGACGTCTGCTGCGAGGAGTTTACCGCGCAGCGCGCCGACGATTTCCCGGCCTATCTCGTCATCGTGGTCGTCGGCCATCTAGTCGTGCCGGCGTTGCTCGCGGTCGAAACTGCCTATTCACCGCCGGCCTGGCTGCAGCTCCTGATCTGGCTGCCGGCAACATTGGTTAGCGCGCTCGGCTTGTTGCAGCCGACGAAGGGCGCCATCGTCGCCCTGCAGTGGCAGAGCGGCATGCACGGCTTTGAAGACGCGAAACGCCGGCGCGAACGCCCGGTCGACGGCGCTATCGCAGATCACGACGTGCTGACATCCTGCGGAACTTCGCCTGCACGATGAACAGCTACTTGTACACTTTGGTCGGATCGAACTGCTTGTCCGCATCGACAAGGGCCAGGCTCACCTTGCCCCCCTCGCCTTCGATCTTCCGGTAGAAGCAGGACCGCCGCCCGGTGTGGCAGGCTGCGCCAGCCTGCTCCACGCGAATCCACACCGCGTCCTGATCGCAGTCCAGGCGCATCTCGACCACGCGCTGGGTGTGGCCAGAGCTCTCGCCCTTCTTCCAGAGCGCATTGCGTGACCGGCTGAAATACCAGGCTTCGCCCGTGGCGATGGTCTTGCGCAGCGCCTCGTCGTTCATGTGCGCGACCATCAGCACGTCGCCGCTCGCAGCATCGGTCGCGACGCAGGTCACGAGACCGGACGCGTCAAACTTGGGCCGAAAGCTCAGCCCTTCTTCGCGTTCTGCATCAAGAGGATTGGACAAGGTAAGCCTCGCATCTTCGATGCGAGGTCACCTTTGCGGTGCTCGCACCATGGACAGGAAACGCGATTGTTCCGCCGGATTGTCGCGGAACATGCCGGTGTACCGGCTGGTGAAGGTCATCGCGCCGTGCTTGGCAACGCCGCGCACCGACATGCAGGTATGCTCGGCCTCGACCAGCACCGCAACGCCGCGGGGTTTCAGGATCTCGTCGATCGCGGCTGCAATCTGCGCGGTGAGATGCTCCTGGGTCTGCAGGCGGCGCGCAAAGATGTCGGTCAGACGCGCCAGCTTTGACAGGCCCACGACCCGCTCGACCGGCGTATAGGCGATGTGCGCCCTGCCGTAGAAGGGCATCATGTGATGCTCGCACTGCGAGGTGAACTCGATGTCGCGCACCAGCACGAAATCGTCATAGCCCGCGGTTTCGCCAAAAGTGCGGTCCAGCACCTCGGCCGGGCACTGGTGATAGCCCTGATAGAGCTCGTCATAGGCCTCGACCACGCGGCGCGGCGTATCGAGCAAGCCCTCGCGACGGGGATTCTCCCCGATATAGGCGAGCAGCGTATGCACCGCCTGCTCGGCCTCGGCGCGCGAGGGGCGCGGTTGGTCGGCGCGGACGGCGGCGGCAAGAAATTCGGAAGGATCGAGCTCAGCGGCGCGGGTTTCCGGCGCCTTGCGCGGGTTGAGGGGTTTGATCAGCGCGTCGACCATGTCTTCTCCGTTCGACCGGCCCAGGGAGCCGGAGGTGTCACCGGGCAGACGGGGCGGACAGTGCCGCCGGACGCCTGAGTCCCTTAGTTTTTTGTGTAGCCTACCTGGCTATCCTACCACTGCAACAGCGGAATTGCCCTGCAAATCCCGCATAGCGCGCTACGCGGTCGGGCTGTATTTCCGCTGTTCCGGTACATATATAGGCTTTGCACCGGAGCCGCCAAGGGCGCGCCTCGCGGGGGAATGCTGGACTTCGATCTATGCTGAACGACATCTACAACAAGCGGATCATTGAGCTGGCCGGCAATATCCCGCGCCTGGGCCGCCTGCCCGATCCCCATGCCAGCGCCACCGCGCATTCCAAACTGTGTGGCTCGACCGTGAAGGTCGATCTCAAGATGGACGGCCCCGTCGTCACCGACTTCGCCCATGATGTGAAAGCCTGCGCGCTCGGCCAGGCATCCTCATCCATCATGGCAAGCCATGTGGTCGGCTCAAACGCGAGCGAGTTGCGGGAGTTGCGCGAGACCGTTCGCAAGATGCTGAAAGAGAACGGCGCCCCGCCGACAGGCAAGTGGGCCGATATCGGCCTGCTCGAGCCAGTGCGCGACTACAAGGCGCGCCATGCCTCGACCATGCTGACATTCGACGCCGTGGTCGATGCGATCGGACAGATCGAGGCCAAGGCAAAGCAGCCGGCTTAACGCCGCTAACCCGCACACCGGCCCCGTCCCGAGGGGCGCGTCAGCGCCGTCTCGAAGGATGGCCGCGGGCGACATCTGGGGACAGGTACTTCTCCGGTCGCGCCGGCTCTTCCTGCGCCGACTTCTCCACGGGCGCCACGCCGCCAGTCTGCACTTCCGCCGTCTTGGTCGCCGTTGCGTTCGCGGACTGGACCTGCGCGTCGTCATTGCCGGGCGTACTGGCGAGCCGATCCTGCGCCTTGGGCTTGGCGTCGGCGACCGGTACCGGTACCGGTACCGGATTATCGCGCGGCAATACGTCGGCGACCGCATTGGTCGTGGTGAGATTGGTGAGCCGCAGCT